>Ga0182030_10001826_pt1 | contig 44464 bp, 34 predicted proteins | sample 812S3MmetaG_FD_121299 | JGI IMG/M metagenome (GOLD analysis project Ga0182030, IMG submission 121299) | Permafrost microbial communities from Stordalen Mire, Sweden - 812S3M metaG (Illumina Assembly) | ecosystem: Environmental > Terrestrial > Soil > Wetlands > Permafrost | place: Sweden... | reverse complement strand
GAACGGCTTGAGAGGTGCAAAGAACTCGATGTTGTAGAATCCGGAGACATCGGTGCCGTCATCCGGTCGGCCGAGCTGGGATACTACGGTGAGCACTTCCGGATGGCGGCGGTGCGCGTCATCGCAATGAACAGCGGGGTTCGTCGGGCATCCCCGAAGAATCGAGCGCATCCGTCCTACGTACTTCGCACTCTGATCGAGTGAAATGGACATGGGAAGAGTCGCTCGAATCCAAAAATTGCCTTCTTCTAGCTTGGGCATGAACTCGCGACCAAGCAGCGGAAACAGTACGACGCATAGAACAATGGGCAGCAAACTGAACACGAGTGTCCCCTTGGGGAACCTCATGGCAAGATCGAACGCCGGTGCGTAGACATGATGGAGAACGCGCATGATCGCGCTCTCCTTTTCCTCGGCGCGAGCGGGAATGAGTTTCGACGCCAGCACTGGAGTCAACGTGAGCGCCAGACAAATCGCGCCACCGATCGCGAATGCATACGTCCGCGCCATCGGAGCGAAGATGACACCGGAAACTCCCGTCATCGTAAACAGGGGAAGGAAGGCCACGCCAATGATGAGCGTCGAGAACATCATGGGCGTAGCTACCTCCCTGGCGCTCTGCTCGATGCGTTCGATCATCGAGCCCCGACCATGCGACCCAAGGTGGCGAAAGATGTTCTCCATCATGATGACGGTGGAGTCGACGACGATGCCAAAATCGACGGCACCGAGTGAGATCAGGTTGGCGGACGTGTGCGTTCCCACGAGGCCGCAGAACGCGATGAGAAGCGCAATGGGAATATTGATGGCGGTGATGATAGCGGCGCACGTGTGACCCAGAAAAAGCAGAAGCACGAGCGTCACTAGCGCCATCCCTACAACGAGGTTTTCGAGCACAGTGTGTGTCGTGACGTGAACTAAGGCGCCTCGATCGTAGTAAGGTTCTATATCCATTCCCGGAGGAAGAATGTGATTGTCTCGAATGTACTTCACGCGCTTGTAGATTCCATCGAGCGTGGAGGGAGTCTCCCCTCCATATCTCATGAGAACGATTCCCTGGACAATATCGGGTTCAGCGTCAAATCCGACGATACCCAATCGGGGGGCGAATCCGACGGAAACATCGGCGATGTCCTTGATCCGGACGGGCGTTCCCTTTTGCTCCGCGACGACGACGTCTTCGATGTCGCGTATCTGATCTGCGCGGGAGCCAATCAATCCGATACCACGGATGTCGTAGCTCTGCTCTCCCATGAAGAGTCGTTGACCACCGACATTCTGGTTAGCATTCTGTACTGCGGTCGACACCTGGCCCAGGGTGACACCATGTCCACGAAGGCGATATGGATCGATCTCAACGTGGTATTGCTTCGTTTCCCCGCCGTAGCTCGTAACGTCGATGACGCCCTGCACTTGTTTGAATTGACGTTCGAGGATCCAGTCTTCCGCGGTCTTGAGATCTTTGAGAGCGAAGCCTTTGCCAACGACTCGATAACGAAATACTTCGCCAATGGCGTTCCACGGGGATATCTGCCCCTGTAGTCCCGTGGGAAGCTGAACGAATTGCAGTCGGTTGATGACCTCTTGGCGAGCATCCTTATAGTCCGTATTCCAGGAGAAGTAGCACTTGACGTCGCTCAATCCGAACAACGAGGAGCTTCGAATGTGCTCGAGGCCGGGCATCCCCGATAGACCGATTTCAAGAGGGACCGTAACGTATCGCTCGGTCTCCTCAGCGCTCCATCCTGGTGGTTGAGTGAGAACCTCCACGAGAGGTGGGCAGGGATTCGGATAGGCTTCGATGTCGAGCTGCCTATAGGCCATGAAGCCTGTCAGAATGAGAACGACCGCAACCGAAAAAACGATGAACGGCATTCGGACTGCGTAAGAAACGATTCGCGGGATCATCGGGGAATATGGTGGTCTTGCGTCGAGTTTCGAGCGGTCGGAGCGCGGTGAGTTAGGTTCGCTTGGTGACTGGATGGGCCCCGGAGGTCCGGCGCTGACCACCTCGTCGATTTCACATGCGAGCAATCCGTGTGCCAGCGAACCGCAATCACCTCACGCCGAAGTTGTCGGCGGCGCGTCTGGCGAGCGAAGCGGAGGCGAATCGGCGGATATGGCTTCGGCGACCTTCAACGTGGGTCAAAGACGTAGACCAACTATGCCATTGGCTTCAGGCAAAAAGGTGGTCATCGCCGTATTCTTGGGGCGTTCCCTTCGTATGCAAACCGCGCTCGCGGTTGGGCTCGTGTTGGGTCCCCGGTGATTCGTTTTGGTTGATGCGTGGGTGTAGGGCGAATTGCCCCAGGTGGTCCTTCGACGCAGACAAGATGTCGCTCCCCGGTAAACGGCTTGGCAGAAATGGCGTCGCAGTTGGATCATCGTCCAGCCGGGATGCTTTGCGTTCGTCCCCGGTTCGATGTAGAGGCGCTCGCCGGTCATGATTCGTCTCGACGCAGTTTCTAAGCAGCATGGTAGCCAAGCGCTCTTTCTTGACGCATCTGTGAGCGTATTTCGGGGGGAAAGGGTGGGGCTCGTCGGACCCAACGGGTGTGGTAAGTCGACCGTGTTTCGCATGATCGTGGGCGATGAGGCTCCAGATAGCGGACAGGTTGTCGTCGATCGCGGCGTGGTTGTCGGCCATTTCAGCCAGGATGTCGGCGATATGCACGGTCGCTCGGTGCTCGAGGAGACGATGGCGGGGGCCGGCGAAGTGTCCGACGCGGCGCGGACCTTACACGAGCTCGAGCACGCGATGGCCGATCCAACTCGACTTGAAGATCTCGCCGATATCATCGAGAGATTTGGCCATGCACAGGCTCGGTTCGATCAACTCGGCGGCTACGCCCTGGAGTCGAGAGCACGCGAGATTCTTGCCGGGTTGGGATTCAAAGACGACGTCGTCGAATCGGACGTCGGAATTCTTTCGGGTGGATGGAAGATGCGGGTGGGGCTAGCTCGAATACTTCTTATGCGTCCGGATGCACTGCTTCTCGACGAACCGACAAACCACCTCGACATTGAATCGATTATTTGGCTTGAGCGATTTCTCCACGAATTTTCGGGAGCTCTGGTTGTCACGTCGCACGATCGCGAGTTTCTCAACCGCCTCGTTACGAAGATCGTGGAGATAGATTCCGGTGAGATGACTACGTATTCTGGGAACTACGACTTTTACGAGCGCGAACGGGACATCGCGACCGCCCAGAAGGAGGCTCAGTTCTCGCGCCAGCAGGCGATGCTTGCCAAGGAAACCGCGTTCATCGAGAAATTCAAGGCTAGGGCGAGCCACGCAGCGCAGGTGCAGTCGCGCGTGAAGAAGCTCGAAAAGATTGAAAAGGTCGAGCCGCCGAAACGTCGAAAAACGATCGAATTCGATTTTCGCCCTGCCCCTCGTTCGGGCGACGATGTGGTGAAGCTCGATCGCGTATGCAAACGCTTCGGTTCCCGTACGATTTACTCGGACTTCGACCTGCTCTTGCGGAGATCGGAACGCTGGTGCGTGATGGGCGTCAACGGGGCGGGGAAATCTACTCTGCTCAAGCTTGTCACGGGAGTAGTTCAGCCAGAGGAAGGGCGTATCACTGTTGGGGCGAGCGTGAAGCTTGGCTACTTTGCCCAGCACGCGATGGATGTGCTCGACGTGGACCAAACGGTTATCGAGACTCTTAGATCTGCGTTTCCCCTTGCGACTATCGGCTCGATGCGGACGCTTGCGGGGGTGTTCGGGTTCTCAGGCGATGATGTCGAGAAATCGTGCAGGGTGCTATCGGGGGGCGAGAAGGCTCGACTCGTTCTCGCGACGATCCTTTACGATCCGCCAAATTTTCTCGTGCTCGACGAACCGACGAATCATCTGGATATGGCGACGAAAGAAATGCTCATTCGAGCTCTTGCAAGATTCGAAGGAACGATGTTGTTCGTCTCGCACGACCGTGAGTTTCTCCGCAAGCTGTCGAATCGCGTTCTCGAGATCGGAGTGGAAGGCGTCCGCCTCTACGGCGGAGGATATATGGAATACGTTGCCAGTACCGGCCGTGAAGCGCCGGGCGTGAGCTGATTCGATGGCATCGGCGCGTTTCAGACGCGTGCGCGTGCTTGGGTCCGGTGACGAGTCGCTCGTCTTGCGGGAGCGGGATGGAGGTGGGCTCGAGCTTTTGTCTGGAAACGTGGTTCTCTTGTCGAATGCGTCGCTTGCGACGGAGCGAGCGTTCGGCGCGCTCGCTCCGACCTTGACCGATCGTCCTTTGGGACGCGTGTTTATCGGTGGTCTTGGGTTCGGCGCCACGGTGTCAGGGGTGATCGAATCCTGCGACAGAACGACGGAGGTGCTGGTCGTCGAGAAGATCGCGGCTGTGGAGCGGCTCATTCGAGGTGAACTTGCCTTTGTCGCCGGTGACCCTTTACGCCACGCACAAGTGACGGTCCGCGTGGCCGACGCATTTGACGTTCTTGCTTCCTCGCGAGAGACATATGACGTTGTTCTTCTTGACGTCGACAACGGCCCGCATTGGGCGAGCTTCCGCGCCAACGAACGCTTGTACTCGTCGGCAGGGTTGGCGGCGATTGCGGATGCACTCACTCCGGGTGGTGCGCTGGCTGTGTGGAGTGGATATCCTTCGGACTCATTTCAAGTGCGATTGCGGAGCGCTGGACTCGTGCCATCGATTGTTCCGCTGCGAGAACGCGGAGCCATACGGGCCCGCGCATATCTCGGGACGAAACCCGCAACTACTGGAGAGGATACGAGGCACCGGGAGCGGCAAGATCTTGAGCGTTGAGCGTCACGGTCGCCGGGGCGTCGTCACGATAACTGACCGTTACCGAGAATGTTGCATTCGATCCCAAGACAGCGAGCGGAACCTGATACGTGTTCTCGAAAGCCTCGCCGGAATACGTGAATTCTCCCGTTTGGCTAGTGTCGGTCGTATCTTGCCAGGACATCGACGTCACCGCGGATGGGGGATTTCGGACCTGGACGACGGACCAGTACGGATTTGCCGATGAGCTCACCGACAGCACCGTAGGGCCGTCAAAGACCTCGGCGTGTCCTACACACGACACGAACTCCCATCGTCCGAGGTATCGTCCAAACCCGTCGACCATGATCGCGGCCGGCGCATCACCTCCCAAGTCGATTCCGCAGTACCCATCTGGACACTTGTCCATGATACGTGCGACGACGTTCTTCGGGCCCTGCGACGTGAGCGCGGTGACCATCGCGCATTCGCCACATATTCGACCATCCTGCCAGGCCCCCAGTGCGTCTCCTGGCTGGTCGTTCACGCTGATCGCGGCGTAGTACGCGATATCAGTCGCACCATAGTTACACGCCCCCCCATTGCTCGGTAGGGTCGAGTACATCGTGATGTCCCCGATTCCGCCTTCGGGTGTCGTCGTGGGATCGCTTGGAGCCGTCGCGTTGCATATGCCGGAGCATTGATCGGGGAGGACCGAGGAATCGGAATCGTTCGCCGATGAGGAGTCCTCGGATGCGGCATCTCCAGCCGTGGAAATCAAAGATCGAAGGGGCTTGTCAGCGCAGGCGCTCGACATCCATGCAGCGCAAGCGATGCCGGATGTCGCCAATATCGCGGAAGGGCTCCGACTCAAGGACATCGTTCGAACCCTCCAATCATGCCACGCCGCGAGGTCAACGCAACGTTGCCAACGGAGCTTGGATAGCCAGGTCGAGGGTCAGGTGTTTACTCGAGACGGCGCCTTGTACTTCAAGAGCGGAAACCAACGTCCGAGGAAGCTCAATACACCGTGGTCGTTCATCCACAGAGCGTATTCGACGTAGACGGGATCCCTCGACAGATGTGCCTCTTCAGTTCGCGCTCTCAGGAAATACATCATGTTAACGCAGCCGAGGGCAAAGCAGTGTCGCAGCGCTTCCGACCAGACCTGTCCGTGCGGAATGATGAACGGCACCGAGACGAGCCACCACGATACGTTCTTGGAGAGGTACGCCGGGTGCTTCGTGAATCGATAGGGACCATTGGTGAGGATGCCGCGATGGGTCAGATTCGAGAACCGAACTCCAAAGGCCACAGTCGCCAGCATATAGATGGCCACGAGTACCAATATTGCCGCCGCCCAAATCAAGCGCAATGTTGGCCACGCAGAGAGCCATGCTCCAAAAGACGTATCTCCATAGTGGACGTATTGGCGCTCCATCAAGCTGTAGAAAGGCTGGTAACAGAACAGAGCCACAATCCATCCAAACATCGTCGGCTCAGCCGTCCTGATATGTGTATCGATGGCGCGGAGGGACAGTACATAGCCCACGGTGCTGAAAAGAAGGTCGAGCAGGAATAGAAACGAGTAGAAGAAGTCGTAAAAGCGGAGATTCGACCAGGTCGCATTCGTCAAGTTATAATGGACAAGCTGGCTGACATCATTGGTCATCCAGACCAGCATGAGGGGCAGAAAGTAAGCTTTGACGAGCCACCCTCGGAAGTGATTGGCGATGTCAGAAGCCTTGGCGTCCCTCCAACGCCCGGTGACGAAGCGGCCGAGCTGCCAATATGCGTCCCGCGGATCGCGCATCTGGCCATCGACAATGCCCATATAGACGACCGCTACGACAACAAGCGGAATCGCAAATCGCTGAAGGAGTTCGTAGAGCGGATCGTAAAACGAGCCGTGGTACTCCGGGAAGACCCAGTACGCGAGGGCGATGACACCCAACGTGAACGTGAGCCCGATGATCTTCTCCAGGATACGCCCAAAGTTGAAATCGAACTTTTTTCCCCAATCGATTCCAGTGGATGCCCGACGGTAGACCCTCAGAATGAGCAGATCAAATGCAACGATGGGCACCGCCACAGAGGCGAATAGAAGGAGCTCAGAATTTTGGACGGTAAAATTGTGAGACCGTAAATAGAGAAACGTTCCGATGACGCTGACGAGCGCGATCGAGTTAAGCCCAAAGTTGGTGACCGACGGTGGAGGTCCCGGGCGGCGAGGAGATTCGGAGAGGGACGACATGGGCGGCGGAGTCTAGCTGACGTGGCAGAGAGAGGGGAGAGCATGTTGACGGGTTTGCTCGTTCTTGGAGGCCTTCGACTCGCCGCGACGCTCGCGACCTGCACTGCACGCCGCGGTTGGCTCGAACCTCACCGAGAAAGTGTGGTGGGTATGCAATTTGGTGATTTATGTGTATCCGGCGTGTCTCTTTCCTTGACGGACGTGGGGAGCTCGACCCAATAAAGGAGTTGTGGAGACCTCGGTGTCAGCGACTCGACCGGATATCGGCGCGATATTCGACGAGTATTTCGACTTCGTGTGGAACACGTTGCGCCGGCTCGGCGTGCGGTCTGACGATATCGAGGACCTGGCGCACGAGGTGTTCTTGAAGTTGAATGCTCGACTGTCGGACTACGACTCTTCGCGACCGTTGCGGCCTTGGATAGCGGGGTTCGTCTTTCGGGTGGCCGCCGACCATCGTCGGCTGGCCCGCCATCGCTTCGAAGTGTACGGAAAGACTGTAGAGTTCGAGGCGCCGGCCGTACCCGCAGACGAGCGTTTGCAAGTGGAGGATGAGCGTTCGATTGTGCGGGAGGCACTGGCTGCTCTCGATTTCGATCGGCGCGCGGTTCTTGTGCTGCACGACGTCGATGAGGTGCCTGTTCCCTCCATCGCTGCGGAACTGGGAATCCCTCTCAATACTGCCTACTCGCGGCTACGCCTTGCCCGGGAGGAGCTTGCCACGGCCGTTAAGCGCTTGCGACGACGTAGTGAAGAGGTGTGTCGTGTCTGAATCGGAGTCGAATCGGAACACTGTTTTGCTCGACGCGTGGCGCGACGACGGCATGCCCGCTCCGGCGGACGCTCGCGCGCGTGTTCGCGCTAGGCTGGCGCTCGCGATTCCGGAAATGCAGCGTAACCCAAGCGCCTTGGGAAGAGCAGGAGGCGCGCCCGCTCGACTTCCGTCGGCACGAGGGGCGACGTTGACTCGAGGGGCGCTTACGATGTTCGTGGCGGGTGCCGTGACTGGGATGACCGTCTACGCAACATGGATGACGCCAACGTCGCGCGTCGTGTATGTCGATCGACCCGCACACACCGGCGCGGACGTTGCGGCCGGTCCTACTCCAGTTGCGTCTATTGCCTCAGCGACCCCTGCGGACTCGAGGATTGCCAAGGAGGAAGCTTCTCTGGCGCCGTCAATTGCCCGCCCGCTGGCGCCAGTCTCTGTCGCGCACAAGTCGCCTAGGTCGACATCCTCTCGAACTTCTACGCTGGACGCCGAACGCAGACTTCTTGACGACGCCCGTGCGAGCCTCATTCAGGGCAATCCGGATCGAGCTCTCTCCTGTCTCGAGAACTACCGTAAGAGGTATCCACAAGGAATCCTTGCAGAAGAGGCGGACACGATGCGCGTCGAAGCTCTCGCGGGGGTTGGCCGTCCTGACGACGCGCGGCGGGCGGCGGAAGAGTTCAGTCTGAGGGCTCCAAGCATCTACGCGCCGACGGTCGAATCTGCCATCTCAACTTCGCCGTGAGATGGCGGAGGCCTGCGCGATGATTCTCGAGGTAGATGTTCCGATCGGCGCGAAAACGCGGTCCTAACTGACGTCGGAGCGACGTCCTGTCGCCGAGCTGTCTCTTCGTCTGGCGGCGGTGTCCGGCGGTTCGGGCAGGGGCACTCCGATTGGGTTAGGGTCGCGTTTTCGCGCCGATCGGCACGTGATGCTTCTGTTTGCAGTGGGATGATTGAGCCCCAAGGTTCGCTCAACCTCCGAACATGGGTAGCCCTAGATTTGGGTGTCGGAGGGGTGACAAGATGCGTGCGCAGTGCGGTCCCTGTGTTGTCGTGTGCGGTTTCGTGACCGTAGTATGAGAAAAACGGCACGCTTTGCGCTAGGCTCAGCCGCCTCGTCGTCATGAGTACCCTGGAATCGTCTCCCCAAGTCTCGACGCCTCCCTCGGATGCGGTCTCGTCGCCCGAGCCAAGCGCCACTCCCGCAGCGGTCGATGGGAGTAGCGTTGGCACTGGCTTTGAGCCCAATCTCGATGCGTCGGCGTCGCAATCTGAACCCCAAGCCATCAGCCCTGAGGATGGGCCGGAGTCACCCGCAGAGACTGACGGTCTCGGCGAATCGACTGGAGAACAGCTAGGGGCAGAGTCAGCCTCCACTTCGGCGACCGTCGGCGAAGGCGGAGAAAAAAAGAAGCGTCGACGGCGGCGAAGGAAGAAGTCCGCGTCTGGTTCCCCCGGGCCAGGGGACGGTGCGATCGCCGAGGGTTCCACGGCATCTGGCGAGGCTGGACCCGAAGCTTCGAGCGAGGAGCCCGGACGCGGGGATGTCCGAGAACACAAGCGTGAGAAACGTCATGGGGCGCCGCGAGAGCGGGCGCCGGTGACTCTCGGCGATATTGTGTTTGGAAAGATCATCGACATCACCGAAGAGGCAATTTTTATCGACATCCCTGGGAAGGCAAAGGCCATTTTCGATCGCCGGGAGCTTCTCCTGCCGGACGAAGACGACGACCGCGCGCCGGAGCCTCATCCCACGGTTGAAGCTGCTGTTTCTGCTCCGGTAGCCGCTCCCCCAAGCGAGAGCCTATCGGGGACCGAGAGCGAGGCGCTTTCTGCTGAAATGCCTCAAGCGGTTGTGGAGTCGGTTGTCGATGCCCCCGCCGCCGATGTGTCAGCGGAGGTCGGGGCGGAATTGGCGGTCAGCCAAGCCGCCGCGCCGGTAGATGAGGTCGAAGCTGTAGGAACGGCGAACGCTTCCGAAGTAGAGCCCGATCCTGTCGACGAACAGAGGCCGCCGCGAGAAATCAAAGAGCCGAAGGTTCCGCGCGTCGTTCTCGAGGTCGGTGCCGACTTCATTGGCGTGGTGCATTGTGACGGGGGGCGGGGAGGGCTTGTCGTGCTCACCCATCACCCTCGACGTGCGGAGAAGGTCAAGGCGGTCCTCGAGAAGGCGTTTGCTGAAGGCTCTCAGGTGCTGGGACTCGTGACCGGAGTTATCAAGGGCGGCGTCGAAGTGGACGTGGATGGGTTGCGCTCTTTTGCCCCGGGCTCCCATGTTGATTTGCACATGGGCTCCGACCTCGGCTATCTCGTCGGCCAGCGTCTCCCGTTCGTGGTGACGCAGTACGCGAAGAGGGGGAGAGACGTCGTCCTCTCGCGCAAAGCGATTATCGAAGATGAAGCCCGAAAAGCTCGGGTAGTAGCGCTGGAGCGGCTCAAAGTCGGCGATGAGATCGAGGGGCTCGTCCGAAGCGTCGTTCCCTTTGGAGCATTCGTAGATCTCGGAGGAATCGAAGGGCTCGTTCCGCTTCAAGAGATGAGCCATAACCGCGGCGACGGTCCGAGCGATGTGTTCAAAGCCGGCGAATCAACGCGCGTAAAAATCATCAAGATCGATGACAAAGGTAAGGTTTGGCTGTCGCGGAAGGCCACGGTGCCAGACCCTTGGCAGCAAGTGGCCAACAAGTACGCGCAGGGCACGCGTCACCCGGGCAAGGTCGTTCGCCTTCAGCCGTTTGGAGCCTTCGTCGAGCTTGAGCCAGGGATCGACGGGCTTATTCACACTCAAGACCTCTCGCCAAAACGCATCGAGGGGCCAGAAGATGTAGTGAAGGTTGGCGACGAAATCGAAGTCGTCGTCGCATTTGTGGAGGCCGGTCAACACAAGATCGCGCTTCATCCAGCGCCGCTGGGCGATGCGTCCGCCGAAGCGCCGCAACGGGTCGTTCCGCACAAGCCCGTCAAGGCCAAGGTCATGGCGATCGAGAGCGGTGGTCTCGTCGTGCGAATTCTGGGCGTTACCGGGAGAAATGCGCGCGGATACGTGACTGCGGCGGGAACGGGAACTCCTCGTGGCACCGAGCTTCGCAAGTCGTTTAATGTGGGTCAGGAAATCGAGGCGAAGGTCATCGAAATCGACCCTCGCCGCGGTGAGGTCAAACTGTCCATCAAGGCGCTTAGCGAGGACGTGGAAAGAAACGCGTACCAGCAATATCGGCAGCAGCTTAAGGCCGAGGCCCGGTTTACGTTCGGCGATCTGTTAGCGAAAAAGGGCTCGCCATCTCGGGGATGACGCAATGGCGCGGTTCGGTTTGGTTTGCATTGCCGGTGCGATCGGGACGGGAGTTCGCTATCTCGTGGGGCTGCTCGCCGCGCGTCTCGTCGGGGCAGGGTTCCCCTGGGGAACCCTAGCGGTCAACGTTGTCGGCTGCCTGCTCATGTCGATCGTCGCGTATGCCGGAGCGAAGATGGTCATCACTCCTGGAGTTCGGATTGTTCTGACGACGGGTTTCATGGGCGGACTGACGACTTACTCGGCATACAACTGGGAGACCATCGTGCTCGCGCGTGACGGCTCGTGGACTCTCGGGGCATGCAATGCAGCGCTGACATTCGTCGCGTGCCTAGCGTCGGGTCTCGGTGGCCTAGCTATCGCGCATGCCGTGTTCGACGGCTAACGAACTCCTAAAATCACCGGGTACGGGACGCGAGATACTGGCCGGTCGGAGTCTTGGCTCGAGCAAGCTTCGATGGCTGTCCTTCGAAGATGATGTGGCCCCCTGCGTCGCCTCCTTCGGGGCCAAGTTCGACGACCCAGTCAGCGCTGGCGATCATATCGGGGTGGTGTTCGACGACGACGAGCGTGTCGCCTCGATCGACAAGGCGGCGCATGACTTCGATCAGTTTTCGAACATCGGATATGTGGAGCCCCGTCGTAGGCTCGTCGAGGACGTACACAGTGGGCTCGTGAGCAGCGCCAGCAGTGAGCTCGGCGGCGAGCTTGAGCCTTTGCGCCTCGCCGCCTGACAAAGTGTTCGACCCCTGACCAATTCGGACGTAGCCAACTCCAAGATCCGAAAGGAGGGCGAGCGGTCTAGCGATTCGCGGGTGGCGAGAGAATATCTGGGCCGCATCCTGGGCAGGCAAATGCAGAACGTCGCCGATAGACAGCCCGGCGAAGCGCACGTCGAGAGTCGAGGGCTCAAAGCGTGAGCCGCCACAAGCTTCGCACGGGGAGATCACATCGGGCATGAAGGGCATTTCGGCGACTATGAGCCCCTGCCCATCGCACGCTGGACAGCGTCCACCGGCTGTCGCCGAGTTGAAGGAGAAACGAGCCGCGGAATACCCGCGAGTCTGAGCCTCTGGCAAAGAGGCAAACAGCTTTCGAATCTCGTCCCAAATGCCAAGAAAGGTGGCAGGAACGCTTCGCGGAGTGCGTCCGATGGGAGACTGATCCACGGCGAGTGCACGTCGCAGAGATTGCGTTCCTCGAATTCGTGAATGGCCGCCCGGCTCGGGTCCCACGAGCGACAGTGCGCGGCGAATGGCCGGGTAGAAGACCTGTCTTACGAGCGTGGATTTGCCCGATCCGCTGACACCGGCAACCACACACATGCGCGCGGTCGGGACTCGGAAGTTTACGTTCTTGAGGTTGTTCTCACGAGCTCCATCCAGCTCGATCCACGCTTTCGGCGGTGAAAGTGGACGTTGTTCAACGGAATGACCCTCAGCCAGCGCTCTTCCGGTGGGCGATCGGGGATCGGCGAGGACGCTTTCGGCCGAGCCTTCGACGACGACCCGACCGCCATCTCGGCCACCGCCTGGACCTAGGTCGATAAGGTGATCGGCGGCACGGATTGTCTCTGCATCGTGCTCCACGACGAGCACTGTGGAACCCATGTTTGCAAGGCGTCGAAGGTTGGAGATCAGAAGGTGGGTATCGCGCGGATGCAGCCCGATGGTGGGCTCGTCGAGAACGTAGAGCGCGCCAGTCAGTCCGCTGCCGAGTTGAGCGCTCAATCGAAGGCGCTGCATCTCTCCCCCGGACAGCGTTGCCGCCGGCCGATCGAGCGCTAGATACCCCAACCCCACTTCATCGATGAATGCGAGACGCCGCTTTAGCTCGGCGAGGGGCGCCGACGCGAGGGTTGCCTCGGATCCCGAGAAGCGCCATCCGTCGACTATCGTCCGAGCTTTAGACACTGAACGTCGACAGGTTTCCGGAAATGTCTCTCCGCACAGGCGAACGCCGCGAGCGATGGCGCTGAGGCGCGACCCGCCGCACGAAGCGCATGTCTCGGCGGGTGTACCATCCTCGAGAGCCGCGTGGCCGCCTTCCACCCCGGTGCCTTCACACGCTTCGCACTGACCCTGCTTGGTGTTGAACGAGAACCAACGCGGATCGAGCTCCGGAATGCCCGTCCCGCAAGTAGGACACGCGCGGGCCGTCGAAACGACTCGTTCCTTTGCGTCGGTCGACGGTGGTCCTTCCGCGATCCGAAGGACCCCGTTGCCCCAAGCGAGTGCTCTATCGAAATCCGCTCGGCGCAGCTTCGATAGCTTCCCAAAGTGGACGATGAGATCGATCGAGTGCTCCCGCGACTTCGCAAGTTTCGGAGGTGGATCCGTCGCGACGAACGCTCCGTCCACGCGAGCTGTCTTCACGCCCGCAGCCGACGCCATCGTAAAGACCTCAAGGTGCGTCCCTTTTCGGGCGCGCACAGCCGGCGCATAGACGGTCTCGTGACCGCGCTTGGTCGACGTGAGCAGGGTTTGAAACAGCGCGTCGGGGCTCATGGGAGCTACGGCGACTCCGCAGACCGGACAGTGAACTTCCCCCAGTTTGGCGTAGAGAAGGCGAAGATAGTGGGCGACCTCCGTGACCGTTGCTACGGTCGAATTCGTGCTCCCGCGTGACCTTCGCTGCTCGAGCGCAATGGCGGGTGGAACGCCGGTCACGGATTCCACGTTCGGGCGCGGCAGCATCGGGAGGAACTGCCGAGCGTAGGGGGAGAGCGTTTCCATGAAGCGCCGCTGACCCTCGGCGAAGATGACGTCGAAGGCGAGCGATGACTTCCCGGAGCCGCTGGGCCCCGTGACGACGGTGATCATTCCGTGAGGAATCGTGCAGCAGGCGTTCTTCAGATTGTGCTCCCGCGCACCGGAGACCGATATGGCCTCCGCGGGAGATACGTCGGACGAAGGGCGAAGTGATAGGAGTTGAAGGTTCTTGCCACTGGTAGGTCTCTCGCGCGTCGTGGTCGATTTCGCAATGCTCCCCCTTTCACGAAGTGCATCACCCGTGCGCGAGGCGCCCGCGGCTATCTGCTCAGGGGTTCCCACCGCGACGATTCGTCCGCCATAGGGTCCACCGCCCGGGCCGAGGTCGATCACCCAATCAGCCGACTGGATGATGTCCACGTCGTGCTCAACGACCACGACGCTCGCTCCCTCGTCGACGAGCGAATGGAGGGCCTCTATCACCTTCGAAGCGTCGCGGGCATGCAGGCCCGCGCTCGGTTCATCGAGGACAAAGAGTGCCCCGCTGGCCCTTTCTCCCAGTGCGCGAGCTAGCTTGAGACGTTGTGCTTCCCCTCCCGAGAGTGTCGACAGTGGCTGCCCGAGAGCCAGGTACCCCATGCCAAGGCGGCTGACAGGAGAAAAGAGGCGACGGAGCACGATGTCTTGATCGTCGTCGGTGTCGAATGATCGGAGGACGTCGTCGATGCTCATCGCGAGCACATCGGCGATCGAAAGCCCGCGGTGACGTACGGCCAGCACTTCGGGCTTGAACCGACGACCTTGGCAGACGGGACACAGAAGCTGAACGTCAGCCAAAAACTGCATCTCGACTGTCTCGAAGCCCTCGCCGTCGCACGCATCGCAACGTCCTCGGGCGACGTTGAATGAGAAATGCGACGACGTTAGGTTCCTGCGTTTTGCCTCTGGCTCACTCGCAAACCTAGACCGAATGCGATCCCACGCCTTCACGTACGTGGCGGCGTTTCCTCGCGCTGTCCGCCCGAGAGGGGACTGATCGACCAAGTTCGCCTGCGCGACGTCGTCCTCTCCTTCGATACGATCATGCAAACCGGGAGGCTCGACGGTCATGTCTCCACGTGACCGCGCGACAGCGCGAAAGAGTATGTCACGCGCCAGCGTCGACTTTCCGGATCCGCTCGGCCCCGTGACGGCGCAGAGCACGCCCAACGGAAATTCGGCATCGATTGCCTGGAGGTTATGTTCGCTCGCGCCCCGAACGACCATCCACCGGTTGGGCACGCGTCGCGCGCGCGCGCCTGATGTGGAGCTCGCCCACGCGGCACCGGTGGGTAGGTCGAGTCTCCGTGATAGCTCGGCGGGCGTGCCGTCGAAAAGCACGGTGCCGCCATCCGAGCCTGCGCCAGGGCCCATTTCGAGAACACGGTCGCAACTTTGAACGATCGTCGCGTCGTGTTCGACGACCATGACTGTATTTCCAGCTCGCGACAGGTCGCGCATCACGCGCGCAAGCGCAGGAACGTCGCAAGGATGAAGACCGACCGTAGGCTCGTCGAGGACAAATAGAGTTCCCGTAAGGCTTGCACCGAGGGCCGTCGTAAGGCTGGCGCGTTGGGCTTCTCCCCCGGAGAGCGTACGGGCTTGCCTGTCGAGCGTGAGATATCCGAGACCTACGGCCTCGAGATATCCGAGGCGCGAAGTCAGCTCTTGTTTGACATAATGGCCTTGCGGATCACGAGCAGCGTACGCGGCGACGCGAAGCGCAGCCTCGGCGACGGTCAAGGCGTGCCATTCGGCGAGATTCTTCTCGGCTACCCGATAGGCGAGGGCGTGTGCGTTGAGTCGCGAGCCCCCGCACGCGTGGCAGATCACGTATTGCCGATAGCGCGAGAGCAAGACTCGAACGTGCATCTTGTACGTGCGTGACTCGAGCCAGGAAAACCAAGCGCGAACGCCAGGAAACTTGCCCCGTTTCCAGCTGCCCTCCCCTTGGAGCACGAGGTCGCGCTCGGCGGCCCCGAGGCTCGACCAAGGCACATCCATCTGAATCGATCGCCTTGCACAGAAGCGCGTCAGTGCATTGCGTTCCCACGACGTGCTCGCGCTGGCCCAGGGTTTGATTGCGCCGTCGCGAAGGCTTTTCCCGGGATCGGGAATGACTCTATTCCAGTCGACCGCGATGGCTCGTCCAAAACCGTGGCAGCTATCGCATGCGCCGAGCGGCGAATTATACGAAAAGAGATTGGGCCGAGGCGCCTCGAACCCGCGCCGGCAAATCGGGCACGCCAGCCCACGAATGACCGAGTGAGAAGGGAGGAATTCGGAGCTCGTGCCGACGCCGCGCGAAGCGGAAGTGGTCGAAGTCCCGGACGATTCGGTCCGGATCTCGGCGCGACCCTGACCTCGCGTCCATGCGGTTTCGAGTGCTTCCTGCAGTCGGAGCGAGTCGGTCTTTCGGACGCGTACTCGGTCGACCACCACCTCGACGCGCACGCCCGGAGCCGTGGCTTCGCTGGGCCGCACCTCGTCTATCTCTCGAACGCGACCGGCGACAAAGAGGCGACGATATCCCTCACGCGTGAGCTTCTCCCGCAGCTCAAGGAATCGCTCCGCATCGAGCGGCTCTGCCGCGTAGGTGACTAGCGCGACAGTTCCGTCAAAAGATGATGTGAGCTTGGCTGCTGCCTCACGCGGGGATGATTCGATGGCCTCGACATGACAGTCCGGGCACCAGGCAACCGCTTCACGTCCAAAGAAGGCCGATAGATACGCCTCGAGATCCGCCATCGTGGCGAGCGTTGAGCGGCTCGATTTGACCGGAGCCTTACGGTCCACGGCCACCGTCGCCGCGACCGGCGTGAGACTATCGATCGGAGGGCGATCGAGCCTTTCGAGAAACTGCCGCGCGTACGGACTGAAGCTCTCGACGAATCGACGCTGCCCTTCTGCGTAAAGGGTGTCGAGTGCCAACGATGACTTGCCGGCCCCACTCGGTCCCGTGACACTAATGAGCTCGCCTGGGAAAAGATCGACGTCGACCCCACGAAGATTGTGGGTACGCGCACCTCGCAGTCGGATCGGCAGCATTGGAGGGTCCCACTATGCAACCGAATCCACCGAACGGGTCTCGCGGAGAAGAATTTTCTCGTCCCGTCCTCTCCTCTCGTCGGCCGCAGGCATCTCGCTTCACGCCGCCGGCAGAGCGACTCGGAATGTCGCTCCGGGCCCGCCCGCGAATCCTAGAGCTATCGTGCCGCCATGCGCATGGGCGATGCGAAGCGCAAGCGCGAGCCCTAGTCCGGTACCTCCAGGCCGGGCCGAGACGAGGGGGTCGAAAATTCGATTGCCCAAATGTAATGGAACGCCTGGACCATCATCCGTGACGTCGACGACGATGCCGCCCGGGAGCAAGCGGGCACTTGTCGCGATGACAGGGAGACGAGGCGTGCTCGCAAGAATCGCGTTCTCGTAGAGCGCGTGAAACATTCGAACGACCAGCGTTCCATGTCCCCGCACGGCAAGTTCCGCAGGCTCGAGCTCATCGTCCCAGCGTGCGCATCGCTCACTCAGGTCCCTTCGAGCTTCAAGGAACACATAGGAAAGCGGGACGCTCTCGGAGCGGATGGACCTCTGGGTGGCCAAACACATGAGATCGTCCACGATGGAGCGTGCCGAATGTGCGCTCTCTGCGATCCGGTTCACGTGGTCCAGGGTGGTTTCCGTCGCTCCGCGGCTGGCATCATGTTTGGCGAGGAGAGCGCGCGCGGAGATGGCATGGAGCGCACTCTGAAGCTCGTGGGCGATCTCGGCGGCGACCTCTCCGATGGTTGCCAGCTGATCGTACGTGCGGTCCGAGTGCTCGGTGGGTGTCGGTAGCACGCGGTGTCGATAGGGAAAGATACGCGATGTGAAAAGGTTCGACTTCGTGCTACGGCGTTGAATCAGCAATTTTGCGTGTGCCGTTTTCCGGTTGGGCTTCTGTGCCGCTCGGAAAGGGCGTACCTTTTGGGGGAGGCGCTGCCGCCCTACGACATGGCTGCCGTTCAGTCCGAGAATACGATTCGCGTCGGTGCATTGCTGTTGGGCAAGTACAAGGTCGTTCGCGAGCTCGGGCGCGGTGGAATGGCGGCTGTCTATGAAGCCGAGCACGTTCACATCGGCAAACGGCTGGCGGTGAAGGTTCTTGCCTCGGAGCTAGCGAGTTCGGCCATCGTAATTGAGCGATTTTTTCGCGAGGCAAGAGCAGCGGCAGCGGTTCAGAGCCCATACATCGTCGACGTGCATGATTCGGGTCGGCTCGAGGATGGTCGTCCGTTCATCGCGATGGAACTTTTGGTGGGCGAGTCGCTCTATGATCGGATGGCCCGTGTGCGGCTCATCGACCCGCGTACGACGGTTCGCATTGTGACCCAGGTGGCCAAGGGACTCATGAAGGCCCACGCGGCCGGGATCGTCCACCGAGATCTAAAACCAGAAAACATCCATCTATGCGCCGGGGAAGACGGTGAGGAGATCGCAAAGATTCTCGATTTCGGGCTTGCCAAATTCTATTCGCCTGTTCAGACAGATGAAAAGACGGCGCGCCTGACGCGAGAGGGGGCCGTATTTGGAACGCCCGCCTACATGTCCCCTGAGCAGGTGAAGGGCCGCGGGACCGTCGACCACCGCGCCGACCTTTGGGCGCTTGGGTGCATGACGTTCGAGTGCCTGACGGGGCGGCCTGTCTGGAACACGGAGCAGGGCGTCGCAATGACATTCGCGGCGATCGCCGCCGCGCCGCTGCCGACGCCGAGTCGGATAAGGCCGGAGCTTTCGCTCGAGTTCGACATGTGGTTCGAGAAGGCTCTCGAGAGGGACCCGGACCGAAGGTATCAGAGCGCCATCGAGCTTGCGGAGTCGTTGGCGAAGGCATTGGGAGCCCAACCTCCTCCGTCTCTCATTAGCCTTGGCACTCCCAGTCGCCACGAGTTGGATGCGCTGGCCGCGGCCCGTGCCTCGGAGAGCGTGGGGTACCCCGATTCTGGGCGCAACCCTGTGACACGCGTAGCTGGTGGATCTCCGCGATCACTGAGCGTGCCGCTGGACGCTGTGGTCGCCGGGGAGCCTTCGATCGAGGAATTCTCGGATGCGTCGCGTGCTGCCGAGACTGAGATGCCCCCACGCCGTGCGGTCCGGTCGCGTGGACGCTGGCTCCTCTGGAGTTTCGTCGTGCTGGCGTTGGCGGGATCCGCCGGATTCATCGCGCGGCGATACAAGTTGTTGAGCCGGCTCAGACCGACGACCGTTCGCAGCGCGACGTCGTATGTCGTCGTTGGCTCGGCTTCTCCGAGCAGCGCCTCGATTCCGATGGCGTCGGCTGCCGAAATGCCATCGTGGCTTAGCGTGACCGAAGAAGGACAACAGCTTCTATCGGCCGGTGATGCTGACGGAGCACTTCGAAAATTTCGAGATGCCGTGGACGCGGGTGCCGGACCGTTCGGCAAGTCGTTTCTGGACCAGGTGAAGCTCGGGTCGACCATTCAGGGCCCGTGCAAGATGGTCGCCTTTTCGCATCCCCGCGTCGGTTACGCCGGCTCAGCAGGGCGACCAACCCTCGCTGTAACCTCCCTGGGGGCTATCGTCGCTTGGACCGACGACCACGAGCAGCCAGGTCACGATCATGTGTACTCGGTCCTCGTAGACTCGAGCGGGCGACCCGCGTCGCGTCCACGCGATCTGACGCCCGAAGCGGATTATGTGGTTCGCCCGGCACTCCTGTCTTCGGGGGATAGAGTCGTACTTCTTTATTGGGACAAGAATGCGCGGGACCCAGGCGTACGCGTGCGATGGCTCGAGTCCGACGGACGCATCGGCATGATGAGCGAGGTCATTGCCGCGGCAAAACCGGGATTGACGTGGCCGGCACCGGTTATCGATGCTGCCGAGGGTGGCGGCTTTTGGGTCGCGTGGCAGCAGGACACCGACAAAGACGGAGAGGATCTCTATGTTCGGCATCTCGGGCGAGATCTCAAACCTTCGGGCGTTGAGGTGCGACTCACCGACTTCGAGACCGAAAAAGGTCACGTTCCGCGCGTGAGCTCTCCGAGTTTGGCTGCATCGCTCGACAGCGTGTTCGTTGCGTATGGAATCGAGCGCGATCACCAACACGTGATCGAACGGATGCGGATTCCCGCCTCGTCAGATTCCGACGCGGGACAGGCTGGCGGGAGTCGAGCAGGCAAAGCCGCTCACGGTGCGGGGGACGTATCGGTCGTGAATGAATCCAAAGTGAGCGGGGATTATCCAGCGATCACCTGCGTGTCGGCGGGATGTTTCGTCGTATGGCATGAACTTGATAAAGGTGGGGTACAAGCCGCGTTTCTCGACCCCGTGGGTGGATCGCTTTTGTGGCGGAAGCGTTTCGCACCACATGGTGGGCACCCGGCCATCGCGTCTTCGCCAGCGGGCGCCGCGGAGGTTGCGTACTACGAGGCGGGGAGGGTGAGGCTCGCGTCGGTTTCCCGCGATGGCGTTGGAGCGCCGTCAAGCTTGGCTAGAGTCTCGGGCGATCCTCCGCGTCCCTGGATTGCATCCGGTCGCACGTCGGGTGAATGGTACGTGGCCTGGCTCGACGTTGAAGCAGGTCATACAGAGCCATTCGTTCTTCGAGTCCAATGTCACGACTGAATTTCGAGGCACTCGCAACCGCCTTCGCGGTGACGTTTTCGGTGGGGCTCATCACGCGTATTGCGCCGGGACGCTGGCACACATCTCTCGTAGGCGTCGTCTTTCTCGCGGCGGTATGGTGCCTCGTGTGGCGTCACGACGATGAGCATGTCCGTCGTGCGGGTCTCGCACTAGGAGGCCTGGTGATTCCGGGCGAGCTTAGACCGTGGGAGCTCGCACGGAACCTTTCGCGTGCCTTGTCATTTGCGGGGTTGCTCGCGCTGGTCGTGGCCGTCCCGTTCTTCTTTCTCTGGCGCTGGTGGTGGACCGATTCCGGATCATCGCTGTCGCTCCTTCGGGCGCTCCGCCCGTTCGCAGCAGGCAACGAAGTCATGGGTCAAGTCTTCGTCATCGCTTTGCCAGAGGAGGCTTTCTATCGGGGCTACCTCCAGTCTCGCCTCGATGAGGTGTGGGGAACGCGGTTTGAGTGCGGCCGGGCGCGCGTCGGTCCCGCATTGTTTATCAGCGCCGCGATCTTCGCGGTGGGGCATGTCGTGACGGTCAATTCTCCAGCGCGGCTAGCGGTGTTCTTCCCGGCGATTCTTTTTGGCTGGCTCCGAGCCCGCACAGGTGGAATTGGCGCATCGGTGTTTTTTCACGCGTTTTGCAATTTGTATTCGGAGGCACTGGGAAGCGCATACGGCGTCTATTCGCTCGGGTAGCGAGGAAGGCTGTCCGTGCTTCACAAAAGGGTCGGCTTCACGAGCGCGGCGACCGAAGCGGGATAGCTATTGGGGGGACAGCGGCCATCGGTTGCGCTTCCCTTTGGAATGTGGGCGACGCTTCGTGGAAGGATCTCGCGGAGTGTCCCCAAGTCGCTGATTGTGCGCGATGTGGCGCTGTGAACGTACGGTGGTAGCCTCCCGTGGATGTACGAGCTCGCCTCCATAGCGATCGATCGCGTCGTCACTCTCGCGCTCGAAGAGGACTTGGCGTCCGGTGACGTGACGACGGAAGCCTGCGTGACGCCCGATGCGAGAGCCGTCGCCCACGCTATGTCGCGGCACGCGTTGGTTGTGTGCGGGGGCACCGTATTCGCACGAGTTTTCCAGCGAATCGATGCGTCTCTCAAAGTGTACGTCCACGAGCTTGACGGCGCTTCCGTCGAGGCCGGTGCCCGCATGTGGACTGTTTCGGGTCGAGCTCGAGCCATGCTCATGGGCGAGCGCGTAGCGCTGAATCTCGTGCAGCGAATGTGTGCGATCGCAAGCAAGGCGCGGGCGTTCGTTTCGGCCGTTCCTGCCGGCTGTCATGCACGCATCACCGACACGCGAAAGACGACCCCAGGGCTGCGGGCGCTCGAACGCTACGCGGTTAGGGTTGGCGGCGCATACAACCATCGAGACGACCTCGGTGCGGCCGTTCTCATTAAGGACAATCACATCGCGGCGTGCGGAGGAATTCGCGCCGCCATCGAACGCGCTCGGATCGCGGCCCCCCACACTTCCAAAATTCAATGCGAGGTCGATTCCCTCGAGCAGCTCGACGAAGCTCTCGACGCAAGCGTCGATATCGTGCTGCTCGACAACATGACCTTGCCGATGATGGTCGAAGCGGTACGGCGCGCTCGGGGTCGGGCGCTCATCGAGGCCTCCGGCGGTATCACCCTCGATCGCGTGGCCGATGTGGCGTCGACGGGGGTGGATGCGATCTCGGTTGGAGCTCTGACACACTCCGTGGAAGCCTCCGACGTGGGTTTGGACTTTGAATGAGCTATGATGTTGCGAGACATCGGGCCCGATCTGTTGAGCGCGGCTGAGTGCATCGCCGCTCGTGGGGGCGAACTGGGATGTCCGCTCCACATTGTTTCGACGACGACTTCGACGAGCGACCTGGCGAAGCAGGGAGCGAGAGCTGGAGCCAATCACGGCTCGACCTGGCTCGCCGAGGAGCAAACGGACGGACGTGGACGGCAGGGTCGGCAGTGGTTTGCACGGCGAGGGGAAAGTTTGCTGTTTTCCGTTCTCCTGCGGCTCGATTGCGACTTGTGCCGGCTGCCGCCGGTTTCGGTCGGTGTGGGTCTTGCGGTAGCGGATGCCATTGGACGACACCTCAAGGAGCGGCGCCCTCGGCTCAAGTGGCCGAACGACGTTGTCATCCGCGATAGGAAGGTGGCCGGCATTCTCGTAGAATCGGTGAAAGTGAGTCCCGGGAAGTCATGCGTCATCGTCGGGATTGGCATCAATGTCCATACGCGGCACTTCCAAGGTGACTTGGACGGCCGGGCGACCTCGCTTGCGCTCGAGACGGGACAGGTCCCTTCGAGGGCCGAGCTTCTCGCCGACGTGATTGAACAGCTCGATCGAGACGTCCCCCTTGTCGTCGGCCATGGATTGGGCCTATTTGCGGCTCGCATCGCCGAGTGCGACAGTCTTAGAGGTCGGACTGTCCGGAGCGTCAGCGGCGACGAAGGCACCGCGGAAGGCATTGGGGAGAACGGCTGCCTACTCGTAAGGCGCGTCGACGGGCAGCTCGCTCATTGGTCGTCTGGCGAGGTTCACCTCGTAGGCCTTGGGTAGGGCAGCCAAGACTTTGGCAGTGTTGCTCGTAGCGAGCGAACAGACGATGACCGCACGAAAAGGCTTCGTTTTGCGTCGCGCAGTCTAAAGTTTTACAATTCGGCGCCGTTCGACCCATTCGATGGCGTCGAACAAAAAGGGACATCCCAAGCGAATGGCGAGCTGTCGACGGACGGCGAAATCGCTCGCGGTGACCGTACGACGGCTTCGACAGGGGAGAGGGTGGACCATGAAGCTTGCCGCCAAGCGGATTGGAATTGTGCCGGTGACTCTTCGTCGAATCGAGGCAGGTCTCGGAAATCCATCCCTGTCAGTTTTGCTCTCGATCGCGCGAAGTTTCAGGATCTCACTCCCGGATCTCCTTCGCGCCCGTAGCTCGGATCATTAAAGATCTCGTCGGCACCCTCGGTACGGTACAAGTCTCTCATCGAAGTGGCAGCACCGCGCGACGAAATTTCAAAGACTCGACACCATCGGGAGTCCGCTGTGTTCCGGCGCGTCGTCATGCAGCTCGGTCGACGGTTGCGCGAGCTCCGCCAGGACCGGCAGTGGACCGTCGAAAAAGCGGCAGAGCGCTACGGAATCGAGCCGGCGCACGTGCGTCGGGTCGAGTCTGGACGCACGAACCCCTCGTTGGCGACACTCGTCAGCATCGCTCGGGCACTTGGGATTGACGTATCGGATCTTCTCGGTGATTGGCCTGCTCACGCGCCTGGCCAACGAGGGGCGGACGTAAGCGGCTCTCGAGAAGCTGCCGCAGCGCCGTCCGATCGACCGGCTTCATTAGCAGAGGCAACCCGAGCGATTCCACGCGCTCCATCGCGTCCCCGCCAGCGCCCCCGGTCATGAATGCGACCGAACCGGCCATGGGCGGATGTCCTATCCGTACGTGTTCAAAAAGCTCAATACCTGTCATCCCAGGCATGGAAATATCTGTCAAAATAAGGTCGAAGTGGTGTCCGTCGGCGAGTTGTAGCAGCGCTTCCCGTCCAGAATTCACGGTTACGGCGATGGCATCCGCCCCAAAGCCGATGGCGATGGCCCGTGCGACCGCGGGGTCGTCATCGACGATGAGAACACGCGGACGACCTATTCCCATAGTTTGGAAGCGATCATATAGGATCGGAATGTAGAGATAAAGAAATGGATGCGGGCTGCGAAGTCCGCTTGGGCGCTTCCGATCCGCGGGCTACCGCCCATCGAATGATCAAGAACGACGTTGGGGAACTTGTCGCCGCCGCTGAAGCGCCCTACTTGCGCAGGCGGTCAGGATCGTTAGAACGAAATTGGTTGCGGTACTGGAATGCCCGCGCCGGATAGGATCTAGGGTTCATGATTTTGCGCAGATATTTCGCAACGTCCGAGGGTTGTCGGACTGGGGCTGATTTCGTATAAGCGATTCGTGCAGTTCGAGCCGGGGTCGCTCTCGGTCCACGGTCTATTTTTACCTCTGCTGCACTTGGCACTGACCGGCCATGGGGACACCCATCTCAGTCCATGCAAATATTCCCTCGATCCTTTAACAAACTACCGATCGCCTTCGGCACGGCCGCCGCGCTTGGTATCGTCGGTTTGGTTTGCGTCGTCTGGTACTACTTTTCGCCAGCGTACACGCAGGTCGGGTACTCCCCTAAGCAGCCTGTACCATATTCGCACCGGCTTCACGTCGGTCAGCTTGGATTGGACTGTCGGTATTGCCATACCAACGTCGAGCGATCTCCGGTGGCGATGGTGCCTCCGACGGAGACCTGTATGAATTGTCATCAGCTCGTACGCACGGATTCGAAATTATTGGAACCGATCAGGCAGAGTTGGGCTAGCGGCAATCCAGTGCAATGGGTCCGCGTGCACAAGTTGCCTGATTATGCGTATTTTGATCATAGCGCCCATGTCACCTCCGGGGTCGGCTGTGCGGAGTGTCATGGGAGAGTCGACCTGGTCGACCAGGTGCGGCAGGAGGCTCCGCTCAGCATGGGGTGGTGTCTCGATTGTCATCGCGATGTGCTGGCAAAGCAGGGCGACAGTGCCCACATCCGGCCGGTCGGCGAAATAACGAACCTGGCATGGACGCACAAAGATCATGTGGACACCGTGCGGCATCTTGATCCGCCGGTGAACTGCGCGGGGTGCCATCGATGACTCTCGATTCTCTCGGAAATGGACGGCCGGACGAGTTTGCGCCAGGCACGGTAGAAACTCCCCCATCGGACGAGGCGTTGTTCCTCACTCGACGTGGACTTCTTGGATCGATGGCGGCAACGCTGGCCCTCGTTGGAGCGGAGGGCTGCCGGCGACCACTAGAGAAGATCGTTCCGTATACGAAGATGCCGGAGGATGTCATTCCCGGAATTCCGTCACACTATGCGACGGTACACAGCAGACGGGGCGATGCAGTCGGGTTGATCGTCGAATCGCATGAGGGGCGTCCAACAAAGATTGAGGGCAATGACGCTCACCCGTCGAGTCTGGGTGCGACCGATCTCATCACTCAAGCCACGATATTAGAGCTATACGACCCCGAGCGCTCGACCACGCCACTGCGTCATGGTCAGAAGGCGACATGGTCCGAATTTGATGCGGAAGTTTCGGCTCGTCTCGCTGCGTGTGAACGGGATGGCGGAGCAAGGCTCCGGGTCCTCATGTCGTCCACGTTGTCGCCTAGCGTTCGGCGCGTGCGCCACGAGGTTCTTCGACGATTCCCGATGGCTCAAGTTCACACGTGGGCGGCGGTGGACGATTCGAACATTCGGGCCGGCGCCAGGCTCGCTTTCGGAGAGCCTCTCGACACGGTCTATGGTTACGATCGTGCGCGTGTCATACTGTCGCTCGATTGCGATTTCTTGCAAACCGAATCCGGCAGCGTGCGGGCCAGCAAGATGTTTGCATCGGGACGCCGCACGACGTCTCCCAGGGACACGACGAACAGACTGTACGTCGTTGAGCCAGCGAGAACGACGACAGGTTGCAACTCTGACCATCGGCTGAAACTCCCGGCCTCGATGATCGAAGGCTACATATGCGCCCTCGCGGCGGAGCTCGCAAAACGAGCCGTGAGCCTCGGAGAACTGCGGGACGTCGTCGCGAGGTTCAAGGCTCCCGACGGAGTGCCCGTGAAATGGCTGAGCGCCGTCGCGGATGATTTGGTGCTGAACAAGGGCCGGAGTCTCATCGTCGTCGGTTCGCGTCAGCCACCGATAGTTCACGCCATCGCACATGCGCTAAACAGTGGACTAGGCGCCGTCAACAATACCGTCCTATACGTTCCATCTGCGGAGCCGGATGCGAAGGCTCCTGCCGAGGATTTGGCCGACTTGGTAAAGGCCATTTCCGCCGGGAAAGTGGATACACTTTTCATCGTCGGTGCCAATCCCGTTTATGATGGTCCCGCCAATCTCGGATTTGCGGAGAAGCTCGCGACAGTTCCGTGGACGGCGCATTCAGGTCTATTCGTTGACGAGACGGGGGAGCGATGTTCGTGGCACGTGCCGCTGTCCCATGAGTTCGAGTCCTGGGGTGACGCTCGTTCATTGGACGGGACGGTCAGTATTCAGCAGCCTCTCATTGCTCCCCTCTACGGCGGGCGCAGCGTGGTCGAGCTGCTCGCGTCGGTGGCGCGGGCTCCCGAGAGCTCCGGACACGATATCGTCCGCCGGACCCATCGGATAGCCGTCTCGAAGTTGCACGGCTTAACGGATTGTCCGGAGTTCGACGCTACCGGCAGTGCGGTATGCCACGACGGCCAAGGGCGGGAGATCATTGTATTCGCCACAGAATTCGAGCATGGATGGGCCCGCGCTCTCGCGGCAGGGATCTCGGAGAAGGCAGCTGTTCCGATTCACCCGTCGACGCCCCGACTTGGCTCGCTCGCCGAGGCATTGGGGAGTCGGCCGGCCCAGGTCGTCGTGGGTCCGGGCAGCATGGAAGTCACGTTCGCTCCATGCCCAAAGATGTTCGATGGTCGCTACGCGAACAACACGTGGCTCCAAGAGCTGCCCGACCCCGTGACCAAGATCGTATGGGACAATGCCGCGATCATTTCGGACGCAACGGCCGCGGAGTTGGGGATCAAGCCGGGAGATCCGCTTCGCATCGATGTGGACGGCCGTTCCGTATCGGTTGCAGCGTGGATCGTTCGAGGGCAGGCCGATCACTCCATCGCGCTCACGTTGGGATGGGGTCGATGGAGGGCTGGACGGATCGGAAATTCACGGGGATTCAACGTGTATCCTCTGCGAACCTCGGAGACGGAGGGATTCGCAGTGGGTGCACGCGTCGCGAAGCTCCCAGAAAAGTCGTATTTGTTCGCGCAGACTCAGGAGCACGACACCACGGAAGGCCGACCGATCGCTCCCGTGGCCACGTTGTCGGAGTACCGAGAAAAGGGCAATTTCGCGGAACAGGAGGCGCCCCCCCCTCGATCGCTGCCTCTCTGGCCGCAGCGCAACTATGGGTCTGGTCACCAATGGGGAATGTCGATCGACCTGAACGCATGCACGGGATGCAGTGCATGTGTCGTCGCGTGCATGGCCGAAAATAACGTTCCTGTGGTGGGGAAAGTCGAGGTCTGGCGTGGCCGCGAGATGCACTGGATCCGAATCGACCGGTACTACCTAGAGGGAGAGCAGCAGGGAAAAGCCTCCGACGACCCGGTCGTGATGCACGAGCCTGTGATGTGCGTTCATTGCGAGGAGGCTCCGTGCGAAAATGTGTGTCCGGTGAACGCTACGGTACATGGTCCGGAGGGCCTCAATGAGATGGCCTACAACAGGTGCATCGGGACGCGGTATTGCGCGAACAACTGCCCGTACAAGGTCCGACGCTTCAATTACCTCAATTGGCACAATGACTCAGTGTGGCGAGAGACCCAGGGTCTCCCGGAGACGCTGCAAATGCAGCAAAACCCGAACGTCACGGTCCGATTCCGTGGTGTCATGGAGAAGTGTACGTATTGCGTTCAGCGCATCCAATCAGCCAAACTTGGTGCGAAACGCGACGGTCGTCAGGTGAGGGACCGAGAGATTCGCACGGCGTGTCAGCAAACATGTCCCTCGGACGCCATCGTCTTCGGTGATATCAACGATCCTACGTCGCAGGTCACGGCACTCTCGCGGCTCGATCGGAGGTTCTCTCTCCTCGGCGAGCTCGGAACAAGGCCGCGGACGACATATCTCGGAAGGGTCCGCAATCCAAATCCGGAGATGGCGTAATGGCCTATTGGGAGCCCATAACTGCGATTGACGAGGGTCATTTCATCCAGCCTGGAACCACTCTGGGCGACATCACAGATGACATCGCAAGTGTAACTGAAAATCCCGCGCCTCGCGGATGGTGGATCTGCTTCTCGATCGCGCTCTCTCTCGTTGGAGTGTTTGTCGTCTGCGTTTGTTACCTTTTTTGGCGCGGCGTCGGAGTATGGGGCAATTCGTCGCCTGTCTATTGGGCGTGGGATATCACCAATTTTGTTTGGTGGGTCGGCATCGGGCACGCGGGGACGCTGATCAGCGCGATCTTGTTTATCTTTCGCCAGCGATGGCGTACGGCGATCAATCGTTTTGCCGAGGCCATGACGATCTTCGCCGTGATATGCGCGCTCATATTTCCCGGAATCCATGTCGGGCGGCCGTGGCTCCTGTTCTACGTGTTCCCCCTTCCGAACCAGATGTCGATCTGGCCGAATTTCAAATCGCCGCTGCTCTGGGATGTGTTCGCCGTAGGTACCTATTTTACGGTGTCTCTGCTTTTCTGGTATACGGGGCTCATTCCCGACTTCGCGACACTGCGCGACAGATCCCGAACTCTGTGGCGCCGCCGAATTTACGGCTTCTTTGCGCTCGGCTGGAGGGGAAGCAATCGCCACTGGCGGAACTACGAACGCGCCTATTTGATATTGGCAGCGATATCGACGCCGCTCGTCCTCAGCGTACACAGCGTCGTTTCGATGGACTTCGCCACGTCCGTCATTCCAGGCTGGCATACGACGATCTTTCCGCCGTACTTCGTCGCTGGAGCGGTCTTTAGCGGCTTTGCGATGGTCGAGACCGTGTTCTTGATCGCGCGTTCGGTGTTCAAGCTCCAGCGGGTCGTGTTGATGCGACATCTGGACATGATGAACAAGTTCCTGCTCTTGACGTCGCTTCTCGTCGGTTACGCCTATGCGATGGAATTTTTCATTGCCTGGTATTCTGGCAACGAATACGAGATTGCGCACTTTTTTCGCAATCGACCCACAGGGCCATACTATTGGGCGTGGATGTGGATGATGGGATGCAATGTCTTGGTCCCGCAGGTGTACTGGTTCAAGAAGGCTCGAACCAATATCCCCCTCATGTTCGTCGTCTCCATATTTATCAACATCGGCATGTGGTTTGAGCGATTTGTCATCATCGTCTCGTCGCTCAACAGGGACTTTTTACCGAGTTCATGGGGATATTTTCGGCCGACGATCATCGACGTCGGAACCTTCTTGGGAACAATTGGCATATTCTTTACGGGATTTCTCCTCTTTATGCGTTGGCTTCCCATGGTGGCGATGGCGGAGGTCAAGGGTACGTTGCCTGAGGCTGATGCTCATTGGCCCGGTTCCGGGCATCGCCCCACTGACGCAGCCACGGATCACGATAAACTTTCTCGGGAGCACGGCGAATGATTCCGGTCCACGAGCCAGAGTCCTGCGCGCTTCTGCTAGCCGAGTTCGCAACGGCGGGAGACGTTCTCCACGCCGCCGAGGGCGTTCGCGACGCGGGGTATGTGCACTGGGACACACACACTCCATTCCCAATTCACGGAATGGACCGGGCGATGGGTCTCAAGGATTCCAGACTCGGTTGGATCGTCATCGTTTGTGCTCTGATGGGGATGAGTGGTGCGTTCATCATGATGCACTGGATGAACGGAGTCGACTATCCGACGATCGTTGGAGATAAACCGCCTGGTGCGCCATACGCCATTCCATCGATGGTTCCGATCATGTTTGAGCTGACGATTCTTCTGTCAGCATTCGGTGCGGTGTTCGGAATGCTATTTCTTAATGGCCTTCCGCGGCATCATCATCCGATATTTGAGTCAGACCGCTTTCAGGTGGCCAGCGACGACAGATTTTTTATATCGATCGAAGCGCGAGACCCCACGTTCAATCCGGAAGAGACCCGCGTACTGATGGAGCGAATGAACGCTGTTCGCGTGGAGTTCGTTCGGGAGTCTGCGACATGACAGGACTAAGCCGGTCTGCTTCATCGCGCAATCTTGCAGAATCCGTCGCGACCGTCATTGGCGTGGCTGCTATTTTGGCCGCGTGCCGGGGGCAGACGGGCGATTCTCCAGCCATACTTTTGGAACGCAACATGTTCGATTGCGAGCGGTACAATCCAGAGTCGATTTCGCGGTTTTTTCCGGATGGGAGAACGATGCGTGAGCCTGTAGAGGGGACCATCGCTGCGGACCGATACATGGTAGATCGCAGCGCGGCAACCGGCCTGATCGAGAACGAATCAGACTATGTGGCCGCCATTCCTCCGTCGGTCGTTCAGGGATTTCACGGGATGGGGCCGATGCTCGAACGTGGAAAAGACCGATACGGAATTTACTGTGTGCCATGCCATGGAATTGCGGGCGACGGTAAGGGTCCCGTCGCCTGTAAGCGTGAGAGAGCAACCGACGCTTGCGAATCGTACGGATTTGCCCCGTTGCCGTCGTACGACGATAGCCGCATACGTCACATGGCCGATGGACAGCTATTTGCGACGATAAGTCACGGAGTGCGCACCATGCCGGCCTATGCACCGCAAATACCCGTTCGAGATCGCTGGGCGATTGTCGGCTACGTTCGTGCTCTCGAACTCCATGACGTAGGCAGCGTGCCTCCGCTGCCGCGGGAGCAAAGACCATGATCGAGGCGATTCACGGGTTGCGAGACGCTGAGGTCGTGGACTATCGTTTGAAGGCCGATTCGCGTTGGGCGTCGTCTTGGAAGGTTGCTGGCGCGATCGGAGTGGCTGGTCTCGTCGTTGCGGGACTCGAATGGATGCGCGACCCGAGTCGGTTCGCATTTGCGTACTTATTTGCATATTTCGTCGCGCTGAGCTTGGCTCTAGGGAACCTATTCTTCGTGATGTTGCTCTACGTGACTCGCGCAACTTGGGGCGTGACAGTTCGGCGTGTGGCCGAACTTTGGATGCGCCCGATGCCCGTGTTCGTTCTCCTGGCATTGCCGCTTGTCGCTTCCATCCCACACCTTTTCCCGTGGGCTGGTGCTCATTCGACCGCATCGACTGCAATCCCGAGTTCCGGCCAAGGCCGACCATCGACGCCATCGAAAGTGCAGCTCGTGCTCGACGAAAGTCGCGGTGCCGTCGAGATGGAGCCCGTCGGTCTCCGGCATATGCCCGTCGTGGACCGACGTCGGATGGAGACGGTGGAGCGCTCGTCCGATACGAAAATTATTGATCACAAGAGACCCTATCTAAATACAATATTTCTCCTCATCCGGTTGGCGCTCATGCTGACCATCTGGCAGTGGCTGTCCGCGCGATATTTCAGGTGGTCCACGGAGCAGGACAAAATTCGATCTCCAGCGCTCACACGATCAGCTCAGACTTTCGCTCCGGTGGGCCTGATTCTATTCGGCCTAACAACGACACTCTTCGGCGTAGATTGGATCATGTCGCTCGATGCGACTTGGTCATCCACGATGTTTGGCGTCTATGTTTTCGCGCAGTGTTCGCTGTTTCAAATAGCCGTGCTCATTCTGACCACACTTGTGTTGCGGCGGTACGGTTTGCTTGGTGAGGCTGTTACTGTCGAGCACTATCACGATATGGGTAAGTTACTTTTTGGCTGGATATCTTTTTGGGCGTATATAGCGTTTTCTCAGTTTTTTCTTATATGGTACTCAAATCTTCCTGAAGAGGTGGTCTGGTTTCACAGGCGTTGGGATGATTACGCAGGGTCGTGGCGAGGACTCAGTTTGGCGCTCGTCGCATTTCATTTCGTAATCCCGTTCTGGTTTCTCATGTCTCGCAACGTGAAACGCCGCCTTCCGCTGCTTGCCGCAGGGGCCGCCTGCGTCGTCATGATGCACGTCGTGGACGTATATTGGATCGTGCTCCCAAACGTTGGAATGCTTGCGCCGAAGGTCGTGGATGTGGCTTGCCTCGTCGGCGTCTTCGGAGTGTATCTATCGGCGGTCCTCTGGGGCATGCGAAGCGTGTCGTTGGTGGCGATCGGAGACCCACGTCTCTCGCGGGCGTTGCAGTTCGAGAATGCATAGACTCTCAGTGCGCCAACTGCGTGGCGACTCGTGGCTGGACAATGGGAAGGCATCATGGACACGGATAAGACACAACCACGCATAGGACGGATTGTTTTCGTTGGTGTCGTTCTCGTCGTCGCGCTTCTTTCAGTGCGCGAGGGACTCGTCAGCTACTTCGATACGACGTCCCGAGCGGAGGAACTTCGAAAGGCGCTCGCTTCCGCGCCGACGGCGCGATTGGCGATTCAAGCGGCGGAGTCCCACGGTCTCGCGTCGGGCGACCTTCCGATCGAACGTGCGATGAAGGTTCTCAGTGGTCGGGGTCGGTTGAGCACTAGCCTCGAGATACAGCCAGGATTTTCTCGTGACGTATCGCCGCTCATGGGGTGGATGCAGATGCCAGCCAACGTTCCCGTGCGTATGACCATCGACCAGGACGCATCCGCAGATGGCGCGCCAGACTCCGACGCGCAGAGCAAACTGGACGCTTCAAGTCTGGATGCTCACGCCGTTGCACCGGCGGTGCTCGATCGAGGTCGGAACAATTCCCGCAAGGGAGCAGTCCCGTGAAGGGCGCGCGGTTGCGCCATCGGATAGTGATGCTGTTAGCCTTTGGGGCTGGCGCGATTGAATTGCCGCGCGAAGCGTCCGCGCAACCGTGGGGAGAATCAGCCCCTGCCTCGGTGAACGTAACGCCTCAAGAGCTCTTGGGCGTCAACATCGTAGAGCACTTGGGGCAGAGACTGCCGGTCGACGCAATATTTCGCGACGATAAGGGGCGGAGTGTCCCTTTGGGCTCGTACTTCGATGGCAAGCGTCCATCGGTCCTCGTATTCGCATACCATACCTGTCCGATGCTCTGCAGTTTGGTGCTCGACGCAACGGTTCGTGCTCTGCAGGGGATTCCATGGACCGTGGGCGTCGAATTCGATCTCATTTCCATCAGCATCGACCCCAAGGACACGCCGAGCTCGGCTGAGCGCAAACGGGACGAGCTGGTGGGCCGGTATCCTCGAGCGAGAGGGAGCAGCCAAGGCTGGCACTTCCTCGTAGGTGATGAGCAGAATATTCGTAAAGTTACGGATGCAGTGGGATTCGAGTATCGATATGACGCGCTCCAGAAGCAGTACGCGCACCCCGCGGCGATCTATATATTGTCGCCCAATGGTTATCTATCTAGATATTTGTATGGCATCCAGTTTCCCCCGAACGACGTTAGGTTAGGGCTTCTAGAAGCGGCGGAATCCCGATGGGTTACTACGTCCGAAAAGCTACTGCTTTACTGCTATCACTATGACCCGCAAGGCAAACGTTACTCTTTGGCAGCCATGAACGTGATGCGCCTCGGAGGAGTCGCTACCGTGATCGTATTAGGAACGTTCCTTATGACAATGCTCGCGCGCGAGCGCCGCAAGCGTGCTCGTGGTGCTGCGACCGAGCGATTGAGGACGGGAGAGACATCATGACATGCCGCTGTCCCGAGCTGAGTCCATCTGAGAATATGGCAAGAACACGGAGGCATTCGAAGTGAACGCGCCGAACGCTCCCGCCACGTTTCAGCTGCCCGCTCAAATGTCGACGATCGCTCCCGACGTCGACTCGCTTTACTACTTTATTTACTGGCTTAGCGTCATCCTCTTCGTTGGGGTGATCGTGATGATGATCTATTGGGCGATAAAATACCGAGAACGCCCTGGTCATCACGCGATTCCGACCAGCCACAACATTCCGATGGAAATTGCGTGGACGGTAGGTCCCATCTTCATCTTGGTGTATATCTTCTATAAGGGTTTTCAAGGGTATCTGGACGCTGCGATTGCGCCTCCAGGTGCCATGGAGATTCGGGTCAACGCAAAGCAATGGGGATGGGAGTTTGTGTATCCGAATGGAGGCTCCGACAACGAGCTTCATGTTCCGGTGCATAAACCGGTGAAGCTGGTGATGTCGTCGAGCGACGTGATTCACTCGCTGTTCATCCCTGCGATGCGGATCAAGCGCGATGTGGTTCCCGGGCGTTACGCATCGGAATGGTTCGAAGCGACTCATGTTGGCGATGCCGACATCTACTGCGCAGAATACTGCGGAGGGCGGAGTCGGGACGGCCGAGGGGACGAGCTCTCATACGACCAGATGACAGGGCATTGGTCAATGCACTCTATCGTCCACGTACAAAGCGAAGAGGGGTTTTCAACATACCTTTTGTCGATCGGCGATAAGTGCGCGTCCTTTACGCTCGGTGGCCAACCATGCCCCACGAATGTACTCGTGTCCGAGGGTGAGCATTTGTACGCGAAGAAGGCGTGCAGTGGATGCCACACGACCACCGGCGCATCGCTCGTAGGACCGACGTGGAAAGGTCTTTGGGCGAAAGATGAGTCGACCGACCATGGCTTGATTCATGTGGATGAGAACTACATCCGCGAATCAATCCTGAACCCGCAGGCCAAAATCGTTACAGGGTTCCCTCCGACGATGCCAACATTCCAGGGTCAGATCTCGGACCAAGAGATCGATGAAATCATTGCATTTATAAAGTCCGTCAAAGACTAATGACCATAGGTGTTTGCTGGATGAATCAGATAGGAGAAATAGGTCCATGGAAGTAGTCGACATTGGCGTCAGTTCGGTGAATCCGGGACACGCCGATGCGGAGGCGGGGGGAAACTACCTTACCGCGCGTCGTGGACTTCGCTCCTGGCTCTTGACTCTCGATCACAAGCGCATTGGTCTCATGTATCTTGCGATGATCGTACTGGCGTTTTTCGTCGGTGGCGTGTTCGCGTTACTGATTCGAATCGAGCTGTTTTCCCGCGGTCGAACGATCGTGGACGCCGAGACGTACCATCGGTTTTTCACTCTGCACGGCTCGATTATGATATTTCTATTTATCATACCGAGCATCCCCGCCGCGCTCGGAAATTTCTTTCTTCCAATCATGATCGGAGCCAAGGACGTCGCGTTCCCGAAGCTCAACTTGACGAGCTACTATGTCTACCTGGCCGGCGCGGCCATCGTGGTGGGAAGCGTGATCATCGGTGCCGTTGACACCGGATGGACCTTTTATACCCCCTACAGTGTTCAGTCCTCGGGCGCCGTGGTGCCGATGACGCTCGGCGTATTCGTGTTGGGTTTCTCGTCGATTCTGACGGGCCTCAACTTCATGGTGACCGTTCATACCATGAGGGCACCGGGGCTCACCTGGACTCGGCTTCCGCTCTTTGTGTGGGGGATGTATGCGACGGCCCTCATCCAGGTACTCGCGACACCAGTGCTGGCAATCACACTGTTGCTGCTAGCGGCCGAGCGCGTCTTGGGAATCGGAATATTCGATCCGAAGCTCGGTGGGGATCCTATCCTGTTTCAGCACTTTTTCTGGTTTTATTCCCATCCGGCCGTATACATCATGATCGTTCCGGGAATGGCGGTGGTGAGTGAGCTTATCGCGACGTTCACTCGAAGAGCGATTTTTGGGTACTTCGCGGTTGCGATGAGCTCCATCGGGCTGGCGGTGCTCGGGTTTCTCGTGTGGGGTCACCACATGTTTGCCGCGGGCATGAGCGAGTTCGGCACGATGCTTTTTTCAGCACTGACTTTTCTGGTGGCGATTCCAAGTGGCGTCAAAGTGTTCAATTGGATTGCGACGATCTACAAGGGCTCGGTCGTGTGGGCGTCGCCGATGCTCTATGCGATGGGATTCATTTACCTATTTACGATTGGTGGACTTACGGGACTGTTTCTTGGTGCGCTGAGTACCGATATTCATCTCACAGACACGTACTTTGTAGTGGCGCATTTTCACTACGTCATGATGGGGGGGACGGTCATGGGTTTTTTGGGAGGCCTATTGTATTGGTGGCCGAAGATCACAGGAAAAATGCATGACGAAAAAGTGGCGAAGGTGGGGTTCGTGTTTGTGTTCCTTGGCTTCAACGTGACGTTTCTCCCCCAGTTCGTCATGGGGTCGCGCGGAATGATGCGGCGGTACTACGACTACCGTCCGGAATTCCAGATCTTTCACCGGGTCTCGACCGTTGGTTCCTGGATATTGGCAGTCGGTCTCCTGGTGACAGCATACGTGCTACTCGATGCGGTATGGCGAGGAAGGCGAGCGCCACGAAATCCTTGGGGCTCTGCGGGGTTTGAGTGGATGACGGAGTCGCCCCCGTGTGTCTCTAACTTTCGAAATACGCCGGTGATCACACGTGGTCCGTACGACTATCACTTGGCTTCGCCCGAAGAGTTGGCGACGGGGTGGGAAGAAGTCTCTGCAGACGAGGATGCCGGTAAATAGATGGCATGGCGGACGAGGTTCACATGGCTAAGCAGGCGAGCACGAGGTGGTTATGACGAACGCAAGTGAACCCGTCGTTGCGACGGCGAACATGGAACGTCAGCATGACAGGCCAGAGAGCCGCCCAGCGTTTCTGGCTCATCACTTTTCGAGTCCGGCGCAGCAGCTGGGTGCCGCGAAGTTGGGGATGTGGATATTCATCGCCACCGAAATATTGATGTTTGGTGGGCTATTTTGCGCATACTCGGTTTTGCGCGGCACGGATCCCGAGATCTTCAATGTGGCTCATCACTTTCTCAGCAAGCCGCTTGGCGCCGCGAATACGATCGTACTCCTATTCAGTAGCTTGACGGCGGCCTTGGCGGTTCGGTCGTCCCAGCTTGGTCAGCGAAACGCTACGTCGGCGTATCTCATCGCGACGTTGTCGTGTGCTTGCGTATTTCTGGTTATCAAATATCTGGAGTACTCACACAAAATTCATCTTGGACTGCTTCCAGGGCATTGTTTTGGACACCCTTGGTTCAGCGCTGCCACGCATGACGGCCACGGCGTAGGGACGTGTCTGCGAGTGGACATGGACGCGGCGCCGATGATGCCAGAGTGGGTTCGAGCGGTGGACGAAACGGGAAAAATAAGGCTGCTGCCGCCGCGTGCAAATATGTTTTTCGGTCTATATTTCATGATGACCGGATTGCATGGCCTTCACGTTCTCGTAGGGATTGGGATTCTTTCGTGGGTCTTGGTGAAGAATCGAGCGGGTGCGTTCTCGAAAGCGTATTACACGCCCGTCGATCTAGGCGCTCTTTATTGGCATCTTGTTGATCTGGTGTGGATATACCTGTTTCCATTGCTGTATTTGGTCGGCAAGCCGGAGTGACCGATGACAATCGAATCGATCGCACAACAAGGAACTGAAGAAGCGGATGAGGCAATATCGAGCGCGGGCTCGTATTGGATCGTGTTTGCATCGCTGGTGAGTCTGACGGTGCTGACCGTATGGGTCTCGTACGCGGATTTTGGCCAGGCGAACATCGTTATCGCGGTGTTTATCGCGTCCATCAAGGCTTTGCTCGTCGCCCTATTTTTCATGCACCTTCGGCACGGAAACCAGTTTCACTCACTGGCGTTCGTTTCGGCGTTCTTGTTTCTGGCTCTTTTTATGTTGCTCACCCATGACGACTTGCGGACTCGGGGAGAGATGGACCCATTTTACGGAGGTACGGTGACACCTCGAAGTGGGCAGGCCGCGCCGGGTGGGGAGCCGGAGTCGGCAGCCACGGCCGATATGGTACCGGTGGCGAAGGTCGTCCCGTAGCGGGCGAGAGGTGTTGGGCTTGCCTCTGAGAGCGGCGGAGCGCCCGAAGGCAACTTCCCTCAAGTCGAGTTCGTGCGGGACACCGTGAGAAGGCGGAGCGTTTCCGGGGCGACCCATAGCAAGGATGTCGATTCGACGGACGCGACATCCAGCGGCCCGTCGTGCTATTTGCGCTTGTAGAATGCTATTTTCCCGAGCCCTGATTCCGACCATGAAGGAGGCTCCGTCCGATGCGTCGAACGTGAGTCACGTCTTGCTATCCCGCGCGGGGTTCATGCGGCGCGTCGGGGCGGGCATCTATGAGTTTCTTCCGCTCGGAGTTCGTGTGCTGCGAAAGATCGAAGCGATCATTCGCGGCGAGATGGATCGAACCGGGGCGTTGGAAGTGCTGATGCCGGCCTTGCTGCCTGCCGACTATTTCAAAGAGACGGGACGCTGGGATGTGTATGGGGATGTTCTTTTCCGCCTCAAAGATCGAAAAGGGGGAGACTACCATCTCGGGCCGACGCACGAGGAGATCGTAACGGACATTGCCCGAAGGGAGATTCGCAGTTGGCGCGATCTGCCGAAGACCCTGTATCAGATACAGCTCAAATTTCGTGATGAGCCAAGGCCGCGCGGCGGACTTCTTCGCGGGCGAGAGTTTGTGATGAAGGACGCCTATTCGTTCGATATGGACGAAGAGGGTGCGCAGGCAAGCTATGAGACGATGCGCAAAGCGTATACGGCTATTTTTGATCGCCTTGCGCTCAAGTATCGAATGGTAGCGGCCGACTCGGGTGCTATCGGTGGGTCGAAGAGTGCGGAATTTCAAGTTCTCGTGGACTCGGGGGAGGACGCTATCGTCGCTTGCACGTCCTGCGACTATGCGGCCAACGTGGAGGTGGCGACGGTGCGGGCGGAGGCTGAAGTTCGCGCCACGCCGGGCGCGCCTTCCGTTGAGCGGATTCACACACCGGGACATGGCGCGATCGATGATGTGGCCGCTCTGCTAGGCGTGTCTCGCGCGGCGATGCTCAAGTCACTTGTCTATGCAGCCGGTGACCAGATCGTGATGGTTGTCGTGCGAGGCGATCATGACGTAAACGAAGTTCGGGTGGCACGCGCGACCGGCGCGAGCGACGTATTTCTTGCCGGTGAGTCGGACGTGGAAAAGGCGACGGGCGCCAAGGTCGGATTTGCTGGGCCCGTCGGTTTTCGCGGTCGAATTCTGGTCGATCGCGCGGCAGCGGCGGTCGTGAATGGCATCACCGGGGCGAACGACACGGACTACCATCTTAAGAACGTCAACTTTGGTCGCGACTATTCCGGCGAGGTGCTCGACCTACGGCTAGCGGTTACGGGTGATGGGTGTCCGCATTGTGACGCAGGCCGGCTGGCGAGCTATCGAGGAATCGAAGCTGGGCACATCTTCATCCTTGGGACGCGTTATTCGCAGGCCATGAACGCGACCTTCGTGGATGAGAAGCAGCAACATCGCACGCTTGTCATGGGTTGTTACGGCATCGGTGTCTCGCGATTGATAGCGACGGCCGTAGAACAGCATCATGATGATGGCGGGATACTATGGCCGGCGAGCATCGCGCCGTATCACGTCCACCTCATCACCATCGGACACGATGCGGACGTCCTCCGTCGCGCCTCGGAACTCTATCAGAGCCTCGGCGCTGCGGGCGTCGAGGTCCTATGGGACGATCGGGACGAGCGCCCTGGGGTCAAGTTCAAGGATGCGGACCTCATCGGGATTCCATATCGATTGACGGTTGGAGCGAAGGCGTTGGCGGGGGGGCACGTCGAGTTCAAGTTGCGCAGCGAAAGCAATCCGAAAATGGCGGAACTTCTTTCGGTGGATACCGCCGCGTCTCAGATCGCGGAGCGCGTTCGAGGTAGCCAGCGCGAGCCATGACGTGTCCGCTTGCGAGGCGAGGTCGTGACCGGCAAGGTCGGTGTATTTTGGTCGAAACGGCAGCGAGGTCGGCGGCGAGTCGCTCGGAGACTGACTTTCCATAGGTGAGGATGAGCGGCGCCGGAATCGCGAAGGGATCGGCCGAAATGCATCGACGTAACGTTGACGTCGTCTCGCATACGCCGCACAGACAGTCGATTCGATGTCTCCAAGGGAAAATTTGCCACCGCCGCCAGCGGTCCCGGTGCGATCGTCGCCGGTGACCATTTTGGGAGAGGACTCTTTGCGGATCGAGGGAACCGCCGGCGCGCTTGCACTCGAGGCGCGTGCGCATGTACCGCAGTCTGCAGCGAGATGCGTAGTGCTCTGTCACCCTCACCCGCTCTATGGAGGAAGCATGCATAGTCCTTTGGTGGCCGCGCTTGCCCGGACATTGTCCAGGCGTGCTTCCGAGAGCGTGGCGTGGGTGCGCTTCAACTTTCGCGGAGTCGGCGCCAGCGAGGGGCAATACGACGGGGGACGGGGCGAGTTGGATGATGCATTGGCGGTCGTCGACTACATGACGCGACGCGTTCCTGGCGTTCCTGTCACGATGTGTGGACACTCGTTCGGTGCGTGGGTGGCCTTTGGGGTTGCCTCGCAGGCCGGACGTGAGAGTCGTATCGATCGGACCGTACTGTTCGGTCCGAGCGCGCGGCTATTCGAGTTCGTAGAACCTGGCGCGGAGTTTCGCTTGATAACGAACATTTTCCTTGGCAGCGAAGATGAGTATTGTGATGTCGCCGAGGCGCGGGAGCTCGGTCGACGCCTTGGTGCGGAGCGCGTAGAGGTCATGGATGGCTTTGACCATCAGTTTCTGCAAGGGCGCCATCGTGTCGCCGAACTAGCGCTCTCGAGCATTGCCCCGGAGGTGACTTCATGAGTACGTCGAAACGGGTCAATTCGACCGATTCCGTTCACGCGGGTGAGCCGCGGCGAAATGCGTTTGATGCGGTGTCGATGCCTATCGTGCAAACGGCGACGTACGCGTTTGCGGATACCGCGGAGATTCAGGCGTACACGTCCGGAACTCATGAGAATGCTGAACGTGACGAATATGGCCGCTACGGCAATCCCACCGTTCGGGTCGTCGAAAAACGCGTGGCCGCGCTGGATTGCACGGGCGACGCACTGCTTCTGTCTAGCGGGATGGCGGCGTTGACGACGACGCTTCTCGCCCTTGTTCGTTCCGGTCAGCATGTGATCCTATTCCGGGATTGTTACCGAAGAACGCAGGAGTTCGTAACGAGTACTCTCGCTCGGTTTGGAGTCGCTCACTCACTGATTGATTCTTGTGATTTGGATGCATTGGAGGGCGCTATTCGTCCCGAGACCCGAATCGTGCTGACCGAATGTCCGACCAATCCGCATCTGTCGTGCGTCGACCTTCAACGTCTGGTGTCGATTTGCAGGTCGCATCGTTCGGTCAAGACCATCGTTGATTCCACGTTGGCGACCCCGATCAATTGCCGACCATCTGAGTTCGGCATCGACCTCGTCGTGCATAGCGCTACGAAATATATTGCGGGTCACAACGACGTTCTCGCGGGGGCCGTAGGCGGCAGCGAGGGGCTGATCTCATTGGTTCGCGATCTGAGGGGCGTCGTCGGAAGCGTGTGTGATCCGCACGCGGCGTTTCTCGTTGGCCGGGGGCTCAAGACGCTCGGTCTGCGCGTCGAAAGGCAGAATTCTTCGGCGCTCGCACTGGCGGAATACCTCGAGCGTCACCCGCGGATTGATCGCGTCTACTATCCGGGCCTTGAGTCCCATCCAACGTACGCGATCGCACGCTCGCAAATGAGCGGATTTGGGGGAGTGGTCAGTTTCGTCGTTCGCGGGGGACTGACTGCGGCGGCGCAGTTTGTGGACCGACTCAAGATCGCGCGTATTGGTCCAAGTTTTGGCGGTGTAGAGACTCTCGTCGAACAGCCGGCGGTCATGAGCTATTATGAAATGACGACCGAAGAGCGCACAGCAATCGAGATCGAGGACGGGCTCGTGCGGCTCGCGGTCGGCGTGGAAGACATTGGAGATATCGTCGCCGACGTGGAGCAAGCGCTAGCGTGAACAAGTCGGAGACATGCTCCGCCCAGCGTAGACAGGTGGCGATCGGTCACGGTGGTCTCGACCTCCTCGATGCCCGAAATCACTGCCCGAAGGGCGTGCCACGACGTGGGCTCACGAGTCCTCGCGCGAAGGCGGAATCGTGACTCGAAGCGCAGTCGTTCAGTATAGCGAAACGAGTTCGCAGTCTGGCAGCTCTCCTCCGGTGCTGCCGACGGACTGCCAGCAATGTGCAGCGTGCTGCTTCTCCCGGCTGGAAACTTATGTGCGGGTCACCGGTGACGACTACGAGCGGCTGGGTCAAAGCGCGGACGAGATCGTCCACTTTATCGGCAATCGCGCATATCTTCGTATGGTGGGCGGCAAGTGCATCGCTCTCGCTGTCGATGGCGAGTCGCGAGCGCGGTGCACCGTCTACGAGCGCAGACCAGGGGTCTGTCGCGACCTCGAGCGGGGGTCGCGCGAATGTGAAGGCGAGATAGTCACGAAGTGGGAGCGGTCTCCAGGTTGCATCGGGGCAGGTAGAAGACTTGAACCGTAGCGGCTCGTGCATGCGCAGATCCTTGGGCAACGGGTTATGTCGCGAGGAAAGGTTCCACTTGATGCCTTCTGCCACCCTGACGGCACCGAAGGCGAATGTTGTCGAGGTGTATTCTTCGCCGAGGTTCCCGTAGGTTCCTCGACGAAGACCGAACTGCGCCGAAGTCCGTCGCGCGAGATGTCGGTCCGCCGTCGACGCTCTTGCTTCGCGGGTGCATAGCCATCGTGACCGCGGACGCACGTTGGACTGGACGCTCCACGGGTGTAATGTCCGCCGCGAAACCTCGCCTGGTATGGATATGCCCAACACGACCGCAACCCCAAATTCCTCAAACCGTGGGCCCCTTTTGGCCGTGGTATACGTCACGGCGCTCTTCTTTATTTGGGCGTTTGTGACCAACTTGATTGACCCGCTCGTAAAGAGCATGAAGGTCATCTACGCGCTTACCGATGCCGAGGCGCAGCTGAACCAGTTCGCCTTCTTTATCGGCTACGGCGTCATGTCGATTCCGTCGGCTGCCTATCTTGCCAAGAAAGGGTACGCGAAGTCGATTCTTCTCGGTCTGGCCGGTATCGTCGCCGGCTGCCTTATCGCCTGGGCGACGACCTTCTCACATAACTTCGTCACAGTGCTGCTCGGCCTCTTCGTCGCGGCCTCCGGGATCACGCTGCTGCAGGTCGCAGCCAACCCGCTGATCGCCTCCATGGGCGCCCCGACGGGAGCGCACTTCCGCCTGAATCTCAGCCAGGCCTTCAATTCGATGGGCGCATTTCTTGGCGGTATGTTCGGCTCGAAGTTTCTGCTGAGTGGTCCGCTGTTCGAGAAGTCCGCCGCGATTACTCCGGCGATGAAGGCGACGGGTCTCGGCTTCGTCACCAGTGTCTATCTGACGATCGCCGCCGTATTGGCCGCTTTCACGCTGGCGGTCTTCCTCGTGCGCAACACCATTTCGGCCAACGCTCCGCAGATGTCCAAACGAGTGGAGTCGCCGTTCGCAGCGTTCAAGTCGAAATGGGCGAACCTCGGTTCGCTCGGCATCTTCCTTTATGTCGGCGCTGAGGTCTGTGTCATCTCGGGGATGATCTTCTTCCTCGAACAGGCGCAGATCATGAATATCCCGTCGCAGGTCGCCGGTTTCGTCGGGCCGGTATTTATGCTGTTCGCGATGTGTGGCCGATTTCTCGGTTCCTGGCTCATGACCTTCGTCAAGGCGACCACGATGCTGACGATCGCGGCGCTGGGTGCGGCAATTCTTTGCGTCATTGTCATTGCCACGTTTCACTTGCCGGCGACTCCGCTGCACGGAACCTTCCCGATTCCCAAGTTTCCCGGTGTTTACGTAGCGCCACTGACGACAGGCTTCCTGCCCGGCTTCGCCGCTATCTTCATCGGTCTGTTCAATTCGATCATGTTCCCGACGATCTTCACGTTGACGCTCGAGCGTTCCACAGCTCCAGCTTCGGCGACCTCGGGCCTCATGTGCATGGCCATTTCGGGCGGCGGTTTCATCTCAGTGCTCTATGGGTTTGTGGTGGACCGATTCCTAGCCCATTTCCCGGTCGGCGCACGGTCGCTCGCCTTCGTCGTGCCGCTCGCCTGCTATCTCTACGTTCTTTGGTTCGTCCAGGTTGCCAAGCGCGCACCGACGCACGCCATCGAAGAAGGCGCCGGCGCCGGCCACTGATAGAAGGCCGGTGTCTTTCGGCCGATCCCTTCGCGATGCCGTCGTCGAGCGTGCTCGCGTACAGGAAGTACGCTCCGCGCGACTCGCCATCGGCCTCGCTCGGTTTCGACCGAAATACACCGGCCTTCTAGACCTCTCACCGTTCGCTGGTTCGATCTTGGATTTTGAATTATAATCCACGTTATGACTGCCTTCCATAGGCGGTGATACCCGAGAACCTTGCGCTCGAGGGCTCGCCGCTTTTGACTCAGTCATTTGCGCTAGGTATTGAAGGTCTGCTGCAAGCCTCTTCGCGCTGCACTCCGATGAATGCTCACCTAAAAGCACCCGCTAAGGCTCAAAGGGGCTGGTATGGAGTCGAAGCGTGCGTCACTGAAGT
>Ga0182030_10001825_pt1 | contig 44466 bp, 47 predicted proteins | sample 812S3MmetaG_FD_121299 | JGI IMG/M metagenome (GOLD analysis project Ga0182030, IMG submission 121299) | Permafrost microbial communities from Stordalen Mire, Sweden - 812S3M metaG (Illumina Assembly) | ecosystem: Environmental > Terrestrial > Soil > Wetlands > Permafrost | place: Sweden... | reverse complement strand
TCGCTGCTGCCGGTGCTGTCGCCGATCTTCGTCTATTTTGTCATCTTCGGCATTGCCGGCGGTGGTGCGGCCGGCAAGTCGGCGGCGTTCTCGGCGGTCGGCGCGATGCTGCTCGGCGTGATCGTGACCGGCCTGTTCGTCGCGATTTCGATGACCTCGGGCGGCGGCGCCTGGGACAATGCCAAGAAGTACATTGAGGACGGCCACTACGGCGGCAAGGGCTCCGACGCCCACAAGGCGGCCGTGACCGGCGACACCGTCGGCGATCCCTACAAGGATACGGCGGGTCCGGCCGTCAACCCGATGATCAAGATCACCAACATCGTGGCGCTGCTGCTGCTGGCGATCCTGGCGCGCTGAACCGCAGCGTTGCCAAATGACAAAACCCCGCGGCGCAAGCCGCGGGGTTTTTCTTTTGTCCACAGCATCGTCGGCGTTCCCCGGATGCAGTGCAGCGCGCCGCGCTTGCGGCGTGGTGCGCTGCTGATCCGGGGTCCATGAGTTTCGGCTTGCGTGTGCATGGGTCCCGGCTCTGCGGAGCGGCGCGAAGGGCGCCGCACCGCGTCCGGGACACGACGCGTTTCGGCTAATTGAAGCTCATCAGCTTGAACAGCGGCGTCAGGTAGCTGATTTCCTGGCCGGAGGTCGGGGTGGTGCGGCTGATGAAGTCGAAGATCTTGCCGTCCTGCAGGCCGTAATTGGCCAGCCGCTGCACCTGGCGGTTCTTGTCGAAATAGATCGCGATCACGCGCTGGTCGACCACGCGCTGGTTCATGAACGCGACCTTGCGTTCGGAGCGCTGCGAAATGTAATAAAACACCTCGCCGTTGAGGGTGGCGACCGTCGAGGGCGTTCCCATCACGATCAGGACCTGGTCCTGGCTCGCCCCGATCGGAATCTGCTCGAGCGCGCCGGGCGGCAGGATATAGCCCTTCTGAAACTGCTCCCCGCTGCAGCCAGCCAGCACCGCGCAGAGCAGGGCAATGCCGGCGACCGCGCGCAGGCTGCGCCATGGCGCAGCCCAGCTGCGCCCTTGCGCGGCGAGGCCGCGCTGCAAGCGCTGGAGCGAGCCTGTCGGATGGGTCTCGATCATTCCGGAACTGGTCCCGTCCCCTTGCATCATGCGAGGCGTTGACGTACCGGGCAGCACGTCGGATAGCAACAGTCGCGGGCGCCCCACACACCAACCTTTGGGGCTCGCGTGCGGAACCCACAATGCCTTGGCCGTTCAATCACTTCAGGAAACCCCGGATCCAATCGCGCGGCACCATCGAGGCCATCTATGGCATGATCGTGACGCAAGCGCGAGAACCGGTGTTTTATCGGGACTTCGCGGTGCCGGACACGGTTAACGGCCGTTTCGATCTCCTGGTGCTGCATCTGTGGATGGTGCTGCGGCGGCTGAAATCGCTCGAAGGCGGCAATGGGTTTTGCCAAGCGCTGTTCGACCGCTTCTGCGACGATATGGACGGCAATCTGCGCGAAATGGGGGTCGGCGACCTCACGGTGCCGAAGCGCATGCAGGCTTTTGGCGAGGCCTTTTATGGCCGGGTGGCGGCCTATGATATGGCGCTGCAGCAGGGACAGGAGCCGCTGGCGCAGGCCCTGTGCAAGAACATCCTCAACGGCGCCGACCTCGCCCAGGCGCGCCGGCTGGCCCGCTATGCCGGAGCGGTGATCGCGGCCCTGGAGGGGATGGACGAGGCGGCCCTGCGGAGCGCATCGTGGAGGTTTCCCTTGCCGGAAGCCGCGGGAGCGCAGCCATGAACAGGACGGGCAGCACGATCGACCGGGCCGATCCCTGGAGCGTGCCGGTGACGGTGGCGCAACTGCCGGACACCGGCCTGCATCGCGAGTTCGAGGCGAGCCAGGCCGTGCGCGACGCCATGGCCGATCTCGCCGGCTTGCGTGAGATGCTTTTCGCCAGCGCTTCGCTCGACGTGACGCCCAAGGGCGGCGGCCGGGTGCATGTCACCGGCCGCGTGCGGGCGCGGATCGGGCAGACCTGCGTGGTCTCGCTCGATCCGATTGAGAACGATCTCGACGAGCCGATCGATCTGATTTTCGCGCCGCCCGAGCAGATTCCGGAACTGGCGGAACTGGTCGACGAGGCGGCCGAAAACGAGGGCGACATTCCCGATCCGCCGGAGCCGATCGAGAACGGCATCATCGATCTCGGCCGGCTCGCGACCGACGCGTTGTTTCTTGCGATTGATCCCTACCCACGCCGGCCCGATGCGGTGTTCGAGCCGCTGGTGGAGGCCGACGATCCCGAGGACCATCCGTTTGCCGCGCTCAAGGCGCTCAAACCGGCCGCCAAGCCGCGCGGCCCGAACAAGCCGAAACGCGGGTGAAGCGCCTTCGAGCCATCGTTCGAGCGGCGCGGTGCAATAATCCGGCTTCGCGCGGCGACCCCGTAATTCGACTTAAGTCCTTGTATCAATGGAATATAACGCCAGGCGCCGATTCCGCCCCGACCCGGCTCGGCCGGCAAAAGGGCGAGGTCAAGAGGTTGTGTCGGGATGAGGACACGCTATTGTCGCGGCCCGGCCGGGGCGCAGCGTTGCGCTTGGCCGATCGCCGCGATCAACGGCGATTTCCAGTCCGCGGCCGAGCGCATCAAGTCCGCACAAAATCAGGTTTCCGGGACGTTCATGCCGAAAAAGGTTCGAATCGCGCTTGACGCCATGGGTGGCGACGTCGGCGCATCGGTCGTCATTCCCGGCGCCGCCATTTCGCTGTCCCGGCATCCCGACACCGAATTCCTGCTGTTCGGCGAGCGCGGGCTGATCGAAGCCGAGCTGGCGCGGCATCCGGCGATGAAGGCGGCCTCGCGCGTCATTCATACCGACGTCGCCGTCAGCATGCACGACAAGCCGAGCCAGGCGCTGCGCCGCGGCCGCAAGACCTCGTCGATGTGGCTGGCGATCGACGCCGTCAAGAAGGGCGAGGCCGACGTCGCGATATCCGCCGGCAATACCGGCGCGCTGGCGGCCATGGCGCGGTTCTGCCTGCGCATGCTGCCGGGGATCGACCGGCCGGCGCTGGCGGCGATATGGCCCACCGCCCGAGGCGATTCGGTCGTGCTCGACCTCGGCGCCACCATCGGCGGCGATGCGCATCATCTGGTGGCGCTGGCGGTGATGGGCAGCGCGATGGCGAGCGTGTTGTTCAATCTGGAGCGGCCGACCGTCGGCCTGCTCAACATCGGGGTCGAGGAGATCAAGGGCCGCGAGGAAATCCGCGAAGCCGCCGAATTGCTGCGCGCGATGAACCTTCCCCAGCTGGAATATATCGGCTTCGTCGAAGGCGACGGCATCGGCAAGGGCGCCGCCGACGTCATCGTCGCCGAGGGTTTTTCCGGCAACATCGCGCTGAAGGCCGCCGAAGGCACCGCCCGACAGATCACCGAATTCCTGCGCAGCGCCATGTCGAGCACCTGGCGCTCGCGGATCGGCTATTTGTTCGCGAAAAACGCCTTCAAGGCGCTGCGCGACAAGCTCGATCCGAGCAAATCCAACGGCAGCGTGGTGCTCGGACTGAACGGCATCGTGGTCAAGAGCCACGGCGGAACCGACGCCGAAGGCTTTGCCTATGCGGTCGATGTTGGCTATGAGATGGTCCGCTACGATCTCCTCACCAAGATCAACCAAATGCTCAATCGCGGCGGCGGGGCGCTGGCGCCGACCGCGCAGGAGGCTGTCTCGTGACTGCAATACGTTCGGTGGTGCTCGGCTGTGGCGCCTATCTGCCGCAGCGGATCCTGACCAATGCCGAACTGGCGGCGCGGATAGATACCTCCGACGAGTGGATCGTGCAGCGCACCGGCATCCGGCAGCGCCACATCGCCGCCGAGGGCGAATTCACCTCGCATCTGGCGATTCATGCCGCGCGCGCCGCGCTTGCCCATGCCGGGATCGACGCGCAGTCGATCGACCTGATCGTGCTGGCGACCTCGACGCCGGACAACACCTTTCCGGCCACCGCGGTTGCGGTGCAGGACGGGCTCGGCATCCACCATGGCGCGGCGTTCGACCTGCAGGCGGTCTGTTCGGGCTTCGTGTTCGCGCTGGCCACCGCCGACAATTTCCTGCGCACCGGCGCGTTCAAGCGCGCTTTGGTGATCGGCGCCGAGACCTTTTCGCGGATCCTGGACTGGAACGACCGCGGCACCTGCGTGCTGTTCGGCGACGGCGCCGGCGCGCTCGTGCTCGACGCCGAGGTGCAGCCCGGCAAATCCTCCGACCGCGGCATCCTGACCACGCATCTGCGTTCCGATGGCAGGCACAAGTCGAAACTCTACGTCGATGGCGGCCCGTCCTCGACCCGGACCGTCGGGTATCTGCGGATGGAGGGCCGCGAAGTGTTCAAGCACGCCGTCGGCATGATCACCGACGTGATCGAGGATGCGTTCGAGGCCACCGGCACCACCGCTGCCGACATCGACTGGTTCGTGCCGCACCAGGCCAACAAGCGAATCATCGATGCTTCAGCGCACAAGTTGCATATTGCGCCGCAGAAGGTGGTGCTGACGGTCGACCTGCACGGCAATACCTCGGCGGCGTCGATTCCGCTGGCGCTGTCGGTCGCGGTCGCCGACGGACGCATCAAGCGGGGCGACCTGGTGCTGCTCGAAGCCATGGGCGGCGGCTTCACCTGGGGCTCGGCGCTGTTGCGATGGTAAGCGGATGGTAACCGCGCGATTAAAATACTATCTGCATTGCAACGTTCTTTCATGCTATTGCATTGATGAGCGCTGTTGACCGTCACTTGTTAAGCTCATAATTTCAGATGCGAATTGTTCGCCGTGGGTTGGGGCAGGCGATGACCGGAACCGGAAAAACAGTTACCCGCGTCGATCTGTGCGAAGCGGTCTACCAGAAGGTGGGCCTGTCGCGCACGGAGTCGTCTGCCTTCGTCGAACTGGTGCTGAAGGAGATCACCGATTGCCTGGAGAAGGGCGAAACGGTGAAATTGTCCTCGTTCGGATCGTTCATGGTGCGCAAGAAGGGCGAGCGGATCGGCCGGAACCCGAAAACCGGCACCGAAGTTCCGATTTCGCCGCGCCGGGTGATGGTATTCAAGCCGTCGGCGATCCTGAAGCAGCGCATCAACGGCAACAGTGCCGCTAATGGCGGCAGCGAAGCCAAGGCCGAGTAGAACCTTCTTCAACGGGGCGACTGGACAGGAGCGGGCATTTGGACAAGGCGCCGGATGCGTTCCGAACCATCAGCGAGGTCGCCGACGCCCTCGACATTCCCCAGCATGTGCTGCGGTTCTGGGAGACGCGGTTCACCCAGATCAAGCCTATGAAGCGCAGCGGCGGCCGCCGCTACTATCGCCCGGACGACGTCGACCTGCTCAAGGGCATCCGCCGGCTGTTGTACGGCGAGGGCTACACCATCCGCGGCGTGCAGCGCATCCTCAAGGAGCACGGCATCGGCTCGGTGCAGCGGCTGGCCGACGCGACGGCATCCGCCTCGTTCGGCGCGGTCGAGGAGGCGGTCGGTCTCAGCATCCGGGAACCGGATGGCGAGGCCGCGCCGGGCATCGACGTCGATGACGACGATTTCGAGGGTGCCGACGACGGCGACGAGTTCGGCGGCCCGATCGCCGGCGTCGCCGACCTGGCGGGTCCGCCCCGCGTCGATCTCTCGCCCCTGGAAGGCGTGCTGCGCGACCTGATCGCCTGCCGGCAATTGCTCGACCAGGCGCTGAAGGACGGCTAGCCCGCGGTGAATTCAGGTTGGCGCGACAGCTGCGATCAACCGCCGCGAGGAATGCCGGAGTGCTCGTGTCCCGGACGCGGTGCAGCGTCCTTCGCTGCTCCGCACGATGTGGCTGCCCACCCAACTCAAAGCCGTCGTACATCGGGCGACCGATGGCATGAAGCCGGTGCTATGACCCATCGCGCATCATGACCCCAGATCGACGATTGTTGTCGATGTTCGCGATAACGAGCTACGGCAACACCTTATTACCCGCCGAAAGCCCTTGGAACCTGCCTTTGCCTCCCCCCGCACTGGAATCGCGCTTCTTGCGCCCCAGCCGGATCGAAGCTAAGGGAACGGCATCGGAGCGTGGCGCAGCCCGGTTAGCGCACTAGTCTGGGAGACTAGGGGTCGGAGGTTCAAATCCTCTCGCTCCGACCAATAAAAGCCCCGCACATGCGGGGCTTTTTGCATTTTTCGGGATGCCGCGCTTCAATGGCCCATGCCCGTGCTTCCACAATTTGTCATCCTGCGCTATGTTTGTCGGAGCGTTGGTTGTGTAGTGGGGACGACGGCAGTGGATAATGCGCTTCTGAAGGAGCAGGCCGAGCGGTGCCGTGCGCTGGCTGAAAAGGCCGATCAATTCACCAAACGGCGCCTGTTGGATCTGGCGGAAAAGTACGAAGACAGGCTGGGGCGCCCCTCGCGTGCCTCGCGCGCGCTCGGGATACCCGGCAGTCTCCTCGAAGCCCGGTTGCAGGACAGCCGCAGCTAACCTTGGGCGTCAAGGGCAAGCCCGCGAAGGTCGCCGCCGAACGTCGGTGTCGGGTCGGTGCGGCTGTCGTGCAGGATCCGCCAGCTTGCGCCCACGTTGCAATGCAACGCTCGATCGGCCGATACGCTGACCGCGCGTCCAAGGAGTCGTGGAATGAAGAAGGTCTTGGAATGAAAAAGGTCTTGGAATGAAAAAGGTCTTGGAATGAAAAAGGTCCTGGAATGAAAAAGGTCCTGGAATGAAAGTGCCTGCCGTTGTTTTCATAGCCCTCTGTCTGGGCCTTTGCGGCACAGCGGCGTTTGCCCGCGGCGGCGGTGGATCGCACCATTCGTCCACAACTGGCGGTGCCGCCGGCACCAGCCTCGCCGCGCCCGGCACCAACTCGGCCGGCACCGCACTGTCATCGGGCGGCGTCGGCAATGGCCCGCAGAAAGGGCCGCTGCTTGGCACCAACCCCGTCGTCGATACCGAAGACGCAAAAGTCGAAAAGATGATCAAGTCGATTTGCCGGGGGTGTTGATCGGCGGCGATCGACGACAGGGGACGAAAGCCTGACGCAAGGCTGCCTGCTTTTGACCGTGCCGATAGCAACGAGAGCGAGCTTCTGCCGGCGGCCTAGCCACGCGGCCGCCGCGATGCCGGCGGAAAAACCCCCGCTCAAGTCGACGGCCGGCGGCAAAGATGGCCGGATCCGAAGAGTCGCCGAGAAATTTCTCGGCTGAAAACGCCGCACGGCATTTCCTTTCATCGCGGCCACGATCTTTGACAGCACTTTGCGACGACCGCGCCCTAGCATGATCAGGTTCTGTCATCACAACCTGGGGAATCCACATGCTGACTTCGAGACGTGACATCGTCGCAGGCGCCGCCGGCCTTGCGATGGCTTCCGCTATCGGCGGCACCGCGGAAGCGGCAACGTCGACGGGCGACGAACTGAAGGCCATTCCGGAACTTGCACCACAATGGAAGAAACTCGATCTGGCGAAAATTCTGCAGAAACCGGCGGCGTTCGCGTCCGTCAGCCAGAACAATTCGCTTTATCAGCCATGGGGTGCGCAGGCCGGTGAGAAACATTGGGAGCGCGGCAGCCTCCCTGCGACGGTGAAGGTCGCCAAGGCGGCGCGCAAGGCGCCGAATTTCAGGTCGTTCAGCTGGATCGGCTACGCCGTGTTTCGCGAAAACTATCCGCAATCGGAATTCGACAAGGTGCAGTATGAAACCTGGACGCAGGGACTGAATTTTACCGAGGAAAAGAAGAAGGCGGACAATGAGCTCGTTCCGGAGCTGCGCGCGCTGGTGCAGCCGGGCGATCTCGAATTCAACGAACTGGCGTTGCAGACCGCCTTTATCGGCACCCAGTTGCCGCTGGAGCTGTCGCGCAAGCGCATCGAGGTGCTGGTGCTGACCGGCATCCACGCCGACTGGTGCATCGAAGGCAACGCGCGGGCGGCCCGCGACAACGGCTATCTTCCGATCGTGATCGGCGATGCCACCGGCACCCAGAAGCCCGAGCAGCTCGCCGGCGCGCTCGAGCGCATCAACAACTTCTTTGCGCCGGTGATTTCATCGGACACCTTTGTCAAACTGCTTGGGCAGGCGGCCTGATCGCCGCCTGGGTTGCGTTGATTGTGGCTTGCCTTTGTCAACGGCCGCAATCGATGGGGATACGCCGCGCGGATCCCGTCAGGGCCGCGCGGCGTTCGTCATCTGCTGCAGGCCGTCGACGTGTCGCGGCTCTGCGAGCCGTGAACCATTTGAGCCTCCTCGCATCGCGCTAACGAGGAATTTAATTGAACGATCAAGCCGGGCTTCCCACGTTTTCGCTCATGTAAACGCAAGGAGAGACCCATGAAACTGACGACAATCGCACTGGCGCTTGCTTTCACGCTGCCCACGACCTTCGCCTTGGCGGAAGGCCCGATGAACCTGGCAACAACCGACTTCGCCCGAGCCACCAGAAGCGTCACGGTCGGCCAGACCAGCCGTATCGCCACCCGGCCCAGGAACGTTTCCGGGAACACCCTGGCTCCGATCGCAAATGATCCGAGCGGATCGACCCTGGCTCCGTCGGCCCTGAACCGCGGCGGTTAAACAAAAACAGCCCCGCTTTTTCGCGGGGTCTTTTGCGCATTGCTGCCGCGCGACGGTCGCCGGATGCTGCGCACCGCGCCGCCGTTACACCGGTGCCGGCCGGCCCAAAACGGCCCCAGCGCCGGGGGAAGCGCTGAGGCCGTCACTTGGGGGACTTCGCGGGGGCTGGAACGCGACGTCCGCAAGCTCAAGCAGCCTGGCCATGGATGGTTCACCGGGCCGCCCGTCAACTTTCCGAGAGTGAGCTGTATTGACCACGGCGGCGAGACGCCGGGATGGCAGGCTGGCCGTTCGGCATCGCCTTGGAGTGCCGGGGAGGCGTGGCTGCGTGGCGTCCGTTGAGCCGGTGTTCGACCGTCAGACCAACCCGCAGCGGTATTGCAACGCGGATCTCATTGAATTGAGACGAAGCATCTTGCGCCATGCCAGATATTCCCGCCCGGATTTGATCGGAACCGTCACCGTCAGGTTGTGCGCTCGCTTCAACGGCTCTTCAAAAGCCCGAAATGGCAGGAAACTCAGGTCATGACGGAATCTCACATGCCCATTTTACCGGTTCCGCAGGGCTGTCCTCGATGCCAGGCGCGCACGACGGTCCAGCACATGGTCGCATCGCGTTCCGGTTTTGAGCACTGGACCTTGCGCTGCACCGGGTGCGGCCACATCCACGAGGCGCAGGTTCACACCGATCCGATAAGTCCGATGCCATCGGCTGGTAGCTCGGTAGTCTGAGAGAGGCGCGATAGAGCAGGACGACGACATGAAACAACTGACGCGCAAGGGTCTCCACAGCCACGATTGGGATACCAGGGCATCCGAGGCTCTGGAACGGGCCAAAAAAATGCCGCCGGGATCGGGGCGTTCCGACGCGATCAAGAAAGCAGGGCAGCTTCGCGTCGCCGCCGACATGAATAATCTGCTGATGCGCGAGCCGGCCAATCCGGTCGAAAATCCCGGCGGGAGCTGAAACCAGTTCCGGCTGGAGGTGAGGGGGAATGGCTATGATTTCCGTTTTGATTGGCGTTCTGATCATTCTTGTCGTCGGTGCCATCTGCTTTTGGGCCATCGACAAGTTTGTCAGGGATGGTCGACTCGCAAATCTTCTCAAGCTGCTGGTGGTGCTGATCTGCCTGGGAGCGATCCTGCAACGGGTTCTTCCGCTGGCGGGAATTGGCGGGCTGTAATTCCTTCGAGCCGCGCCGCGTCCGGGACACGCGCATCACAAGCGGACGTGATGAACCGCCTTGCGTGATCTCCGGAAGATGTGACTTGTTGGCGCGAAACCGGCGGGAGTCCCGGTCATTGAATACGCGGCTGGCGTCGATGAACGGCGGCGGCGTGGTGTCAACTTGAAGAAAATGGAGCAACCATGAAAAATCTGAGAACCCTGACTGCTGCGGTCGCGCTTGCAGCGATCCTGCCGCTGGCAACAGCAGGCGCCAGCTTTGCGGCGGGGCGTGGCCCGGGCCCTTGCACCCCGCCGGCGGGCGACGCTGTCGGCGCGGCCGGGCCGGCGATGAACGGCGGCCAGTTGATGGCCGGCGTCGGCCAATGTCAGCGTATTGGCGCCGGCGGGTGGAATGCGGGCTATAGAACCGCCGCTTACCCGGTGGGTGCAGCGCCTGGCGATCTCTATGGCGGCCCCTACTTGCAGGCCGCCGCGCCTGACTTTCAAGAACGCTGACCCTGCGACGCCGATCCTCGCGCCCGCGAGGATCGGTTCCACCTGCGGCGGGGGTGCCGCGTCCGGGACACGCGCGTCACAAGCGGACGTGATCAACCGCCTCGCGTGATCTCCGGAAGATGTGAGTTGTTTGGCGCGCAAGCGATCCGAATTTCTGGTTGCACGGCCGGCGTCGATGAGACGGCGGCATGATGTGGAACCGATGAAATGGAGCAACCATGAAAAATCTGAGAACCTTGAGCGCGGCGGTCGCCCTTGCAGCCATGCTGCCGCTGGCAACACCAGCCGCCAGCCTGGCAGCGAATCGTGCCCCGGCCACTTGCACTCCGCCGGCGGGCGACTCCGTCGGCGCGGCCGGGCCTGCGATGAACGGCGGCCAGCTGATGGCCGGCGTCGGCCAATGTCAGCGCATCGGCAGCTGGAATCCGGACTACCGGAGCGACGTCTACGCGATCGATGCTGCGCCGAGCAATCCATCTGTGGGTTCCTCCTACCAGGCGACCGCATCGGACTACTGAGAACGCCGACTTGCGACATCGATCCTCCCGCCCGCGAGGATCGATGCTGCCTGCGGCGGCGCGTCACACGCGCGTTCCTCCGGATGCTGTAGGACGCGTGCCGGTGCGGCGTGGTTCGCTGCTGATCCGGGGTGCATCGGGAGTGTCGGCTTCTCCGGCCAGTCAGGAGGGCAGATGGCAGTCCATGAAATTTTCGTGAGTGAGCGATATTGACCGGCAGGGAAGCTCTGCCCTGCGCCATGGTGTTGCGATCACCGCGCGCCCTCGGCAACCATCGGTGACTGAGAGTCCGCTAACGCTCCCGCCCCATGCAGGGAAGTGTCGTGACCCGACCCCAACAGTTTTTGACCGCGATTGAGCGCCCGCGCTGTCCCCGCTGCGAAGCGCGGATGATGCTGGAGCGCACTTCGTCGGGACCGATCGGTTTCGAACACCGGTTGTTCGAATGCCCCAAATGCGATCACGTCGAGATCAACGTCATTGCATCCGATCCCCGCAAATCGAAAGCGGCGGGTTGGGTTGGCAGCGAACTCAAGGCGCCGAACTGAGGGAACGCCCGTGCTCGACGTCCAGAACCAGGGTCCCCAATGCACGGCTTGCGGCACGCCGATGAAGCTGACGGCAATCGAGCCCAGCGATACCGGCCACGATTTGCGGACATTTACTTGCCCGCATTGCGAAAGGGTGCAGCGGCATATCATCGAAAGCGCCGTGACGGAGGCCTGGATAGACCGCCAACGTGCCGCGAACGTCCGGCAAGGATCAGTCAGCTACCAGGTTCGCGACGGCCGCATGACTCCGAAGATTCCGAAGTCGCCAAAGTAGCGATGCGGTCATTGCTGCCGGTACCGGATTATCGGCGATGCTGAATGACCCCTCCCGGGTAGCGCAACCCGCGGTCCCCGGCTCAACGTATCTGTCGCGATAGACCAGCACCAGCTCGTCAATGCTGCCGCCGCCATTGCTGAATTCACCGATCAGGACGGCAGCGCCGGACTGCCAATTCTCGTTGGCGCAATGTTCAAAAGATCGGCGCATTCTTTCGACGTCACGAAAGCCGCCTTTGGTCTTTCGATGATAATCCCGATGATACCACGACTTTGATGACAAGGGCGACCAACCGGAACGCGTAATTCTCTCGTGAAGTCCAGAACCCTTGACAATCGGCGCCGCCCGGCCATTGGCATCGACAATTTGCGAGTGAGCTGTTTTGACCAGAATGGCTCGCGCCGGCATCAGGTTGGTTTGCGGATGTTACGATCGCGTCGGAACTTCCCCCGAGCTGTCCCGTTCTAAGCGCGTGGGCAAGGTTCAACAACGCGAGGAATGTTTTATTATGAGATACTTATTGGCAATAGTCGCGGCGGCGAGCATTTTCGCCGCAGTGCCCGCAAGTGCGGAGGATGTCGGCGTCGGCGTCGGAGTCGGTCCGGTGGGAGCCGGAGTGACGGTGGGTTCTGATCACCGGGACAGAGATCGGGATCGCGACCGGACTATCGTCGTCAAGGAGCACGAGCCCCGCGACACGACGGTGATCAGGGAGCACGACAGGGAGCCCGATCGCAAGGTGATCATCGACCACGACCACAATTAGCAACTGGATCAGCGGCCTCTGTTCGAAGCGGCCACTTCAATATCATCAACCCCGCCCCTTGATCCCCATCGGGCGGGGTTGCTTTTCCGGCATGCAACCGACCGGCTCGCCGCCCGGGTTAACTTGACAAACCCGGGGGCAGGCTGAAAGCTTGAGGCGACGGAGAAATTTCCGCGCAACAGGGAGAGATACAATGGCGCAAGTCGTGGTGATGTACAAAACTCCAAAAGACACAGCTGCCTTCGACAAGCATTATTTCGAGATCCATATTCCCCTGGCCAAGAAGATACCGGGGTTGCGGAAGTATGAAGTCAGCCGCGGTCCGGTCGCGACACCCGCGGGACCTTCCGCGTTTCACCTGATCGCCACGCTGTATTTTGACAATCTGGCCGCAATCCAGGCCGGTTTTGGCAGCCCCGAGGGCAAGGCCGCCGGCGCCGACGTCGCCAAATTCGCCACCGGCGGCGCCGACATGATCATGTTCGACACCAAGGAAGTGTGAACCGGCCGGGCACGGGTGAGCGGTCGCCACAGGCGATGGGTTCACGTCGAAGCGATGCCCGGCCCGCAACGACGATCGGCGTTCGCCGTGCGAAGAGCCCTCCGACTTGACCGGGGGGCGGCGCGGGTGGCCACGGACTCGGGCTCGCGCAAGAGCGCTCAGATGCGCAACCTCTCATCTTGCCGATCCGACTGATTTGCCGGTCCGAGTGAATTTGCCGTGTTCAGGCGGCCCGCACCGAATTCAGGAACCTGCCGACTTCCAGCTTCAGGCGGGTGCTCTCGCTGGACAGCGATTGCGCCGCCGCGAGCACATGCGCGGAGGCCGAGCCGGTCTCGCTGGCGCCGCGCTGCACGTCGCCGATGTTGGCGGAAACCTGCATGGTGCCGTGCGCGGCCTGCTGGACGTTGCGGGAGATTTCCTGGGTCGCCGCGCCCTGTTCCTCCACGGCGGAGGCGATCGCGGAGGCGATCTCCGACATCTTGCCGATGGTCTCGCCGATCTCCTTGATGGCCGCGACCGACTCGCCGGTGGCCGCCTGGATGCTGGTGATCTGCTGGCTGATCTCGCCGGTCGCCTTGGCGGTCTGTTCGGCCAGAAGCTTGACCTCGGAGGCGACCACGGCGAAGCCACGGCCCGCGTCGCCGGCGCGCGCCGCCTCGATGGTGGCGTTGAGCGCCAGCAGGTTGGTCTGCCCGGCAATGGTATTGATCAGCTCGACGACGTCGCCGATGCGGCTTGCCGCCTTGGCGAGTTCGCCGACGCGGTCATTGGTCTTGCGCGCCTGCGTCACGGCCTCGCCGGCGATGCGGGCGGAGCCCTGCACCTGACGGCTGATCTCGGTGACCGAAGAGGTAAGCTCCTCGCTCGCGGACGCCACCGACTGCACGTTGCTGGAAGCATCATTGGAGGCCGCGGCCACCGCCGTGGCCAGTTGCTGCGAGCGCTCGGCGCTCGACGTCAGCGTGCCGGCGGACCCTTCGAGGTCGCTCGCCGCGGAGGAAACCGTCTCGATGATTTCGCCGACGGCGCCCTCGAAATCGTCCGCCAGCCTGTGCATGTCCAGCTTGCGCTGTTCGGCGGCGCGCGCCTTGAGGTTTTCCTGCTCGCCGCGCAGCCGCTGGCCTTCCGCCATGCTGTCGCGGAATATCCTGACCGTGCGGGCCATCTGACCGACTTCATCGCCGCGCTCCGCCTCGGGCAGCTCGATGGCGAGATTGCCGTCGGCCAGTGCCTGCATCCGCGTTGCGACACCGCGGATGCTGGCACTGACGCCCCAGCCGACCAGCGCGATCAGGCCGATCGCCGGCAGCGCCAGCACCGCGACGATGCCGACGATCTTCCAGAGCATCGCCATGAAATCGGCGCGGATGTCGTCGATGAAGACGCCGGTGCCGATGAAGATTTTCCAGGGCGCGAAGGCCTTCACATAGGACAGCTTCACGGCCGTCTTGGGATCGTTCGGCCGCAGCGGCCAGTCATAGGCGTAGGTGCCTTCGTTGCTGGCCTTTATGATCTTGAGCAGTTCCGCGATGACGGGAACCCCATTCGCATCCTTGATGCCGGAGACGTCCTTTCCCATCAGCTGCGGGCTGGGATGCGCGAAGCCGACCTGATCGTAGGTGTGGGCGAAGAGATACTCTTCTCCGGAATAGCGGATCGCCAGCAGCGCCTCCTTGAAGCGCGCCTGCGCTTGCTCGCGCGTCATCGTTCCGGCAGCGGCTTCGGCCTCGAACTTGATCGCCAGGCTGTATCCGGCTTCGACCATGGCCCGCAAGGTGTTGACCCGGTCCTGGTACATGCGCTGATAGTTGAACCAGAGTGCGGTGCCGGCGATGCAGCAGATCGCGATCGTGGTGGCGAGCACCAGGCTCAACAGCTTGGTCCGAATCGATAAATTCTTGAGCACGTGCTTTCCCCTCACCGCCGAACTCCCTCGCGACGAATCGCGGTGATGTCGGGGAGTCTGGCTCAGTCTGGGCTAGTGAAGCCGCCTTACGATTGCGTTACCTTGGGCGACGCCGCGCGAGGGGCTCGCGCGTGACGAACACGTAAAAATACGGGTGTTTTCACATGGCCGTCGCCGCAATCAACCGCCAGCGCCTTCGCCTGAACCAGCCTGTGCGGCGCTCGTCACCGCCGCAATGACAAAGCCGCCGGCGTCGGCGGCCTTGTGTTGCAAGGGCGAGGCGAACTCACATCCCGGCATTGATCTCGGTCTGCAGCGTCGCCGCATTGGCGGCTTCGTTGGCGGCTTCCGCCGCCGCCATCGACGCGTTCAGGGCGTTGGTGTCGTTCATGGACTGGATGGCCTGGTTTTCCGCATCCGAGGCCGCCTGGGAGTCGCTGGCGGAAGAGCTTGCCGGCGACGTGTCATAGGACGGCGACGACCAGTCCGAAGAACCACCCGGGGACCTCCGCGCGGGCCGCGCCCGCATGGCGTCCTGCACCGGCCTGGAAGACGGCGCCGGCCATCCGCCGCCCAGCATGGACTGGATCAATGGCCCGACATCGAGGCCGGACCGGTTGTGGGCGACGCGCGGCGCAGCGCGCAGGGCGAGATGGGTGCGGGCGACCGGCTTTGCGGATCGGTGAGCCGGCGCATTGGCGGCGAGGGCGGCGTTTCCGCTCCATGCCAGCGCGGCAATCAGCACGCCTGAGGTGATCAGCGATTTCATGGCACACTCCTTGTCTTTGGCCGTAAGCCCCTTGACCGTCGGTCGCGGGCAGAAGCCGGAGCGGTTCGAAAATCGTCGATTACAAATTGGACATCCGGCCGGGCGTGGGCGGGAGCAGGGCGCAGTCAAGAAAATGGCCCCGGTTAAGGGGCCATTTGCCGGCTTAGTGCCAGTGGTGATGATGATGGTGGTGATGGTGATGATACATGCCTTCTGCGCTGGCGACGGACGGCACTGCGAAGGCAACGGCCGCCAAAGCCGCCAGAACATAACAAAGCTTCTTCATCATTTCTCCGTGGGGTGTGATTTCACGCCTAGCCAACGAAGCCGCAGCCGATCGGTTCCCTGGCGCCGAAAATAGAAACGCGGTGAGGAAAACGCGCCACGGCTGGCCGCGATGCCGCAAGCGAATCGACGATGCGCGATGCCGCCTTGCGCGACCGCCGCAAACCGTGAAAGCATGGCGTCGTCGGAACGAAGCGGATTGCGTGAACCATTGATTGTCATTCCGGAATGCGCCTTTAGTCGGCGACAGCCGACTAAAGGCGCAGGCCCGGAATCCAAACTCCCGGCGGGGGTTATGGATTCCGGGCTCGCGCAACAGCGCGCCCTCAGATGTGCAATTGCACATCGGGGAATGACAATTATTGTTGACGGTCGTTACGGACCGAAATGATTTGGACTTCGGAAACAAGCCTCTCTCACCCACGATTCCAGCGGAAAGGACAGCCATCGCGATGAAGGATTTTGCCGGAAAAATTGCTGTGATCACCGGGGGCGGCACCGGCATGGGCCGCGAACTGGCGCGCCAGCTGGTCGCCGAGGGCTGCAATGTCGCGATGTGCGACGTCTCGGCGGCGGCGATGGCGGAGACCAAGAGGCTCTGCGAGGTCGAGCGGCTGCCGCAGGGCCTGCGCATCACCACCCACATCGCCGACGTCTCGATCGAACAGCAATTGCTGCGTTTTCGCGATGAAGTCTGCGAACAGCAGGCCACCGACAGCATCCACCTGCTGTTCAACAATGCCGGCATCGGCGGCGGCGGCAGCCTGTTCACCAATTCGCGCGAGCAGTGGGAGCGGACCTTCAACATCTGCTGGGGCGGGGTCTATCTCGGCGTCCGCACCTTCCTGCCGCTGTTGGTGAAGGCCGAGCAGGGCCATATCGTCAACACCTCCAGCGTCAACGGCTTCTGGGCCTCGATCGGCCCGGGGGTGTCGCACACCGCCTACAGCGCCGCCAAATTCGCGGTCAAGGGGTTTACCGAGGCGCTGATCAACGATCTCCGGCTGAACGCGCCGCATGTCAAATGCTCCGTGGTGATGCCCGGCCATATCGGCACCTCGATCGTGTCCAATTCCCGAAAAGTGCAGCACGGCGTCGATTCCGACCGCCTCGATGCCGACGAGATCGCCGCGGCGCGGCGGCGCCTCACAGCGGCCGGCGTCGATGCTGCTGCGATGTCCGACGAGGACGTCCAGAACGTGGCCGCCGAGCGCGCCCGCAGCTTTCACGACGATGCGCCGACCACGGCTTCGGCAGCAGCCCGGATCATACTCGACGGCGTCAAGGCCGAGCGCTGGCGCATCCTGGTCGGCGACGACGCCCGCCGCCTCGACCAGCGTGTCCGAGAAGCGCCGGAGCAGGCCTATGACGCCGAGTTCTACCAGAGCTTTGCCGAAGAGGTCGGCTGGCGGCTGGGCTAGCGGGAGGAGTGATGCGCGGGTGTGCCGGTGTACCCGACACGTTCGTCTTCGCGAGGAGCGTCAGCGACGAGGCAACCCATTCTCTCCTTTCCTTGCGGCATGGATTGCGTCGCAAGAGCTCGCAATGACGGCGCTGGTTGTTCAGCGTGCGCCGGCGATCCTGGTCAGGCGGTCGAGCGCCCCCGACCAGCCGCCATCGTGGTGGTCGCGCGCCTCTTTGGTCTCGAAACGCTGCTGCAGCAGCACCAGGCGGGTGCCGCCGGGGGCGGCCTCGAAACTCACGGTGACCTCGGTCTCGTGGCCGCGGGCGCCGCTTTCGTCTTCCCAGGCCCAGCTGAAGGCCAGGCGCCGCGGCGGCTCGACCACGCGGTAGACGCCGCTCATGGTCAGCATGGTGTTGTCGGAGCCACGAAAACTGGTGCGCCAGCGGCCGCCGGGCCGGGTGTCGAGGGCGTGAGCGGAGGGAAGGTAGCCTTCCGGCGCCCACCAGCTGACCAGGGTGGCGGGCTCGGTCCACAGCCCGAACACGAGCTCGGGGGGTGCGGCGATCAGGCGCTCGAGCCGCAGCGTGGTGTCGTCCACCTCGATGTCGTTCATGACTTCCTCCGCTTCGGGGTTTTGGTTGCGGCCAGTGCTTCGAGCCGGTCCAGCGCCGCCGTCCAGTGCCGCCGCTGCCGTGACAGCCAGCCCTCGACTGGCGCCAGTGCCTCGGCGCGGACCCGCACATAGCGCCATTGCCGCTCGGTGCGGCGCTCGATCAGCCCGGCACGCTCCAGCACCTGCAGATGGCGCGAGATCGCCGGCGTGCTGATGGCAAAGGGGGCGGCGACGTCGCCGACGCTGAGCTCGCCGCCGGCGAGCAGGCGCTCGACGATGGCGCGCCGCGTCGGATCGGCAAGTGCCGCGAACAGATCGTCGAGCTGTGGCCCCGGCGCCGCCATCGGCAAAAGCCTTCAGTGTTTGATCGACGTGTTAATTAACAGAAGTGTTATATAGCGTCAAGCGAGTTCGCTTGAGTTCAATGGCACATCGGGGAAGGACGATGGACCATGGAATCGGTTTCATGGAATGGCTGCGCTCGCGAGCTCGGAATACCCCCTTGCGCTGCCCCGGATCCTGGGACACGCTTCAGCCAGGCGATCAGCACGCACCAGACGTGCGACATCCAGGGAGCAAACCGTGAAGCGGCTAATCGCAGCATTGATCACGCTTCTGGTTTTTTCGCACCCCGCCACAGCACAGCAGAAACCACCGACCAAAGCCGTGCTGCTGCTCAACTGGTATGTCTACAGCGAGCACGCGCCGTTCTTCCTCGGCCTCGAGCGCGGCTACTTCGCGCAGGAAGGCATCGACCTGGAGATCCAGGAGGGCCGCGGCTCGGTGCCGACGGTCCAGGCGGTGGCCAACGGCACCGCGGATTTCGGCTACGCCGATGCCGGCTCGGTGATCAAGGCGGCTACGCAGGGCGCTCCGGTGGTCTCCACCGGCGTCTTGCTGCAGAAGAGCCCGATGGCGCTGATCGGATTGACCGAACGCGGCATTCGCATCCCTTCGGATATGCGCGGCAGGACCATCGCGCTGACCCCCGGCGACTCGCTGTCGCTGGTCTGGCCGCTGCTGTTGAAGAAGATGGGCCTGAAGGAAAACGAGCTGACCGTCGTCAGCGGCGATGCCCAGACCAAGCTCAACGCCGTGATCAACGGACGGGCCGACCTGATGCTCGGCTATCTGATGGACCAGAACCTGCGAATACAGAAGGCGACCGGCAAGCCGGTGACGTCGATTCCGTTCTCGGATTTCGGGGTCAACCTGATCAGTTCCTGCATCGTGGTCTCGCAGCAGATGCTGGCGAAAGATCCGGATCTGGCACGCCGCTTCATGAAGGCGGCGACGCGCGCGGTCGAGGCCACCGAAAAAGATCCGGAAGCCGCGGTCGACGCCCTGCTCAAGGCCTACCCCAAAGCCGGCGAGCGGCAGATGCTGATCGACGGCTTGAGGCTGACAGTGCCGCTCTATCACACCAAGGAGACCACCGACCAGCCGCCGTTCAAGGTCAGCGCGGCGAATTTTGCCGATTCGGTGGCGATGCTGGTCGAATATGCCGGCGTCAACGCATCTGCGACGAGTCACCCGCAGGATTTCTACACCCTTCAATACCTGCCGAAATAAGCCGGGAGAACGAGGCCAATGCCAGTCGAACACAACATCAGGACCACCACCGTCGGCTCCTATCCGATCCCGAGCTGGCTGGTGGCAGCACCGTCGGAGCAGGCGCTCATGGATGCGACGCGGGTGGTGATCGCGACCCAGGAGCAGGCGGGAATCGATCTGGTCTGCGACGGCGAGCTCTATCGATTCGACATCAATCATCCCGAGACCAACGGCATGATCGAATATTTCGTCAAGCCGATGGCCGGGGTCCGCACCGCGATCGGTTTTGAGGAGCTTTTGCAATACCGCGCGCAGCCCGGCATGCGATTCCGCACCCGGCCTCCGGCGGTGGTCGATGCAGCATTGGGCGCCGGCACCCTCAATCTGCCGGATGCCTGCGCGCAAGCCAGGACGGTGGCGACCCGGCCGCTGAAATTCACCGTGACCGGTCCGCACATGCTGGCCAAGACCGTGCTAAACAAGCATTACCGCGATACGCCCTCGCTGTGCATGGCGCTTGCCGACGTGCTGGCGCAACAGGTCCGGCACATCGACGCCGAGGTCGTGCAGCTCGACGAAGCCAACCTGCCGGGTCATCCGGAGGAATGGGAATGGGCCGCGGCGGCGATCAACCGGGTGCTCGACGCTGTGCAGGGCAAGGCGGCGGTGCATCTGTGCTTTGGCAATTACGGCGGCCAGTCGGTGCAGCAGGGCAGCTGGAGCAAGCTGATCGCCTATCTCAACAGCCTGCATGTCGATCATATCGTGATGGAGAATGCGCATCGGCCGGCCGGCGAATTGGCGGTGTTCAGGGATTTGCGGCCGGAAATCGGCATGGGCCTCGGCGTCATCGACGTCAAGCGCACCGAGATCGAAACACCGGACCAGGTGGCGCGCGCGATCGAACAGGCGGAACGCGCGATGGGCGCCGGCCGGATCAAATATGTGCATCCGGACTGCGGCTTCTGGATGCTGAGCCGGACCATCGCCGACGGCAAGATCCGTGCGCTGGTGCGGGGACGCGACCTGTTCGAAGGGCGGCCGAAGACCGTCGCAGGCACCGCCGCCTAGCCGTCGCCGCGCTCAAAGCCACTGCAGCAAGACCGGCACCACCAGCGAGGTTGCGACGCCGTTGAGACCCATGGCGATGCCGGCGAAGGTGCCGGCGATTTCGTCGACCGCGAACGCCCGTGCGGTGCCGATGCCGTGCGAGGTGAGGCCGACCGCGAAACCGCGGGCGGCGTAATCTTTGATCTTCAGCGCGTTCATCAGCGGGGTGACGATCACGGCGCCCATCACGCCGGTCGCGATCACCAGCACCGCGGTCAGCGCCGGCCGGCCGCCGAGATTTTCGGAAATTGCCATGGCGATGCCGGCGGTGACCGATTTCGGCGCCAGCGACACCAGGATTTCGCGGGGCACGCCGAGTGCGGCGGCGACCGCGACCACGGACACCACCGCGGTCACCGCGCCGGCCAGCAAGGCCGCCAGCATCGGCAGGATGTTGGCGCGCACCAGCGCAAGGTGCCGAACCAGCGGCACGGCGATGGCAACGGTGGCCGGCCCGAGCAGGAAATGCACGAACTGCGCGCCTTCGAAATAGGTTTGGTAGGGCGTGCCGGTGGCCAACAGCACGGCTCCCATCGCCGCGATGGCGATCAGCACGGGATTGGCGAGGGGATGACGGCCGCAGGCCCGGGCGATGGCGTCGGCTGCGATCCACGCCACCAGCGTCAACGCCAGCCAGAGCAACGGCGTCGCCGAGAGATAGACCCAGATCGAGAACGGATCGGTCATGAGGCGCTGTCTGCCGGATCGCGCGCGATGACGCGCTTGACGAAGATGAAGACATAGACCGTGACCAGCAGGGTCAGCACGGTCGAGACCAGGAGCGCGGCAAAGATCGCCAGTGCATAGCTGCCGATCAGCGGCAATTGCTGGACGATGCCGACGCCGGCCGGAACGAACAACAGGCCGAGCGAGCCGAGCAGCGCCTGGGCGGTGACGCCAAGCTTGGTCTGCTCGATGGCCGAGCTATCCGTTCTGGTCACGCGGGCATGGAGGATCACGCCGATCGCCAGCAGCGCCAGCCCGATCACCGGGCCGGGCACCGGCAGGCCCAGCGCGCGCGTGAAAACTTCACCGACGAGCTGACAGACCAGCAGCAGAGCGAACGCAGGGATCATCGCCTCACGACCTGTTAGCCGTGCACGATCGCCTTGGCGATCATGCAATGGATGCCCTTGGAGCCGTTGACGGTCTGCGTCACGCGCAGATCGGCGGCCAGGCTGCACAGCGTATAGGCGTCCTCGCGCGACAGATTGCGCTTCTCGCCGAGCAGCACGATCATGTCGCGCAGCGCCCGCACCACGCATTGGTCGAGATCCGGGTCCATCGCCATGGTCATGTAGTGTGTCGGCGTCTCGGCGCGCGGAGCGTCGAGCCTGAGGTCGCGGCGCACGGTCAGCCGGAAGCGGCCCTGCAGCGCGGTCTCGATCGCGGTGACGCAGACCTCGCCGTCGCCTTGCACGCCGTGGCCGTCGCCGCACGAAAACAGCGCGCCGGGCACGAATACCGGCAGATACAGTCTGGCGCCCGGCGTCAGTTCCTTGTTGTCGAGATTGCCGCCCATCGCGCGGGGGATCAGCGAGGTGATGCGGCCCCAGGCCGGCGGCGGCGCCACGCCCATCACGCCGAAAAACGGTTTCAAGGGCAGATCGAGCCCCCAGGGCAGCCGGCCCACCATGCGCTCGCGGTCGAGCGGGATGTTCAGGATCCGGGTTTCATGAAAATCGTCGGGCAGGGTGCCGGCGAGCGGCCGGATCATGTTGTAGCCCCAGTCCTGCCGGAGCTGGACGTCGAGGATCTCGACCTCCAGTACGTCGCCGGGCAAGGCACCGGCTACAGCGACCGGGCCGGTGAGGATATGGCCGGGCAGCATGCGCTCGCTGCGCGCGTGCACATCGGCAAGTTCGGGCGGGACATCAAATTGGCTTCTGTCCGGCACCATTTCGGGGCCGCCGCTGATGGTGTCGATGGTCACCTCGTCGCCGCTGGCGATGGAAAGGACCGGCTGCAGCCTGGCTTCGAAGAAGCCCCAGTGGCAGGTCTCGGGACTGGAATGCAAATGATGGTGCGTCATGCGATGGCTTCGGGTTGGGCGCGGGGGCGGTGAGTGTGCCCTCGCCAGGGCGTGGTGTCGATGTCGATGGATACGCGGGGCAAGCCCGGGTATGACAGCCCTGCGAATGAATGAATATCGAGGCTTGTCTTGTTCTTTGTACTTTCCAAGACGCTCGGCGTCATGCTGCTGCCGAGCAATTTTTTGATCGGCCTCGGTGTCCTCGGCCTGGTGCTGCTGGCGACGCGTTGGGCGCGGCTTGGCCGCAGACTTGTGGTGGCGGCGATCGTGCTGCTGGCGGTCTGCGGATTTTCGCCTTTGGGAAACTGGCTGATTTATCCGCTGGAGCAACGCTTTCCGCCATGGGACGCCGCGCGCGGCGCACCCGATGGCATTGTCGTGCTCGGCGGCGCGATCGAACCCGATGTTTCCGCGGCCCACGGCGTGGCGGTGTTCGGCCGCGCTGCGGATCGGGTGATGGCGGCCGCCGAACTGGCCCATCGCTATCCGAATGCGAAGATCGTCTATTCCGGCGGCAGCGCCAACCTGGTGTCCAACGATTCGGCCAGGGAAGCCGATTATGCCGTGGCGGTGTTCGAAGGGCTCGGCATTGCCAGGGACCGGCTGGTGCTGGAACGGCGCTCGCGCAACACGGTGGAAAACGCCGAATTCTCCAAGGCGCTGGCCGGGCCGAAAAGCGGGGAGCGATGGCTGCTGGTGACATCGGCTTTCCATATGCCGCGGTCGGTCGGGCTGTTTCGCAAGGCCGGATTTGCCGTCGAGCCGTATCCGGTCGGCTGGCGGGTGGGCGGGCGGGGCGATCTTCTGACGTTCGCGATTCCATCGAGCGCCGGGCTCGATCACGTAGATACCGGGTTTCGCGAATGGCTCGGCCTTGCCGCCTACCGGATAACGGGCAAGACGGACGAATTCTTCCCCGCCCCGGACCGGCCATAGACCGGGGTGCCGATCGACGCCGCGGTCGCGGTCGGCACAACTTCCAGCTAGGATCTCGCATTCAACAGCGCAGCGTCGAGCTGCCGTCCAGGGAGTGTCACTCGATGCCGCAATCAGCCCCAACGGAGCAAAAACTCGATCTGGCCGGCATGGTGGCCGACCTCAACAGCCTGCTTCGGCTGAAGACCACCGTAATCGGGATGAAGATGTTCGCGCGGGCCGAGGAGATGGCGGCGATCCCCAAGATCCGGCGTCCATCGGCGGTGCACACCACCGACCAGATCGTCAGCATGGCCTCGCGGCTGGGCTGGACGGTCGGCATTACATCAGACGATCTGGTCGGCGCGCAGTGCCGCGCGGTGATCGGGCTGGCGCCGCAGGACGAGAAATGGCTCGCCGGCGAAGCCTATGTCGGGGTCTGGCATGAGAATGCCGAGGATGCCCGCAGGCGCCAGCAGGCGCTCGACGTGGTTCCCGCCGGCCGATACCAGGCGCTGGTGGTCAGTCCGCTGGCCAGCGGTCGGCTCGACCCGCCGGATATCTGCCTGGTCTATGCGACGCCCGGCCAGATGATCATCCTGATCAACGGGCTGCAATGGACCGGATACAAGAAGTTCGAATGGGGTGTGGTCGGCGAGACGGCCTGCGCCGATTCCTGGGGACGGGCGCTGAAAACCGGCGAGCCCAGCCTGTCGCTGCCGTGCTATGCGGAGCGGCGCTACGGCGGCGTGCCGGACGAGGAAATGCTGATGGCGCTGTCGCCGCAGCATCTGGCCAAGGCGATATCCGGCATGAAGGCGCTGGCGAAGAACGGCCTGCGCTATCCGATTGCGCCCTATGGGATACAAAGCGACGTACGCGCCGGCATGGGCGTGTCCTACGCCAGCAAGTAGCCGCGTGTCCTCGTCATCGGGCGCAAGCCCGCAATTCATTTCCAGGGAATCGATCATGAAGCCTTCGTCGAAATTCGACATCGTTGTCTATGGCGCCACCGGCTTCACCGGGCAGCTCGTCGCCGAATATCTCGCGGCGCATTACTGCGGCAAATCCGATCCGAAATGGGCGATGGCCGGGCGCAGCCTGGAAAAGCTTGCCGCGGTGCGCGACGCGATCGGCGCACCGGCCGACACCGCCCTGATCGTGGCCGACGCCAGCGATCCGGCCTCCCTGCAAGCCATGATCGAGCAGACCTCCTCGGTGCTGTCGACTGTCGGCCCCTACCAGCTCTACGGTTCCGAACTGGTCGCGGCTTGCGCAGCCTCGGGCACCGATTATCTCGACCTCTGCGGCGAGCCGGTCTGGATGCGGCACATGATCGACGCCCACGAGGCCACCGCGCGCGCCAGCGGCGCCAGAATCATATTCTCCTGCGGCTTCGATTCGCTTCCCTTCGAGCTCGGCGTGTTCTTCTGCCAGGAGACGGCGAAGAAGGTTCTCGGCGCGCCGGTCGGCCGCGTCAAGGGCCGTGTTCGCAACATGAAGGGAACGTTTTCGGGCGGCACCGCGGCCAGCATCAAGGCGACCTTCGCCGCCGCCGCCAAGGATCTCAGCCTGGTCGCGCTGTTGAAAAATCCGTTCGTGCTGACGCCGGGCTTCGAGGGGCCGAAGCAGCCGCCGGGCAACAAGCCGCTGTTCGATGCGGAGCTCGACGCCTGGACCGCACCTTTCGTGATGGCGACCATCAACACCCGCAACGTGCACCGCTCCAATCTGCTGATGGGCTTTCCCTATGGCCGGGACTTTGTCTATGACGAGATGGTGCTGACCGGCCCCGGCGAGAAGGGTGAAGCCAACGCCAGGCTGGTGGTTGCCGCCAATGCGGAGATGGGCGGGCCGGGCGGACCGAAGCCGGGCGAGGGCCCGTCCAAGCAGCAGCGCGACAGCGGGCTCTACGATCTCTTGTTCGTCGGCATCGCTGACGTCGGCCGCCAGGTTCGGGTCGCGGTTCGCGGCGATCGCGATCCCGGCTACGGCTCGACCTCGAAAATGATCGCGGAATGTGCGGTCTGCCTGCTGCGCGACACGCCGCAAGTTCCGGGTGGCATCTGGACTCCGGGCGCGGCCATGGGCAACGCCCTGATCAGGCGCCTGGTCGATCACGCCGGCCTGACGTTTACGGTCGAGGCATAGACCTCAGCGGCTCACGCCGCGCCGACATCGTCCCGCTCGATGAGCGCGGGGTCTGCGCCCGGCTCGTAGCCCTGCGCGGCGGCGAACATGCCCCACATCGCGCCCAGCATCATCCAGAAGTGGCGCCAGTGATCGGTGTCGATGACGAAGCTTTCGCCGACCGTGCCGAGAAACGCCGCGAAGATCGCCAGATAGGCGCGCTGCCAGGGCGCCCGGACGAAGACGTGCCGGAAGCCCATGATCACGGTGACGAACACCAGCGCGGGATAGCAGATGCCGGCGATCCAGCCGCCGGACATGAACGCGTTCAAGTAGGAGTTGTGGGTGTCCTCGGGAAAGTAATTGTGGAACTGCAGCGGGCCGATTCCGAACGGCAGGTCGAGCGCCATGTCGGCGCCGAGGATGTGACGCCCGAATCGGCCGAAGCGGCCTTCGTCATAGCTTTGGTCGAAGCTGGCGCGCTGCCGGAACATTTCGCCGATCGAGTCGAACGACAACAGCACGGCGATCAGCATCGCTCCGATGACGACCGCGACCACCGCCATCACGATGATGCGCGAACGCTGCGCGCGCGAGCGGCTGGTCAGCACCATCAACGCCAGCATGAATGCCGCCGTGATCACCAGCCCGCCCCAGGCCGCGCGCGAAAACGCCAGCAGGATCGCCAGCGCCATGATGCCGAGGCTGACGGTGCTGCGGACCGCTTTTCCGAAGCCGTCGGAGACCACGCTTTGCAGGGTGAACAGCGCCGGCAGGATCAGGAACGCGCCCAGCACGTTCGGATCCTTGAAGGTGCCGCGGGCACGCTCATACAAGGTCAGCAGGTCGTGTCCGCCGGGGACCAGGTTGAAGTAGCCGGCGATGCCGGCGATTGCCGCGATCAATGCGCCCACGATCAGGCCACGCCGCAACATATCGAGCCGCGCGGCGGTGTCTTCGGCGACCACCATCGCGAAAAACATCACCGTCACCGCCATGTACCAGGATGTCGCGACCCAGTCGGCGACCTCGGGCTTGTCCAGAAACGGTACGGCGCCGATGCTGTAGCCGATATTGACCAGGAACAGCAGCAGCAACAGCGGCATGAACACCAGCCGCAGCCGCAGACCGGTGGCACAGAAGATGATGGCGGCGCCGAGCGTCAGCACTTCGTAAGGGCTGGGCTCGATGAAGACGATCGCGCCGGTGGCGCCGACCAGCCACACCAGCGCGCGCTGCAGCGCCAGCACGCCTCGTGCCGACGTCGTCGATCGAAGGGAGCCTTCGGCTGTCGCCGTATACGCCATCATACACCCGCAACATTACGCGACGCAGTCCCAGGCGACGCCGGCGATGAGGCGGAGCGTCGTTGGCATGCTTTAGTAAGCGTTCTCGTTCCTGGTCATCAGCGCCAGTGGCGTCTTGAGCAGAATGTAGAGATCGAACAGCACCGACCAGTTCTCGATGTAGTAGAGATCGAATTCGACGCGTTTCTGGATTTTCTCTTCGCTGTCGACCTCGCCGCGCCAGCCGTTGATCTGCGCCCAGCCGGTGATGCCGGGCTTGACGCGGTGCCGCGCGAAATAGCCGTCGACCGCCTCGTCGAACAGCTGGCTCTTCAGCTTGCCCAGCACGGCGTGCGGACGCGGGCCGACCAGCGAGAGATTGTTCTTGAATACCACGTTGAAGAGTTGCGGCAGCTCGTCAAGGCTGGTCTTGCGGATGAAGCGTCCGACGCGGGTAACGCGGCTGTCGTTCTTGGTGACGACCTTTGCCGCCAGCGGATCGGCCTGGTCGTGGTACAGCGAGCGAAACTTGAGGACATCGATGCGTTCATTGTTGAAGCCGAACCGCTTCTGGCGGAACAGCACCGGCCCCGGACTGTCGAGTTTTACCGCGAGCGCGACCAGTGCCATCAGCGGCGACGCCAACAGCAGAATGACGGCGCCGACCATGTGATCGAACAACCACTTCATCACCAGATCCCAGTCGGTGATCGGCGCTTCGAAAACGTCGAGCGTCGGGACCTTGCCGAGATAGGAATAGGCGCGGGGGCGGAAGCGCAGCTTGTTGGTGTGAGCGGAAAGCCGGATGTCGACCGGCAGCACCCACAACTTCTTCAGCATTTCCAGAATCCGCGTCTCCGCCGAAATCGGCAGCGCGAACAGCACGAGGTCGACGCGGGTGCGGCGGGCGAATTCGATGATATCGTCGACTTTGCCGAGCTTCGGAGCGCCGGCGCAGCTCTCGAGCGCGCGACTGTCGTTGCGGTCATCGAATACGCCGAGGATATCGATGTCGGAATCGTCCTGGATTTTCAGGGCCTCGACCAGTCTTTCGCCGTTCTGGTCGGAGCCGACGATGATGGTGCGGCGATCGAGCCGGCCTTCGCGCGCCCAGCCGCGCACCAGCGCCCGCAGGAACAGGCGTTCGGCAATCAGCGCGACGAGGCCGAATACGAAGAATCCCGAGAGCCAGAGCCGCGACAGGTCGCCGCCGAGCTTGGCGAAGAACGATGCGCTGATAAACAACAGGAATACGAAAGCCCAGGACGAGATCATCCGCGTCATCTGCCGGAGCTGGCCGCGAAATACCTGCACTTCGTAGATATCGGAAGCCTGGAAGCAGACCACCGTGGTCGCGGTCATGCCGAAAATGGCGGCGATGTATTCCCATTGGAAGCCATCGAGCCGTGCCACGTAGCCGATATAGATCGAAATGCCGATCAGGCTGAGCAGCACGAAATCGGCGACGCGAACGGCGCCCGCGATCACGATCGGCGAGTAGGCGCGGCGCACCTTCTGGTTGGTGACGGCGAGTGCGGCCTGCGACAGCCGACGCCGCCGCTCGGTCCGAGGGCGATCCGCCGTCGCGGCCGATGCCGCGGCGTCTAGCATGGAGCGTGCGTTGATCGGTTCCACTGTCGCTAAAGTCCGTCCTTGCAGCGGCATTTGGCCATGCGCGTGCCGCGGAGTAATACCCCGCGTTCCGGCTTAGAGGACAAATCGGAAGAAACAGTTATCGTTGGTAAAGAACGGTTAACGATCTGCAAACGCGTCGCGATAGCCTGCCAATACGCCTTCGACCATCGCCTTCTGGGAAAAATGCTGGAAAATTCGCTCGCGAAGCGATTTGGCACGTGCCAGTGCGGCGGTGGGGTCCTGCAATGCGGTCTCGATTGCGTCCGCCATGGCGCCGACATTGCTGGGGGCAAACAGCGCCTCGGTATGCGATCCGAAAATCTCGGGTATGCCGCCGACGTTCGCCGCCACCATCGGAATTCCGGCCGCTGCGGCCTCAATCACGACATAGGGCATCGAATCCCCGCGCGACGGTACCACCAGCAGGTTGCCTTTGGAGAAGCCGTATCGCGCCTTGACATGGCCGATGAAGTGCACCGCCCCGGTCAGGCCAAGCCGCTGGATCTGGGCCTTGAGCGCCGCGATTTCCTCGCCGTCACCGGCAAGCGTCAGCGTGACCGGTTTGCCGTCGGCGCGCAGCCGCGCCACGGCATCGACCAGGAGGTCGGCCCCCTTGATGTGCCTGAACTCGCCGACATAGACGATATCGGTGGCATCGGCCGCCTTGACGACCGGATCGAACTCGTCTGCCGTCACGCCATTGAATACGCAGCGCACCAGGCCTTTCGGCGTGCCGATAGTGCGCTGATAGGTGTCGCGTGCGAAGGCGCTCTCGAACAGGAACAGATCGGTAGAGTTCATCAGCGCGCGTTCGATGCGGCTGTAGAGCGCACCCTTCAGCGTGTTCAGCGGGTAATGCAGCGAGCCGCCATGCGGCGTATAGACGCGAATGGCGGTTTTCGAACGGGCTCTCAGCCGGAGGAAGGCGCCGGCCTTGGCACCGTGGCCATGCAGCACGTCCGGCCGTAGCCTTCGGATCAGGTACATGAACTGCGCCCATACCAGAATGTCGGTGGGAAGCGGTTCGCGGTGAATGGCGAGGCGGCGAACGCCAAGCTTGAGGCGGGGCGCGATCTCCGCCAGCGCCGTCTCGGCGCGTTCGCCGCCGGTGAGACTGTCGGCGATGATGCCGACATGGTGGCCGCGGTCGGCCTGACCGTTGGCGAGGTCCAGGATGTGACGGAAAATGCCCCCAACCGGCGCGCGCACCGCGTGCAGGATACGAAGCGGCTGATCGGAAATCGCAGGCATCATCAGAACCAACGTTCGCCGACGAGAACGGTGTCGCCGGGGCCAAGCGCAGTGCCGAGCGGCACCACCCTGCGGGATGAGCCCGAGCCATCGGCGTGGGTCAAGGTGACCCGGTCGCGCTTGGCGCGCGGCGAAAAGCCGCCGGCGATCGCCACCGCGCTTTCGACGCTCATGTTGGGCACGTAAGGATATTGGCCGGGGGCTGCGACCTCGCCGAGGATGAAGAACGGCCGGTAGGATTCGATCTCCACCGCCACCGAGGGGTCGCGGATGAAGCCGTTGCGCAGTTTGCCGATGATCTCGGCAGCCAGTCCCGCCGGGGTCCGGCCGCGCGCCGTCACCGAGCCGATCAGCGGCATGGTGATCGAGCCGCCGGCATCGATCGCATAGGTGTTGGTGAGGCCCTCCTGGCCATAGACCACGACCCGCAACTTGTCGCCGGCATCGAGCCGGTAGCCGGCGTCATAGGCCACCGGCCGCGGGGCAGCCTCTGCGTAGCCAAGCGCGGGCGAGGCGGCGGCCATGCCATAGGACTGCCCGTAGGCCATGGCGTCGAGATCGTTGTGCGGCTGCGCCATCGCGACCGGCGCTGATGTACGCATGCAGCCCGACAAAGCGAGCGCAGCCAGCAGGCATGGAAAAGCGGCGTGCACGCCTCGCATTGGACAACCCTAGGGAATTGTTGATTCCGATTAAGAGCTTTCATGGTTAACAAAGCATGAGCGCGGTGGCCGCGGTGGCAAATCCTCGGTCAAATCTGCCGAGTTAACCCAGCGGCAACCTTAATGGAGTGTAATCGGCAGGGTCTGGTGGAGTCGTGGCGTCTGCGGGAGTGTGCGATGCGTTTAGCGTTCTGGCGTGCAGCCAAGGACAAGGCGTTGGTTCGGCGGGCGATCTCAAGGCCCGCAGCAACCGCCCGCAAGCCGGCCGCGCCGTCGCCAGCCGGCGATCTGGATCTGCGCGTGCTGGGCCAGGCTCTGGTTCGCAAGCGGGTCTGGATCATCGCTCCGACACTGCTCGCCGCCCTGCTGTCGATTGTCGCCGTCAACCTGGTCACCCCGCGCTACAAATCCGAAGCCCGCATCCTGATCGACGGTCGCGAGAACGTGTTCCTGCGGCCGAACAGCGAGCGCAACGAGGAGCGCGCCGCGCCGCTCGATCCTGAAGCGGTCACCAGCCAGGTCCAACTGCTGCTGTCCCGCGATCTGGCGCGCGATATCATCAAGAAGAACAAGCTCGCCGAGCGTCCGGAATTCGATCCGGTGCTGCGCGGGCTTTCGCCATTGAAGTCGCTGCTGGCCTTGTTCGGGATCGGCCGCGATCCGTTCTCGCTGACGCCGGAAGAGCGTGTGCTCGATGCCTATTTCGACCGCTACACCGCCTACGCGGTCGACAAGTCGCGCGTCATCGTCATCGAATTCCAGTCGCTCGATCCGGAACTCGCGGCGCAGGTCGCCAACTCGATCGCCGAAGGCTATCTGGTGCTGCAGCAGGCCGCGCGGCAGGAGCAGGCCAAATCCGCCGGACAGTGGCTGTCGGGTGAAATCGAGAGTCTACGCAAGAAGGTCGCGGACGCGGAATCCCGGGTCGAGGACTTTCGCTCGAAATCGAGCCTTTTTGTCGGCACCAACAATACCACGCTCTCCAACCAGCAGATGGGCGAGCTGAACACCCAATTGAACAATGCGCGGGCGCTGAAATCGGACGCGGAATCGAAGGCCCGGCTGATCCGGGAGATGCTGCAGAGCGGCAAACCGATCGAGGCGTCCGAGGTTCTCAATTCCGAACTGATCCGCCGGTTGTCCGAACAGCGGGTCACGCTGCGGGCGCAGCTCGCCGAGCAGTCGTCGACGCTGCTCGACGGCCATCCGCGCATCAAGGAACTGAAGGCGCAGCTGGCGGATCTCGACGGCCAGCTTCGCGAGGAAGCCGGCAAGATTTCACGATCGCTCGACAATGACGCGCGCATCGCCGGCGGCAGGGTCGAGGGCCTCAGCGCCAGCCTTGAACAATTGAAGAAGCAGGCGACATCGAGCAACGGCCAGGACGTCCAGCTACGGGCGCTTGAGCGCGAGGCCAAGGCGCAGCGTGACCTGCTGGAATCCTATCTGGCGAAATATCGTGAAGCCAACACCCGCGAGAATATCGAGGCCGCACCTGCGGATGGCCGGATCATTTCCCGCGCCAGCGTTTCCAACACGCCGGCCTACCCGAAGAAGCTGCCGATCGTACTGATCGCGACATTGGCGACATTGATGCTCAGCGCCGGCGCGATCGTGACCGGCGAACTGCTGCGCATGACGGCGCCGCGCGCGGCCGCAACCTTGACGTCCTCGCCAGCGGCGGTCCGCGCGCCGGCCGCCGCCGCCGTTGCGGCCGTCGATCCAACCGCGGCTTTGCCGGAAGCCGGCACCGGCCCGGCCTCCGAGTCCAGCGAAATCGAGCGGCTCGCCGAAACCTTGCGCGGTGCAGGCGAGGCGGCGCGCAAGATCACCATCCTCGGCACCGCCGCCGGCGAGAGCATCACCTTGACGGCGCTGGCGCTGGCGCGCCTGCTCTCGCGCAGCGCAAGGGTCGTGGTGGTTGATCTGTCGGCCTCGTCGCCGGCGATTTCGGCGGCATCGGTCGATCCAACGGCGCCGGGGCTGGCGGAATTGATGCTGGGCGAGGCCTCGTTTTCCCAGGTCATCACCAAGGACCGGCTGTCACGGGCGCATCTCGTCAGCTCGGGGCGTCCGGGCTCGGACCGCGCCTTGCTGCAATCGCCGCGGTTGACGTTGGCGATCGATGCGTTGCTGCGGGTCTACGACCATGTGCTGCTGGACGCAGGCATCGGCTCCGATCTGCCCGCCGAGCTGCTGACGACGCAGGCGCGCGCCGTGGTGGTGCCGGATGCGGCGATGGCCGCCGACGCCCGCACCCTGACGTGCGAACAGCTCAAAGCGGTGGGTTTTTCCGATGTGACGATGCTGAGCAAGCCGTCACAGCCCACGGATGCCGCCGAGCCCGGCCTGCGGGTGGTGGCGGCCTGACCGGCTGAAGTCGCCGGCGTATCAATAACCTCCGATGGATTGTTAGCGATTCTGCTTCTTGTACCGGGAGCGATTAATCCGCGCCGGGGGCAGCGGCATCCTTGACGGCGATCCTTGATTTTGTTTGTATTAATAAAATCGGATTTAACAATGTTAAATTAAGGGGAGGGTACTGTGCCGCGCAAGCCCAAGGTCGTCGTCATTGGTGCCGGCATCGGCGGCCTGACTGCTGCTGCTTCGCTGTTGCGCTTCGGACTTGAGGTCGAAGTCTACGAGCAGGCGTCACAATTGGGAGAAGTTGGCGCGGGACTGCAGATCGGTCCAAACGCGGTCAGGGTGATCAGGGCGCTCGGTATCGAGGATCGGTTGCTCGCAACCGCCTCCGAGCCGACCAACATCGTATCGCTCAATTGGAACGATGCTAGTTTGCGGTTTCGCGAACCGCTTCGATCGATCGCGGAGCAGGAATATGGCGCGCGCTATCTCACGACGCATCGCGCCGATCTTCATGAACTGCTACTCAGTCTCGTACCGGCCTCGTCGATTCATTTGAATGCGGCTTGCATCGATGTGTCTTCGAGCGCGTCAGGTGCGTCAGTCTCGTTTGCCGATGGTCGCCGGGCTGAATGCGACGTTCTGGTGGGCGCCGATGGCATTCATTCGGCCGTGCGCAGCAAATTGTTCGGCGACATGCCGGCCCGGTTTACGAATCAGATTTGCTGGCGGACCATGGTCCCGATGGAAATTGTCCCGACGCGCATCGGGCCCGGCGACAGCGTGGCGCTGCAGCATGGCGAGTACTCCGGATGGATCGGCCCGACCGGACACGTCATTTGTTATCCGATCCGGGGAGGCAAATTGCTCAACATATTTGCAGGTCGGGTCTCGGACCAATGGGTCGATGAATCCTGGGTGACGCCCAGCACCACGGAAGAGTTGTTGCAGGCTTACAGCGGCTGGAACGACGCGTTGCTCAAGATGCTGGGGCAGGCGGATCGCTGCTTCAAGTGGGGAATCTATGACCGCGATCCGCTCGATCACTGGGTGTCGGGCCGGGCCGTGCTGCTCGGCGATGCCGCCCATCCGATGATGCCGACCCTGGCGCAAGGTGCGGCGATTTCGATCGAAGACGGTTACGCGCTGGCGCGCAATCTCGCCGCCCGCGGCGACGACATCGACGCCGGACTTGCTGCCTATCAAAGCGAGCGAGTTCCGCGTGCCAGTGCTGTGCAGTTACAGGCCCGCGCGCAATTCGAGGACAACCGAAAGGTTCCGGCACCTCCGCCGCGGGATCGAAACTGGATCTTCAAGCATGACGTCACGGCGCAACCAGCCTGAACGACATAAAAAATCAGCGGCGAGGGAAGCATGCAAGGATCGGTGGACGTCGCCAAATTTATCGATGATCGCGGCGTAGGGCGTTTTCAGATTCTAGTTCTCGTCCTGTGCTTCATCATCATGATCATCGACGGTTTCGACGCGCAGGCCGTCGGATTCGTCGCCCCGATCATTTCTGTGGCCTGGGACGTTTCCAAGGCTTCCTTCAGCCCGGTGTTCACGGCCGGCCTGCTCGGCATGGCCATCGGTGCGCTGGTGTTCGGTGCGCTGGCGGATCGGTTCGGACGCAAGACCATTATCGTGTGCTGTTTCCTGACATTCGGCGTTCTCACGGTCGGCAAGGCACTCGTATCGTCGATTCTGGCCATGACCGTTCTGCAGTTCGTGGCCGGGCTCGGCGTCGGCGGCGCGATGCCGAACGCCATCGCGCTGATCTCCGAATATTCACCGGCCAAGCGGCGATCGCTGATGGTGACGGTGGCGAGCGCTGGCTATTCGGTGGGTGCGAGCGGTGCTGGATTTCTGACCGCACGTCTGGGCGCAAGCTATGGTTGGCAGGCCACTTTTGTCGCCGGCGGTGTTGCGGCGCTAGCAATGGTGCCGGGGCTGATCGTGCTACTGCCGGATTCCATTCGCTTCATGGTTCTATCGGACGCCCGACGTTCCCGGCTGATGCGAATCTTGAACAAGATCGACCGAAACCTGCCTGTGAACGCCGACGTCGCCCTCACATCGAGCGAGCAAAGGCTTGCGGGCTCGCCGGTCGGCCATTTGTTCCGGGAGGGACGCGCCGGGATGACGATCTCTCTGTGGCTCGCGGTCTTCATGGACCTGTTGGTCATCTACTACATGACCAGCTGGCTGCCGGTCACGATTCATGGTGTCGGCGGCATTTCAGTGGAGGATGCCGCGATCGCAGCGGCGCTGTTCTCTGCAGCCGGTCTGTTCGGTGCCCCCATCGTCGGCTTGCTGATGGACTGGTTTGGACCGGCGCGCATGCTGGCGCTGTCGTTTCTTCTGGCTTCGGCATGCATTGCAGCGATCGGCAGCTTTGCGTCATCACATCTCGAGCTCAAGATCATTGTCTTCCTGGCCGGGTTCTTCTCGGTCGGCGCCCATCTCGGATTGAGCGCGTTGGCTGGTGAACTTTATCCGACATTCATGCGCGCGACCGGCGTCGGCTGGGCACTCGGAATTGGCAGATTCGGTTCGCTGATCAGCCCGGCGCTCGGCGGCTTGCTGCTGGCGTGGCAATGGCAGGTAACGCCGATCTTCCTGGCCGTCGCGGCGCCGGCTCTTCTGGCGGCTTTGTCAGTGCTGTCGGTCGGATTTTTTTCATCGGTGCGGCCCCGCGAGCGGATGCCGCTCGCAGGCGAAGCGTGCCTAATCGATAGCGCCACTGTTGGTCCTCGGGCGCGCATCGAGACGTCGTGGCCATAGACGACGCGTGAAAGGTGATGGGAATGCCAACCAAGATGCCGAAGGTATTGATCGCCGGTGCCGGAATCGCCGGCCTGGTGACTGGTCTTGCGCTTCAGAAGATCGGCATCGCGGTCGAGATTTTTGAGCAAGCTTGCGAACTCCGAGAACTCGGCGCAGGCGTTCAGTTAAGCGCCAATGGCACCCGCGTGCTGATAGCGCTCGGCCTCGAACAGCCGATAAAGGCGATTGCGTGCGAGCCTTCCGGAAAGGAAATCCGGCTGTTCAGCACCGGCCAGACCTGGAAGCTGTTCGATCTCGGCGCCGAGTCGCGTGAGCTCTACGGCGCGCCGTATTGGACGCTGCACCGTGGCGATCTGCATCGGGTTCTGCTCGATGCTTTCGTCGAGCGGGCGCCGGGCTGCCTGCACCTCGGCGCCCGCTGTGTCGGTTTCGAAGAGATCGAAGATGGCGCCTGGCTGATCCTCGAGGACGGAAGGCGCCACCGTGGCGATGTGATCGTCGGCGCGGACGGCGTGCACTCCGAAATCCGGCGCCAGATGGCTGGCGATGGCCGGCCGGCTTTTACCGGGCTGGCGGCCTGGCGCGGACTTGTGCCGATGCAACATCTGCCCGCCGCAATGCGCCGGGATGTCGGGGCCAATTGGGTCGGCCCCGGCGGTCACGTCATTACCTACCCGGTGCGGCGTGGTGAATTATTGAACTTCGTCGGCATCGTTGAACGCGAAAGCTGGGCTGTCGAGTCCTGGACCGCGCGGGGCACCACCCAGGAATGCCTTGATTGCTTTGCCGGATGGAACGATGAAATACGCACCATCATCGAAACCCTCGACGTTCCCTACAAATGGGCGCTGCTGGGCCGCGAACCGCTTTCGCATTTCTGCACGCCGCATGTCGGCATCATCGGTGATGCCGCCCACCCAACATTGCCGTTTTTGGCCCAAGGCGGCAACATGGCGATCGAAGACGGAATGATCGTGGCGCGTTGTCTCGCCACGTTCGATCCGCCCGCGGCACTCAAGCGCTATGAAGAACTGAGGCTTTCGCGCACGACCTCGATCGTGGTCAAATCAGCTGAAAATGCCAAGCGGTTTCACAACCCCGCATTGGCCAATTCATGCGGGGCCGCCGACTACGTCTCGCGCGAGTGGCAGCCGGAGCGGGTTCGTGAACGCTACAATTGGTTGTTCGAATATGATGCTGTTACCCTCACGGTTTGATCATCCATGACCAAGAAGATCACTGCGGCCCCACCCAAGGCCAAGCCGGCGGGCCGGCAGCGATCGATCCAATCGATTGAAATCGGCTTTGGCCTGATCAGCGTGTTGGAGCGGGCGGAAGGGGCGCTTGCGCTCAAGGAATTGGCATTGCGCGCCGGCATGACCGCGAGCAAGGCGCATTTCTATCTGGTCAGCTTCAAGCGGGTAGGTCTCGTGGCCCAGGATGAGGCGACTGGACACTACGCGCTTGGCCGCTACGCGCTCGACCTCGGTTTGAGTGCACTGCGGCGCCTCGACCTCGTCGACATATCGCGCGAGACCATGCGTGTGTTGAGCGAACAGATCAGCGAGTCCGTTTTTCTATCGGTGTGGGGCAACCGCGGACCGACCATTGTTTTCAAGGTCGATGGCCCGCGGCGCATACCGATGACCTTGCAGATCGGATATGTCCTGCCGCTGTTGCGAAGTGCCACGGGCCGCATTTTCCTGACGCATCTGCCGTCGCAGCAGACCGCCAGTTACCTGCGCGAGGAAACCCTGGCGCTTGCTCCCGACGTTCGCAAAAAGCTCGACGCCGAGCGCCTGAAGCAGCGCGTCGCCGAGTCCGGTCTCGCCGAGACTGAAAGCCTTTTGAACGATGGGTTCATCGGGCTCTCTGCCCCGGTGTGGAACCACCAGCACGATCTTGCCGGCGCCCTGACGGTGATTTCGCCGAACGAGGGTCCGGCGGCCAACGGAGAACGGCAGATGGCTCTGCTGCGGGATGCTGCCAATACGCTGTCGCGCGCGCTCGGCGCGCCTGTTCCAAGCTTATGAAGCGTGGAAGATCGAAAGCTGCGTCGATCAGCGATGAAGCGCGCTTCGCAGTTTCTGCGCCATGTGTAAGAGCGCCTGATTATGTTTCACCACGTGCTTGGTGCGATTGAGGCCTGACATGGCGGCAGCCGCGAACTTGCCGCGCAGGCTGAGCGGGATGAAGCAATCGAAGATAGGCTCGTCGCTCTTGCAGAACAGCCTCTTGTAGTCATCCGACCCGATCCCGAGATCGAGCGCCTGATAGCCGCGCTCGGCATAGTGGTCGATGATGTGGCGCATCAGGATCAGCCCGGGGCTGTAGCGCGAGTTGCCGGACGTGGTGTAGGTGTTGAACATCATCGAAAAGCGATGGCCGTCGGCGACCCCGGCGAAGATCGCTATCACCTCTTCATCGCATTCCAACGCGTGCATATCGATGACGCGGCCGCCGCCTACGGCCGGCGTTGCGCAGGCGCTACGGATGAAATCCTCGACGCCGGGCTCGGCGAACACGTTGGGCAGCTTCTGCTCCGCCATCCGCAGCGGCTTGATGCGGAAGAACGCATCGAGCAGCCGCTTGATCTCGCTGTCGGTGGTCGCCACGCGATAGCGATAGCCGGCGAGGGTCTGCAGCTTGCGTTCCTTGCCCTTGAGGCGGCGGCGAAACGAGCTGCTGATCCGCGTCGGCGCGTCCTGCGCAATCCGCATCATGGGGCAATCGTTGATCGAGGCCTGATGCGGCAAGAGCGCCATCGGGTTCGGCGAATCGCGCCAGCGCCGGGGTTGCTGGCTGAGCGCCAGGACATCGGCCGCAGATCGCTCGTCCAGTGCTGCGATCAGCGCGCCGAGATCGGCGGCGGTGACTTCCGCGGCAAACTCCCGGTTCCACAACGCCATGTTGAAGGTCGCGTGCTTGCCCCCCATGAAACAGCCGATGCGAACCCCGTGCAACTGCCTGAGCGCGAGCGGCAGCAGCAGCAGCGGCCGATGTTCGGCATCATGGGCGACGACGATCAGCGGTCGGGCGCCCTCGCGCGCTCCGACCTGCAATTGCCAGCGGCTGAGGAAATCGAACCGCTGAAACGGTGTCGAGAAATGCTGCGGCTGTTCCAGCCCCCGCCAGATCGCCTCCGCTGCGCCGAGATCGTGAAGAATCTCGATGCCGGTGATACGGCGCGCATTCGACCGCGCTGGCCCATCCGCCGTCCGGCTTTCGATCGCGGCAGCCATGGCCATTGCTGAACCTGTCCATAGGGAAATATTTACATTTTTCGGTTTGGGCCGACCTTTGCAAAGAAATGTCAACAAAGAGTAATGATAATGCTGTCGCGGCCGGGCGGAAATTGCCGCATTGCGAGGCGAGAATTTGCCACCCGATAGCAGATTTCTGACCAGCCTGAGACGGGAGCTCGCTTATTTCAGCGGGCTGGCCTGGCTGAGAGCACGCTGGGCCGGCGGCGCCGGCGTCATCTTGCGGTTTGAGCGGGTCCGTCCGCGGCGCGACGCGAGCTTTCAGCCGCTTCAATCCCGGGAAATCACCCCCGGATTTCTCGATTCCACGATCAGGGCATTGAAGCGCTGGAAATTCGATATCGTTTCGATGGACGAAGCCTGCCGGAGGGCGGTGACGCTGGCCTCACCGAGGCGGTTTGTGTGCCTGACTTTCGATGGCGGCTATAAGGACCTGATGACATCGGCCTATCCGGTGCTGTCGCGGCACGGCGTGCCGTTCACGATCTACGTGCCCACGGCGTTTCCCGACGGCGTCGGCGAGGCATGGTGGCTCGCGCTTGAAGCGGTGATCGCATGCCAAAGCCGCCTCAGCCTGGTGATGGATGGGACCGAGCGGCGTTTCGATATCGCGGGCGGAAGCGAAAAATATCAGCTCTATGACTTTCTTTGCGGCTGGATGCGCTCGCTTTCGCCGCCCGATCTATCGAGCGCAATCAACGATCTCTGCAAGCGCTATTCCATCGACCTCGCGGCGCTGTCGCGCAAGGCCTTCATGGATTGGGGCGATCTGACCCAGCTTGCCGCCGATCCCCTGGTCACGATCGGAAGCGCCACGGTGAATTATCCGGTGCTTTCGAGCCTGAAGGACTCTGCGGCCTTGCGCGAGATGACGATGGGGATGGCGGTGGCGCAAGCGGCGTTCCGGCGCGATGTCAAACATTTCGCCTATCCGTTCGGCGATCGCGCGGCCTTTCGCCGGCAACATGTGGCGATGGCGGCAGAGGCCGGTTTCACGAGCGCGGCAACGGCGATCTCGGGCGTGGTCGAGAGCGCAGGGCGGAGCAACCTGCATGCGCTTCCACGCATCGGCTGGGACGGACGATTGCGTTCGCTGCGCGCTATGCGCGTGATGCTTTCGGGCCTGATGCTTCCGGCTCCCGTATCTCCGCCCGGGCAGCGCGCTGCGTCTCCTGCAAGAACGGGGCGGGGGTGAGCTGCCGAGGCAGAAGCGACAACGAATATGCTGACGCGATGCGAGTCACAGCGTTCGCTTTGGCGCGCTAAAGATCCGGCCGTGCCATCCAGCTGATGATCGGCATCGCCGGCAGCACCCAGCCGATGCCTGCCACGACATAGAAGACGGCCTGCAGCAGCCCGGAGTTCGCCAGCCACGGCAGCTGGGCCGCCGTCATCCCCATCAAAGACCACACCACGACCAGCACCAGCAGGGCGATGGTACCGATGAATTTACGGGTGCGTATGGTCATGACGGTATTGTGCAGCCGGGTGAGCGGCGCGGCTTGCGCGCCGGAAGCTGCGGACTATAAGGTGCGTGCGAATTCAATCAAGCACGGCTTCGATGACTGGTCATCCCGCCCCGCAAGCACCACGCCTCCGCGCCGTCCGCGGCTGGCTGTTGTCGATCGCCGCGCTGATCGCGCTGATGGTGCTGGTCGGCGGCGCGACGCGGCTGACCGAATCCGGACTTTCCATTGTCGAATGGAAGCCGGTTTCCGGCACGCTGCCGCCGCTCAGCCAGCAACAATGGAACCAGGCTTTCGATGCCTACAAGACCATTCCGCAATATCACGAACTCAATGCCGGTATGGATCTCGCCGAATTCAAGAACATCTTCTGGTGGGAATGGAGCCACCGGCTGCTTGGCCGGGTGATCGGCGCCGCCTATCTGCTGCCGTTCCTGTGGTTTCTGTGGCGCGGCGCCCTCGGCGCGGATCTGCGGCGGCGGCTTTGGCTGATCTTCGGCCTCGGCGCGCTGCAGGGTGCGGTCGGCTGGTGGATGGTGGCCTCCGGGCTGTCGCAGCGGGTGGAAGTCTCGCATTATCGTCTCGCCACCCATCTGGTACTGGCGCTTTTGATTTTCGCCAGCATTGTCTGGACGCTGCGCCGATTGATGGCGCGACCGCCGCAGGCTGCGACATCGCGGCTGAAGATCACCAGCGTGGTACTGCTGGTGTTGACCTTCATGCAGCTCTACCTCGGCGCGCTGGTCGCCGGCCTGCGCGCCGGCAAGATCTACAACACCTGGCCCGATATCGACGGCGGGTTGATTCCCGCCGCGGCGCGATTGTTCTTCACCACGCCATGGTGGCGCAATCTGTTCGACAACACGCTCACCGTGCAGTTCGAGCACCGCATGACGGCTTATGCGCTGTTGGCGCTGGCGCTGCTGCATGCGTTCGACGCCATGGCTTCGCGGGCCGGCGCGGCCGCGGTCCGCGGCGCGTGGTGGCTGGCGGCGGCGATCACGCTGCAGGCGGCGCTTGGGATTCTGACGCTGCTGCATCAAGTTCCGATCATGCTCGCGCTGGCGCATCAGGCCGTTGCGATCGTGGTTCTGACGCTGGCGACGCTGCAGGCCGAACGCCTGGCGGCGCGGCAGCCGGAAGCTGCGCCGCAGAAGCTGGTTCTGCCGGTCGCGCAAATCGGCTGATTTGAGCTATTCTAATTTTCATCGCTGTTTGCGAAAGCGCCTTATTTACGGGCCTTCCCTATCTTGGCGTTGCCATCGGCGAAGTCGCGTGTCGGGCGGTGCCGCTTTACTTGGCACGTCGGCGCGATAAAACCGGCCAAACACGGGTTGGTTCATGTCATCTGCATTCATTCAGGCCGCCGTAATCCTGCTCCGCGAGGGGCTTGAAGCCATGCTGGTGATCGCCGCACTGGCCGGCTATCTGACCAAGGCCGGCGCAGGTCACCGCATCCAGGCGCTCTACGGCGGATCGCTCGCGGCGGTGGCGGCCAGCATCGTCGCCGCCTGGTTGTTTGCGGTGCTGAATTCGGGCGAACACAGCGACGTGCTCGAGGGCGTCATCATTCTGGTCGCCGCCGGCCTGATGCTCTACGTCTCCGGCTGGCTGATGGTGAAGCAGGATCCGCGCGGCTGGCAGGATTACCTGGCGCACAAGGCCGACAGCGCCCTGGCGCAGGACACCGTCTGGGCGGTCGCTGCGCTGGCCTTCCTGGCGGTATTTCGCGAAGGCGCCGAAACCGTGCTGTTCATCAACGCGCTGGCCGCCACCGAGGGCGGCTGGAGCGCGAGCCTGTTCGCCGGATTGGGCGCCGCGACCGCCGCACTTGTGGTGCTGTTCTATTTCATCAATCTGATCGCGCAGAGAATTCCGCTGCGGCCGCTGTTCATCTTGACCTCGACATTTCTGTTCGCGATGGCGATCAAATTCATCGGCGAGGCGGTCCAGGAATTCCAGGAGCAATCGATCCTGCCGTTCACCGAGCTGAAGGGTTTCGCCTGGCTCGGCGACATCGGCTTGAATCCGACGGTCGAGGCGCTGTCGGCGCAACTGGTGGTGATCGTGTTCGCGCTGGCGACCTATTCGGTGGTGCAGCGCAACAGCCGGCTCGCCCGCGAGGACAGGGCCGCCATGCGGGTCGCGAAGCAGCCATAGGCGCGCTGGAGGGGGCACTCCAGGCTGATAGCAGACGCCCTGATCACGCAGCCTGCGCGTGAAGCTGCAGTCCCTGCCGACAACGGTCTGGGCATTTATTCAGGCACTTTTGAGAAATGGATTGACGATGGCAACGCCGCCGATGCTGCGGCCGTGCTGCATGTCTTCGCTGTAGAGGGTATCGCAGCCGGCCTCGATCGCGGAAGCGAGGATCAGCGCATCGTAGAACGACAGAAGGTGATCCTCGGCGAGGGCTCGCGCGGCGTTGTGCTGGTCGAGTGTCAGCGCCAGCGGCGGATCGACCAGCGTCAGCACATCGCCGATCGCTTCGGCGATTTCGCGCCACTCTCTCTGCTGCTTGCGCCGCGACACGGCGGTGAACTCGTTGATCACCTGCACGCTGAGCTTGCCGCCGCCGGCGACCAGTGCGCGGGCAGCATCGGCCTTGCCGCCCGCTTGCTGGGCACAGACCAGAATGTTGGTGTCGAAGAAGGCGCTCACCGTTGGTTGGCCTCGTCGCGATCGAAGCGATAGTTTTCGGGAAGCGTCCAGTTGCGCCTCGACATTCGGTCGAGCGCCCGGCGACGCTGATCTTCCCTGGTTTCGACCTCGAGGGCGCCGGCCCTCGTAGCGACCACGTGCAATTGATCGCCTTCCTTGAGTCCGAGTTCCTCGACCAGCGCCTTCGGCAATCTGACCGCAAGGCTGTTGCCCCATTTGGAAACTTGCACCGGCACCTCCATGATATCCTATTGCGTATGTATATCATAAGGCGGATATCACGGATTCTCAAGGCGGTCGCAAGGGTAATGGGATCAGGCGCTCAGCGCCTGTTCCAGATCCGCGATCAGATCTTCCTTGTCCTCGATGCCGATCGACAGCCGCACCACGTCGGGGGCGGCGCCGGATTTGACCTTGGCGGCATCGTCGAGCTGGCTGTGGGTGGTCGACGCCGGGTGAATCACCAGCGAGCGGGTGTCGCCGACATTGGCCAGATGCGAGAACAGTTTCAGGTTCGAAACCAGACTGACGCCGGCCTCGTAGCCGCCCTTGAGGCTGAAGGTGAACACCGCGCCGGCGCCCTTTGGCGCATATTTGCGCGCCAGGTTGTTGTATTTGTCCCCGGACAGGCCGGCGTAATTCACCGTTGCCACCGCCGGATGCGCCGACAGCCATTCCGCGATCGCCTTGGCGTTTTCGCAATGCTTCTGCATGCGCAGCGGCAGCGTCTCGATGCCGGTGAGAATCAGAAACGAATTGAACGGCGAGATCGCCGGCCCGAGATCGCGCAGGCCGAGCACCCGGCAGGCGATCGCAAAGGCAAAATTACCGAACGTCTCCTGGATCTTGATGCCGTGATATTCCGGACGCGGCTCGCTCAGCATCGGATATTTATTGTCCTTGGACCAGTCGAAGGTGCCGGCATCGACGATGATGCCGCCAAGCGAGTTGCCGTGGCCGCCGAGAAACTTGGTGAGCGAATGCACGACAATGTCGGCGCCGTGGTCGATCGGGCGAATCAGATAGGGCGTCGCCAGCGTGTTGTCGACGATCAGCGGCACGCCGGCCTTGCGGGCGACCGCGGCGATCGCCTCGATATCGGTGACGCTGCCGCCGGGATTGGCGATCGACTCGATGAAGATCGCCTTGGTGTGCGGCGTCACCGCGCGCTCGAAGCTGTCGATGTCGTCGGGATCGGCCCACATCACGTTCCAGCCGAAACTCTGGAAGGCGTGGGTGAACTGGTTGATCGAGCCGCCGTAGAGCTTGCGCGCGGCGATGAATTCGTCGCCGGGCTTCAGCAGCATCTGGAACACCACCACCTGCGCGGAATGGCCGGACGCCGTCGCAAGGGCCGCGGTGCCGCCCTCCAGCGCCGCGACGCGCTCTTCCAGCACCGCCGTGGTCGGATTGGTGATGCGGGTATAGATGTTGCCGAATGCCTGCAGCCCGAACAGCGACGCGGCATGATCGGCATCGTTGAATACGAATGAC
>Ga0182030_10001824_pt1 | contig 44469 bp, 48 predicted proteins | sample 812S3MmetaG_FD_121299 | JGI IMG/M metagenome (GOLD analysis project Ga0182030, IMG submission 121299) | Permafrost microbial communities from Stordalen Mire, Sweden - 812S3M metaG (Illumina Assembly) | ecosystem: Environmental > Terrestrial > Soil > Wetlands > Permafrost | place: Sweden... | reverse complement strand
TGGTCATCGATCTGCACCGAGCCCCCGTGGGGCGCAAACAGTGCAAGAAACGGGAGCGCCCATCGCGAACGCGGCATCTCAAAGTGTTCCACCGACCCACAGAGTACCGCCTCGACGCGCCCGAGACCATCACTGCGAACCGCGATAGGCAACCTCCGACCGATCCCGGGGTGCACATCGCGAGCGCCTAGCGCAGGTCGACAACCTCGCGGGAACGCAGGTGCACGATCACCTTGCGTTTGACGCGCTGCAGCGCGTTATCGACCGTCTTGGGGGTGCAGTCGAGCCGGCCGGCGATTTCCTCGTACGAGCGACCTTCGAGATACATCGTCAGCACGCCGCTCTCGAGCACCGACAGGGTCTCACCCAGGCAGCCGATCAGCGATCGCAATTCCTCAGAGGAGATGGCCTGGTTGATCGGATCCCATGCGGGGTCGTCCGGAAGGATCTCGGCGAGCGACATTTCCTGGTCCGACGACGCACCCGCCCGCGAGTGGCTGAACGAGACGTAGGTGTTCAGCGGCGTGTGCTTGTTGCGGGCGGCCGTCTTGATGGCGGTGATGATTTGGCGGGTCACGCACAATTCAGCGAACGACCGAAACGACGCTTCGCGATCCGATCGATAGTCGCGGACCGCCTTATAGAGCCCGATCAGCCCCTCCTGGATCAGGTCTTCGCCCTCTCCGCCGGCCAGAAAATAGGAACTGGCCCGAAGCCGCACGAATCCCCTGTAACGATCGACAATTTTGTCCATCGCGACCGCGTCGCCGCGTCGTGCGCGCTCGATCAATCCACGATCGGTGATCTCATTCTCAGTCTGAGGCTCATAGCTCCCGCGAATGCGCCGAACCCCACCATCCTGGGTGCTCGCTGCTGAAATTGCGAAGGACACGGCGCTCCTGACCAGTCTTATCCTGAGGTAGAGGGTTCGATTTACCCTCTGGACGAGATGTTATGTGACTGGAACGCGTTTGGGAAGGCAAGTAGCGATACTCACAAGGAAATATCGCCGCGGACCGCCTCAAACAGGAGCAGCGCGCACGCCACGGAGAGGTTCAGTGATGCCACTTGCCCCCGCATCGGGATGCGTACCAACTGCGCACATCCTGCCGCGACCCTCGGACGAAGCCCGGCGCCCTCACTTCCCATCACAATGACCACATCGGGCTGCCAGGCCAGCGTGCGATAGTCGGTGGTCGCATCGGGATCCGCGCCAACGACCAGTCGACCCACGTCGCCAGCCTCGCTCAGGAAGCCCGCGATGCTGTTCACACGAGCCACCAGCAGATGCTCGACGGCGCCCGCAGAGGTCTTGCAGACGGTCGCGGTCACCCCCGGTGAGCCGCGACGCGCCGTGACGATTCCGACCGCGCCGGCGGCGTCCGCCACACGGCAGATCGCCCCAAAGTTGCGCGGGTCTTGCGCGCCATCCAAGCAGACAATGGGTCCGGGCGCCGCCAGCAGCTCGCGCTCTGACGCGTATGGATACGGCGACGTGAACGCGACGATGCCCTGATGATCGGAGGTCCCGGCCATCTGGCCGAGCTCCGCCTTGGTGCGGACCTTGACCGGTACGCCCGTCAGCCAGTCCGCATCGACGAGCTGAGCCAAGACCCAGATCTCGTCAATGGTGCGACGACCTGCCTGGAGTGCCTCGCGGACGGGGTTGCGCCCATAGATGACCTCGTCGTCGTTCATTTGGCGGTCACCTGGGGACCCTCGGGGGTGTCGCGCACCTCATAGCCGCGCGAGGCGATCTCGTCGCGAAGCGCATCGGCCCGCGCAAAATCCCGCCCCGCGCGCGCGGTCTCGCGCTCACCGGCCAGCGCGATGATCTCGGCCGGTGCACCCGGTTGGCTGGTCGCCAGGCTGGCCAGCCCCAACACATCCAGGAGCGCGGCGAACTCGGAGCGTGTCGCCTGTAATTGCGGGAGCCCCGGACGCTCCCCGTCCACGGCGCGGTTGATCGCGTGGATCACCTCGAACAACGCCGCGAATGCACGTGGGGTGTGAAAATCATCATCGAGCGCATCGAAAAAGTCGTTGCGCGCCACAACCAGGGTGTCGGCGAGCTCGCGGTTGACGCCCTCTCCTGGCGCCGAGTCACCTCGGTCGAGGGCCCGGGTGGCGTTGCGAATCGTCTCGACCTGACGGCCGGTGTCCTCGAGGACCGCATCGCTGAAGGGCAGCTTGGACCGGTAATGGGTGCGCAAGAAGAAGGCCACCAGCACATCACGACCCCAACGGTCGAGCGCGTCCCGCAAGAGCACGATATTGCCCTCGCTCTTGGACATCTTCCCACCGAGCTCGAGCATCTCGTTGTGGGCCCAGATGCGCGCCATTGGCACCCCATTGACACCTTCGCTCTGAGCGATCTCGTTCTCGTGGTGCGGAAACGCGAGGTCGATGCCGCCGCCGTGAATCTCAAAGGACGGCCCGAAGGCCGCCTGGGCCATCGCCGAACATTCGATATGCCAGCCGGGACGCCCGTTGCCCCAGGGTGATTCCCAGTATGTGTCCTCGTCGGGCTTGTGCCCCTTCCAGAGCGCGAAGTCGAGGGGGTGCTCCTTGGCCTCCCCCGGCTCGGTGACCAGCATGTCGTCCAAGCGTCGCCCGGAAAGCTTGCCGTAGCCTGGAAATCGATCGACGCGGAAGTAGACGTCCCCGTGGCTCGGATACGCAAGCCCGGACGCGACCAAGCGCGCGATGAAATCGATGATCTCGGGCATATGCTCGGTGACCGTCGGCTCGATATCGGGTCGCCCCAACTCCAGGCGATCGGTGTCGGCGACATACTCGGCCAGGTAGCGCGCGGCCAGCTCCGCGGACGGGACTCCTTCGCGTGCGGCAGCGAGGTAGATCTTGTCGTTGATGTCGGTCACATTGCTGACAAAGCGCACAGCAAATCCTCGACGAGTGAGATACCGCTTGAGCACAGAGAACACCACAAACGGACGCGCGTTGCCGACGTGCACCGGCCCGTAGACGGTCGGGCCGCAGACATAGATCCGCACCGTGGCATCCGGCCCCGGCAACAGCGGCTCGATGCTGCGCGAGAGCGTGCTGTACAAGCGCGGTCCTGCGGTGACCGGGGTCGTTGTACTCACAGATCCTCCCTGTCACGGCGCTCTACCAACGCCACGGCCTGGCACGCGATGCCTTCACCGCGTCCGGTGAATCCCATTGTCTCAGTGGTCGTCGCGTGCACCGTGACCGGTGCCCCCAGCGCGTCGGCCATCCCCCGCTGCATGGCGGTGCGATAGGGACCGATCCGCGGCGATTCACAGATCACCACCGCGTGCGCGTTGACGATGCGCAGACCATCCGCGGCCACGCGATCCCGGACATGCCCGAGCAGCGTCGCTCCCGACACCCCGGCCCACGCCGGATCGCCAGGGGGAAACAGCGCGCCGATATCGGGGAACCCGCACGCCGCGAGCACCGCGTCACACACCGCGTGGGCGATCACGTCTCCGTCGCTGTGGCCGACAAGCCCCTGGGGGTGGTCGATCGCGACGGTACCGAGCATCAGCCGCCGCGCCGGCCCGAACCGATGCGCGTCGACCCCGAGACCGACCCTCATCGCCAGTCCGCGATCGCGACCTGCGTGCCCGTCCGGGCGGAGAACCTGGTCAGGTGCGTATACCCCGCACCCCGCAGCGCCGACACGGCGGTCGGGTAGCCGAAGGCCACGTCCTCCGGACGATGGGCGTCGCTTGAGAGCGTCACGGGGATACCGGCCGCCGCGCAGAGCGCCAGCAGACCCGTCTCGGGGTAGAGCTCTCCGACGGGTTTGCGAAAGCCCGCGCTCGAGCACTCGACCGCGACACCCGCATCGGCGATCTGCGCGATCACCTGCGGCCACCGCTCGCGGGCCGAGGAGGGTGGTGCGTGGCCAAACACCTTGGGCAGATCGATGTGCGCCATCACGTCAAAGAGCCCTGATCCGGCCGCCGCGACCAACTCATCCAGATATCGCTCCCAAACCTGTTCGGGATCGAGCGCGTCCCAGGCCAGGTAGTCGGGGTGGTCGACCGCCCGATCGGCGAGCCAATGCACAGAGCCGAGCACGATGTCGAACGGACGGTCCTGCAGAAAGCGAGCGATCTCATCACCGCGATCCGGCAACCAATCCATCTCGACGCCGATCAAAATCGGCGCGCCATCCGCCTTCGCCCGCGCGAGCGCGGCGCAGTAGGTGTCGACATCCTCGGTCGCCTCTGCGCGCCACCAGGGATTGGGATGCCAGTCGCGCGCCTCTGCGAACCGGTGCACGTGTTCGGTGACGGCGATCTCGCTCACGCCGCGCGCCCGGGCGCGGGCGGTATAGCGCCCGATCCAGTCCGCAGACAGATGGCCGCCGACGCGGTCCCATTCTGCGGCATGCTCCGCCCGAGCGGCGACCCCGTCGGGCTGCAGGTGGAGGTGATAGTCGGTCAGCATCAGCGATCGATCACGTTAGCGGACGTGACCCTGTGGGCGTCGGCCAGAAGCAGTTCCGCCATGTGGATATCCGCAGGGGTCGTCACCTTGAGATTTGGCCGCATCGACGCGACCACCGCCACGCGGCCACCGACCTGTTCCACCATCGAGGCGCAGTCGGTCGCCAGGTCCAGGCGTTCTTCGGCCCGGGCCTGCGCGAAGGCACGTTCCAACGCGTCACGACGAAAGACCTGCGGGGTCTGCGCCAACCACAGCCCCGCACGAAGGAGCGTCTCGTGGATCACGAGATCCTCGCCGACGCGCTTGGGCGTGTCGGCCAGCGGCGCGGCGGCGATCGCCCCGTCGCAATCGCCGACGCCGTCGATGACGGCGGCGATCAGCGCGGGATCCACCAGCGGCCGCGCGGCATCGTGCACAAGCACGAATTCCGCCCCGTCGCCGATCGCCGCCAGCCCGCGTCCCACCGAATCTGCCCGCGAGGCGCCGCCAGTGACGACCTGCGTCAAGTCCAGCCCTAACGCGTGTGCCATCTCGGGCTCTCGGTCCGGCGGTGCGACGATCACGATGCGGTCGATACGCCCCGAGTCCACGAGCGCGTCCAGGCACCACGCGGCAAGCGCGCGCCCTGCAACCGGCATCAGCGCCTTCGGCATGGCGGAACCCATCCGCACACCCGCCCCGGCGGCGACCACGATGGCGGCGCATGGACCCGAACGATCAGCGGACATGCTCGAACACCCTTCCGCACGCACTTCGATCAGTGATCACGGCAGGCATCCGTGCCGTCGAGTGTCCCGGCAGCACCTTGGACCACGCTGCCGCAGCCATGGTCTACGCGGACACCCCGTGTTCGAGAACACGCGTGAAGATCATCTTGCCGGACGGGCTTTGGAGAATTGAGGTCACTTCCACCTCGACTTGCTGGCCCATCAGGCGGCGGCCCCCCTCAACCACGATCATCGTGCCATCATCGAGGTACCCGACGCCTTGATCGTACTCGCGGCCCTCGCGGATCACCTTGATCGAAAGCGGCTCGCCGGGCAGCACCGCCGGTTTGAGCGCGTTCGCCAACTCATTGACGTTGAGCACGTCGACGCCTTGGATCTGGGCCACCTTGTTCAAGTTGTAGTCGGTCGTCACGATCGAGGCGCCCATCTCACGTGCCAGGCGCACCAGACGGCTATCGACGGGCTCGTCGTCGCGATCGGTGCTCCGCACCGAGAAGCCGCCGTTGGCGGACTTCTTCATCTCTTCCACGATCTCCAGGCCGCGACGGCCGCGGGCACGCTTGAGCGCGTCGGACGAATCGGCGACATGCTGGAGCTCCTCCAGGACGAAGTCCGGGACGACGATCGACCCCGACAGGAACTTGGTTCTCATCACCTCAACGAGGCGTCCGTCGATAATCGCCGACGTATCGATGATGCGCATCTGCGATGGGCGGGACCGCACCCCCACCAAGCGCAGGATGTCGACGTGTTTACGCGCCGCGATCCGACTGAACACATAGGCCACGAACAGCACCACCGGCAGGAGCACATACGGGCCCACGATCGGGAGCCGCGCGACCGCGATTCCCGCCAGGACGGCCACGATCAGCCCCACCACCAACCCGAGCGCGCCGACGGTCAGTTCCGCGGCCGATCGGCGATCTGCCGCGCGCTCGAGCGCGCGGAGATGCCCGCGCAGCCAGCGGCCCAGAAACCCGCCGACGACGAAGCCCACGAGGGCACCGACCAGCACCACGGCGATCCAGACACCATAGGAATACGGCGAGGTGACGCGCGAGGACACCGACAGGCTGGCGGCGCCCTGGTAGGCCGCCAAGGCGCCCAGCAACGCCAGTGTTATGCGGCTGACGAGAATCATGTGAACCGCTCCGGGTCCGTCCGGTCAGCGCTGTCGACCCACGGAGCCACCCACCATCCTGCGAGGACATACGCAGGCGGTTGGGGTGGACAGTTCATAATCGTTGCGGCTCCTCGAGGTGTAGCGATACGGTCCTACGGATGTGCCGCGGCGACATCCCTGTCACAGAGGGTAGCGCGCGCCCCGTGCTTCCCCAGCGTATTTGTCGTGCCAACGCTATTCCGGCACAACCTCTTGTCCTTCGGCATCGTCGAGGTCCAGCGACGTTCCTGCGGCCACGCGCGGCTCACCGCGCACGTCACCGATGTTTTCTAGGAGATTCTCCAGGAAGTCAATCGCTTCCTGCTCTTCCATCTCGCACGCATACATGAGCTCGCTGGCAAGAATCTTCTTGGCGCGGCCGAACATCTGCTTCTCACCGGTCGACAGGCCCTTGTCGAGATCCCGAATCGACAGGTTGCGCACCACCTCGGCGAGCTCGAAGACGTCGCCGGTCTTGATCTTGTCGCGGTTGTGCTTGAACCGGCGGTTCCAGTTCTTGGGCATCTGCGTGCCGTCGTCCTGGAGGACCGCCAATACCTCCTTGACGGTGTCCTCGTCAATAACCCGGCGCAACCCGGCGCGTTCCGCGTTCTCGGCCGGCACCATGACGGTCATCTCGTTGTAGAGAATCGTGATCGTCAGGTACTCGCGCCGCTGCCCAAGAACCTCCTTGTGCTCCTTCTTCTGGACCACTCCGGCGCCGTGGTGTGGGTACACCACCTTATCTCCGACTTCGAACACTCGTCCCCCCTGCTCGTGGGATACCACGGTCTCCGCGATACATCACCGCGGACACGCGACCGCGAGGGCCTGCGTAATATCCCCAACCGATGAAATCTCCAACCCCGTGGGGGGTTGTTCTGCACTCTCACTCGCCATGCGTGGCGCAACCGCCAGCGTCAGACCGTGAGCACTCATCGCGCCAAGGCGGCGACTCCAGTGCCCCGTCGGCCGAATACCGCCCGTCAGACCAATTTCACCAAATGCCGCGGACCCCGCGGCAAGTGGCATCCCGCGATGCGCGCTGGCAATCGCCAACGCCATCGCCAAGTCCGCTGCCGGATCGATCGCGCGCGCGCCACCGGCCACGCTCACGAACACATCCTGATCACCGAGCCGAAATCCCGCGTGCCGCGTCAGCACCGCGATCACCTGCGCCAAGCGCGTCCGATCCACACCGACCGCGACACGACGCGGGGGCACGATCTCCGTGGGCCCGACCAGTGCCTGCACCTCGACCAGCATCGCGCGACTGCCCTGGATCACGGGGAACACGCACGATCCCACGCGCTCCCCGACCTCGGCCAGAAACAGTCCGGTGGGATCCGACACCGAGACGAGTCCCTCGGCGCGCATCTCGAACACGCCGGTCTCATTGATGGAACCAAAGCGATTCTTGGTGGCGCGCAGGATGCGGTGCGCGCGCATCTCTTCGCCCTCGAAGGTCACCACGCAGTCGACCATATGCTCCAGCATGCGTGGCCCGGCAAGCCCACCATCTTTGGTGACCTGTCCGACCAGCAAGATGACGATGTTGCGCTCTTTGGCCAGCCGCAGCAGGGCACCGGTGGCCTGACGGACCTGCGAAACGGAACCGACGGTGCCCTCGACGGCATCCGACACGAGGGTCTGAATGGAATCGATTGCACAGACCGCCGGATCATGCGCGGTGATCGCTTCGACAACCTGCTCGAGCCGGGACTCCGCGAGGATCGCCACCCGATCGGTATTGACCTCGAGCCGCTCGCTGCGGGAATGCACCTGTGCGAGCGATTCCTCACCCGTCACCAGCAGGGCGTTGTGCGACGCCGACAGCCCGGCGAGTGCCTGCAGCACGAGCGTGCTCTTGCCAATCCCCGGCTCCCCGCCGATCAAGACGACCGAACCCGGCACAAGGCCACCTCCCAGGACGCGATCGAGTTCGTCCACGCCCGTTGCGAGGCGCTCGGTGGGGGCGAGCGCGAGTTCGCCCAGCAGCACCGGGCGCACCGGTGGATCGACACTGCGCGGCCCGTGGGCGACGCGAACCTCCTCCTGGACAGACCCCCACGCCCCACAGGCAGTGCAGCGTCCCACCCATCGCGGATGGACGGAGCCGCATTCCTGGCAGACGTGGACGCTCTGTGCGCGCGCTCGAACCAAACCTTCACCGGGGCTTGAGCGGAGGGTCTGCAGAAGACCCTCCGCAAGCAGGTATGAACTACGACTCTGCGGGTTCCGAGGGTGCCCCCTCGGCGGGGTTCTCGCCAGCCGCGACACCGACAGTTGTCGGCTCCTCGGGCAAGGTTGGAATGAGCTTCATCTGGTCGCCATCGCGGTCGACCACAATGGTCGTCCCCTCCGGCATATTCCCCTTGAGGACCTCATCGGCGAGCGGATCTTCGATGAGGCGCTGGATAGCACGGCGCAGCGGTCGCGCACCCATCGCGGGGTCGTAGCCTTCGGCCACGAGCAGGTCCTTGGCGTCGTCGGTCAGCTGCAACGCCAAACCGTGGTCGGCCATCTGCTCCTTGAGCCGCACGAGCAGCAGCTCGACGATCTGCGTGATCTCCGCGCGGGTGAGCTTGTGGAAGACGATGATCTCGTCGATCCGGTTGATCAGCTCGGGGCGGAACACACGCTTGAGCTCACCCATGATGCGAGACTTCATGTCGTCGTAGCTGAGGCCCGTGTCCTCGGACACCGAGAAGCCCAGCGGAGTGTCGCGGCTAATCGTGGCGGCCCCGATGTTCGAGGTCATGATCACGATCGCGTTGCGGAAGTCCACCGAACGGCCCTGAGCGTCGGTCAGGCGGCCATCCTCGAGGATCTGCAACAGGATGTTGAAGACCTCGGGGTGCGCCTTCTCCACCTCGTCCAACAGGATGACCGAGTACGGCTTGCGACGAACCTGCTCGGTGAGCTGGCCACCCTCGTCGTAACCGACATAGCCGGGAGGCGAGCCGACGAGCCGGCTGACCGCGTGCTTTTCCATGTACTCGGACATGTCGACCTGGATCAATGCCTGGTCGTCCCCGAACAGGAACTCGGCGAGCGTCCGCGCCAACTCGGTCTTGCCGACACCCGAGGGGCCGAGGAAGATGAAGCTTCCGGCAGGCCGCTTGGGATCTTTGATGCCCGCGCGGGCACGACGGATCGCACGGCTGACCGCCTTGATGGCCGGCTCTTGACCGATCACGCGCTTGTGGAGCTCTTCTTCCATCCGGAGCAGCTTGCGGGACTCCGCTTCGGTGAGCTTGAAGACCGGGATACCCGTCCACATGGACACGATGTCGGCAATCTCGTCCTCGCCGATCACGGGCCGCGGGCCGCCATCTTCGGACTTCCACTTGTCTTCGAGCTCGCGCTTTTTGTTGGTGAGGCGACGCTCCTTGTCACGCAAGTTGGCGGCCTTCTCAAACTCCTGCGCCTCGATCGCCGCTTCCTTTTCCTTGCGGACGGTTTCGATCTCGTCCTCAAGTTCCCGATATGACGGCGGAGACGTCATCGTGCGAATACGCATCCGGCTGCCGGCCTCGTCGATCAGGTCGATGGCCTTGTCCGGCAGGAAGCGTTCGGAGATGTAGCGGTCCGCCAGATTGGCGGCAGCCTCGAGCGCCTCATCGGTGATCGTGCAGCGGTGATGAGCCTCGTAGCGGTCCCGCAGACCGCGCAGAATCTGGACGGTTTCCTCCTGGGAGGGCTCCTCCACCCGGATCTGCTGAAAACGCCGCTCCAACGCGGAATCGCGCTCGAGGTATTTGCGGTATTCGTCGAGTGTCGTCGCGCCCACGGTCTGCAGCTCGCCACGTGCCAACGCTGGCTTGAGGATGCTCGCCGCGTCGATGGCACCTTCGGCGGCACCCGCGCCGACGAGGTTGTGCAGCTCGTCGATGAACAAGATGATGTCGCCCCGCTGGGTGATTTCCTTCATCACCTTCTTGAGACGCTCCTCGAACTCGCCACGGTACTTGGAGCCCGCCACCAAGGCGGCCAGGTCCAGGGTGTAGATCTGCTTGTTCTTGAGCAGGTCTGGCACCTGGTTGCTGGCGATGCGCTGGGCCAGACCCTCGACGACGGCCGTCTTGCCGACGCCCGGCTCGCCGATCAGAACAGGGTTGTTCTTGGTGCGCCGCGAGAGGATCTGCATCACGCGCTCGATCTCGTTCTGGCGACCCACGACAGGGTCCAGCTTGCCGTCGGCAGCGAGCTTGGTCAGGTTGCGACCAAACTGCTCCAACAACTTGCTCGACTTCTTGTCGGCGGGAGCGCTCCCTGCGGTCTGGCCCTGCTGGCGCCGGCCCGGCCCGGAGAGCATGCGGATGATCTCGTTGCGGATTTTCTCGCTGTCCGCGTCGAAGTCCGCCAGGATCCGCGCCGCAACGCCCTCGTTCTCACGCACCAGCCCAAGCAGGATGTGCTCAGTCCCGATGTAGTTGTGACCCAGCGACAGCGCTTCGCGCAACGCCAGCTCAAGGACCTTCTTGGCGCGGGGCGTGAACGGAATCTGCCCAGAGGTCACCTCCTCGCCGGAGCCCACGATCCGGATCACCTGCGCACGGACCTCTTCGACGGTGATCTCAAGCCCCTCGAGGACCCGTGCGGCGAGACCTTCTTCTTCGCGCAACAGGCCGAGGAGGATGTGCTCGGTCCCGATGTAATTGTGTTTGAGGGTACGCGCCTCTTCCTGGGCCAACACGACCACCTGGCGCGCCCGCTCGGTGAACCTCTCGAACAACGAGATCTCCTCTTCGTCAAGCAGTCGTTGCGGTTCGTGCGGCGACTGCGCCGACCGGGCAGTACCCCCAGGTGAAACTGCCGCCTGAAGTCACTCAAAACCGGCATCACAAATGGGATGCCGACCCGCGTGGTTCTGATTAGAGCATGGGATTCTAGCAGGGACTAACGCCCCACCGCCGGACAGCGGTTGTGCACTTCCCAGCCGTGGAACGAATACTGACGCCCGCCATCGGTGCGATGCAGCGGGACATCGAGCCCAACGGCAAAGGCGCGCCCTCGCAGCAGGTCGCGACTTTGCGATCACATCGATCGCACCACACCCCGTGGTGGCGCCCGATCAGCTGTGCCTCGCAGATCGGGCACGGACCCATCAAACGCGTATGGCAGCCGCGCTTGATGCATGGCTGCCATCTCCCTCACAGCGACGCACCCGACGCTAGTGGCGGACTTTGCGGTCCTGGTCGGGGTAGGCCAACAGGCCCATCTGACGCGCGCGCCGGACGGACTTGCTCACGATCGCCTGCTGGCGGCGCGACAGCCCGGTGATGCGCCGCGAACGGATCTTGCCGCGCTCGCTCACAAAGCGACGCAGCGACGGGAAGTTCTTCCAGTCGAGATCCTCCAGCGGCAGCACTGGACGGCGTTTACGTTGGGTCGGGGCAGCGCCCTTCCCCTTCTTGTTGGACCGGTTGCGGGCCCGTGGCTTAGCCATCAATTCCCCAAATATCGTGCGGCAGACGGCCGTCGATGTTAGCAGGCTGTCTGCTGCTGTGGGCGCGGCGCGCTGCGCTCACGTGCGCAGGGCCGGAAAGAGCACGACCTCGCGAATGGAACTCGCGCCGGTCAGGAGCATGACCAAACGATCAATCCCAAGCCCCAGCCCGCCGGTCGGCGGCATCCCGTGCTCGAGCGCGACCAAGAAGTCCTCATCCATGGGCTGAGCCTCATCATCGCCGGCGGCGCGCTCCCGCTGCTGCATCTCAAAGCGCTCCCGCTGATCGTCGGGATCGTTGAGCTCGGTGAATGCGTTGGCGATCTCCATCCCGCCGGCAAAGGCCTCGAAGCGTTCGACGGTTCGGGGGTCATCGGGCGTGCGCTTGGCAAACGGCGAGAGCTCCAGCGGATAGTCCAGAAGGAAGGTGGGCTGGATCAGCGCGGGCTCCAGCGCCTGGCTGAGCAGGCTATCGACCAGCTTCGCCCAGGTCTCCGCTTCGGGTGCGTCGTAGCCGGCGGCGCGCATCGCCGTCCGAAGTGCAGCGGCGTCGGCATGCACACGAACATCGATGCCACTTGTCTCGCCGATCGCGGTCCGCAAGTCGAGCTGACGCCAGGGCGGCGTGAAGTCGATCGTGTGCTCCTTCCACTGCACACGTGCCGAGCCGGTGGCCTGGATCGCCGCGTACGCGACCATCTGCTCGAGCATCTGCGCGACATCGCGATAGCCGACGAACGCCTCGTAGGTCTCGACCGTCGTGAACTCGGGGTTGTGCTTGTAGCTGACCCCCTCGTTGCGGAAGTCCTTGCCCAGTTCGTAGACCTTCTCCAGTCCACCGACAATGCACCGCTTCAGGTAGAGCTCGGGCGCGATCCGCAGATACAGGTCGCGATCGAGCTGATTGTGGTGGGTGACGAACGGGCGTGCAGCAGCGCCACCGTAGATGGGCTGCAGGCTGGGCGTCTCGACCTCGATGAAGCCCCGCCCGTCGAGAAAGCTGCGCACCGCGGCGATCGCTCGTGCCCGCACGACGAACGCGCGGCGCACGTCCTGGTTGCTCATCAGATCAAGGTACCGCTGGCGGTAGCGGGTCTCCGGATCACGCAGCCCGGCGTGCTTGTCCGGCGGCGGGCGCAGCGACTTTGCCAGCAGCTGCGCGCTGCTGACCACGATCGACAACTCGCCGCGCCTGGTCCGGGCGACGGAGCCCTCTACCCCGAGCAAGTCTCCCAAGTCGAGCGTCATCAGCAGGTCCATGACCTCGTCCCCAAGGCGCTCCAATGAGGCCCACAGCTGGATGCGGCCGTCACGGTCCTCGAGGTCCAGGAACGCGACCTTCCCCTGTCCGCGGCGTGCGGTCAGCCGTCCGGCGACCCGCACCACCTGCTCGGACTCCTCGCCCGCGTCGAGGGATGCATTGGCATCGCGCACCGACGAGATGCTCACCCGCCCCGGGAAGTCTCGTGGGAACGGGTCGATGCCGCGTGCGCGTAACACGGCGACCTTCGCGCGACGCTCCGCGACGAGGCGTTCCATCCCCGAGCCGGCGGCGTCGGAGGGGCTCGCCCCGTCCGGAGGGTCAGGCTGCTGCGTCACCCGCCTCAATCTTTACGATTTGGTATTCGATCACGCCCCGCGGCGCCGGAATGATGACCTTCTCGCCCTTTTTGCGGCCGAGAATAGCCTTGCCGACCGGGCTCTCGTTCGAAAGACGCCTGTTGCGGGGATCCGCTTCGGCGGAGCCGACGATCGCGTACTCGACGGTCTCTTTGGACTTGGTGTTCTTGAGGGTCACTCGGGCGCCAATCGCGACGTTATCGGTCGCAATATGCTCGGTGTCGACGATGCGCGCATTGCGCAGCTTCTGTTCGAGCACCTGAATCCGGGTCTCGACCTGCGCCTGCTCGTTCTTGGCATCGTCGTACTCCGAGTTCTCGGAGATATCACCGAACTCACGCGCCTCTTTGATCCGCGCGGCAACCTCGCGGCGTTTCGTGGTCGAGAGATGCTCAATCTCGTCACGGAGTTTGCGGTAGCCCTCTTCGGTAAGGATGACTTCGCGGTCCATCGTGATCGCTTCTCCTCGCGTCAGGAGCGGTAAGCACACGCGCACGGCGCGCGTCTGCATGTCTACATAGGGGCGAGCGGCGCCGAACGCTAGTTCAGGCCCGAGGAGGTTGCAAGCGGTGCGTGCTCGACAAGTGCCGCGAGCCGCACAATCACCTGGTCAAAATCCTCGATGACCAGCAGCTCGGAGACCGCGTGTTGCGGCACAGGCTCACTGCTGAGGTACCACGGGTAGAACTTGCGCAGATAGTGAACGCCACGGCGTTCTCCCATCAGCACGATCACCTCTGCGGCGAACTCCTGGATCTCGGTGATGACCCCGGAAAGGTCGGGACGCGACGACCGGGCGCCGGTCGCCATCGCACCGTAGAGCCACGGATCTCCAAGCCCGCCGCGGCCGATCATCACCGCAGCGGCGCCCGTCGCCTCCAGCACCTCGTAGGCCCTCTGCGGTGTGGTGATGTCGCCGCTGGCGATCACCGGCACGTCCAGCGCCGCAGCGAGCTCGGCGGTGATCCGATGGTCGGCGGTGCCGCGATACTCCTCAGCCGCCGCCCGCGGATGAATGGTGACCGCTTGGGCGCCCGCATCCACAAGCCGCTTGGCGACCTCGACCGGACGGGATTCGCCGGGCGTCAGACCGCGTCGGATTTTGACGGTGACCGGAACCGTCACGGCATCGACGCACGCCGCCACGATGGCGGCGGCGTGGGCGGGATCGGCGAGCAGCGCCGCCCCGGCACCGGTCTTGCAGATCTTGTTGACCGGGCAGCCCATGTTGATGTCGATCAGTGCCGCGCCGTGCGCCTGCGCGGCGCGCGCGGCCTCCGCCATCGCCTCGGGGACCGCACCGAACAGCTGGATCCCCGTCAGCTGTTCCGCCGGATCCAGCCGCAGCATCTCGACGGTGCGTGCGTTGCCGTGCTGGACGCCCATGCTGGCAACCATCTCCGACACGGACAGCCCGGCACCATGCCGCTGTGCCTGCACCCGAAACGGCGCGTTGGCAATGCCGGCCAGCGGAGCCTGGATGACGCGGTTGGGCACGCGCAGGTCGCCGATCCAAAACGGTTCGGCCAGGGGCCATGCGTCGGTCGCCACCTCCGGCACATCGAGCGGTGCCGTGCGCTCGGCGATCGCACCCTTCATGCGCTTTTTCACGTCGGCTCCTCGACCGCTTCCGGAGGCCCGGAGGAGCGCGCGTTCATCTTGTAGATGATGCGTAACCCGTCGAGGGTAAGCATGGGATCGATGAGGTCGATCTGCGTGGAGAGCTTCGACACCATTCCCGACAGGCCACCGGTCGCGACCACCGTCGCGGTGCCGGACAGCTCTTCACGGATCTGTTGGCACAAGCCGTCGATCATCGCCACGGTGCCCAGCACGAGGCCCGAGCGCATGCTCTCGACCGTCGAGCGTCCGATCACGCGCTCCGGCGGGATCAGATCGACCTTGACCAACCGCGCCGCGCGCGTGGTCAGCGCGTCGAGGGAGGTCTCCATCCCCGGCGCGATCACGCCCCCGAGGTAGACCCCGGCCTCCGAGACGACATCGAGCGTCGTCGCGGTACCCAGGTCCACCACGATGCACGGCCCGCCGAAGCGGCGATAGGCGGCCACCGCATTCACCAGCCGGTCGGCACCGAGCTCGAGCGGGTTGTCGATCGCCAGCGACATGCCCGTGCGAATCCCCGGACCCACCACAATCGCCGGATGATCGAGATATTTGAGCGCCAGTTCCCGGTATCCGGTCGTGAGGGTCGGCACGACCGAGGACACGATCATCGCGTCGAGCTCGTCGAGGCTGCCGCCGCGCAGCCGCAGGATCTGGTCGTGGTAGGCCGCCAACTCGTCGGCGGTTGCCGAGCGCTCAGTCGAGATACGCCACTCGTGCAGCAACTCGTCGCCCTGATACACGCCGGCGAGGGTGTGGGTATTGCCGACGTCGATCGCCAGCAACGCCGAGCCCATGAGCGGATCAGGCCTGCGGCGCATCGGAGTCCGGTGTCTTCAAGATCTCGATCGTCAAGTCCTGGGTCGTGTAGATCTCGACACGGGGGATGATCCGCGAGGGGCGGCTCTTGTCCCAGACCCAGACGTCGTCCATCACGACGTGAAACAGCGGGTATGCCGCCTGAGGCATGATCTCCCGCTCGAAGCGGTTGCACAGGTATGTGGCTTCCTGCGTGCAGACGCAATACCCGAACAACGGATAGACGTCCGCGTATTCACGCTTGAGACGCAACTCGAGCTCGGCATCGAACTCCTCAAGCTCTTCGGTGTGCGACATCGTTCGTTCCTTCGGGCGGCGACGTGAGAGTGATCCTAGCCCAGCGCGCCGTCAGGCCAACGCCGCACCGGCTGTTCATCCGGCGTGAGCGCGCCGGCGTAGTCGGCGAGTGCCCGCCCGTCAGGGTGCACCAGATCTCCCGCGATATCCAGCAACGGCACCAAGACAAAACGGCGCTCGACCAGGCGGGGGTGCGGAATCTCCAGCGCCGCGTCGTCCCAGACGCCGCCATCCCAGAACACGATGTCGCAGTCGGCCGCACGGGGCCCAAAGCGGACCCCTTGGCCGGTGCGGCCCAGTTGGCGCTCCGCGCGCTTGGCGACCGCCAGCAGCTCCGGTGGGGCCAGGGTGGTGCGCACGCGTACGACCGCGTTCAGAAACCGTGGCTGGTCGGTGATCTCGCGAGGCGCGGTGTCATAGACCGGGCTCATCTCCTGGACGTCGATGCCGGCGTCGCGCAGCGCGTCCACGATCCCCTGTAGATTCGCCAGCCGATCACCCAGATTCGACCCCAAGCCGAGCCAGTACGACGTCTGACGGGTCCGTTCAAGGCGCACGGCCGTCTCGGCGACGGTGTGCGGGAGCGCCACGTGCGGTTTGCGCACCTCGACCCGCACCCGATGCGCGAGCGGCTCATCGAGCGCCCGGTCGGCAATCAACCCGGCGACGTGCTCCAGCAGCCGCTTGGGCGGCCCGGCCACGATCTCGGCGATCGCGTCACTGAGCGCGGCGTAATCGACCGTGTCGGCGAGCTCGTCGCTGGCCACGCCCGGACACGCGTACAGGTCCAGCTCGAGATCCACCAGAAAGCGCTGGCCAAGCTCCTGCTCGGCCGCGAAGACGCCATGACGGCCAAAGACTTCCAGAGCTCGGATGACCACAACGACCTCATCACTCACGACGGACCTCCGGAGATGGCGCTCCACACGCGCAACGCGTCGACAGTCTCACCCACATCATGCGCTCGAATCACATCGGCGCCCCGCGCGACCGCGGCAAGCGCGCCGCCAATGCTGCCCGCCAGTCGCCCTTCGATTGGCCGACCCGTCAACAGGCCGACGACCCCCTTGCGCGAGAGGCCCACGACCACGGGCCGACCCAGCCGTCGGATCCGCCCGAGCCCCGACAGCAGCGCGAGGTTGTGCGCGACCGTCTTGCCAAAACCCACACCCGGGTCGACCAGGATCCGTGACTCGGGAACCCCGGCCGCCATGGCGGCGGCGATGCGCTCCTCCAGAAAACCCACCACCTCTGCGACCACATCGGTGTATCTCGGGTCGTCTTGCATGTCGCGTGGCTGGCCGCGCATGTGCATCAGGCAGACCGCCACGTCGCGTTCGGCAACCAACCCCAAGATGTCGGGATCGTCACGGCCCGCCGAGACATCGTTGATCAGCACCGCGCCGGCGTCGATCGCTTTTGCCGCCACCGCCGCACGGGTGGTGTCGATCGACAGCGCAGCCGCCGGAGGTCGGCGCACGAGGTCCGCGAACAGCGGTGCCAGACGGTGCAACTGTTCATCGGCCGAGACCCGCTCGGCGCCGGGGCGCGTGCTCTCGGCGCCAAGGTCGAGGATCACCGCACCGTCGTGGGCCATGCGATCAATTGTCAGGCGGGCCGCCGCGCAGGCCAGATGCTCGCCTCCGTCCGAGAACGAGTCCGGGGTGATGTTGAGGACCCCCATCACGCACGGGGAACGCAGCCAGGCAAGGGGATCGCGCCCCATCGGGCGCGATCTCAGCTCTCGGGGATCGGCGGTCCCGGCGCCGGCGGCGGAAATGGCATCCGCACGGGGCTCTCCGCGGCAGGTGCGGAGCCGTCGTCGATCGCGCGCTGACGGCGCGTCTCTTCATCCTTGGCCCGGAAGACGTCCTCCTCCGATGCGCCCGCCAGCAGCGCGAGAAACTCCTCGCGCTCGATGGTCTCGCGGCTCAGCAGCACCTTCGCAACCGACTCGAGGGACTCACGGTGCTCCACCAGGATGTCGCGGGCTCGCTGGTGGGCATCCTCGATGATGCGACGGATCTCCGCATCGATCTCGCGCGCGGTCTCGTCCGAGTAATCGGGCTCGGAGTGCAGGTCTCGACCCAAGAATGGCTGCCCCTGGGCGTGGCCGAGCACGCGCGGCCCGAGCTTTTCGCTCATCCCGAAGCGCATTGTCATGGCCTTGGCGGTCTCCGTGACCTTCTCGAGGTCGTTGGCGGCGCCCGTCGTGATCTCGTTAAAGACGATCTCCTCGGCGGCGCGACCGCCCAGAGTCATCGCCATCCGGTCTTCGAGCTCGGCCTTGGTCGAGTTGAACTTGTCCTCCAGCGGCATCGAGATCGTCACACCCAGCGCCTGTCCGCGAGACACGATGCTGATCTTGTGCACGGGATCGGCATTCGGCAGGTAGTGCCCGACGATGGCGTGACCCATCTCGTGGTAGGCGGTCACCGCACGCTCGCGATCGGACAGCAAGCGGCTCTTTTTCTCGGGACCCGCGATCACCCGCATGATTCCCTCTTCGAGCTCGGTCTGCTCGATGACCCGCTTACCCTTGCGGGCCGCTAGCAATGCCGCCTCGTTGATGAGGTTCGAAAGGTCCGCACCGGTAAAGCCCGGGGTCTGGCCGGCCAGGGCATCGAGGTCGATATCCTTGGCGATCGGCTTCCCCTTGGTGTGCACCCGCAGAATCGCCGCACGGCCACCACGATCCGGGCGGTCAACGACGATCTGGCGGTCGAACCGGCCAGGCCGCAGCAACGCGGGGTCGAGGATGTCGGGACGGTTCGTCGCCGCGATCAAGATGATGTTGTCCTTGGCCTCGAATCCGTCCATCTCGACCAGCAACTGGTTCAACGTCTGCTCGCGCTCGTCGTGACCGCCGCCGAGCCCAGCACCACGGTGCCGACCCACGGCATCGATTTCGTCCACGAAGATGATGCACGGCGCGTTCTGCTTGGCCTGTTCGAACAGGTCGCGCACGCGGCTGGCGCCGACGCCGACGAACATTTCCACGAAGTCGGATCCTGAGATCGAGAAAAACGGCACGCCCGCCTCCCCGGCGACCGCTCGGGCAAGCAAGGTCTTGCCGGTACCGGGAGGGCCAAACAGCAGTACACCCTTGGGAATACGCGCACCGAGGGCCTGGAATTTCTTCGGGTTCTCGAGGAATTCCTTGATCTCGTGCAGCTCTTCGACCGCCTCATCGGCGCCGGCGACGTCACGGAACGTGACCTTCGGTGCATCGGCCGACATGCGCTTGGCACGCGACTTGCCGAAGCTCATGACCTTCGACCCGCCGCCTTGCATGCGGTTCATCAGATAGACCCAGAACACGATAAACAGCACGAACGGGGCAAGCGTGATCAGGAAGCTCCACCACGGATTCGAGGCGCGGCTCCCGACGGTGTAGGGAGTTCCCGAGGCGTCCAGGTTCGCGGTCAGCTGCGGATAGTTGTCCGGATAGCCGGTCGAAAAACTCTTGCTGGCATCGGGCGCCGGTGCGCTCGCGTTCGTCGTCACGCTGACCGACTGGTCCGGAAGGTTGATGCTGGCTTTCGCGACCTGGTGATCTTTGATCAGCGTCATGATCGCGGGGAACGTCGGCGTCGGCGTGCTCGATGAGCTCGAGACCACCAGCCGCTGCGCGACGAACGCCAGCAGCAGCACGATCAGAATCGGGAACGCCGCGCTCTTGAAAAACCGGTTCAACTACGCCCCCGCTCTGAGACCGTGAGATCTCCGCGAACAGGTTCGCTTCGAGATTCCCAACTGCGGCCATGCGATCAACACACACCCCGCTCGGTCAGCTGCCTTTGGGGCGAGAATAGCAGCGTGCGACATTACCCTTGCTCGGGTTCGGTTCCGCGCTCAAGCACGGCAATGTACGGAAGGTGCCGGAACCGCTCGGCGTGGTCAAGTCCATAGCCCACAACAAACACGTCGTCGAGGTCAAATCCGACGTACCGGGTCTCCAGCCCGCGCCGCCGATGACCGGGTTTGGTCAGCAGGCTGCAGACCTCCAGGGACGCCGGCTCGCGAGAGGCGAGATTCCGCAACAGGTACGAGAGCGTCAACCCGGAATCGATGATGTCTTCGACCACAAGCACGTGCCGACCGGCGATCGGTGAATCGAGATCCTTGAGGATGCGCACCACGCCGGAGGAGTGTGTTGTGGACCCGTACGACGAGACCGCCATGAAATCGAGCTCACAGGGGATCTCCAGCTGCCGCACGAGGTCCGCGATGAAGAACACCGCCCCCTTGAGGACCCCAACCACCAGCAAATCGCGGTCGCGATAGTCCTGGGAGATTTGATGGGCGAGTTCGCCGATGCGCTCGTCCAGACGCTCCCGACTGACGAGAACTTCTCCGGGATGGGCACCAGTCACGCGGGAAACACCTCCAACACAACCGCAGGCTGACCGGGTTCAGCCAGCGCACCCGCACACACCCGGTGACCGGCGACCCAGACGGGGACGTCATCGACAATCACGACGGGGACAAGCGGGCGCAGCCGCGCGGGGACACCGTCGGACTGCAAGATACGGCCCACACGGGCATGGCCGCCACCCTCAAGTGCAAGCCGGTCGCCCGGCCGGGGACCGCGGACACTGATCCGCCCCGTGCAGGCAAGGGCCACCGTCCCCCGTTCAGGCGGCGCCCCACGACCGTGCCGGCCCCGAATCACGCGCTCGCCAAATCGCACCGCGCCTGGCACTGCGAGTTCGACGGCCGACGGTTCGGCCACGGGCTGCGTCTGCACGACCACGCGGTTGCGCTCGCGAACCACCACCGCTCCGACGACCTCCGTACGCGATCCGCCGCCCACGACGCCGAGCACGCGGTGAATCGCAGCGCCCCCAAGGGCATCACCACCCAGGCCGTGCTCGGCCAGCAGCCGGCGCACCAGCAAACGCTGCATGGCCGCGGGTTCTGCAACCAGCGCCGTAATATCGAGCGACCCGCCCTGGGCGCACCTGGCCCATGCGGCCTCGATCACCCCGCCCAAGACCTCGTGCTCGTCACGCAGGAGGTCGGCAAATCGCGAGACCTGACGCGCAGCCTGTGGATGCAGGCATTCCATCTGCGCGACCAGCGCACGGGCTCGCACGCGGGTATACGCGGCGTCCTGGTTCGACGGGTCGTCAACGGGCACGATCCCAGCCCGATGGCACCACGCCGCAGTCTCGGCCGCCTCCACGCACAGCAGCGGCCGCACGAGATCCCCACGCCGTGGGGCCATCCCCAACGCACCGGTCCGTCCCGTCCCCCGGGCGAGGCGCATCAGCACCGTCTCGGCCTGATCGGATGACGTGTGCCCGACCGCAATCACATTCCACCCACCTGCGGCGGCGACCTCGCGGGCGGCGGCATACCGTGCCTCGCGCGCCCGTTCCTGGACGCCCGACCCCGCCTCGAGACGCAAGGGCACCACGGTGGCCTGACAGCCCAGCGCGGAGGCGATGTCCCGAACGCGCGCCACCTCGTGCGCCGCCTCGGGACGCAAGCCGTGATCGACACTCAGCACCCCGACCGGTCCGTCGTGCACGGCGACCAGAGCATGCAGCAGACACAGTGAGTCGGCGCCGCCGGAGACCATCGCCAAGACCCGTTCGCCTGAGGCGGGCGCACGGTGGGCCCGCATGTACTCGGCGATTCGCGCAAACAGGGGGTCCCTCACCCGTCCAGTATGCCCCCTTTGCCCCGGCTCATCCAGACGCGCCGGCGGCACGCACCGACATCGCCAAATATCCCTGCGTATCTCCCTACTTCACTCCGAGCTGACTCGCGATTCCCGTGAGGTCGCTCGCGGTGACGCCACCGAAGATCGTCGAGACCAAGCGCCCCTGCGCGTCGATTATCGCGGTCGTCGGCAGCGCAACCCCGCCATACTTGGCCATAAGGGAGCCTTCGGTGTCGGTGCCCATCGGGTAGGTGGCGCCCATGGACGTCGCGAATTGACGACTCGAGCCACTCTGATCGAGGGTGGCGATGCCAATCACCGCGATCCCCGGGTGGCTGCTGGCAAATTTCTCGAGGGCAGGCATTTCCGAGCGGCACGGCCCGCACCACGACGCCCAGAAGCTCAAGATCACCGGGCGGCCCCGATAGGCGGCAAGGCGCACCGGTGCACCGCCATAGAGGTTTGGTGCGGCAAACAGCGGTGCGGGATGGCGTCCCGCACCGGAACTGGTCGCCGACGAACTGGCCGACATACCCGACGAACAGCCAGCGAGCCCGACACCCGCGATGCCAATCACGGCCAAGACTGCAAAGATGCGGCGCATCGACGTGACGTTACCGCATACCCGAGCCCGTAATGACTAACCCCGATGCGCAGGCACCGTTCGATCGCTACGACCGTCGTCTGGGCGCATTTCTGAGGGCCCGGCTCAACGCGCGGGCCTCGGTGGCGCGCGTGCTGGCTGGTGCAGCGAACACGATGTCGCCGGCATTTCGCGTACTGGTCGCGATCCTGATCCTCTGGCGCCCGACGCGTCGACGAGGTCTGCGAGCGCTGGTCGCGGCAGTGCTCGCGGCGCTCCTGGCAAAACGGCTCCGTGACGACATTGCCCGCCCACGCCCGGGCGCGCGCATCGAAGGCGGGATGCCGAGCCGCCATGCGGCGGCGGCCGTGGCCATCGCCAGCGTGCTCGCCGATCGCCGCCGCGGAACGGGTCTTCCCTTGGCGGTAATCACCGCGCTGGGTCTGGCCGGTCGCCTGAGTACCGGTGAGCACGATCCGGCAGACCTCGTCGCCGGAGCGCTTCTCGGACGCGGCGTCGCACGCCTCGTGACGCGCATCAGCGCCCCTCGCGGCACGCTCCGGCACCGCTCCGTCGACGCGCGCACGGCTCACGGCGATTCCCGGCATGCGCCGCGACGGCCGTGGGGATGCGGGAGTCGCCGGTAAACTGCGCGCTTGGAGGGGCAACCCCGCTTGCCCGCGTCGCACCGGCATCGGAGGCACGATGGGAATCGACACGCTCGGCGTCATCGGGGCAGGCGTTATGGGAAGCGATATCGCGTTCGTCGCTGCCCTGGCGGGCAAGCGCGTGATCGTCTGCGACGTCGCCGAGGATCCGCTTGCGCGCGGGCTCGAGCGCGTGCGCGACCTGGCGGGGCGCGCCCAGGCGCGCGGCCAGATCGATGATGCAGGGCACGAGGCGCTCCTGGCGCGGATTACGACCACGACCCGCACCGCGGACCTCGCCGACTGCGACCTCGCCATCGAAGCGGTCAGCGAGCGGATGGACCTCAAGCGCGAGATTTTTGCGCAACTCGATGCCACGCTCAAACCGGGCGCCCTGATCGCATCGAACACGTCGGGGCTCTCGATCACCGAGTTGGCCGCGGTGACGACCCGGCCCGAGGCGGTCCTCGGCGTGCACTTCTTCAACCCCGCTGTGGTCATGCGCCTGGTCGAGGTGATCCAGGGCCGCGAGACCAGCGACGCCACGCTCGGCGCTGCCGAGTCGTTCGTGCGCGAGCTCGGCAAGTCTCCGGTGCGGGTCCGCGAGTGCCCCGGCTTCTTGGTCAACCGCGTGCTGGTCCGCGCGATGGTGGAGGCCTATCGACTCGCCAGCGAGCTCGGCGTGGCGCCGGCACACGCGGATGCCGCGGTCGTCGATGCGGGGCCCGCGCCCATGGGGCCGTTCGGCCTCGGGGATCTCATCGGCCTCGACACGATGGACCACATCCAGCGCGACCTCGAGGCGGCCTATGGCGAACGCTTCTCCGATGCCGGAGCGATCGCCGGCCAGGTCGCCCAGGGGCGGCTCGGCCGCAAGGCCGGGGGCGGCTTTCTCACCGATGAGGCGGCCCCGGATCCGCGCGCGGACGCCGCGCAGGCGGTCGCCCAGCGGTACTATCTCGGAGCCCTCAATGAAGCGCTCCGGTGCGCAGATGAGCACATCGCCGCCCGGGCTGACATCGATCTGGCGATGCGGCTTGGCGCGGGCTGGGAGCGCGGGCCGCTGGCGTGGGCCGACGGGCAAGGTGCCGCGGCGATACTGAGCACCATGCAGGAACTCACCGCATCCGCCGGGAATCGTTTCCATCCGACGTCGCTGCTGCGCGAGCGCGCCGCCGACGGCCGTTCGCTGATCGCCGACGCCGACACCGACCCAGGGACCACGCCACGATGACTCCTCCACCCGACCGCCCTGCATCCGGGTTCGGCCCCTTGTACCCCGCGCTTGCGGGCGCGTCGGTGCTGAGCCTCATGGAGCATTCGCCCGCGGCCGTCGCCGCCGTGCTCAACAGCGCGGACATGCTGTCGCGTACCCCCCGCCGCGCCTGGCCGAAGCTGCTGTCCGGACGCATGATCGCCCTCATCTTCGAGCGCCCGTCCACGCGGACGCGCGTCAGCTTCGAGGTCGGGATTACCCACCTTGGCGGCCATGCACTCGTGCTGGCGGGACGCGACATGCAGATGGGACGCGGCGAGACCCTCGAGGACACCGCCAAGGTGCTCAGCCGAATGGTCGACGCGATCGTGCTGCGCACCGGGGCGCACGAGACCCTTGAGGAACTCGATCTGCATTCCACCGTGCCCGTGATCAACAGCCTCAGCTACGCCCATCACCCCTGCCAGGCACTCGCCGATGCGCTGACCCTCAAGCAGCGCTTCGGTGCACTTTCCGGACTCCGCGTGGCCTACGTGGGAGACGGCAACAACTGCTGCGTCTCGCTGATGGTGGTCGGAGCGCTCACCGGCATGGAGATCGTGGCAGCATGCCCGGCGGGCTACGAGCCCGATCCCGAGATCGTGGCCTGGTGCCGGCGCATGGGCCAGACGACCGGTGGTGGTGCATGGGTCGTCGACGACGCGTACGCGGCCGTGACCGATGCGCAGGGGATCTACACCGACACGTGGATCTCGATGGGAGACGAGGACCAAGCCGACCGACGGCGCCGAGATCTGAGCCCGTACCGCGTTGATGCCGACCTGCTCGCAGCCGCCGCGCCGGATGCGATCGTCCTGCACTGCCTGCCCGCCCATCACGGTGAGGAGATCACCTACGAGGTGCTGCACGGACCTCGGTCGGCCGTGTGGACCCAGGCAGAGAACCGGATCCACGCTCAGGCCGCATTGCTCGGTCATATCTTGGCGTAGCGCTCGCGCGCAGCGAGGAGCCCGTGCTCCCACTCATCGACGAATACTCCCCGCGGCGCTTCCCGATCCTCACGATCGCCCTGATCCTGCTGTGCGTGGTGGTGTTCGGCTACCAGCAGACCCTGCCCTCGAATGGCACCCTCGGCAGCTCGCAGGCCTTTGAGTGCACCTACGGGATGATCCCGCACGAGATCGTCTCGGGGCCGAACCCGGCGCTCGATCTCCAGAATGCGCGCACCGGCGGCGCCCCGTTGACCTGCCAGGGGCTCAACCAGCAGCACAACCGCTTTCTCACGCTGGTGACCACCATCTTCATCCACGCCAGCTGGTGGCATCTGATCGGCAACATGATCTTCCTGTGGGTCTTCGGCGGCAATCTGGAAGACCGCCTGGGTCGCGTGCGCTTTCTCCCGTTCTTTGTGGGCGGCGGCGTGGTGGCGGGATTGGCACAGGCCTTCTCGCAGCCGTCGAGCACCGCGTTGGTCATCGGAGCCTCGGGCGCAATCGCCACGGTCATCGGCGCCTATCTGGTGCTGTTTCCCCGCGTGGGGATCTGGACGCTCGTGCTGTTTGTCTTCCCGATCAAGATCCCGGCATGGATCTGGGGCGTCCTGTTCATCGCCTTGCAGTTGGTCGATCTGAGCAGCCCGACCGGGTTCGGGTCCAACAGTGTCGCCGCGGTCGCCCACCTCGCCGGGGTTGCGGTCGGCGCGGCGACGATCCGCGTGGTGGCACACGGACGGCGCGCACCTGACCTGGTGCCACGACGGTTTCATCTGCTGGCAAGCGGCTGATGGGTCTGTTTCGCGGCCGGAGCCGCCACGAGCGCCCTGCGCCGTTCGTGCGCGTTGCAATCGCGCTGCACGAGCCCGAGGCCAACATGCTCATCAGCGTCCTGCGGGAGTCGGGCATCCCCGCCATGCAGCGCCGCTCGGAGTTCGACAACCCCGGCATGCTCGCCGCGGGTCCACGGGAGATTCTGGTCCCGGCAGAATATGAACTCGAAGCGCGTGCCCTGCTCGAACCACTGCCCGAGGACCATCCCCCGTCATGACCGCCCCGACCATTGCCTCGTGCCTTCTCGCCGGATCCGACCCCCAGACCACCGTCGCCGAGGCCGCGCGGCGGGTCGCCGCCGCGCTCGGGCGACCCGCCGATCTCGCGGTGGTCTTCATCAGCCTGGCGCTCTGCGAAGAACCCGCGGCAGTGCGGGCGGCGATCTCCTCCACGCTCGCTCCGCGTCACCTGATCGGGTGCACGGGCGAAGCGATCATCGGCACCGGCCACGAGGTCGAGAACCAACCGGCAGCCGTCGTCTGGGGTGCAGTGCTCCCCGGCGCACGCATTACCCCGATCCGCGCACGCGCCTGGCGCGACCTCAATGGGGCTGCGGAGATCGTCGGCTGGCCCACCCGTGTCGGCGACCCGGCGGCCGAGAGCCCGCTGCCGGGTGACGGCGACGTGGTCATCGCGCTGGCGGATCCGTTCTCGCTGCCACTGGACGCCGTACTGGGGCCGATCGGCTCATCATCGTTTCAGCCGCAGATGGTCGGGGGCTTCGCATCCGGCGGGACGCGCCCCGGCGAGCACGTGCTGTTTCTGGACGATCGCGACTTTCGCGACGGACTGGTCGGCGTCAGCCTCGGCGGAGCGCATCTGGCCACGGCGGTCTCCCAGGGATGCACGCCGATCGGCCCGGAGATGGTGGTCACCGACGCCGATGGCGCCGGGCGCATCTATGCGCTGGCCGGGCAACCCGCACTGAGCAAACTCCAAGAGGTTTTGAATGACCTCGACAATGCGGCCCTGACGCTCACCCACTCCGGGGTTACGGTCGGCATCGTGATGAATGAAAACCAACCCGATTATGCACGGGGCGACTTCCTGATGCGGGGCCTCCTCGGGACAAATTCTGCGACTGGGGAGATCCAAATCGGGGAGAACGTGCGTATTGGCCAGACGGTGCGACTGCATGTTCTGGACGCGGCATCTGCCGACGCAGATCTACACGTGGCAGCTCGTGAGGCCGTCGCGCAGTTGGGTGGTGCCGTCGCGGGTGCGTTGTTGTTTTCATGCAACGGTCGCGGGACGCGCATGTTCGACCACCCCGACCACGATGCCCGTGTCTTGGCTCAAGAACTTGCCAATCCCCCCGTCGCGGGCCTGTTTTGCAACGGCGAGATCGGCCCCGTGGCAGGCCGTAACTTTCTCCACGCGTTTACTGCGACACTCGCCGTGTTTGGAGCACCAACCGATACATCAGGGCTATAGAGAACGACATATACCGTGTCCGCCCGATATATCGGCCATCGCGTCGCATTGTCGTTTAGAGTTCGCTCGGGAAGACGAATGATCAAATATCGGGAGTTAGTTCGATGAGCGACACCGAACAGGGCACCGCACGCGGCAAGATCGGCGAGCAGATCTTCGCGCAAGTCGAGGCGCTCGTGAGTGCCGAGGGCATTACGCGCACCGAGGCGTTTCAGCGCATCGCGATCCAGCGCGGAAGTCGCGCCGGCACCGTGGCGGCGAACTATTACCGCATCGCCCGGCTCAAGGGCGACGGCGTGCTGCGCCCCAGGGGCCGCAAAAAGACGACCGGCAACGACGTCGAGGCGGCCATCGAGCGTGCGACCACGGCGCTCAACGAGATCGCCGAACTCGTCCGCGAGCAGGGCCGCGAACTGGATCGACTCTCGGAGAAGATGCAGCAGATCGAGAAGCTCCGCGCACTGCTCGCTGAATAATCACGCCGACTGGCCCAGCGGGAGCCGCGGGCGCACAATGTGTTTGACGCCCCCGCGCGTCAGCGCGCCGGCCACCTGCTCGAGGCCGATTTCCTGGCCGAGCAGCTGGGCAAAAAGCCCGGGTTCCGCCGCGATCATTGCCAGGGCCCGGCGTATCGTGGCGGGGGTGTGGTGGTACGACGCCTGGAGGGTGATCTCGGCGTAATGCAGGCGCGCCGCGGGCAGGCGCAGCACGTCGTCCGGCCCGGGCCCACCATGGAAGTTGACCTCACCGCCCGGCCGCGTCAGTGCAACCGCGCTCTCCCAGACCGCCACATCACCCACGGCGGCGATGGTCGCATGCGCGCCCCGTCTCCCGGGGGTGTGACGCAGGACCCGTGCGCGCCCCTCAGCGTCCCGTGGCGCGTCGTCAACGCGCCAGGCCCCCATCCGCTGCGCCAACGCGCGACGGTCTGCATGCGGGTCGCACACGATAACCCGACAGCCGCGACGGGCAAGGACCGCGCAGACGACCTGGCCTTGCGGTCCCCCGCCAAGGACGATGACGCATTCACCCGCACGGGCGCCCGAGCGCTCCGCCGCGCGCACGCCGCACGCCACAGGCTCGGTCAGCGCGGCAAGTTCCGGGGCAAGACCGGGCGGGCGCAAAACGACATTCGTGCCGACAATCTGTGCCGGAACCCGCAGAAACTCGGCATAGGTCCCAGTGAGGTAGGTGATCTGATCGCACAGCCCCTCGCGCCCCCGCAGGCACCATTCGCACCGCCCGCAGGGGGCGGAGTTGGCAACGACGACGGCATCCCCCTCGGACACCGCGCGAACGCCGGGACCGGTCGCCACCACGATGCCCGAACCCTCGTGCCCGAAGGGCGCCGGAACCGGTCCGAGCGACGGATGCTGCCCGCGGCGCAGCATCTTGGCGTCGGTGGCACAGGTTAACGCCGCCTCGATCTCGACGACGATCTCCTGCGTACCCGGTACCGGTGTCGGGACATCTTCGAGGCGCAGATCGCCTGGCCCGTACAAGATCAAGGCACGCATACCCGGACCGTACCGATGTGGGGACCCCTGCGGGCCGGGCGCTACCATCGACCGACCCCGCGCAGATAGCATTCCGGAGGCCAGTGAGCACACCCACCCCGTATCCCGAGCACCTGCGTCTGCGCATCGAGGAATTCCTGCGGGAGATCGATTTCCTCCCCGTGGACCCGAGCGCGCGCGACCACGCCGACGGGACCCAGGGCCTCGTCAATGCGATGCGCTACTCACTGCTTGCCGGCGGCAAGCGCTTTCGCCCCGTGCTGGCGCTGGCGACCGCCGAAGCCCTCGGCGAGGACCCCGCGCGCCTGCTCCCCGGGGCAGCTGCCTTGGAACTCATCCACACCTATTCGCTCATCCACGATGACCTGCCGGCAATGGATGACGACGATCTGCGGCGCGGCAAGCCGACCTGTCACAGGGCCTTCGGCGAAGACGCGGCGATCCTCGCCGGTGACGCCCTGTTCGCCGAGGCGGTGCGCTTGGTCTGCGAGCGCCAAAAGGGCGGACCCGAGGTGCAGATCGGCATCCTGGCGGAGATCAGCCGCGCAACCGGTGTCGGCGGAATGGTCGGCGGCCAGTTCTTGGACCTGCGCGATGCCGGCCTGCAGTCCACGGAATCGCTGCGCCGGGTCCATCTGCTCAAGACCGGACGACTGATCGGCGCCTGCGTGCAGTGCGCGCTGGTGCTCGCCCCGCCCGCTCCGGAGATCGCCGACCTCTACCGGGCGTTCGCCCATGAGCTCGGCCTGCTGTTCCAGATCGTCGACGACATTCTCGACGAGGTGGGAAGTGAAGCGCTGCTCGGCAAGGCGGTCGGAGCGGATGCGCGCCGGGGCAAGGCCACATATGTCAGCGTCCACGGGCTCGCGCGCGCGCGGGACCTCGCCCATGAGCGGCACACCCAGGCGCATCTGCTGCTCAACGAGATTCCCGGGATGACGCGGGACCTGGCGGCGCTCGCCGACCACGTCTACCAGCGCCAGAACTAGGGCACCGCCAGGCGGCTACGCCGCGGCGATCGTCCCGGTACGTACGGGTCCCGAAGCAACCAGTTCCGCGTGGTGGGCCTCGGCACGCTTATTCATCTCGACGATCGCGTGCAGCAAGCCGCGGTAGTGGGCCGGCTGACCGACGCCGTCGACGCCGAGTTCGAGCGCCAAACGATCGGCCCACTCGCACAAGCTGGCCAGGGGTGCCTCGGTGCCGTCCAGGAGGGCCTGTTCGAGCACGAGGCCGCCGAGGCCGCGCAACTCCGCGCAGATCACCGCGTATGCACGGGGAGGCCGCGCCTTCGCCCGACTGCGGCGCCGCGGTGCCGGCCGACTTGCCGTCGCCGATGTAGAAGTCATGCCGATGAGTGCCATCTGATTCCCCTCGTTACCGTCTCCCTTGCGTTGTCGGCGCACCGGCGCAGAACTGATTCCCCCATATAGGGGATGTTGACCGGCGAGAGGCCACCCGAGACGGACGCTGCAGCGATCCGGACATGAAACACGAGTGTGCATCGACCACGGCACCGGGGCCCGCAGGCCGCTCTCCGGCGCGACCGGCAGCCCCCGGGGAAGGGTTCACGACGTCGTCCGCAAAGATCACCCCGACAGGCCGCGCGCAACCAGGCGCCGTGGCGCCAATGAGTGGGGACACGCGTGCAGCTCTTGCGCGGAGAGCAGATCATCTTTGCGGGCCGGCCCTCGCCGCGGGCGAGCCTGGGCTTTTTCCTGCGCTGGGGGGCGGTGAGCATGCTCCCCGCGCTGATCGCGACCTACCTCTGGGCGCACAACGACCCCACTTGGCTGTCGTTGACCGACTGGTGGGGGATCTCGCTGCTGCTCGTGGCCCTCGTGTTCGTCCGCAACGCCACCTACCGGCGCTCCCTGCGGTTCACGGTGACCAACCAGCGCATCCTCATCGCCCGCGGGGTCCTCGCGCGCACCGAGCGCACGACGGCGATTTCCCGAATCCAGAACGTCACCATTCGCCAGTCGCTCCTCCAGCGCATGCTCGGCATCGGCGACGTGGAATTCGACACCGTCGGCGGCGATCTGACAGATTCCGACTTCCGATTCATCGGAATCGCACATCCGCGACAGGTCGCGCAGCGCATCGAGTACGACGCGCACGGTCAGCCCAGCGATCTCTGGGACGCCCGCCTCTAGGGCCACCCCGCGCGGCAGGGGCCTCGCCACTCTCGGATCTCAGATCCGAGAGTGGCGAGCGAGACCAGTATTCGGGTAGTCTGCCCGCACGCTGCCGCGCATGGCACCCAAACGAGATTCCCATCTCGGGAGAGTGCAAATTGTGACGGTTCGCCCCGGAACGGCCAGTACACCAGCAGACCATTAGGGGAGAACCATGAAACGCAACATGCGCGCCTTGACGGTGGCAATCACCGTTGGGGCCGTGCTCGTGCCCGCCGGCATCGCCGTGGCATCGCACTCGCACCACCAGCGCCACAAGGCGCACTGGGACCACAGCACCCTCTGGGCCTCGCCCACCGGAACGGGAACGACCTGCACCTACGCCGCACCGTGCACGCTCACAAGCGCGCTCACAAACGCCGCCTCCGGGGCGACCGTCCGGGCCAAGAAGGGGATCTACACCGGCGGCGTCACCATCGGGACGACGGTCATCGGCGCCGCGATCGCAACACCGCTCCACCTGGTCGGCCAGCGCGGTGCAGTCATCAACGCGACCGGCGATACCTATGGCATCGCGATCGTTGGCTCCGCATCGGGGACCACAGTTCGCGGCTTCACGGTCGAGAACGCCTCAGACACCGGCATCATTGCGGTGCCGGGGACCGGCACAACAGCACCGGCAGCCACGCCGCCGGTCACCCACGTCACGATTGCCGACAACGTCCTGCGCGACAACGGCACGAGCGTTGCCACACCCGGATGGGGCATCCATCTGATCTCGGCAACCGATTCGACCGTCTCCAACAACCGCGTCACGGGCAACGGCGGCGGGGTCTATCTGACCGACGAATTCGGTCCGAACGACCACAACCGCGTCACGGGCAACCGCATCTGGGCCAACACCCTCCAATGCGGGATCACACTGGCAGGGCACGTGGCCGCGTGGAACTCGAGCACGCTGTTGCCGACCGGCGCTGGCGGGGTCTTTGACAACCTCGTGGCCAACAACGTCTCCAATGGCAATGGCACCTACGTTGGCAGCAACACCAGCGACGGCGACGGCGCGGGCATCCTGATGGGTGGGGGCGTCCTTGACGCGGCCGTCTACGGCAACGTCATCCGCGACAACAGCGCCACCGGCAACGGCCTGGCCGGCGTCGTGATCCACCAGCATGCCCCTGGTGACCTCAACGCAAACATCATCGTGGGCAACCGCATTGGCACGAACAACCTCTTGGGCGACACGGCCTTCACGCCGACGGATACGGTCACGACCGGGATCCTTGTGGGCTCCGCCGCCGAGCCGATCACCGGAACGGTGATCTCGCGCAACACGATCAGCAAGAACGCGGTCGGCATCTGGACACTCAACGTGCCCGCTGCGTCCAACACCATCGCCCACAACCGGTTCGCCACGAGCGTCACGACGCCCGTCCTCGCGAACTAGCGCACCACAGCAACGGGGGTGTGTGCCGCCACGTCACCTACGTGGCGGCACACACCCCGCTGCGACGCCGCGCTGATACCGGAGGTGGGAGTCGAACCCACACGCCCCGAAGAGCCAGGGAGTTTAAGTCCCATGCGTCTACCGTTCCGCCACTCCGGCCGGCGTGTCGCCGGACCATAGTGGATTGGCGGATGCGGCCCCGGCGCGCGTTAGCGACCGAAGGTTGCGGCTCCGGGGGTACGATCGACCGAGTTCACCCGCCGGTGCTCGATGAGCCGGGCCCACTCCTCGGCGAGAATCGGCCACCGCTTGAGGACCTGATCATGCCGCATATGACGGGTGTTCTCGCCCTTGGCGAAGATCAGGCGCCGCTCATCACGCGGATCGCTGATCCCGCGGATCGCATTCACGAGCCCGTCGAGCGCGGTGAACTGCTCGAGGCCCGATCCTGAGTCGTCGGCGGTGCCACCCATGGGCGCCAGTCTAGGGGAGCTCCACCCGCACTGCGACCCTCGGAATATCCGTACCGATCGGGCTCACCAGGATGTCCGCGTGCAGTACCGCGCCGTCGAGCAGGTCCCGTTCGGAGGCGGTGAGCTCGTTGAGTCCGGCGACAGTCATGGCAGCAGCGACAATCGTCGCACCCGCCACGATCACCGACGCCCGCACGGCCTCGAGGCCCGGGATCCGCTCCCGTTCACGCGTCGGCAGCCCGGACATCCACGACAGCATGTCCTCGACCTTGGCGCGCGAGAGGACGTGACCGTGCGCACGGCGCGGGTCGTACACGCCCAAGTCGATCGCCGCCAGCGTCGAGACCGTCCCCGAGACGCCGACCATCGGCGCCGACCCGCCCACCGTACGCAGTGCGGCAGCAAGTGCGACCTGGGCGTCCTCGCGCAACCGCGACAGTTCCTCGGCATGCGGCGGATCCGCCGCCAGGTAGTCCTCGGTCGAGCGCACGGCCCCCATCTGCAGGCTCACGGCGCCAGAGGGGCCCGAACCGTTGCCGCGCACCAGCTCGGTGCTCCCACCGCCGACATCGAGCACGATCGCCGCCTCGGTGCCGACGACCGCCAGTCGCGCTCCCGCGTACGCCAGGCGCGCCTCGACGGTCCCGGAGATCACCGTGAGAGGCAGCCCCAGGCGGGAGCCGATGATCTGCGCGACCGCAGCATTGTTCGGGGCATCGCGTACCGCGCTGGTGCCGATGGCAATGCCCGCGAGGACGCCGGCGGCGCGCATCTTTTGCCCATAGCGGGCCGCGCAGGCGTCGAGTCGTGCCAGGGCGTCGGGCGCGATCGTTCCGTCGGACGCCGCGCCGCGGCGCAGTCCGGTGACGGTCGTGATCCGGGCGCCGGTCGGGCCCCGGTCATCGCTGCCATCCCACAGCAGCAGCCGCACCGAATTCGAGCCGACGTCAACGACCGCGACCGGCGGCTCGGACATCGGGTCAGCGCCCGACAAACCACAGCGGGCTGCGCAGGATCCGCTGGGCAACCATCGCGTGCCGCGCCAATACCCCGACCGCCGCAGCCCGCTGCGACAAGTCGGCGATGGCCTGCTGGACTTCCGTCTGGCGATCCGGCAGCGCAGCGAGCGCCGCGGTGACGCGATTGACGTCCTCGGCCAAGACGCGGCCCGCCTCGGACAGCGCCGTGGTGGCCGTGCGCACACGGCAATACGCGCCGCGGATGCGTACCGCGAGCACGATCAGCGCGGCCAGAACCGCGGCCAGGGCTACCAGGAAAGACATCAGGATCGCGTTGTCGATCAACCAGTTCACGGCTGCGAGTATCGCATGAGCGCGCAGGTACACTGCAATGAGGGTGTCCGACTACGCGACACGGCCCGTCGTGATCGACCGGGTCCATGAGTCTCCGGCTCCAGCACCGAGCGCGCTGGCACGCTTGTCTGCGCACACGCGGGTCGCGCGCATGGTCGTCGCCCAAACGACGGATTGCATGCGGATTCTGAGGACGGCCGTCGACGTGCCCGTCGCCCTCGAGCAGTGCCACCAGACGTGGGTGGCTGGCGCCGCGCGGACGCAGCCGGCCCGGGCGGATCTCACGGCATGCGCCGGGGCACTCAACGCCCGCGAGACGCGCCGCGGAGTGTGGGATTTGCACGCACCCCGAGGCTCGGATGCTGGGCGCCGGACACGTCGACGGCGGCCTCGCGGTTGGAACCCGGCGACATCCTCGAGGTCATCGTGGCGTTTCTCGCCGAGGACTGCGACTCGGCATCGGCTACCCTCGATCCATCGACGTTCCTCCCCCACCTCACGGCATGACGGCGACCGACGACGACCCTCGGCGGCGGATTCGCCAGCTGATCCTCTCCGGCGACAACCTGCGCAAGACCCGCCACGATCCCGTCGCGGTCGGACGCGCCCGCGACCGCTTGACCGCGGCGCTCGAGATCGCGCAAACACAGGGTTTGGAGGACCTTGCGGGCATCATCGAACTGCGCTTGGCGGATCTGGACCCCGGGGGGGCTTCGTGACGCCTGAGGCGTATCCGGCGGATGATCCGCGGTTCATCGGCGGGGTGCGCCCGTGACGATCCCGACCCTGTTCGACCGACGGCTGGTCTTCGTGCTCGGCAAAGGCGGGGTTGGCAAGAGCGTAGTCGCCGCCGCCCTCGGCACCGCATGGGCACGCGCGGGCCTGCGCGTCGTCATCGCCGAGGTCGCCAACCAGCACCGGCTCTCTGATCTGTTCGCGACCCGGGACGTCGCGCGGAACACCCCCACCGAACTCGCACCGGGGCTGTTCGGCTTTTCCATCGACGTCGACAAGTCGACCGAGGACTACCTGGCCTCACACATCAAAGTGCGGCCGCTGGTCGACCTGCTGGTGCGCAGCCGCGCCTTCCACAACTTTGCCGCCGCCGCCCCCGGACTGCCCGAACTGGTGACACTCGGCAAGATCTGGGAACTGGCGGTTGCAGTCGAGGGCGGGCGTCCGGTCTGGGACAAGGTCGTGGTGGACTGCCCGGCGACCGGACACGGGATCGCGCTCCTGCAGACCGCTGGAAACGTCAGCGCACTTGCCTCCCAGGGACCGGTCCGCGACCAGGCGCATCGCATCGAAGAGGTCGTCAAACACCCTGCTGCGACAGGCATCGCGATCGTGGCACGCCCCGAGGAACTCCCGGTCGCCGAGGCGATTGAAGCCGTCTCGACCCTGCGTGCCGACGACTTCCCCGTCGCGGCGACGATCATGAACGCAATGGCGCCGCGGCGCTTCTGGCCCGAGGATGCACCGGCACTCGGGCGCGTCGGCCTCGAGAACCCGCGCGCGAGCGCTGCGGTCCAGGCCGCGCTCCAGGCTCATCATCACGCAACGCTCGAGCACGATCATCTGATCGAGCTCGCCACCGGTACGCAGACGACTCCCATCGTGATGCCCGACCTCGGGCCGGTCCCCATCGATGCCGCCGCCCTCGCGATCCTGGCGGACGCGCTCAGCGGCACACGTCACGCCGTCGACGCGGTGAGAGGATCATGAGCATCGCCAGCCTTGAGGGACGGCGGGTCATCGTCTGCTGCGGATCTGGCGGGGTCGGCAAGACGACCATTTCCGCGGCGATCGGGCTGGCCCTGGCGCGTACGGGATCGCGCGTCGCCGTGGTCACCATCGATCCGGCCCGCCGCCTCGCGTCGGCGCTCGGACTCGCCGCGCTCGGCGACGAACCGCGCCAAGTCGATATCGGTCCGACGGGTAGCTGGGGCGAGCTCTGGGCATTGCAGCTCGACGCCAAGGCCACCTTCGACCGACTCGTCCAGCGCCATGCTCCGAATCCCGATGCCGCCCAGAGGATCCTGGAAAACCGCATCTACGCGCACCTGTCGGGCGCCGTCGCCGGGTCCCAGGAATATATGGCCGTGGAGCGCCTGAACGAGCTCACCGAGGACCCCCGCTTCGACCAGATCGTCCTCGATACGCCACCCGCGCAAAACGCACTCGACTTCCTGGACGCCCCGGCACGCATCACGCACTTCATCGAAGGCAAGTCCCTGCGGATGTTGCTGTCTCCCGGCGCCGCGGCGGGCCACTTGGGGTGGAAGATGCTCCACGCGGGGTCCAGCACCGTGTTCACGATCCTGGAGCGGGTCACCGGAGCGCAGCTGCTGCGCGATCTCGGCGAGTTCCTGGCGGCCTTCGACGGGATGTATTCCGGCTTCTCCGAGCGTGCCGAGGCGGTGCACACGCTGTTGCACTCCCCCCGTGCGGCGTTCGTGGTCGTGTCGTCGGCAGACGATGAGCCCGTCCACGAGGCCGGAGTGCTGGTTGAGCGGCTCACCCACGACCGCTTCCCCATCGGCGGGGCGGTCATGAACCGCATTCGCCCGATGCCCGTGACCGCGCCGCCGACCCGCGACGAGCTGACGGCCGTGCTCGCAGCCGCGGGCGCCGGGGACCCCGCAGATCTCGCCGAACGCGCATTGGCGCAACTCGAGGACGACCGGATACGTGCCCTGCGCGACCGGGATTCGTGTGCTCGCCTGACCCGGTTGCTGGGCGGCCGCGCACCTGTGCAGGTCCCGGATTTCGCCGAAGAACCCGTGGAGATCGCCGGGCTCGGGCACGTCGCCGACGCACTCTGCCGGTAAGCGATCAGCGCACGCGCTGCAGGACAACCTCGTAGACGGCGGCGTATTCGCGCGCGCAGGCGCCCCACGAGAGCTGGCCCGCGACCTCGCGACCGCGCGCGATGATCCGGTCCCGTAGGGCGGTCTCACGCATCGCGCGCACGATCCCGAACGCGAGCGAGCCGCTGTCGCCCGCGACCACGGTCAGGCAGCTCTCGCCATCGGCGAAGTGCTCGGCGAACACCGGAAGATCACTCAAGACGTTGGGAATGCCCGAGGCCGCCGCCTCGAGCGCCACAAGCCCAAACCCCTCGCGGGTCGACGGGCTCACCAGGACATCGCAGGCCCGGTAGAGGATCGGCATCTCGTCGTTGCGGACCACGCCGAGTTCCAGCACATCGGCGGCGTCGGGTCGCACGCGGCCCGTGGCGATGCGCACCCCGAGGCGCTCGGCGTCCTCCAGCCAGCCGGCATGGAATTCGGGCTGATCACCGCTGCCCGCGATCACCAGCAGGGCATCCGACCCCAGCCGGGCGCGGGCGCGGGCGAACGCCTCGAGCAAGACGCGCGAGCCTTTGCGCGGCTGCACGCCCCCCAGAGCAAGAATCGCGGGGCGTTCGCCCCAGCCGAAGAACTCTCCCGCGGCGCGGCGGTCCAGCGCACATTGGGCGAAGCGCTCTGCGTCAACCCCGTTGGGCACGACATACGGCTCGACGCTGAACTCCCGCCGCACCCGATCGGCCCACCACTGCGAGGCGCACACGACCGCGTCGGCGTCCTGCAATGACTGCTGGGCGAGCTGCTCGGTCTCGCCCCGCACACCGGATTCCAGGTGGTGCACCGTGACAACCACCGCCCCCACTCGCCCCTGCTCGCGGAGCGCAAACAGGGCCTGTGCGGCAATCGGATCCTCAGCATGCCCAACGTCGATCGGCCCGTCGATGCCCCGCGCGATCGCCGCCGCAAGTGTCGATGGATCGGCCAGACCCGATCCATCGATCGCTGCAACCCGTGTCACATCGGGGTCGCGATCAACCAGACGATTCTCAGGATCCTGGGTTGAAAATCGCCGGACCTCGACTCCGCGGGCGGCCAACGCCCGGGTGAGATTTGCGGCATGCACGAGCGCCCCGAGCGGGCGCGTCGACCCGGAGACCACGACGACCCTCATCGCTCACCGGTCCGCGGCAGCCGGCGCCGGGATCGACATCGATGCGGCACACCCCGCTCGCGCGACGGATGACCAGCACTCGGGGCTGCGACGGTGCCGTGCATATTGGGAACTGTAGTCGCGAGACCCGACTGCCCGGCGAATCTCCGACTGGATCTGCGAGCATTTGTCCATGACGCACGGTCGAATCCACCCCGACGTCGCATGTCCCCACGCTGCCATCGAGCCGTGCCCCTGCCCCGCGGACGGCCATCGCTGACGGCGCAGCCGCCCATCGACCCTCGCGTGCTCGAACTGGAGCGGCTGCGCACCCGCATTTGTGCGGGCGAACCGATGGTCGGGGAACTGGCCGCGTCGTTTGCCCTGGCGGCGACAGCACTGGATCCCACGGCGACCGAAGACACGCTGGGCCGGCTCGGCGGCAACGGCGGGGTCGAGCTCTACCGCAGTCTGGTGGGATGGGCGGCGCTCGTGCCCCGCGAGCGCGTGCTCGACATCGGCTGCGGGTCCGGCGGAGCAACCAGACAAGCCGCCCATGCGGTCGGCACGGAAGGTTCGGTGATCGGCATCGATGCCTGCACCGAAGCCATTGCCGCGGCGCACGAGCACACACCCGCCCACCTCGGGGTCACGTACAGGCTCATGCGCGCGGAACAGCTGGACGGCATTCCCGACCGCAGCATCGACTGCATCACGGCCAGCCTCGTGTTCGAGCAGCTCGTCGATCTGCGCGCAGTAGCCGCCGAGATGTTCCGCGTGCTGCGGCCCGGTGGCCGCATCGTCGCGAGCGTGATGGACTTCGATCGGCTGCGGCCCGCCGACGCCCAGCTGTTCGGCGGCGTGCTCGCCGTGGTCGCCTCACATGCACGGGGAGCGCTCTCCGGCCGCGCCAGCCGGGCGACAATTCCACGGGATCCCGAGGACATGCGCGCGCTCCGTGGCGCAGGACTTGCCAGCATCGAAGAACGGGACGCCCAGCTGATCGCCGTGATGGATGACGAAAACGCGGCCTGGGCCCTGTTCTCACGCAGTCTGATCGCGCAAATGCTGGACCCGCTGGGGCGCTTGGAACTGCGCGGGGTACTCGCCGCACACGTCCCACATTCCCTGTATCTACCGATTCGCTTCCTGCGGACCCGGCGCCCCGGTTAGCCCGCCCGGCGTGTCGATCAGGAAGCGCGTTCCGTATTCGCGCATCGCGTCGAGGACCGGCAGGAGGTACTCCCCCTGCGAGGTCAGCCTGTACGCGCCGGTCGACGGCCCATCCGAGCCGTCGCGGCGCACGACGACCCCGGCGTCGCACAGCGCCTTGAGCCGAACCGACAGCGTGCGCGTGCTGATCCCGTCGAGGGAACGCTCAAGCTCAGAAAATCGCCGAGGACCCGACGCGAGGTCCCGGAGCAGCACGATCGTCCACTTGCCCGACACGATCCGGGCCGTTGCGTCCACTGGGCATCGGTACATGACTCTCGAGTGTAGAGGGCTTCTGCGCGGAGGCATAGAACGCGTCCTCGCGGTGCGCTGCGCCGGAGGCGAGCATGAGGCCGAAATCGTGCGGGCTGGTCGCATGCGCCAACGCATCCTCAACCCGGATGCGCCCGCTGCTGACATGGCCGAACAGGGACTGATCGAACGTCTGCATCCCGTAGTACTCGCCCTCGCTGATGACGTCACGCAACCCTGCGGCGTCCTCCGTGCCCGCGAGCAGATCGCGGGCACGGGCGGTCATGACCAGCACCTCGGCGGCGACCACGCGGCTGGCGCCGTCCGCCGCCGGCACCAGCCGCTGCGAGACCACACCCCGCAGGGTGCCGGCCAGCATGATGCGCACCGACGCCTGCTGATGGGGCGGGAAAAATCCGATCGCGCGGTTGACGGTTTCGGTGGCATCGAGCGTGTGCATCGTGGAGAAGACCAGGTGGCCGGTTTGGGCGGCCTTCAGGGCCACCTCCATGGTCGCCTCGTCGCGAATCTCCCCAATCATGATCACGTCGGGGTCCTGACGCAGCAGATACCGCAGGGCCTGGGAAAACGACGAGGTATCCTGCCCGACCTCGCGCTGGCTGATCAGCGACTGACGGTCGGTGTGCAGGGCCTCGATGGGATCTTCGATCGTCACGATGTGCTTGTGCGAGATCGCGTTGATGTGATCGATCATCCCGGCGAGCGTGGTGCTCTTGCCAGAGCCGGTCGTTCCCGTCACGAGGATAATCCCGCGCTCCTGCTCGGCGAGGTCGGTCACGACGGCGGGCATGCCGAGCTCAGCCAGAGAGCGGACCCGTGTCGGCACCACGCGCATCACGACACTGACCACGCCGCGTTGACGGAACACGTTGACCCGGAAGCGACCGAGCCCGGGCAGCGCAAACGACAGATCTGCGTCGCCCTCGCGATCGAACGCATCGCGTTTTGCGGGCAGGCCGCCCAGCAGCTCACGGGCAAACCCGTCGAGCGTCGCGGGATCGAGAACGGGGAAGTCCGCGAGCATCGACAGTTGCCCATTGACCCGAATAACGGGATGCGCGGCGTCTTTGAGATGCACATCGCTCGCGTCGGCCGCGACCGCGCGCGACAGAATCGTCTGCAGCAGTGTGGGGTTCCCGGTCGTTGACGCGCTCATCTTTGTCTGTGTCGGCATGACACCCCCCTGTCATGAGACCCCGAGTGCGGACATTCGGACCTGGCGCGCTTGTACATCGCCCCATCCGGCCGTCAACATCTACAAACGATGAGTTCGCCCGAGTCCACCGAGCCGCCCACCGGCCCCGCGGCACCAGCGACGAGCGCGGCAGATGCGGCCAAGCGCCGGCGCACCATCCGATTCTTCGCGGTGATCGCCGTCGCCGGCGTCGTGGCCGTCGGCGCGATCCTGGTCGCCGTCACGCTCAACCAGCCCTCTGGCACCAAGCCCCAGCAGGCGGCGACGATCAGCGCAGGACCCATCGTCTCCTCCGCGAATCCCCTCGTCGGCGGGAACAGCTCCCTGCCACCGCTGGCAATCGTGCTGCCCCGCACGGACGCCGAATCCAACATGTCGGCAAGTAACCAGGTGATTGCGTTGCGCGGGCTGCTGGCAACCAAAGCCAGCAGCACCGTCTATCTCGACCTCGGCCAGGCGTACATGGCCCTCGGAGACCAGGCCTCCGCGCAAGCCGCATTCACCGCGGCCGCTGCGCTGGCACCCGCGGCTGCCGAACCCCTGGTCGGGCTTGCGATGACCGAGGGTATGAGCGGGACCGCCGGGCTCGAGACCGCCGACGCCCAGCTCAGGACCATCGAGGCGCGCTTCCCCACCAACCAGGTCGTGGCGTTCAATCTGGGCTGGCTCGCCGTCTACCGCAAGGATGTCGCCACCGTGCGCGAAGCGTGGGCACGCACGATCGCGCTCGGGGTGAAGACGCCCCTTGGGGCGGCCGCATACGTCTTGCTCAACGAGGTCAACAAGAAGACGACCAAGTAAGACCCTCCAACCGCAACGGCGTCTTTACCCAGCGTTAAGGCATCTGCGGAAGGATCCGAAAGACAAGTGGGTGAATGTAGTAGTACCAGCCACTGGATTCGGTCCCCCAAGCACAGGTCGGCGTGAGAGCGCCCCCGTCGAGATCCCGCCTTCCAAAGCGTTTTGAGGTCGGACTCCATTGACTTTCAAATGTAAAGCGGTAGACTGCGAACAGACGTTCGTTTCGACGTCACATAGCCACGGTCCCGGAACCGGGAGGCGCGACCCGCGCCATATCATCGGGTCGGAGGTGAGCACATGACGCTCCAGAAAATCGTCGCCGTAGAAGAAGTTCAGCAGCTTCTCGCACGGGGCCAAGAACAGAACTTCCTCAGCCTCGAAGAGGTCGCGGTCGCGATTGAAGGCCTCGACATGGATCCGTCTGCCACCGAGCAGCTGTACCAGCACCTCGACGAGTTGGGCATCGAGCTGCTCGACGAGGCCGACGCCCGTGAGCGCATCGCACAACTGTCCGAGGAAGCTGACCGCCCGCGGCGACTCAACCTCAAGGCCGAAACCAGCACCGACTCGCTGCAGCTGTTCCTCAAGGATGTCGGCCGCGTGCCGCTGCTGACCGCAGCCCAAGAGGTCTCGCTGGCGAAGCGGATCGAGCTCGGCGACCTGAACGCCAAGCGCGAGATGGTCGAAGCCAACCTGCGCCTGGTCGTCTCTATTGCCAAGAACTACCGCAATCAGGGCCTTGCGTTCTTGGACCTGATCCAGGAGGGCACGATCGGCCTCGTTCGGGCGGCGGAGAAGTTCGACTACCGCAAGGGCTACAAGTTCTCGACGTATGCGACGTGGTGGATCCGGCAGGCCGTTGCCCGCGCAATCGCCGATAAGGGTCGGACGATCCGGATGCCCGTGCATGTCGTGGAAAAGCTCAACAAGATCAACCGTGCCGAGCGCAAGCTGGTCGCAGAACTTGGGCGGGAACCGTCGATCGATGAAATCGCGGCGGTCGTGCACCTGCCCGGGCTGGAGATCGAATCGATCAAGCGCAGCGCCCAGACGCCGATCTCGCTCGAGAAGCCGGTGGGCGATGACGATGAGTCGGAATTCGGCCAATTCCTTGCCGACGACAAGGCGGCGGATCCGGAGACCTCGGCGCACCAGGTATTACGCACCGAAGGGCTTCAAGATGTGCTCAACACCCTCAGCTACCGCGAGCGGCGTGTGCTTGAGCTGCGGTACGGACTCGGTGGCGAACACCCACGCACGCTCGACGAAGTGGGCCGCACCTTCAACGTCACGCGCGAGCGCATCCGCCAGATCGAGAATCAGTCCCTGCAAAAGTTGGCGGGCCTCGCGGAGGCCCAGAAGCTGCGGGACGTCGCGTAAGCGCACGACCTCTCACGCAGTCGATTACCGACGGGCCCCGCACAGGGGCCCGTTTGCGTACGCAAGCCGCTAGCCTGGGCGTATGAGCGATCCAGGCACAAACGGCGCGCCCGGGGATGACGATGACTGGCCCGAGCCGATGCACACGCCCGAGGAATTCGACCGGGCCACAAAGGCGTACGAGGCGACGTTCTCGCAGCGCCGCCGGGTCCTGCGCTATGCCTACGTTGCGCTCGGCGTCTTGGTCATCCTCGCGATTGTCGTGGCGCTGATCCACTGACGATGGCGGACCGCTCGATCGGCCTGGTCGCCGACCTGTGGCGCTACCCGGTCAAGTCATTTGGCGGTGAACGTGTCCGCAAAATTTTCGTCGGACCTTTCGGCTTTCACGGGGACCGGCGCTTCGCCGCGATCACACCCGACGGCTCGGTCGTCACGGCTCGGCGCAAGAGCGCAATCCTGGGATTCCGCGCCCGCTTTCCTGATCCCGATCACATCGAACGGCCCAGCGTGATTGCTCCAAACGGTCAGCAACTGGAGATCGATGACCCGGAGCTCAGCGCCCTGCTGAGCGCAGAGCTCGGCCACGACGCCCAGATGGCGCGCAGCGGCGGTGGTGTATTCGATGCGGCGCCAATCCACATCGTCACCGACACCTCGCTGCGTCAGATGGACGAGTGGGTCGGCCAAGAACTCGACGTCGCGCGCTTTCGACCAAACATCGTGATCGAGATGGACCCCGATCTGCCGGCTTTTGCCGAAGCCGACTGGGTCGGCCGGCGCCTGGAGATTGGTCAACTCAGTATCTCTCTCATCTCCCCAACCGAGCGCTGCGTCGTGACCACCATCGACCCCGATACGTTGGACCGGGATCGTCTGGTCCTGGCCGAGCTCGCGGCGCATCGCGACAACCTGTTCGGTCTCTACGGGCAGGTCGTCACGCCCGGCTGGCTGCGTGTTGGCGATCCCATCATGCTGCGCAGCGGGCTAGTGCCGTAAGCACCGCGCAAGGCTGCGTGATCGCCGACCGGTCTTGCGCGCATCGCGCGGGCTACGCGGTGTTCCCGAAGCCCGACGTATCGAGCAAATTGCCTGCAGAGGGTACGGTTGGCTGGCGTGACCAGTTGACTCGACCCTGATCCGATGGCATCATGTTCCTTCTGCCGCGGGGTGGAGCAGTCTGGTAGCTCGTCGGGCTCATAACCCGAAGGTCGCAGGTTCGAATCCTGCCCCCGCTAT
>Ga0182030_10001823_pt1 | contig 44475 bp, 45 predicted proteins | sample 812S3MmetaG_FD_121299 | JGI IMG/M metagenome (GOLD analysis project Ga0182030, IMG submission 121299) | Permafrost microbial communities from Stordalen Mire, Sweden - 812S3M metaG (Illumina Assembly) | ecosystem: Environmental > Terrestrial > Soil > Wetlands > Permafrost | place: Sweden... | reverse complement strand
TGGCGCTGTTCGCTTCCTGTTTGGCGCTGTTCGCCTCCTGTTTGGCGCTGGCTGCCGCAAGCTTGGCGTTCTCGGCCTCCCGAGTACGCGCCGCGAGCATGACTTGGTCGCGCTCAGCCTGGCCCGCAGCAACCCGCGCGTCGTCGGCCTTGGCAGCCGCATGCGCTTGGGCAAGGCGAGCGTCCTGGGTCGCTAGATAAGCAGGTTGCCCCACTTCAGCGTCCTTGCGTTGCTGATAGGCATTCTCGGCGATCTCCAATTGCTTCTTCGCAGCCTCAAGATCCAGCTGCGCGTACCGATTCACGTTCGGGTCAGCCTCCGCGCTGCGCACGACGGTGCGTGCGGTTTCCAATGCGGCGTTGGGTTGCGGCATGCTGGCGCATGCTCCCAGCACAACTGCGAGCCCCATTGCGGTCAATAATTTTGCGTTCATGGCGGATTTCCTTATTGTGCGGGTTGGCTGCTACGCAGCGATTCTTGGCGTAGGGCTTGGAGACTGGCATCGAGTTCCATCGCCGCCTTGTGCGATTTCTTCTCCTGCGCAGTGGCCTCGGCGACTTGCGCATCGACGTTAGCTTGGTCCGCTAAATCCGCTGCCGGGTTCGCGTTACGGTCCGCAGCCGCTTTCTCCGCTTGATTCAACTTGTCGCGGGCTTGTGCCATCTCTACGGGCGCTAGTTCGGGGGCGCCCGATTGCTCGGCGCGCTGCACAGAAGCCTTCGCAACTGCAATTTTTTCGTCGGGAACCGGTGAAGTGGCACAACCCGCTCCCACCAAGATCAGAGTGGCGCAGACCGCCGCGCTTTTAAATTTCGAGAAATCGTATCGCATGATCATCTCCTGTATGTTTGCGATGAGCGCGGTTGCCAAGCAAACAACGTTCATGTGCTTAAGACATGAGCAAGCAGCGTGCCAACGGCGAAATCGGCAACTGCAGGCTCGCCGTAAACTTTTCGGCGACCCATTTACATGGCGGATGTAGAAAGTGCCGCACTGTGCGTAGTCATTACGCGAATGTGGGATTGCGGAGGACAGCGGATGTCGCGCCGACCTGCGACGCTATCAGCAATAGGCGACGAGACTTTCAGTGTTTCGACAGATGCGCGGCGCAGATCTCGTGCAGCACTTCCGGCAGGCGCCCGTAATCACGCGCCTTGTCAAGAAAGTGGGTGGCGCCCAAGGCGATGGCAGCGTTCTTATATTCAGGCAAGTCATAATTGGTCAACACAATAATACGGGGCTTGAGCTGCGTGGTGGCCAACGCGCGCATGACGCCGAAGCCCGTACCCTGCTTGAGGTGCAGGTCGAGAATGATGACATCCACGGATTCGCGTTTCACCGCCGCCAAAGCCGCCGCTTCCGTATCTGCGGTGCCCACCAGCTCGACGTCCGATATCTGGCGAATCGCCTCCGTGAGCCGTTCGGTTAATACCTTCGAGTCTTCAACCAGTAAGACTCTCAAGGATTCAGCCATTATCATTGTGCCCGTAATTGTCGTAGTACCTGTAGTTCCGGCGGTCGAAGTTTATAGACATTTCCTCGGCTACGCGTCCCTGCGCTTCGCAGGTCGTCATGTAGGAACATTCTCACGCCACCCAGATTATTGTATGAGCCCATTGCGCAGTGCGTAGGAGGTTATGTCGGCGTTGGCTGTAAAGCTCATTTTTTCTAGGATTCGGCTCCGGTAAGTACTGACTGTTTTCACGCTGAGGCTGAGTTCGTTGGCAATATCGGAAACCCCACGACCCGCCGCCAGCTTGCAAAAAATCTGAAATTCTCGGGTTGAAAGACGCGCGTGCAGCGGTTTATCAGGATCACCGTCCAGATCAGCGACAAGTATTTCGGCCAAAGCTGCGCTGACATAGCGCCTGCCCGCCAGCACCGTGCGTACCGCCTTCATCAACTCTTCCGGCGCGCTGTCCTTCGACAAGTAGCCGCTCGCCCCCGCGCGCAAAACATTCACTGCGTATTGCTGCTCGGGCAGACCGCTCATGACCAACACACGGACGTTGGGATGCCCGGTTTGAATGTGCCTCAAGATGTCCAGCCCGCTGCGATCCGGCATGTGAATGTCGAGCAGTACCAGATCCCACTCCTGTTCACGGAGAAGGTCCAATGTTTCGTTGCCGCTGGCAGCCTCCCCGACGGCATTGATACTAGGATCACCCTCGAGAAATTGCTTGAACCCCGCCCGAACCACGGCATGATCATCAGCGATCAATACTCTTGACACGTTTCTTGACCCCCGCGTTTATGCGCAATCAGGAGTTAGCGCATTCTTGACTATGTGAATAACCATTGAGCTTGTTGTATAGCGTTTTCAGACTGCATCCCAAGGCGTCCGCGGCGCGCCGCTTGTTACCCTTGAAGTAATCCAGCGTCGCTTCTATCAGAGAGCGTTCCATGTCGTGGATGCGGGAGCCCACCCGAATGTCCAGCCGGGCACGGTCCGAGGGCTGCTCGGCACCCGTTTCTGGTACCGACACATGCACAGTGCTGCTTTGAACGAGCGGCGCCAATTCCAGGTTATCATCGCCCAGTATGAAAGCGCGCTCGATGCAATTCTTGAGCTCGCGCACATTGCCGGGCCAGGAGTGCTGTTTCAAGGTCATACGCGCCAGCGCCGAGAGGCGCTTCTGGGTTCCGGCTTGGGCGTTGAGTTCCGCCAGGAAGCGTTCCGCCAGCATCTCTACGTCGTCGCCTCGGCTGCGCAGCGGCGGCATTTCGATGGGGAATACGGCGAGACGATATAACAAGTCTTGACGCAACAGACCGTTCTTCACGGCGGTCAATGGGCAGCGGTTGGTGGCAGCTATCACGCGCACATCGCTGCTGTATTCCGTGTTGGCGCCGACTCGAAAAAACTTTCGGCTCTCCAAGACGCGCAACAGGCGCGTCTGCATGTCGAGGGGCATTTCCGTGACTTCGTCGAGCAGCAACGTGCCGCCATGAGCGCGTTCAAACACCCCGGCATGAGCACGCACCGCTCCGGTGAAGCTGCCCTTCTCATAGCCGAACAGCTCCGCCTCGATGAGGCCTGCGGGGATGGCGCCGCAATTGATCGCCACGAAGGGTTTATCGTTGCGCGGACTGGAGTCGTGAATGGATCTCGCGGCCAGTTCCTTTCCCGAACCGCTCTCACCCGTCAGAAGTACGCTCGCCTCGGTGCGGCCAACCCGCTCGATGAGGCGAAACACCTGCTGCATGGCGGGAGATTCTCCCAAAAGCCCTGACGTGGCGACCGGAATCGGCAGCGGCACACCGCGTTCCGTAAAGCCAAAGCTGACACTGTTCATCACAAATCTCCTTGAGGGTCGCGTCCGTGTAATCGTTACACTGAACACGCCGTAATTTGTAACCTGTGCAGCAATTCCCTACCAGGGCTGGGGGCTGAACCTCAGCTCGGAATTATCGATATTTCTTGTCAGGGTTTGTCCTACGACACGGCTCTAAGCTGTTGACCGATAAGGTCGCGAAAACGCGACCGATGAGCTATTCCGGGCAGCAGTCGTAGGACGCCAAGGGCTGGCACAAGCTATGCACTCTGTGCATCGGTACCGCAGCGCCAGCAATTGGTGAATTGCGGTTCCAAGCGTTCCCCGCAGTGCTGGCAGGTCCACGGCGCGCCGGTGGGCACCGTCGCCGCACGCGCCAATGCACGCAGCGCCGCCGATTCGTCATCGTCCTCGACGAACAACTGCGGCCAGGTCTCCAGCATGGGTAGATCGCCCAAGGCGCCGGCCAGATATTGATTACGCAGCTCGCTCTGGATGCCGGCCGTCAGCAACAAATTGCGCGCGTGCGCGACCTGAATGAGAGAGGCAGCGCGGAATACTCGCTTCATCTTCGGGTCCTTACCGCAACGACTCCAGAAAGGCTGTAACGTCCTCTCCGCGTTCCAGCACTTCGACGAGCGCGGAGCCGACCACCACGCCATCGACATGCGGCGCGAGCCGCGCCACCTGCTGGCGCGAACGAATCCCGAATCCCGCGCAAACCGGAACGGTGGAACAGCGTTTCACCCGATCCATATACTGCAGCACTTCAACCGGAACATCCACGGCCTTGCCGGTCGTGCCGGTCATGGTCACCGCATACACGAAGCCCTTTGCGGCGCGACACAGCATCGTCAGGCGTTCGGGTGGCGTAACCGGTGTCACCATCTGCACCAACGCCAAGCCTTCATGTTCCAGTGCCTGGCTCAGGTCAGCGCTTTCCTCGAATGGCAGGTCGGGCACGATGAACCCCGACACGCCCGCCGCAGCGGCGTCCCGCGGCAACGTCTGCCAGCCGTACGCGAGTAACGGATTCAAATAACTCATCAACAAGATCGGCGCTTTGGCGCGCGGCTGCACAGACTTCAACTGTTCGATGATCCAGGGCAAGTTCACGCCATCGGCCAGCGCCTTGAAACTCGCGCGTTGAACGGTCGTGCCATCGGCCATGGGATCGCTGAAGGGCACACCGATTTCAACCACATCACAGCTGCCGGCGACCGCCGCGAGGTTGCGGCCGAATTCACGCCGCGTCGGATATCCGGCGGTGAGATAGCCGACCAGCGCGGGGCGGCCGCGGGCTACGGAGGATTGAATGGCTGCTGCGATGGCATCGCGCGGCAGCATGCTCAGCGCGCAGCTTTCAGCAACGTGTTTTGCAAGATCGACAGGTCCTTGTCGCCCCTTCCCGAGCAACTGATCAGGATGTGCGTCCCCGGATGCTGGCGCGCAAAGCGGCGCGCACCTGCAAACGCATGGGCGCTCTCGATCGCGGGCAGGATGCCCTCGCAAGTGGCGCACTCGGACAAAGCATCGAGGGCCTCGGCGTCAGTCGCCGACTCGTAGCTCACTCGGCCGGATTTCATCAGATAAGCATGCTCAGGTCCCACTCCGGAATAGTCGAGACCAGCGGAAACCGAATGCGTCTCGCGCACCTGGCCAAATGCATCCTGCAAGATCAGCGTATAGCTACCCTGCAGTACCCCGGGCGTCCCATAGGAAAGCGATGCCGCATTATCGCCGAGACCCGAGCCCCGGCCGCCGGCCTCCACGCCGATCAATTTCACGCCTGGATCCCCCAAGAAGGGATGGAACAATCCGATCGCGTTCGAGCCGCCGCCGACGCACGCCACCGCGACGTCCGGCAACACTTGAGCGCTTTCCAACATTTGCGCGCGGGCTTCCTTGCCGACGACCGACTGCAGTTCGCGCACCAGATAGGGATAAGGATGCGGGCCCACCGCAGAGCCCAGCGAATAATAGGTTCCGTCCGGATCGGAAACCCAATCGCGCAGCGCCTCGTCGATCGCAGCTCGCAAGGTCTGATCGCCGCCGGTGACCGGGACCACGGTGGCGCCCAACAACTGCATGCGCCCCACATTCGGAGCTTGGCGCTCGACATCTACGGCGCCCATATACACCACGCAGGGCACACCTAAGCGTGCGGCGGCCGCGGCGCTCGCCACGCCGTGTTGTCCTGCGCCGGTTTCAGCGATGATACGCTTGGCGCCAAGACGTTTGGCCAAGAGCGTTTGGCCCACGGCATTATTGATCTTGTGCGCGCCCGTGTGCGCAAGATCCTCGCGTTTCAGCCAAACTTTGGCGCCCCAACGCTTGCTCAATGCGGGCGCAAAGGACAACGCTGTCGGCCGGCCCACCCAAGTTTTCAGTTCGTGGGCGTATTGCGCTTGAAAATCAGCGTCGTTCAAAAAGCGATCGATGCCGTGCTGCAGGCGATCGAGGGCCGGAACCAGCGTCTCGGGAACGTATCGCCCGCCGAACTCGCCGTAGCGCCCCTTGTCATCGGGATATATCTGCGCGGCGGCGCGCGCTTCGGTCGCATCGAGTCGCGGTCGTGAGCTCATGATTCATTCTCCAAGCCTGAGGCAGCCGTCCGCGCGGCACGCACGAATTCGTGAATTTTCGCCGGATCCTTCACGCCTGGCTCATCCTCGACACCGCTGCTGACATCGACGCCGAAGGGGCGCACCGCCTGAATAGCCTCGGCAACGTTTTGTGCGGAAAGCCCACCAGCCAGGATGACTCGCGTTTGCCGCGCCAACTCCGAAGCCCTGCCCCAATCGGCGAGTTCTCCGATGCCGCTGGAGGGACCTTCGAAGAGCATTAGCGCCGGCAGCGGGCTGGGCGTCTTGCGGCCGAAACGCACGACCGGCAGCACCTTGACGTGCGCTGGTATCTTCAGCTCGCGCAGATCCTCGACATCGGTCTGAAAATAATCCGGTTTCAGGATCCTGCAGATTTCGTCCACTTTCATCTGCAGCGGATGCTGAGCCACGGCGATTCGCAAAATCCCGGGCGGCGCCAATGCGGCCAGCTGCGCCGCCTGGCCGGGCGTCACTTGCCGCGGGCTGGGCGCAAATACGAAGCCGATTGCATCGACGCTGGCTGCAGCCGCGGCGGCGACCGCGTCGGCGCTGGTTATCCCGCATATCTTTATCCGCATGGCGCCGAGTGTAGCCATTTAAGTTTTCACTGTCCGTGTCGCGGCGAATATTTCGCCCAGCAATGCTGCTGGATCGGCGCAAGTCATGAGTGCCGTGCCGATCAGAGCCAGCCGATATCCCAGGCTCTGCATGCGCCGCGCGTCATCCGCGGACGCCACGCCGCTTTCTGCCACCCCGGGCCATCCGGCGGGAAGCAGCGGCGCGAGGGTTTCGAAGCGCTGCTGCACCACCTGCAGCGTCTGCAAATCGCGGCTGTTGATGCCGATCAACAACGGCGGATCATGCAGCGCACGACCTTGCAACAGCGCCGTCGCCGTCGCCAGATCGCCGCCGTCGAAGGCCTCCAGCAACACGAACAGGCCGTGCTCCGCCGCTGCGTCGAGCAACTCCGCCAAGCGAGGCGGGCTGAGCATTCTTACGATCAGCAAAACGCCGCCCGCGCCTGCTGCGCGCGCCTCCGCCACTTGGTAAGGATCGACCAGGAAATCCTTGCGCATGACCGGAACAGCCAAAGGTCGCAGCGCAGCCGCGGCCAGTTCCAGGTGCTGCAGCGAACCATCGAAGCGCGACGGTTCCGTCAATACCGATACTGCGGCCGCACCACCCCGCGCGTACACGCCCGCGCGCCCCAGCCAATCGTCGGATCTCGAGCTCAGCTGTCCGGCGGCAGGCGAGCGCAACTTGATTTCCGCAATCACATCGAACCCCGCCCGCGACAGTTGCAGCGGCGGAGCGGCGGGAACGCCCGCGGCTCGCACCTGCAGCGCTGCCAAGGTTTCGCAGCTGGATGCTGCTGCAACCCGCAGCGCACTCGATTTCGCCATGCTGTCCAAGAAGCCGCTCACGATGCCGCCTGGCTGCCCGCGTCGCGAGCTGCGGCGTTCGGCCGTGAACTCGACGCGAAGTACTGCAGCCCGCGCACCCACTCGCGCGCTTTGCCGCTCTCGATGACTTCCCGCGCTCGTGCAATACCGGCCTCGATCGACGGCACCCGACCTGCGATCGCCAACGCCATTCCGGCCTGCAGCAGCAGAGCCGACAGGTGCGCGCCGCGGTCCTTGCCGTCGAACACGGCCAGCAATGCTGCCAGGTTGGCCGTAGCGTCGCCGCCGGCGAGCGCGTGCGGTTCGCAGCGCTCGATTCCGAATTCCTGCGGATCGATTTCGCGGCCGTGCACGCCGCCGTCGCGCACCTCGTAAACCTGGAACGGTCCAATCGGCGTGGCTTCATCCCAACCGGCGGCGCCGTGCACCACCCAGGCTCGTTCAACCGGCATGCCCACCAACGTGCCAGCCATCAATTCGGCGGTCGCCGCGTTGAAGGCGCCGATCAGCAGGAAGCGCGGCGCCGCCGGATTGGTGAGCGGCCCCAGCATGTTGAATACCGTGCGCACCCCAAGCGCCGTGCGAATCGGAGCCAACGTCTTCATCGCAGGATGAAAGTACGGCGCAAACAGGAAGGTAAATCCGGTAGCCGTGAAACACCGCGAGGCATCCGTCTCATCAAGCGGCAGCGACAATCCCAGCGCCTCGATCAGATCCGCACTGCCGCTTCGGCTCGAGATGGAACGATTGCCGTGCTTGATCACTGGCATACCACAGGCCGCGGTCAACAACGCCGCGCCTGTCGATAGGTTCAAACTTCCCGAAGAGTCTCCGCCCGTGCCGACGATGTCGATTGCCTCGAGATCAGAGGGCAGCGCCGGCTTGCGGGCCAGCGCGCGCATCGCGCCGGCGAAGCCGCGAAGCTCCGCGGCTGTCTCGCCTTTGGCACGCAACGCCGCCAACAACGCGCCGGCCATGGCGGCTGAAACGTCTGGCGCAGCCAGTTCGTGCAGCAATGCCGCGGCATCGCTCTCGCTCAAATCACGCTTTTGCAGCAACTGTTCCAGTCTTTGACGGGGGCCGTGCACCGCTCAGGCCTTGAGGAAATTGCCCATCAGCGCCGGACCATCCGGCGTGAGCACACTTTCGGGATGAAATTGCACACCTTCGATGGGCAGCGTTCGGTGACGCACGCCCATGATCTCGCCGCTCGAGGTGCGCGCCGTGACTTCGAGCACCGCTGGCACACTGGCCGGTTCGGCGATCAGCGAATGATAGCGGCCCGCGGCAAAGTCCTGCGTGATGCCGGCATAGACGCCTTTGCCATCGTGCCGTACGGTCGAGACCTTGCCATGCATGAGGCGGCCTGCCCGAACCACCTTGCCACCGAACACCTCGACGAGCGATTGGTGACCCAGACACACGCCGAATATGGGTATGCGGCCCGCGAAGGCTTCGATCATTTTCATCGAGACGCCCGCCGCACGCGGGGTGCCGGGGCCGGGCGATATTACCAAGTGCGTATGGTCTTGCGATAAGGCCTGTTCGACGCTCAGCGCGTCGTTGCGATGCACGTCGACGCTGGCTCCGAGAACGAGGAATGCCTGCACCAGGTTGTAGGTAAACGAATCGTAGTTGTCGATCAGTAAAATCTTGGGTTGCATGCTCAAAGCCCTTCGGCGGCCAGCTCGAGCGCGCGCCGAAGCACGGCGCTCTTCGCCATGAGCTCGTCATACTCTGCCTTCGGTGAGCTGTCGGCGACGATCCCCCCGCCAGCCTGGTAGCTATAGGTGTCGCCCCGAAATACCAAAGTGCGAATGGTGATGGCCTGATCCATGTCGCCTTGCCGGCCGAAATATCCCACCGTACCGCCGTACAGCTGCCGCCCGACGGGCTCGAGTTCATCGATGATCTGCATGGCCCGCACCTTGGGTGCACCAACCAATGTTCCGGCGGGAAAAGTTGCCGCGAACAGATCGAAGGCGTCTTGGCCCGGCGCCAGCCGTCCCTTGACGCCGCTGACGATATGCATGATGTGGCTGTAGCGCTCGATCACGCGATAGGGGTCGACGCTGATCGAACCGGCAATTGCGACACGTCCTAAATCGTTGCGCGCCAGATCCACCAACATTACGTGCTCGGCGTTCTCCTTCGGATCCGCGAGCAATTCGGCGTGCAGAGCGGCGTCCTGCGCATCATCCGCGCCCCGCGGCCGAGATCCGGCAATGGGCCGCAGCTGCGCGAATCCTGCATGACATTTCACCAGCGCTTCCGGCGAGGAACCGACCACCGTGATGTCGCCCAGTTCACAGAAATACATGTACGGCGACGGGTTCAGCAGCCGCAAGGCGCGGTACACCTCGAACGGTGCGAGCGCGTGACGGCCCTCGAAGCGCGAGGCCAGCACCAGTTGGTAGACATCGCCCGAGGCGATGTACTCCTGCGCGCGCAGCACGCGCGCGGCGTGCGCATCGGCGCTGAGCGAGGGCACGGCGGGTGTGAAGCGGCCCGGTGTCACGATGGCAGGTACGGCACCGCGCAGTGCCTGTACGACTTCATGGCGCAGGCTTTGCCGCTCCGCTTCACTGCCCGCGTGCAGGAGTGCAACGCCGCGGGTCAGATGGTCGAATACCAGAATGGAGCGCGGTGCGACGTAATGCGCATGCGGGGTCGTGGTTTCATCGAGGCTGCGGGTCGGTACGCGCTCGAAGTAGCGAACGGCGTCATAGGCGGTATAGCCCACCAAGCCGCCGGATAGAGGCACCCCCGGAACATTGGGCTGGGGTTGCGGCGTGCGTGCCAGCGCTTCGCGCAACTTGCTCAAGAATTCGCTCTTGGACTTCGGGCGCGGACTCCACAGGCCGTCGACGCAGAGACCTTTGGCTTCCAACTTCACCTCGAGGCAATCGCCGAATCCGATGAAGGAATAGCGTGCCAGACGCTCGCCGCCCTCGACGCTTTCCAATAGGAATCTCGGCCGAAACGGCGCCAGCTTCAAATAGGCCGATACCGGCGTATCGAGATCAGCGGCTATGTCAAAAGGCGGCTTCATGTTTCTCACAGGCAACAAAAAACCCATCACCGACTTTGCGCGGAGATGGGTTCTGGTTATCGATCGACTGACTAAAACTTAGGCGACCAGCACCCACTCCTTGAGCAGGCCACGCCACCAAGCGTTGCGACGAATGAATGCGATCTTCACCCGCCCAGTATCGCTGCCTCAAGCGGGCAAGGTCAAGCCCGCTGGCACGGCGTCCGCTAACACGGCGTCCGCTATTTCGCGGCCGCCAGCAAATCCTTCTTGAATTTTCGGCTCAATTCCACGAATTGCGGGGTGAGGCCGATGTCCTCGTATACCGGATCCCCGTGATCGTCGTTCGAGATCACCTTGGGCCCGCGCTCGTACGGCATGGCCGCGCCAATCTCATCGAGGGCGGCGCGCAGCAGATCCGTCAAAATGCCCTCCAAGGGCTGCCCGGGAAAAAGCTCGGCCAGCGCGTGCAATCGGGCGGCATCGTCGACCGCGAGGCGAATCGCGTATTCCTGCGCCGTCTTCTGCGGCGTCGCTGTTCTTTTCCATCGATCCAGCAAAGACTTGAATTTCACGCTTGTTCCGCCATACCTGTGGGTCGACAAACGATCATTATAGCCCCAGGGGCCTCAGTACATCATTCCTAGCAATTCGCCAACTGTTAACTCGCCGCATGGCGCCGGCGGCCCCGATGCGCGGGGCGGCCAACCGCGCGCAGGCTGGCGGATGGGCCTGAACGGCGTATTCACCTATAGCAGCCGTGCTTTGGCGCTGGTGTGGACCACCAACAAACTTCTGACCATTGGACTGGCGCTGCTCACCTTGATAGCCGGCGTGCTGCCCGCGGGCGTCGCCTATGTCGGCGCGCGCATCGTCGATGCCGTCATTCACGCCGCCGAATTGCATCGACAATCCGGTGTCACGCAACTCATGCCCGTCGTGCGCTTCGTTGCCCTGGAGGCGCTGCTGGTCGCCGTTATTTCCCTGGCGCAGCGCGGCATCTCGCTGGCGCAATCGCTGCTGCGCGCGCAGCTCGGCCAGCGCGTCAACGTCATGATTCTGGAGAAAGCGCTGACCTTGGATCTGACGCAGTTCGAGGATTCGGAGTTCTACGACAAGCTGACGCGCGCACGCCGCGAGGCATCGAGCCGTCCCCTGAGCTTGGTGATGCGCACATTTGCATTGCTGCAGAACGCAGTTTCCTTGATCACGTTCGGCGGTTTACTGATTCGATTCTCCGGATGGGCGGTCGTGTTGCTGATCCTGGCGGGTCTGCCCGCGTTTCTCGCCGAGGCAAAATTTTCCGGTGAGGCGTTTCGCCTATTCAAATGGCGCGCGCCGGAATCGCGCATGCAAATCTATCTGGAAGCCGTGCTCGCGCGTGAGGACTACGCCAAGGAGGTCAAGCTTTTCGAGCTCGGGCAGCGCTTCTTGGGCCGCTATCGAGATATTTTTACGCGGCTCTATAAGGAAGATCGCGATCTCACATTGCGGCGTGACGCCTGGGGTTTCGGCTTGGGATTGCTCGGCACCGCCACCTTGTATGGCGGCTACGCATGGATCGCCGCCGCGGCTGTCTGGGGCAGAATGACGGTCGGACAGATGACCATGTATCTGACCTTGTTCCGTCAGGGACAAGCGGCTGTCAGCGCGGCTTTATCGGCGGTCGGAGGCCTGTACGAAGACAACCTATATCTGTCCAATCTGTTCGAATACCTCGAGCAACCGGTGGGCCGCGCCTTGGGAAAGAAGAAGGTCGGCACCGCACCCGGCGATGGGATCCGCTTCGAGAACGTCGAATTTACCTACCCGGGCGCCCCCTCACCAGCGCTGGCGGACATCAACTTGCACGTCAAACCGAGCGAAAGTTTGGCCTTGGTGGGACAGAACGGCTCGGGCAAAACCACGATGATCAAGCTGCTGACCCGCCTGTATCAACCGACGCGCGGGCGCATCCTGCTAGACGGACTCGATCTGCAGGAGTGGGACGAGAGCGTCCTGCGCCAACGCATAGGGGTCATCTTCCAGGATTTTGCGCGATACCAGATGTTGGTAGGGGAGAATATTGGTGCCGGAGATGAACGTGCATTCGACGATGAGACACGCTGGCGCGCGGCCGCTTCCAAGGGATTGGCCGCGGAGTTCGTAGAGCAATTGCCGGCCGGCTATCGGACGCAGCTGGGTAAATGGTTCAAGGACGGGCGCGAGCTATCCGGCGGCCAATGGCAGAAAATCGCTTTGGCGCGCGCATTCATGCGCAGCGAGGCCGATATTTTGGTGCTCGACGAACCGACAGCCGCCATAGACGCGGGCGCCGAAGCAGAAGTATTCGAACACTTTCGCGAACTGACGCGCAACCGCATCGCGATCGTGATCTCCCATAGATTCTCGACCGTGCGGGTCACCGATCAGATATTGGTGCTCGACGAAGGCCGCATCGTCGAGCGCGGCAGTCACGAATCGCTGATGGCCGCCGACGGCCGCTATGCGAAACTATTCTCGTTGCAAGCTCGCGGGTATCGTTAGCCGAGAGTTTCTCGGCAGGGGATTTCGACATGGTGACATCGAGACATAACCACTCATCGCGGCGGGCCGCTGTCGTGCTGATGGCAGCAATGATCTTGAGCGCGTGTCAGCGCGACGCCCCCGCGCTCGGCGCAGGCGCGCCACCCGCAGCGCCCGGCGTGCCGATGGGGACCTATCGGGCGGTATTGAGCGTGCCGGGAGGCGAGTTGCCGTTCGGGCTGACGCTGCAGCAGCAAGGAGCCGCAGTCATCGGTTATCTCATCAACGGCCCGGAACGTCTGGCGTTGAACGAAGTCAAGATTTCCGGCTCGCATCTGGAAATTCTCATGCCGGGCTACGAAAATCGGCTCGTTGCAGATGCCACTGGCACGTCTTTGCACGGCGAGATCGTGCTCGATAAGCTCGGCGGCAAGCAGCAGCACGTACCCCTGCGGGCGCAACTCGGCCAGGACTACCGCTTCTTCGCCAGTGCCGCGACCGACAACGCCGATGTCTCGGGGCGATGGTCGGTAACGTTCGTCGACGATGCCGGTGTGCCGGAAAAAGACGTCGGTGAGTTTACGCAGTCTCACGATGTCGTGACGGGAACCATCCTCACCGATTCCGGCGATCATCGCTACCTGGCCGGGCAGGTGCATGGCAATGAACTCGATCTCTCGACTTTCGATGGCGCACACGTCTTCTTGTACAAGGCCAAGCTCGCGCCGGACGGCGGCCTGGTCGGCGACTTCTGGTCGGGTCTCGCCTACCATGAAAAGCTGACGGCCAAGCGCGATGTCAATGCGGCCTTGCCAAATGCCTATTCGCTTACCACCATGCGCGGCGCATCCAGGCATTTCAACTTCGCATTCCCGGATCTGGACGGCAACACTGTCAGCTCCAAGGATCCTCAATTTCAAAACAGGGTCATGATCGTGGCGCTCGCGGGCAGTTGGTGCCCGAACTGCCATGATGAAGCCGCATTTCTCGAGCCGCTGTATCGCGAATATCGCGCCAAGGGCGTCGAGATCGTGTCACTGATGTTCGAGCACTTTGGAGATTTTCCACACGCGGCCGAGGCCTCGCAGAGGTTCAGGCAGCATTACGGCATCGAGTACACCACGTTGATCGCCGGTATCTCCGACAAGGATGAGGCCGGCAAGAAGTTGCCCATGCTGGATCGGGTCTACGCATTTCCGACGACTATCTTCATCGACAAGAAAGGGGTGGTGCGTAAGATTCATACCGGCTTTTCCGGTCCCGCCACTGGCGAGCACTACACTGAGTTCGCCGCCGAGGTGAGAGACACTTTGAATCAGCTGCTGGCGGAGACCTGACATGCCCTCATTCGACGTGGTGTCGGAGATCGATACCCATGAGCTGACCAATGCGGTCGATCAAGCAATCCGCGAGCTGACGCAGCGTTTCGATTTCAAGGGCACGGATGCGAGCTTCGAACTCGAGGCAACCACCGTGACCATGACGGCGCCCGCCGATTTTCAGCTCAAGCAGATGCTCGACATCCTCAAGCTGCGCATGTCCAAGCGCGGCATCGACGTTGCCTGTCTCGAAGTGAAGGATCCGGAAGTGAATCTGGCGCGTGCCAAACAACTGGTGATATGCAAGAACGGCATCGATGCCGACTCGGGCAGAAAAGTGTCGCGCTTGATCAAGGATTCTAAATTGAAAGTGCAGGCCCAGGTGCAAGGCGACAAAGTCCGCATCATCGGCAAGAAGCGCGACGACCTGCAGGAGGCCATCGCCTTTCTGCGCAAGGCGGATGTGGGAGTGCCGCTGCAATTCAATAATTTCAGGGACTAGCAGTCGCCGGCTTGCAAATTTATTCCTGGTCTTTGAGCAGCTTCACCAAGCCATGCAGTTCTTCCCAGCCGGTATCGGATACGGCGCAATACTCGAGATTACCGCTATTCCAAAACTGCAGGTGATAGCCGTTGCGTGTGAGACTCTGTTCGGCCGGCGTGCGATCCGACGCCCAGCTGAAGACATTGATGGTGTGCGCACCGTGCAGATAGACAACCACCGCGGCGCGCTGCCGATCGAAGTAGTCCGCGCGGCCCCCGACCAACTTGTAGCCCTGCGATTCGAAGTCGGCAACGACCGGCGAGACATCGGCGTGTCCGGCAAACCAAGGCTTCACCGTATGGCGGTCGGTGGAGACCACGTCGATCAGGTGATCCGGCATGAGCGAGCGCACGTGTGCGTTCACCAAATCATCCAGCATGGGATCGGGGCGCGCCGGTAGCAGGACGAAAAACGCCAGCATGGCCGCGACCGCGGCACCGCCGAAGCCGCTGAGCGCACCAAGCCAAAAAGGCCGTCGCAACGGCGGCCGTGCCGGCGGCGTCCGCCTGACTTGTGCTGCTGGGGAGTGGTCCAACGCCTCATGAATGCGCGCCCGCAACGCCGCAGGCGCGCGCTCGAATTCCAAGTCGCGGCGCAGCGTGGTGCGCACCAGCTGTAAATCCTGGAACAGAGCCCGGCATTCGGCGCAGAGCTCGATATGCCGCTCGATCTGATCCGCCGACAGCGGGTCGAGTTCCGCGTCGAAATAAGCCTGCACTCGCAGCGATTCAGCGCACCGCATGCTGACTGTCCTCGGCTTCCTTGAGCCATTTCGCCTTGAGTGCGGCGCGCGAACGCGCCAGGCGCGACATCACCGTGCCCAGCGGCACACCGATGACAGCGGCGATTTGCGCATAATCCAATTCCTCTATTTCCCGGAGCCACAAAACGGTGCGCTGTTCTTCCGGCAGGGAGGACAGCAGGCGCTCCCAGGTCTTGGCTTCGTCCCGCCACAGCGCGGCACGCTCCGGGTCGGGCATCTGGGAAATCATGGCATGACCGTCCTTCAAGTCGCTTTCATCGGGCAGCGGCACGGTGTCGCGCCGCTGTCGTTGCTTTGCCGCCGTAAAGTGGCAATTCTTCACGATCACCAGCAGCCAGCTCTTCACATCGGACCCACGCAAGGAATCGAAACTACGGAAGGCCCGCAGGATCGCCTCCTGCACCACGTCGTCCGCATCCGCCGGGGAATATGACAACCAACGCGCAAATCGGTACGCAGCATCGAGGTGCGGCAGCACTTGCACCTCGAAGCGGCTTCGCAGCTCATCCATGCGTGTAACTATCCACAGGTAAAGGACCAGACTCCAGCGGCGGCAATTTTATTCCCTAAGTCCCGAAGGTCGTGTCGAGGAAGTGGAATACCTGGTCGAGGATGGTCTGACCCTGCGCGGCAGTGGCGCCGGCGAAGACATGACTGACCTGGGGTACCACGATCAAGGTCGCGGCGACACCCTTGGCGCGCAGTGCATCCTCGAGCATCTGGCTCTGCTGCAACGGCACCGTCGTATCGATGTCGCCGTGCATGATGAGGAACGGCGGCGTGCCGGCGGTGATATAGGTCAAGGGATTGGCTTCCTGCAGCAATTCCTTCGGGCACTCAGGCAGCGCGCAGCCCAGTAATTTTGACTCCGGCGAGTCGGCCGCACCGTGCTTGAATCGGGTACCCGGCACTGCCTGCGCATCCATCTGACTCATATCCGTGGGGCCGAACCAATCGACCACGGCTTGTACGCAGCTCGACTGCTCGGCATTGCCGCCGTTGCCCTCCAGAGCCTCGGCTTTGCAGGAGGTACCCACCAATACCGCGTAATACGCCCCGGCGGATTCGCCCCACAATGCAATACGCTTCGTATCGACGCCGTACTTGGCGGCGTTTGCCCGCAGCCAGCGAACCGCTGCCTTCACATCCTCGACCGGGCCGGGGAAGCGCACTTCGCCGCTGAACCGATAGGTCGCCCCCACGACTACGTAGCCGCGCGCCGCGAGCCGTGCCAACACCTGATCCATTTCACCGAATACGGAGGAGACCGCGCGCGGGCTGCCTGCGCGAAAGCCGCCGCCATGCAGGAAAATCACCGCCGGCCGCGCTGTCTGCGCGCCCGTCGTGCGGTACAAGTCCAACTTCAGGGGCCGAAACCCCGGCACGGTTTCGTAGGTGATGTCGAATAGTCCCTCGACCTTATGCGGATAGAGCACTTTGGGCTGAACGGATGAGGTGGCACTGCTGAACGGCGGTGGCGGCGGTGCGGCGCCAGGTGTTGCCGCCGTGGGCGGCTGCGCATGAGAATTACCGGCACTGATAATCAAGCTTGCGGCGATGACTCGATGCATTTTCATGGCGCACTCCCCGTTTTTATTGAGCAGGTATTCTAAGGCAACCCAAAAGAGGTATTCATCCCGTGATGCGCAATTCAGTATTCGCCTACCTTTGCCTATCGATCGTCTGCGTGTTGACTGCCAACCACGCCAGGGCACAGCAGCCTTTCTTGACGAACCAGCAGTGGGATGTGCTGCGCGACGAAGCGAACGGCAATGCGCCTTACGAGAACCTGCGTGTGCTTACCGGCCTGCACCGCGTGCCTGCCACGCCGCAGTTCGACCAAGCGGCGGATTTTATGTTGCAGCAGGCGAAAGCATACGGACTCAAGGATGCCCAAGCCGAGCAGTTTCCGATCGACGGGCAGATGCATTACGGCTTGATGCGTTCGTATTTTGCGTGGCACGTGGATTCGGCGCTCCTATGGGAAAACGAGCCGCAACACATGTTGATCGGGGACTGGTCCACGGACCCGATTCGACTCGCCGATTACAGCCGCAGCGCGGACGTGGTTGCGCCGTTGGTCGACGTGGGTTCGGGCGCTGCGGAGTCGGATTACGCCGGCAAGGATGTGCGCGGCAATATAGTCTTGGCCGACGGCGTGCTGTCGATCGTGCAATCGCTTGCCGTGATGAAATTCGGCGCGGCGGGCATCGTCAGCGACATGCCGAATCAGACCACGGCATGGTCCGGACTGAACCCGGACGTCATCCGCTGGGGTCACCTCGACGCGCTGCTGCCGCGGGGATTTGCCTTCATGGTATCGCGCACCGCGGCCGCGGGCTTGCGCGCGCAGATGGCCGAGGGTCATGCAGTTACTTTGGATGCGCACGTTCAAGCCGAGGTCGGATCCGGACATTGGACCGTGGTCAGCGCCACCATTCCGGGCACCGTGTCGGCTACCGATCCTCGCTACGGCGAAATCGTCTACAGCTGCCATCTCGATCATGAGCGACCGGGAGCGAATGACAACGGCAGCGGTTGCGTGACCATCATGGAATCGGCGCGAGTGCTGAACCGCTTGATCACGGACGGACGGCTGCCGCGGCCGGCACGAACGCTGCGTTTCATCTGGGGACCGGAAATCGAGGGCACCATGGCTTACCTGAGCCGCCACCCTGACGTCCGCGGCGCGTTACGCGCCGATGTGCACATGGACATGGTAGGCGGCGACCCCTTCAAGAACAAATCGATTCTTCACATCACCGAAACACCCTGGTCCCTACCCTCTTTCATCACCGATGTCGGGATGGCCTTCGCCGAGACCATTCGAGACGCGGCAGTGGTATATGCCGAGGACGGCAGTCATGCGCTCGAGGCCGTCATCGAAGACCGCGCTGGCGCACCCGGCACGAGAAACGAGTTTTTCGTCGATGAGACCGCGTATTCCGAAGGCAGCGATCACGACGACTACGATTCCTCCACCATCGCCGTGCCATCTTTGTACCTGCGAGATTGGCCGGATGTCTACATTCACACCGATCACGATTCGCTCGATCGAATCGATGCCACCAAACTGCGGCGCGTCGCGCTGTTGGGCGCGGCGTCTGGCTACGCCCTGGCGACGATGGACGCTTCGAGCGGCACCCGTCTGTTGGCTTTCTTTGCGGCGCGCGCGCAGCAGCGGCTCGCGAGGGGTTTCGAAAGAGCGCAGGCGCTGGCTCAGGATGCCGCGATGGATGCTCGCCAAGGGTGGTACGAAGCGCACAATTTGCTCGCCCAGCAATTGCGGCGCGAAAGCGCGGCGGTGCAGAGCTATGTGGCGTTCGCGCGCACCGATCCCCGCGCAGCAGCAATCGCCATCAAGGCCCTCGAAACGCAGTCCGCGACGCTCGAACGGTGGATCGACGCTCTGTCCGCGCAACGCGGTGTCAGCGATTTCAAGTCCGCGCCATCCTGGCGTACGGACTTGAAGGCGGCACGCGTACCACGGCGTATCGGCGTCCCGCGTATCGAGGATTTCGGGCCGCTCACCTACCAGAACGACGATGTGTTGCTGGATCGTCTCGGGGAGGAACGATTCTCCAAGATCGCGTTGTTCGATTCCGACTCAAACCGGCTGATCAAGACTCAGAACAGCGGCACGCTGTACGCCTATGAAATCGTAAATTTCATCGATGGCAAAAAGACAGAGGGCGCGATCCGCGACGCCGTCGCCGCGGAACTTGGACCGATTTCTCTGGAAACGGTCGGCGATTACCTCGAGGCCTGCGAGCAGGCTAAGTTAATAACCCTGCACTGAGAGGCACGGTGATTTTGCCCGGCCCAGTGTTCAGTCCGGCGAGATAAGCGGCCGCGAGCAACTGTGCCTTTCCGTTGCTCCCCGCCGCCTATCTCGCCGGCTCAATGCCCTTCGAGTAGATGACCGTACCGTCCAGTTTCACGATGATGGCGTCGATATCGTCGATTCGATTGTAGATCTCCATGGCCTTGTCTGGACCGAGCACGAACGCGGTCTTGGAAAGGCCGTCGGTGCGCGTGGCGTTCGGGCCAATCACCGTGGCGCTGCGCACCTTGCTGGCGGAATGTCCGGTACGCGGATCGATGATGTGGTGATAGCGCACGCCATCCTCGTCGAAGAATCGCTCGTAGTCACCGGAAGTCGATATGGCGGCATCGACCAGAGGAATTCGCGTGATCACTTCGCCTTCGCCCTTGCGCGGGTCGCGGATGCCGACCATCCAAGGCTTGCCGAAGCGGTCGCCGATGATGCGGCTGTCGCCGCCGGCGGATACGTACGCACGGGTGAAGCCGCGTGCCTTCAGCACGGCGATGCCGCAATCCACGGAATATCCCTTGGCGATCCCGCCCAGGTCGATGCGCACGCCCTGTTGCGCGAATTTCACGGTTTGCGTGTTGGGATCGAGCAGCACGTGCCGATAATTCACCGCCGCCAATGCCTTGCCGATCTGCTCTTCAGTCGGTCGAATGTGCTTGCGGAAATCGTACATGTAGCCGACGCTGGCGTAGGTGATGTCGAACGCACCCTCGGTGAGCACCGAGTATTGTTTGGCCGTGACCAGCAAATCGAACAGTTCTTTGCCGATATGGATGGGCCCGTCCGCGGCCCGGGCGTTCACCAGAGAAATCTCGCTGGTAGGTTTGTAGGTGCTCATGGATTCGTCGATGTGACGCATCTCGTCCAGCACGGCATCGATCGCACTTTCGCCCTTATCCTTGTCGTCCGACCAAAGTTCCACCGTGATCCGGGTGCCCATGATGCCGTCGGTCACCCGCCGCACCCACTCGGCGTTTGCAGGTTGCACGCAGCAGACAATTGCCAGCGCCGCGAGTGCGCCAAGAGATATGGTTCTGTTCATCCTTTGCTCCTGGCCCTAGCCCAGCGCCATTGCGCGATTACCAGAGCACTTCCGAGCATACCGCCGAGATGCGCGAAATGTGCCACATCGGCTTGAGTTCCGGTGACGCCGAGGAACAGTTCGAGTGCGGCGTAGATCGTGGCGAACAGCCACGCCGGCATGGGTATGGGCGGAATCAACGGCACAACCTTGCGAGTCGGAAACAAAAAGGCATAAGCCAGCAGCAGCCCGAAGACCCCGCCGGAGGCGCCAATGGTGGGAGTCGGTGCCGCTCCCAGCAGCGCCGGAACGATGAGCTGACTGAGCGCGGCGGTGACCACCGAGGCAAAATAGCAAGCAAGCAGCCGGCCCGCGCCGATGTAACGCTCAATCTCCGCGCCGAACATCCACAAGCCGAGCATGTTGAACAACAAATGGGTAAGGTGATGGGGATCGTGCAGAAATGAGTACGTGACCAGCTGCCAAAACTTGAAATAAACTTCGCCGTCGATGGGCTGCAGCGGCCACAGAGCGAAGTAGGGCTCCATGTTTGGATAGGAGACTTGTTCCAGGCCGAATATGAGAACATTCGCGCCGACGAGGGCATTGACTGCGGAGAATTTCATATGGCGGAGCATTTTAACCTGGAATGACCCCGCCCAGATGCGGAACGGATCGCAGTGAAGGCAGCGTTTCTCGACTATGACACCGTATCGAGCGGTGATCTCGATGCGTCGCGCATAGCCGCGGCAGTCGATGAGCTGCAGCTTTTCAATATCGACGAGTCTCGAATCGCAGACATGATCGCGGACGTCGAAGTGGCGCTGGTCAACAAGGTCACGCTGTCGCGCGAACTATTGAACAACGCGCCAAAGCTGAAACTGGTGGTACTGGCCGGCACCGGCACGGACAACATCGATCTTACAGCCGCGCAGAAACTTGGCATTGCAGTCTGCAACGTGCGCGCCTATTGCACGTCCTCGGTCGTGCAGCAGGTCTGGGCCCTGATCCTGAGCCTGACTCAGCATGTACATGAGTACTCACGGATGTCGAGAGACGGCTCGTGGCGGCGGGAACAAAGCGCCGCGGTGCTGTCGCATCCCATCCGCGAGCTGCAGGGGCGCGTGTTCGGCGTGGTCGGCTGGGGTGAGCTGGGTCGCGGCGCCGCGCGCGTCGCGGAAACCTTCGGCATGCGCGTGCTGACAGCCAACCGCCGCGGCGCCGAACCGCACGAAGGCCGCCTGAGGCTCGAGGCGCTGTTGCCGGTCGCGGACATCTTGTCGCTGCATTGTCCGCTGAACGACGCGACTCGGGGCTTGATCGGCCCTCGCGAGCTGGCACTGATGCAACCCACCGCCCTGCTGATCAATACCGCGCGCGGTGGCTTGGTGGATGGTCCCGCCTTGGCGGCAGCGCTCAAAAGCGGACGGCTCGCCGGAGCCGGTCTCGACGTGTTGGCGCAGGAGCCGCCGAGCGAGGATGACCCGTTACTCGACCCGGGTGTGCCGAATTTGCTGATCACGCCCCACATCGCGTGGGCCGCGCGCGAAGCGCGTCAACGCTGCATCGACGAGATGGCGGCCAATATCCGCGACTTCCGCGCTGGCGGCCGGCGCGGGCGCGTGGTCTGAAAGAAACTAGCCTCGCGCTGCTTTCTTTTCCTTCTTCGCGGCGCGCTTCTCTTCCAGCGTCTTGCTCGGCTTCTTTTTTTGTTCCTTCTTCCGCTCCATACCTTTGCTCATGCTTAGCTCCTCGTGTTTTTTGGGAAAACGGCTCAAGGCATCGCGTGCCGGCTTCGGGGCCTTCTCAGCGGCCCTATTGATACGCAGCTCACGGCCGACGACACGCACCTTTTGCAACTTAGCAAATATGTCCTTTGGCATGCCTTCCGGCAAGTCCACGTAGCTATGGTTTTCGCGAATATCCACACGGCCGATGCGCACCCCCTCGATGCCGGCCTCGTTCGCGATGGCGCCGACGATATTGCCGGGTCTGATGCCGTGCTCGGCGCCGACTTCGATGCGGTAGGTTTCCATGTGCGCCGCGCTCGGCCTGACGCCGCCCTCGTGCCGCCGCGGCGCTTCGCGGTTCGCTTCGCGGTTCGCTTCCCGCAGCGGCCGCTCGTCGCGTGACGGCCGCTCGTCGCGTGACGGCCGCTCGTCGCGTGACGGCCGCTCGTCCCGTGATGGCCGCGCCTCACGCGGCGACGGTACATCGCGCGGCACGTGGTCCGACGGAGCCGGCTTGGGCGCCAGCAAAAGTGGCGTCGTGCCTTGCGACATGCTGGCGAGCGCCACCGCGATGTCGATCAGCGGCAACCCTGTCTCGGCCAGCATTTGCTCCAGCACCGGCCGGAACAGGCTGGCCTCTGCCTTGTCGAGGGTGTCGCTGATACGCTGTTTGAACTTGGTGATGCGCAACTTGTTGACTGCATCGACAGTGGGCAGGTTCATCGGATCGATGGTCTGGCGCGTGGCGCGTTCGATGGCGCGCAACATGTTGCGCTCGCGCGGCGCGATGAAAAGAATGGCTTCGCCTTTACGTCCGGCTCTACCGGTGCGGCCGATACGATGCACATACGACTCGGTGTCGTAAGGGACATCGAAATTGACGACGTGGCTTATGCGTTCGACATCCAGACCGCGTGCGGCCACATCGGTGGCCACCAGAATATCGATCTGGCCGTCCTTGAGACGAGCCACCGTGCGCTCACGATGCGCTTGCGGAATATCGCCATTCAGGGGTGCGGCCGCGAACCCGCGCGCCTCAAGCTTTTCGGCCAACTCGACCGTGGCTTGCTTGGTACGCGTGAAGACCAACATGCCGTCGAAATCCTCGGCCTCCAGGATGCGGGTCAGCGCGTCGAGCTTGTGCACGCCGCTCACCATCCAGTAGCGCTGACGGATATTGGTCGCGGTACTGGTCGCACTTTTTATGGTGACTTCCACCGCGGAGCGTAGATGCCTTTGTGCGATGCGGCGTATCGGCGCCGGCAGCGTGGCTGAAAACAGGGCGACCTGGCGCTGCGGCGGAGTTTGCTCGAGGATGCTCTCCACGGCATCGACGAAGCCCATGCGCAACATTTCGTCAGCCTCGTCGAGCACCAGCAAGGTCAGCCCCCCGAGCTTCAACGTGCCGCGATTCATGTGATCGATGACGCGTCCGGGCGTGCCGACGACCACGTGTACGCCGCGTCGCAATGCGTTCAGCTGAGGTTGGTAGCCCTGGCCGCCGTAGATCGGCAGCACGTGAAATCCTTTCAAATGCGCCGCATAACGCACGAAAGCTTCTGACACCTGCAGGGCCAGCTCGCGGGTCGGCACCAGCACCAGCACCTGCGGCTCATGACGGCTGAGATCGATTCGCGACAGGGCCGGAAGCGCAAAGGCAGCGGTCTTGCCGGTGCCGGTCTGCGCCTGGCCCAGCATATCGACGCCCGACAGCAGCACAGGGATGGTTTGGGCTTGGATGGGTGTGGGCGCCTCGTAGCCGACATCGACAAGCGCATTCAAGACCGCCTCGGAAAGTTCGAGGTCGCGAAACAAAACTGCACTCATAGGATACGCCCGGAGAAAAGTGCGGCCAGTCTAGCGGTTTGTCGGCGTATTGCTACCATGCGCGTCCGGAAAGAGGGGAAATCATGGGACGCATATTCGAGGTTAGAAAGCATGCGATGTTCGCTCGCTGGAACCGCATGGCGAAGCAATTCACGCGCGTGGCGAAGGACATCGCCATTGCGGTACACGCCGGTGGTCCTGACCCTGCCGCGAATCCGACGCTGCGACGGGTTTTGCAGAACGCACGTGCGGTGAACATGCCCAAGGATAAGACCGACGCGGCGATTCGCCGCGCTTCCGGCAAAGAGGCGGCGAATTATCAAGAAATTCTTTACGAGGGATATGCGCCGCACGGCGTGGCCCTGTTGGTCGAGACGGCCACGGACAATCCGACGCGCACGGTGGCCAGTTTGCGCAATATCTTTCTCAAGGGTGCCGGCAATCTGGGCCACAGCGGCAGCGTCAGTTTCCTGTTCAAGAAAATGGGTGTATTTCGCCTCGATCCCAGTGCGGTCAAGGACCAAGATGAACTCGAACTCGATCTCATCGATCATGGGCTGGAAGAAATGGGTGAGAGCACCGGAGAGAAGGCGGAGCCGCAGTTGGTAATCCGCTGCGCGTTCAATGATTTCGGCAAGCTGCAGGAAGCGCTGGAAAATCGCAAGATCACGCCGCTGTCCGCGGAGCACGAGTATATCTGCTCGGTGCCGGTCGAATTACCCGAAGGCCAGGCGACCGAGGTGCTGACGCTGATCGACAAGCTCGAGCAAGACGACGACGTACAGAAGGTGTTTCACACCCTCTCTTGAGTGTGAAGAAACCGTAATGCGTCTTCGGGTCCCTGGCCGGCTGCCTTAACTCTTTTTCATCCTGTCATCGTCGCGCCGGCAATCACGTTGTCTTCCCTGAGAGCCACAAATTTCTCTTGGAGGATGCATGAAGACCTTATTTAAACTATTGATTCCATTGAGTATTATTGCGATGAGCGGTTGCGTCGTAGCACCTTACGGCTACCATCGCGGTTACTGGTATGGCGGCCCCCGTGTGGCCGTGGTCGCGCCGCTGCCGGTCATAGTCGTTAGACCGTAAAGACGATGCGAAGCGCAACGAATGGGACGCAATGCGGGCGGGTGAGATAATGGCTCATGGCAACTCACCCGTTCCGCATCGTCAACGTATTCACCCAGAACCAAGGCGCATTGACCGGCAATCCGCTGTGCGTATTCGAGAACGCTGCAGCGTTCAGCAGTGAGACGATGCAGGGGCTGGCTCGCCAGTTCAACCTGTCGGAAACCACCTTCATTCTTGCATCTACGCGCGGCGCGGCCCGAGTTCGGATTTTCACCCCAAACTACGAGATGCCATTTGCCGGGCATCCCACTCTGGGGACCGCACATGTATGCCGTGCGCTGCAGCTGGGCGGCGACTCCCTCGAATTGGAAATGCAGGTCGGCATGATTTCGGTGCGCGCCGTCGGCGACCGCTGGACTTTGACCGCGCCGATTCCGAGTTGGCGCGAGCTGGAGACGCCGCGCAGCGAATTGGCCGCCGCCCTTGGTCTGGGCCTCAGCGATATCGGTGAGCGGCCGATGTGGCTGAAAGCAGGCAAGGAGCAATTGGTGGTACCGCTGACATCCACCCATGCCGTGCGGCGCGTGGCCCCGGATCCGCAGCTGCTGCAGGGAATCCGCAGCGAAGACGGCCACAGCATGGCCTATGTGTTCGCTCTGGACGGCGCCGATAAAGCGCTGGCACGCTTTTTCTTTTCGCAAGGCGCGGCCATTCTCGAAGACCCCGCGACCGGCTCGGCCACTGCCAATTTCGGCGGCTGGTGCCTCGCCACGCAGCGCCCGCTGCCGGTCGAACTGCAGATCTCGCAGGGTGAGTTCGCCGGCCGGCCTTCCTACTTGTACCTGCACGTGAGCGAGCAACGCCGCATCTTCGTCGGCGGCGACGTGCTGGAAATCGGCCGCGGCAGCATCAGGCTCTAGCCGCTGACGATGGTATGAGCCCAGCGCAACACGGGCTCCAACCTCGGCGACATCAATTTCAGCGCCTGATCGAACAGCATCCACCGCGCCTCGTGATGTTCCGGCATACCCAGCTCGGGGTTGACGGGCAGCCGTACCGCGGTCTCCCCGCTGCGCGCCACGTAGTAGCGCGAGATCTTGCCCTTGTTGTACGGACCCGTTTCTATAAAATCGAGACCCCAGTCGAACGAGAGATTACCGAGGGTGGTCTCTTCGCGAACTTCGCGCAGTGCCGCCTCGATCGGCTGTTCGCCCACCTCGACCAATCCTTTCGGAAAGTCCCAATTCTTATAGGCGCGCAGCAGCAGAAAACGCACCACAGGCCGCAACACGTTCACCACCACCACGCCCGAGGAAAGTCTGGTGGCGTGAACGCTGGCGGCCATGCGTCAGGCCGCCGCGGAGAGCGGCGAGCGGATCAAATGATCGAAGGCACTCAGCGATGCCTTGGCCCCTTCGCCCATGGCGATGACGATCTGCTTGTAAGGCACGATGGTGCAGTCGCCGGCAGCGAAGACGCCCGGCACGGAGGTCTGGCCGCGTGCATCGACTTCGATTTCACCGCGCGGCGAGAGCTTCACGGTACCCTTGAGCCAGTCAGTGTTCGGCACCAAACCAATCTGCACGAACACGCCGGCCAGCTCCAGCCCGCGCAGCTCGCCGCTGCCGCGTTCCTTGTACTTGATTCCGATGACGCGTTGCCCGTCGCCCACCACCTCGGTGGTTTGCGCATGCGTGATGATCGAGACATTCGCGAGGCTGTTAAGTTTGCGCACCAGAACCGCATCCGCGCGCAGCGCAGGGTCGAATTCCATCAAAGTGACATGACTTACCAGACCAGCTAGATCGATCGCTGCCTCAACCCCGGAATTGCCGCCGCCAATCACGGCAACGCGCTTACCCTTGAACAGCGGCCCGTCGCAATGAGGGCAGTAGGCAACGCCGCGGTTGCGGTACTCGCGCTCGCCCGGCACGTTGATTTCGCGCCAGCGTGCGCCGGTAGCGACCACCACGGAGCGCGCCTTCAGCGATGCCCCGCCCACCAACTTCACCTCGATCATGTCACCCGGCACCAGCGCTTCCGCGCGCTGCAGGTTCATCACATCCACATCGTAGGTGGTGACGTGCTGCTCCAAACCGGTCGCCAGTTTGTGGCCGTGGGTTTCCTTCACCGAAATGAAGTTCTCGATGCCGACCGTGTCCAGCAATTGACCCCCGAGACGCTCGGCCGCAATAGCCGTGCGAATACCCTTGCGCGCTGCATAGATCGCGGCGGCAGCGCCCGCGGGGCCGCCGCCCACCACCAGCACGTCGAAGGGCGCCTTGGCATCGATTTTCGCTGCCTCGCGCTGCGCCGCGCCCGCGTCCAGCTTGCCGAGAATTTCCGGAAGTTCCATGCGCCCCTGGCCGAAGGGTTGCCCGTTCAAAAATATCGCAGGGACGCCCATGACTTGGCGCCGCTCGACTTCGTCCTGGAAAACCGCACCATCGATCATGGTGTGACGGATCTTCGGATTGAGCGCCGCCATGGCGTTCAGTGCCTGTACGACTTCGGGACAGCTCTGACAGGTCAACGATACGAAAGTCTCGAAATTGAATTCACCGTCCAGATTCTTGATCTGATCGACGACCGTTTGGTCCACCTTGGGTGGGTAGCCGCCCGCTTGCAGCAGCGCCAGCACCAGCGAAGTGAACTCGTGGCCCATGGGCACGCCTGCAAAGCGCACGTGCGGCTCGGCGCCCGGCCGCCGCAGCGCGAACGAGGGCATCATTTGCTGCGCGTCGCGCCCGACCACTTTCACCAGATCCGACAGCGACTCGATTTCGCCCAGGAGCTCGAGCATTTCACGCGACTTTTCGCTGTCATCGGCCGAGGCGATGATTTCCACCGGTTGCGAAATTCGCTCCAGGTAGCCCTTTAACTGCGTCTTCAAGTTGCTGTCGAGCATGGATGCACCTATTCATTCACCGGCTGAAACACGCCCCTTGGATAGTCCAAGGGGCGCTGCGCCGATTGCCGTCTTGCGAAATCGAACTTTAGATCTTGCCGACCAGATCCAGCGAGGGCGATAGCGTCTTCTCGCCGGGGGTCCACTTGGCCGGGCAAACTTCACCCGGATGCGATGCCACGTATTGCGCCGCCCTGACCTTGCGCAGCAATTCCTTCGCATCGCGGCCGATGCCGTTGTCGTGAACCTCCATGACTTTGATCTTGCCCGCGGGGTCGATCACGAACGTGCCGCGATACGCCAAGCCGTCTTCTTCGATCAACACCTCGAAATTGCGCGCCAGGGTCGCGGTCGGATCGCCCACCAGCGGGTATTGCACCTTTTGGATGGTCTCAGACGTGTCGTGCCACGCCTTGTGCGCGAAATGCGTGTCGGTCGACACGCCATACACTTCGACGCCCAGTTTCTTGAATTCGGCATAGTTGTCGGCCAAATCCCCGAGTTCCGTCGGGCACACGAAAGTGAAATCCGCCGGGTAGAAGACGATGACGGACCACTTGCCCTTCAGAGTCTCGTTCGTTACCGGCACGAACTTGCCGTTGTGATAGGCAGTCGCCTTGAATGGTTTAACTTCGGTGTTGATCAATGACATGGAAAGCTCCTCGAGGGGGTGTGGAAACCAGAACCCATCATAACAGCGGCGCACTCATTGTTGATATGGATTATATTGATCATATTGATAGATCCTCTCTATGGGTGGAAAACGATGAATCTCAAGGACTTGAAATATCTGGTGGCCCTCGCCGACACCGGCCACTTCGGCAAGGCTGCCGAACGCACCTTCGTCAGCCAGCCGACGCTGTCCGCGCAACTGAAAAAGCTCGAGGAATATCTCGGCGTCAAACTCGTAGAACGTCAACCGAAGAACGTACAACTCACCGAGGTAGGCAGGCAAGTGGTGATTCGCGCGCGCCGCATGCTGGATGAAGGCGATGAAATCATCGCCTTGGCGCGCAGCAACACGGATCCTTTCGCCGGCAAGCTCAAGATTGCGCTGATCCCCACCATAGGACCTTATTTGCTGCCCCGCGTCATGCAGAAAATCCGCAAGGCGCTGCCTCATCTCGGGCTGATGCTGTACGAATACCAAACGGAATCGCTGTTGAAGCGTCTGCGCGATGGCGAGATCGACGTCGGCATCGTGGCGCTGCCGGTGGCGCAGGACGGCATGGTGTCGCGCACGCTCTACCAGGAAGCCTTCACGATGGCGCTTCCCAACAATCACCCGTTGGCCGCCAAGTCGAGCATCAAGGTTGCCGATCTCAAGGGTCAGACGCTGTTGCTCCTGGAGGATGGGCACTGTCTGCGCGACCAAGCGCTTGAGGTCTGCAGCCGGATCGATGTGCGCGAGGCCGAGGACTTCCGCGCGACCAGCCTGGAGACGCTGCGGCAGATGGTGGTGGCCGGACTTGGCATCACTCTGCTGCCGGAGATGGCCGTGGAAGCGCCGTTCGGCTCGCAGCGCGGCCTTACCATCCGTCAGTTCGCCAAGCCGGCTCCGTCGCGCAGCGTCGGCGCCGTATGGCGCAAGTCGAGCACTCGGGCCGCTGCCGTCGGCGCGGTTTGCGATATCATCGATCAGTGCATCTCGAGCCGTTGAGATGCGCGCCATTAATACGTGACGCTGATCTCAGTGCTGTAATCGGCGGGAGCTTATGCCGATCATTTCACATATCGCCAACGTAGGACGCGGCAATATTGAAATGAAAGGAATGCCTGTCATGAATGCCCGCCCCGCCATATCCGCAAGTACCGCCGCCGCGCCGCCCGCGCCGCGCTTCGATCGCAAGTTCATCGAGGATCACAAGCTGCTAGAGCGCTACCTCGATGGCAAGCTGCCGGTGCGAGGCGCGCGTGATCTTGAAGCGTGGTGCCGCAGCAATCCGGACTACTTGACCGATTTGAAGCTGTCCGAGCGCGCGCAAACCAGCCTGAAGTTGCTGGAGGCCTGCGGCAGGCCGCTGGATCTGGCCGAACCGCATCCGCCATGGTGGAAGTCCATTTATGTGCTGATCGGATTGGGTGCGCTGACTTTTCTGAGTTTGGCTGCGTTCTGGGTACTGTTCAGCAAATATTTTATTCTGCAAAACCGCCTAGAGGAAGCGCGCGCCGTCGTGACTCAAGGCAGCTTGGTGCAGCCGGCCAGCGAAACCAGCGTGACCATTACACCCGATCGAGCTCCGAACATCGGCCGCGCCCGCATCGTGGTGAACCGCGCCGCGCCGCAGTTGATGGATGTGCACATCGATTTGGCTTACACGCAGCCGAGCGGTGCCGGAGTTTCGACGAGCAATGCGCAGGCACTGGCGAAAAAGCTCATGACGTTTCGAATGGTCGTGGACAAGAAGGATCAAGGCCGCGCCTTGATCCTCAACAACCTTCTCAAGGACTCCAATAACCAGCTGCGCCTGACGCTAAACTCCACCGGACTTGCCGCCGGGATCTACACGGTACGCATCGAAGGCTTGCCCTTCGGCGGCGGCACCTATCCCTTGGGCTGGCTGCTGCTCGAAGTCAGGTGATTCACGGATCACGCAAGGTAACGATAGGCGGCGTATTCACGACGCTGCGCGTTGCGAGCGTACCGCTCAGTCCCACCAGTAACGTGCCGCACACCAGGCCGGCCGCCCACACTGCGGGATCGAGGGTGTATTCGAGCGAGAACAAGCGGCGTGCCAGAATCCAGCCGATGCCGGTCGCGCCGCAGGCCGCCAATGTTCCGGATAGAAATCCCAGTGCCGAGAATTCCGCGGCCACTCCTTGCAGGACGGTGGCGCGGCTGGCTCCCAGTGTGCGCAGCATGGCGCTCTCGTAGCGTCGTTCGTCGCGCGTCGATTGCACGGCCGCCAACAGCACGACGATTCCGGCCGCCAGGGTGAACATGAATACGTACTGCACAGCCAAGGTGGCGCGGTCCATGATTCCGCGGATCTGATTGAGAATGGCGTCCACGTCGAACACCGACACCGTTGGAAATTGTCGCACCAGGTCCCCCAGCGCCGGCCTCTGTTGCGCGGTCAGATAGATGGCGGTCATGTAAGTGCCCGCGGCACCGTCCAACAGGCCCGGCGGGAATACCAAAAAGAAATTCGGTCTGAAACTGTCCCAGCGTATTTTTCTGATGCTGGCGACTTGCACGTTGAGCGTTTCACCGGCGACATCGAAAGTCAGCTGGTCGCCGACCTTCAAGTGCAGCGCATCCGCATATTCCGACGAGATCGACACCAATGGCTTGCCGAAGTCCGCTGCGGTCCACCAATCGCCTGCGATCAGCTGGTTGTCCGGCATCAGTTTTTCCGACCAGGTTAGATTTTGTTCCCGATCGAGGTAGCCGCGAGCTGCCTCGCCACGTGCCTTCAGCGCCGCGCCGCTTTCCGAATTGATCGCCGTCATGCGCGCCCGCACCATGGGATACATGGCGGGCGAGCCGAAATGATGCGACGCTAAGAATGCGTGCAGCGCATTGCGCTCGTCCGGGCGAATGTTGATGAGAAAGTTGTTGGGTACATCGGCCGGCAAACTGCGGCGCCAGTCATTGAGCAAATCGCCGCGCACGACGGCGAGCAACAGCAGCACCATCAGGCCCAGTCCGAAGGCAACGATTTGCACCACGCTGCCTGCGCCGCGCCGCGACACGTTGGCGAGCCCATAACGCCATGCCACCCCGACACCACCACGCAGCCGTCCGGTGAGGCGTACCAGAGCGAAGCCCGCCAAGGTCAGTATCAAGCCGACGCCAAGTACACCGGTCAACACGCTCAACACCAGTTCCGTGTCGCGCACCAAACTCCAGAGAATCGCCAGCAGCGCGGCCAGTGCCAGCAGGTAGGTGACGCCATAGCGCAACGGCGGCGCGCTCACCGTTTTGCGCAGCACCCTTGCCGGCGGCGTGCTCTTCAACTGCAGCAGCGGCGGCAGCGCGAATCCAATCAGCATGGCGAGCACCGTTACGAGCGCGATCGGCAACGGCGCGAGCGACGCGGGCGGCAGCACCGTGCGTATCAAGTCCCGCAACAACCACGCAAGTCCCCATTGCGCCAAGTACCCAAGCGAGGCGCCGAGCAACACCGCGAACACCGCCAGCAGAGTCAGCTCGATCAACGAGATCGACAACACGAATCCCTGCGCGGCGCCCATGCATTTCATCAATGCGACTGTGTCGATGTGGCGGATCGCATAGCGTCGCGCACCCATGACCACGGCCACGGCGCCCAACAGCACCGAGGACAGGCTGGCGAGATTCAAGAATCGAGTGGCGCGGTCGATGGCGGAGCTCAACTGACGGCTCGAGTCCTGCACATCCTGGATGCGCTCGCTAGGCTGTTTATTTGCTTCGAGAAATTGTCGAAATTCGCCAACCGCGCCGCTCGCACCGGCGAACAGCGCGTAGTAGTTGACGCGGCTGCCGGGTTGAATCAGCTGAGTCACCGCAACATCGTCGTAATCGATCAATGCGGCGGGAGCGAGATTCACGAAACCGCCGCCCTGATCGGGCCGGTAGTCGAGGACCTGCGTGACCCGAAAGGAGCCGGCGCCGATGCGCAACGAGGTACCCAGCCCGACCTGCAGCTGCGACATGATACGCGCGTCCAACCAGACCTCGCCGCGGCCGGGGATTTTGTCCGTGTCTCGAGCTGGCCCAAAAGGCACGTCCGCGATACGCACGCGGCCGCGCAACGGATAGTTGGACGAAACCGCGTTGAATGCCGCGAGCTGACTCAGGTCGCCGTTGAAAATGGCCGTCGGGAAGGAAAGTATCCTGGCGGTCTGCAAACCTCGTGCCTGCGCGATGTCGAGATAGCGCTGCGGAATCGGCATGGTGGATTCGAGGCGCAAATCGGCCGCGAGAACTTCGGCGGCCTGCGCGCTCACCGCCTGCGAAATTCGGCTGGTAAAGAAGCCGACCGCGGTAAGCGACAGCACCGCGACGGTGAGCGCCAGCATCAGCACGGACAGCTCGCCGGATTTGACGTCGCGCCAAAGATTTCGCAATGCGAATCGTAGAACTTGCATCATTTAACCGCGTGACCTGCGTCGAGCTCCAAGATGCGACCGCAGCGCCGCGCCAGCTCCCGGTCGTGCGTTACCAGAATCAGCGTGCTGCCGGTGCTGCGATTGAGTTCGAACATCAGATTCGTGATGCGCAGGCCGGTGGCCGTATCCAAATTTCCGGTGGGCTCGTCCGCGAACAGCACCGCGGGATGAGTGACGAACGCCCGCGCGATGGCGACACGCTGCTGCTCGCCTCCGGACAGCTGCTTCGGGTAATGCGCGGTGCGCGGCGACAACCCCACTTGTTCCAACGCGACGGCCGCCAATTGACGCGCATCGCGCTTGCCCGAAAGTTCCAGCGGCAGCATGACGTTTTCGATCGCGGTCAAAGACGGGATGAGATGAAAGGATTGAAATACGAATCCGACATGTTTGCCGCGCAATGCCGCGCGTCCGTCCTCATCGAGCTGCGTCAAATCGACGCCGGCGATCAACACGCGCCCGGTACTGGGCGAATCGAGTCCCGCCAGCAGCGCGAGCAGGGTCGATTTGCCCGCGCCCGACGCGCCGACGATGGCCAGTGTTTCGCCGGCCCGCACGCTGAGGCTGACATCGGCGAGAATGGTCAAGGATCCTTCCGGGCTGGCGACGGTCTTAGAGACATTGACGGCTTCGAGAACTATTTGATCTTGCATGTAGGAGCGAGCGTGAAGCGGCTGATTTTCCTGCTGGTGTTGGTGGTAGCGAGCGTTTCGGCCAAAGCCGATGCCCCGGTGATACTCGTTTTCGGCGATAGCATCAGCGCCGGCTACGGGCTTGCACGCGTAGAGCAGGGCTGGGTGGAATTGCTCAGGACGAGGCTCAAGACCGAAGGTTACGGGTACCAGGTCGTCAACGCCAGTGTCAGCGGCGAGACGACTGCGGGGGGTCTCGCCCGTCTGCCGCGGGCGCTCGAACTACATCATCCGAAAATCGTCATCCTCGAACTGGGCGGCAACGACGGACTGCGCGCACTTCCGGTGCCGCAAATGCGCAGCAATTTCGAGCAGATGATCGACCTGTCGATGACTTCCGGCGCCAAGGTCCTGGTGCTGGGGATGCGCATTCCGCCCAACTATGGACCGCAATACACCGCGCAATTCGAAGCGGTTTATGGCGATCTCGCGCGCGCCGACAAGTTACCGCTGGTGCCGTTTCTCATGGATCGCATCGCCCTGCAACCCAAACTGATGCAGGGCGATGACATTCATCCCAACCTCGACGGCCAGCCCGTCCTACTCGACAACGTGTGGCCAATGCTGCGACCGATGCTACGAAAGTAGCGGTCCGGCACAGCGACGCGGAATTATCGACAGCTTGGCTAGTACGCCGGAGCCGCAGCTGGTTTTTGCACGCCACCGTGGCCGCTGCAAGTACCCTTGCCTGTCGAAGTGCTAGCAGTGCCGTCCTTGCATGTGCTGGTTTTTGCCGGGGCGGCCCCTGCCGCGGCGGCCGGTGTCGTAGCCGTGGTCTTGGCTGCCTTCTGCACTCCGCCGTGGCCGCTGCACGTGCCTTTACCTGTAGATGTGCTGGTGGTGCCATCCTTGCAGGTGGTCGGCGGCGCCGCGTCGGCGCGGCTCGGTTGCACCGGAGCCAACATCATGATGCAAGCCGCGATCAGGCCAGCGATAATTGCGTTTTTCATATACGAAACTCCCTTAGGTTGAATTCGTTGCAATTATAATCCGATTTATGGCGCTGCCACACGCTCGCGCGCATTGACCGGCAGGATGCTGCTAACACTCAGCAAAAAGGTCGTGTGCTGGCGCGATGTAGTGGCTGGAAACAGCGCACCGTCTACAGCAACGTGCGAATTCTCGCCGATATCCTTGGGAAATTCGGCCAATCCCACCATTTGCACATCGTTAGCCGCAACGCAGTGATTGCTTTGCGCCGGCGCATATACGTAGGCCGTGGTATCGAGCGCCAAAATCGCGACATTGTCGATGCCGTCAGATGCCGGATAGTCACGAAAATGCACCAATCCGGTAAAGGTATGCTTTACCGGCTGCAAAAATAAACAAGGGCCATATCCAATCACGCAACCGGACAAGGTCATGATGGCAATAACGCAAAGCACGGATCTACCGGTTCTCATTGACTCGCCTCGAGTGTCTGGCAGGTGAACAATACCGAGATCGGCGTGCTCGAACCCGGAATCGTCGGTTCCCGAAGATCCAGCAACTCGAACCCGCAGCGCCGCAGCATACAGAACCAACTCTCCAGCGTACGAAAGTACCAAGGTGCGGGATCCTTGAAGTCTGAATTGAAGCCCTGCCAAGTGCCGTCGCGCCATCCGTCCTGATAGGGAAGATCGCCGCAGGCGGCGAGCGGATGCAGCGTTTGTATGAGCAGACGACCTCGGCCGCGCAGGTAGCCGGGCAGCGCGGCGAGCATGGATTCGACGGAATCACTTCCGAGCAGAGAGAAATTGCAGACCGCCGCGTCGCAAGGCCGGCAATGAAAATCTCGATTCGCAAGGCTTGCGTAGTCCTGCACGTAGAATTCTCCGGCGCCGCGCGCGGCTTGCGCCACCAATGCAGGAACCGCGTCAACTCCGACCACCTCGATGCCCCTCTCCGTCAAGCGTCGCGCCAGCCATCCCTCGCCGCAGCCGACGTCGAGTACGCGGCCGGGTGCCACGCGCGCAACCGCCTCGACGATGGCGCGATCGGTCGCCAGCTTACGGCTGACGATGCTGCCGGTTCGAATCGCCTCGCTCCACGGCTCGGCGTTGACGTGCCACGAGCGAATGATGTGCTGCTCGCGAGTATCCGGCGAAGAACTCATTCCCGTAGTTTATGCTATACACGCCGTCGTTTACTCAAGGAAACTTCGCGCGTGGATCGAAATTGGCTGCATCATTACCCCGCTGGAGTGCCGGCTGACATCGACCCCGACCGCTATGCTTCGCTCAAGGTCTTGATCGAAGAAGCCATGGTGACCTACCGGCGCATGCCGGCCTTCGCCAACATGGGAGCAACGTTGACCTACGCGCAGCTCGACGAGTTGAGCCGCGCCTTCGCCGCGTGGTTGCAGCACAGATCGGGGCTGACGCGCGGCGACCGCGTCGCGCTCATGATGCCAAACATCCTGCAGTATCCCATCGCGCTTTTCGGCGTGCTGCGCGCCGGCATGGTCGTGGTCAATACCAACCCGCTGTACACGCCGCGCGAACTGGAACACCAGCTCAAAGATTCGGGCGCCAAGGCCATCGTCGTGGTCGAGAACTTCGCCCACGTTCTTGAACAGGTGTTGGCGCGGACCGAGCTGAAGCAAGTGCTGGTGACCGGAGTCGGCGATCTGCTCGGCATGCCCAAGGGATTCGTCGTGAATTTCGTGCTGCGGCACATTCGCAAGCAAGTTCCACCCTGGAAAATGCCCGGCTCCCAATCCTTCAAGAGCGCCATCGGCAGCGGCCTGGGGCTCAAGCTGGAACCCGTCGATCTGACGCATGATGACATCGCCTTCCTGCAATACACCGGCGGCACGACGGGCATCGCAAAAGCCGCGGTACTCACCCACCGCAACATGGTTGCAAATTTGTTGCAGGCGCTGGCGTGGATCGAACCGGCCATGACGGCCAGCGGTCCGCGCATCATCGTCACGCCGCTGCCGCTCTACCATATCTTCGCGCTCACCACGAACTGCCTGGCGTTTCTGCCGCTCGGCGCGCTCAACGTGCTGATCACGAATCCGCGCGACTTTCCGGCCTTCGTGAAGGAACTCAAGAAGTACAAGTTCAATTTCATCAGCGGTGTCAACACGCTGTTCAACGCTCTGCTGCATACGCCGGGCTTCGAAAACGTCGACTTCAGCGCGCTGCGCGTCAGTTTCGGCGGAGGCATGGCCGTGCAGCGTGTCGTTGCCGAGCGCTGGCGCAAGGTGACGGGCAGCATCCTGGTGCAAGGCTGGGGCCTGACCGAGACTTCGCCCATCGTCACCGCCAATCCCGTCGACCAGGAATTCAACGGATCGGTCGGACTGCCCGTCCCCTCGACCGACGTATCCATTCGCGACGACGATGGCCAGGAAGTGCCGGAGAAAGGCCTCGGTGAAATTTGCGTGTTTGGCCCGCAGGTCATGCGCGGTTATTGGAATCGTCCCGATGAAACCGAGAAAGTCATGTTCGGCGATTGGCTGCGCACCGGCGATATCGGCAGGATGGACGAAAAGGGCTTTGTCTACATCGAAGATCGCAAGAAGGACATGATTCTCGTGTCCGGCTTCAACGTCTATCCGAACGAGGTCGAGAGCGTGGCCGCCACAAACCCCGGTGTGCTGGAGGTCGCGGCCGTGGCGCAACCCGACGAGAACTCCGGCGAAGTGGTCGCGCTGTTCGTCGTCAAGAAGGATCCTAACCTGACCGCCGAGCAGTTGATCGCGTACTGCCGCAAGGAGCTCACCGGCTACAAGGTGCCGCGCCATATTTATTTTCGAACAGAGCTGCCCAAGACCAACGTCGGTAAGATTTTGCGCCGCGCGCTGCGCGACGAGCTGCGCAAGGCCGCAGGCACGGCGCCTACAGTTGCAGGCGGCGCGAATCTGCGCAAATAGGCCCGATAGGAGAGTTATCGATTGAACACACGGGTTATCGATACACCGCCGGCTTCTCCGGCAGTGGCGGCCGTTGCCAGTGCTTCGCCCTCCGGGCAATCCGCTCACCGAGTCGAGGGATCCCACTTGCGTCGTCGTGAAGTATTGGGCGGCCTCGTCGGAATCGCAACCGCGGGCTTGGCAGCCCCTCTCATTGCCACGACTCATTCGCTGCGGGTCGGCGTGATCGGCGGCGGCATCGTCGGTGGCTCGATTGCCATGCACCTGGCGGAGGCGGGCGCGTCGGTCACCGTGTTCGAAAAAGCCGGACCGGCCCAGGGCGCCACCCAGAACTCGTTTGCCTGGGTGAACGCTTTTACGGATAACGCCCATTATCAGGCACTTCGCATCCAGAGCCTTCTCGCATACCGCGACCTGGATCGGTCGCTGTCGTTGAATATGGTGTGGGGCGGCTACCTTAATTGGGCCAGCACGGAATCCGAGTCGGTGGTGGTCCGCGCGAACGCTCGACAGCTCGCGCAAACGCCCTATCCCGCGCGGCCCCTGATTCCGCGGGAGCTGATGGCACTCGACCCAAACATCGTTCCGGGACCCGTGAGCGATGCAATCTTTTCCTCCATCGACGCGCATCTCGACCCGGTCGCGGTGACTCGCCGCTTTCTCGAGCGCGCCGCGCAAGCGGGAGCTCGAGTCGTATATCCCTGCGAAGTCACAGCACTGGATATACACGGATCGCGTTGCAGGGGAGTCGCGACCACTCGCGGAACCTACCCGTTGGATCGATTGGTGGTCGCGGCGGGCGTCGACACGCCCCGGCTATTGGCTCTGGCGGATGTCCGTCTGCCGTTAAAGCATGCGCCGGGCATTCTCGCTCACAGCAGGCCGCTGCCGTTATTGACTCGGCCGGTCCACGACGCGCCGGGAAACCTATCATTCAAGCAGATGGCAGATGGCTCCGTGGTGGGTACCGATGCGCTCGACCCGCCCGACATTCCTGCACACCGCGATATCCGCGATCATGCCATCGATTTTCCGTCCGACGACTTGCGCGCGTATCACGGCAACCGGATTCTAGGAAAAATCGCCACGTTTCTGCCTGGGATGCACGACGTCGCACTGGATCGGCTGACCCTGGGATTCAGGCCCATGCCGCTGGATGAATTGCCCGTGGTGGGTGCGATACCCGCCGTGTCCAACATTCACGTGGCCGTCACTCACAGTGGCGTGACTCTCGCTCCCATCATCGGCCGTTACACCGCCGACGAAGTGCTGCGGGGCATCCGGGTCGATATGCTCGCGCCCTATCGACCGGAGCGGTTCTAGCTAAGTTAAGCCAGCGCGCGCTCTCTGCTCGTCTCGGCGTGGCTGTTCAACCCGGCTTGAAATTTTGGACGGTGTCGATCAGCAGCGCGACTCGCTGCGGGTCGACGTCGGGCGTGATGCCGTGGCCCAAATTGAAAACGTGGCCCGGGCCTGCACCAAAGCTGTCCAGTACACGCAGAGTTTCCGCGCGCAGCTGCTCGGGGGGCGCGAACAACGCGGCCGGATCCAGATTGCCCTGCAGGGCGACGCGTCCGCCCACCGCCTGACGTGCGGTGCTCAAGTCGGTGTTCCAGTCGACGCCGACGGCGTCGCACCCGATCGCGGCGATTCTCGACAGCCATGCGCCGCCGCCCTTGGTGAATACGATGTTCGGTACGCGGCGGCCCTGCGATTGGCGTGTGAGCGCGTCGACGACTTCGCCGATATAGCGCAGTGAGAAGTCCCGGTATTGCGCCGGCGTCAGCACGCCTCCCCAGGTATCGAAGATCATCACGGCCTGCGCGCCTGCGGCGATTTGCGCGTTCAAATACGAGATGGTCGCCTTGGCCAGAATGGCCAGCAGGCGGTGCAATTCAAGCGGCGCTTCGTACATCATGCGTTTGATCGCACCGAACGTCTTGCTGCCGCCGCCTTCCACCATGTAGGTCGCCACCGTCCAGGGACTGCCGGCGAACCCGATCAGCGGTACGCGGCCGCGCAGCTCGCGGCGAACCAACGCCACGGCATCGGTGACGTATTTGAGATCTGTACCCGGATCGGGCACACCCAACTTGTCGATGTCCGCGGCACTGCGGACCGGCCGCGCGAACTTCGGACCCTCGCCGGCCTCGAATTCGAGCCCGAGATTCATCGCATGCGGAATGGTCAGGATGTCGGAAAACAGAATCGCCGCATCCAGCGGAAAGCGGTCAACGGGCTGCAAGGTGATTTCGCACGCAATGGCGGGATTGGTGCACATCTCGAGGAATCCACCCGCGCGTGCACGCAAGGCGCGGTACTCGGGCAGGTAACGGCCCGCTTGGCGCATCAACCAGATCGGCCGGCGCGGCGTAGGCTCGCGCAACAGCGCGCGCAGCAGCAAATCGTTTTGCAGCGGCTCGGTCATTTACTTTGGCTCATGGATTGGCTCACGGATTGGCTCTCGGTTCGGCTCATGTGCGCTCGCTGGCGTCGAACAGCCGCGAATGCTCGAGGATGGCATAGCGATCGGTCATGCCCGCGATGTAATCGGCCACGGCGCGGGCGCGCCCCGCCGGACCCCGCAATGCTTCCAACCGCTTGCCGGTTTCCTGGTGATCTTCAGGCATCAAGCCAGGATCGTTGAAAAACGCGCCGAATAGTTCACGGACGATGCGGCGCGCCTTCGAGGTCATGCGGCGCACCTTGTAATGCTTGTAAAGCGACTCGCGCAGGAACATCTTGAGTTCACGGTTCGACTCGCTCGTCGTTTCGCTGAAACCGACCAGGGGCCCTGGATTGACGCGAACGTCCGCGATGGAGCGAACGCCGGACGACTGCAGGCGTGCTTTCGAAGAGTCGATAAGATCGGTTACCAAATGATTGATCATGCGGCGCACAATCTCATATACGAGGCGCCGACCGCCAAGTTTCGGATAGCGCGCACTCACCTCGGCGTGAAAACCGCTGAACAAGCTCACCCCGAGCAGCTGCTCCACGGTGATGAGCCCGGCGCGGATACCGTCTTCGACATCGTGATTGTTGTAGGCGATCTCGTCGGCGAAATTGGCAAGCTGCGCCTCCAATCCGGGCTGCTGCCGGTTGATGAAACGCTCGCCCACATCACCCAACTGCAGCGCGTTGTTGTACGAACAATGCTTCAGTATTCCTTCGCGGCACTCGAAGGTCAGATTCAATCCGTCGAAATCCGCATAGTGTTCCTCGAGCTCATCGACGACGCGCAGCGACTGCAGATTGTGCTCGAACCCGCCAAAATCCATCATGCATTCGTTCAAGGCATCCTGCCCGGCGTGACCGAACGGCGTATGTCCGAGATCGTGGGCGAGGCAGATGGCCTCGGACAGGTCTTCATTCAGGTTCAACGCGTGCGCGATGGTGCGCGCGATCTGCGCAACCTCGAGAGAATGCGTCAGCCGGGTCCTGTACAGGTCACCTTCGTGATTGACGAAAACTTGCGTCTTGTAGACGAGGCGCCGAAAGGCGGTGGAATGCACGATGCGGTCGCGATCGCGCTGGTATTCCGAACGGTACGCTGGCTTGGGCTCGGGATGACGCCTGCCGCGCGAATGCTCGGCATCGGCCGCATACGCGGCAAGCACCGCCAATCGAGGAATATCGGTCAATTTAGAAACTCCGCCAGTGTCGCATCGAGCGCATCGCTCGAATACTTACCGGTGACGACAGCGTGTCCGAGCTTCTCCAGCAAAACCAAGCGTAGCGTGCCGCCCTGCACCTTCTTGTCCATGTGCATCAACTCGAGCGCGCGTGTCGCGCCGATGCGCGGCGCGGCGGTCGGTAAGCCGGCGCGCGTCAGAATGGCGCGAATTTGCTCGAGCAGTGAGCCGTCGATCAGCCCTAAGCGGCGCGACAAATCCGCTGCCATCAGCATACCCAGTGCCACCGCTTCGCCGTGCAGGAACGACTGGTAAGCCGTCGCGACCTCGATGGCATGGCCAAAGGTATGACCGAAGTTCAGGATCGCGCGCAAGTCGCGTTCGCGCTCGTCCTTGGCAACCACTATGGCCTTGATCTCGCAGGAACGTGCGATGGCATAGGTCAGGGCTTCGGCATCGCGCGCCAGCAGCGCCGGAATATTGACGTCCAGCCAATCGAACAGCAGGGGATCCCAGACGCAGCCGTACTTGATGACCTCTGCAAGTCCGGAGGCCAACTCGCGGTCCGGCAGGGTGGCAAGCGAGTCGGTGTCGGCGATCACGCTAAGCGGCTGGTAGAAGGCGCCGATGAGATTTTTGCCGCCGCTGTGATTCACGCCGGTCTTGCCGCCGACTGAAGAATCCACCTGCGCCAGCAGGGTGGTGGGAATTTGCACATAGCCCACGCCGCGTTGGTAGCAGGCAGCCACGAAGCCGGCGATGTCGCCGACGACACCCCCTCCCAACGCGACCACGACGGCATCGCGGTTCAGCTTCTTGCCGACCAGGGCATCGAAAACCAAGCCGGCCGTTTGCAGCGTCTTGTGCTGTTCGCCGTCCGGCAGGATGCACTCCCCGATACGCCGCCCCGGCAGACTGGCGATCAAGGTTGGCAGGTAAAGCTGTGCGACCGTCGTGTTGGTGACGATCATCAGGTCGCCGGCGGGAACTTGCGCCCCCAACCAAGAGGGATTGGATAGCAGGCCGGCGCCTATGGAGATGGGATAGCGCGAATGCCCGACATCTACCTGAAGCGTGTGCACGGCGATGATTATACGAGTGCCTAGGGTTGGGGTACGCGCACACGGCGCATTTCATGGTGAATTTCTTCGGCCACGAGCTGCACTCGACGCCCGTCCGTCGATACCGTGAAATCGGCTATTTCTGCATACAGGCTTGCACGCCGCAGCATCAATTCGATCAGCTTTTGTTCAGGATCGGTGTCGTTGAGCAGCGGCCGGTTCCGCCCGTGGCGCGTGCGCTCGAGTTGTTGATCGACCGAGGTCTTCAGGTACACCACCACGCCGCGTTCCGCAAGGAAACGCCGATTATCCGCATCGATCACGGCGCCTCCGCCGGTGGCGAGCACGATGGATTCGACCTTGGTGAGGCGTTCTATGGACTCCTTCTCGCGTGCCCGGAAGCCGTTTTCGCCCTCTTTCTCGAAGATGAATTGTATGTCGACGCCGGTCTTGGCCTCGATGTCGGCGTCGCTGTCGTAAAAGGTATAGCGGAACAGGCGCGCCAAATGGCGCCCGACCGCAGTCTTGCCCGAGCCCATAGGCCCCACCAGAAAGATGCTTGGCTTGCCCAACATGGGGCCTATCTTAAAGAAAAACCGCCCGAAGGCGGTTTTTCCTGGCCGCAAAGTTAGCCTCTATTAGTAAAGATTCGACCCCTCGCGCAGAATCTTCGGCGTGATGAAGATCAGCAGCTCGGTCTTGTTGTTGATATCGGTGGTGCTCTTGAACAGATTGCCGAGCACCGGGATATCGGCGAGGAACGGCACCTTGTTGGCCGACTTGGTCTTGGTGGTCTCGAGAATGCCGCCGAGCACCACGGTCTGGCCGTCGTTGACCAAAACCTGGGTGATGATTTCACGCGTGTCGATCGATGGCACGCTGCCGCCGGTGGCACTGGTGACCTGGGCGCCGACCGTGTCGTCTGCAACGTCAAGATCCAAGACTACGCGGTTATCGGGCGTGATCAGCGGGGTGACCTTGAGCGACAACACCGCGTTCTTGAACTGCGTGGTGGTGGCGCCGCTCGATGCGGATTCCTGATAGGGAATTTCCGTACCCTGCAAAATGGTCGCCTGCTTCTGGTTCGCCGTGATGACGCGCGGGGCGGAAATGGTCTGGCTCTTGCCCTCGTTCTGAGCGGCCGACAGTTCCAGATCCAGCAAGTGCTTCCCGCCCAGGATCGACAAACCGATGCTGCCGTTGGTGTTTGCGGCCGGCAGGTTGACCTGATAGCGATTGTCCAGCGCCGGCAGCGCCACGACTCCGCTCGATGCGGCGCCGGTCGTGCTTGGCAGTACCGATTGAACCATCGTATCGGTACCAACGTTGGTGCCGGACACCGAGATCAGACTGCCGGCGCCGGCTGTCGTGAATCCCGTGATGCCGAGACGCGCGCCGAGATCGCGCTCATACGTGTCGCTGACGACCACGATGCGCGCCTCGATCAGCACTTGTTTGACCGGCACGTCTAGCGTTTGAACCAGGCGCCGGATGTCCTGCAGCTTGTCCGTAGTGTCCTGCACCAGCAAGGTGTTGGTGCGCTCATCGATCGACAGGCTGCCGCGCGCCGACAACATGGAGTCCTTGGCGTTCGCGGTCTTGATCAGCTTGGCCAGATCCGCGACCTTGGCATAGTTGACCTGCAAGAATTCCGTGTGCACGGGCGAAAGTTCCTGAACTTCCTTGTGCGCGGCCAGTTCAGCCTTCTCGCGCGACGCCAACTCGTCCGTCGGGCCGATAATGATTACATTGTCCTGGCGGCGCTTGTCGAGCCCCTTGGTGCGCAGCACGATGTCGAGTGCCTGGTCCCAGGGAACATTCTGCAAGCGCAGCGTCAGATTGCCGGTGACCGAATCGCTGACCACGATGTTCTGGCCGCTGGTATCAGCCAGCAACTGCAGCACCGAACGGACGTCAATGTCTTGGAAGTTCAACGTCAGACGCTCGCCCGTGTATTCCTTCTTCTCTTCGGCACCGCCGGCGGCACGCTTGGAGGACGGCTTGATTTCCACCGTGTATTGATTGTCGGATTGATAGGCCAATTGTTCGAAGTCGCCCTGGGCGCTGATCACCAAGCGCGAGCTCCCCTCGACGCGCAGCGCATCGACGGTCTGCACGGGCGTGGCGAAATCCATTACGTCGTAGCGACGCATGAGATTTTTCGGCATCACGGTGCCGGCGAAATCGACGACGATTTGATTGCCTTCCTGGCGCACGTTCACTGGTGTGCGCGGATCGGTCAGCTGCACGATCACCCGGCCGGTGCCATCGGAACCGCGGCGGAAATCGATGG
>Ga0182030_10001822_pt1 | contig 44477 bp, 32 predicted proteins | sample 812S3MmetaG_FD_121299 | JGI IMG/M metagenome (GOLD analysis project Ga0182030, IMG submission 121299) | Permafrost microbial communities from Stordalen Mire, Sweden - 812S3M metaG (Illumina Assembly) | ecosystem: Environmental > Terrestrial > Soil > Wetlands > Permafrost | place: Sweden... | reverse complement strand
TCTTGGTCGTCAGGCACTGCGATCGCGTGAACTTCGACGTCACGAACGCCGTTGTGAGAGCAGCGCAGGCTGCTCTTCAGCCGCGACACTGCCTGCCTTTGGCAGAGCTGCGTTTGCAACGCTGCGAGTTCCGCCGTGGTCAAGTCCAACCACAACTTCAAGGATTTGCCGCGCAACTCAGCCCCAGAAGCGAGATCGATCATCGCGATGAAGGCTCGATTGGCATAGTCGATTTGCAAATTCACGTCGGTTATTAGAAATCCGATCGGCGCATCATCGATCAACTGGAACATCGCGGAGTCCGGGCGGGTGGGGTCGCCAAGGAGCCGACCCGCGTCATTCGAGTCCAGCCGCATCAGAAAATACGAACTCATTCCGGCCCAAAACACCGAGACTCGAACGCGCAGCGCCCGTCCGCCGCGCAGCGACGGAATGTTGAGCGTGTGCGTGCCTCCTCGCAGCCGCGCGTGGGCGAGACCCGCGTCGATGACCGTGGCGCTGTGTTGGGCGAGTGCTGATTTTAGCGGCGCGTCGATCAATAGACCGTGAGAGGTGCGCAGCAGTTCGACTGCCGAGGGATTGGCTTCGGTGATGCGGCCGGATGCCGCGTCGATGATGAGAATCGGCTCGCGTGAGGCAGCGAACAGCGTATCGAAGCCTAATTGAGCGGTAGTTGAAGTGCCGCCCGCATCGGCGCCGCTGGCGCCGACATCCGAGTTAAATATTTGATGAAGTCGTGACATCTCGATGACAAGCGTAGTCGCGTGGCGATCGAGATGAAATTCCGGTTGCCCGGAGTATTGACTACCCGGAACCCGGTACTAAAGCGAGACGATGCCCTCGCGAATGGCATGCTTAGTCAGGTCGGCAACGGTTCTTAGCCCAAGCTTGCGCATGATGTTGCGACGATGCACTTCAATGGTCCCGAGCGACACGTGCAACCGCTCGGCGATGCCTTGCGAACGCAACCCCTCCGCGATCAAGCGCAGTACTTCCCGTTCGCGCCTCGCCAGCGGCGCAGTCTCGCCTCGAGGCGGGTTTCGCAGCTCCGCAGCCAAAGCACCGGCGATCTCGGGCGAAAAATATCCATGCCCGGCGGCGACGGCGCGAATGGCTTGAACCAGCTCGGTGCCTGCCGACGATTTGGTGACATAACCCGAAGCGCCTGCACGCACCATCGCCGTGACATAGCGCTTATCGGCAAAGGCCGATAGCGCGATAACCTTGGCGGATACGCCTGCGTCCTTGAAGCGCGCGGCCACTTCAATTCCGTTGGCATCCGGCAGGCGGATATCGAGAACGACCACTTCCGGCCTGAGAGCGATGACCCGCTCGAGCGCCTCTTCCGCGTTACCGGCTTCGCCGACGATATCGATCTCCGCTATTCTGTTTAGGGCCTCGCTCAGCGCCTCGCGCACCATGCGATGGTCTTCCACCAAGAGCACTCGTATTGTCATGCGCCGGCGTCCTGCCGATCCGGCTCGCCGAGCCACAAAGGCGCGCTAAGGGTGACAGTAGTACCTTTGCCAGGCGCGGTGTGCAGTTCGAATGTTCCGCCTACGTATGAAAGGCGTTCCCTCAAGCTAATGAGTCCCAATGGTCGACGGGCAGAGCCGGGCAGCGCCATGACATCGAAGCCGATGCCGAGGTCGGTAACTCTGAGACGCACCCGGCCGGTCTCGCTCTGGATCGCGACGCTCGCTGAATCGGTTCGGGCATGTTTGGCGACATTGATCAGCAATTCTCGCACAGCCCGGTAGAGAATCGAGCGCACCGTCGGCGCCAGCGGCTTCGGTAGACCGTCATCGGTGACCGAAACGACGATCCCGAACGTGCGTTCAATTTCTTCTCCCAGCCATTCCAAGGCGGGCGGCAGGCCCAGCTCCTGCAGCACGTCGGGCGCGAGTTGTGCGGCCAGCGAGCGCACGGCCACATTGCTGCGCTCAATCAAATTATCGACAGAGGTCGCGGTGGCGCGCACTTCCGGCAGCTCATGCTGGCAAAGACTGGCCAGGCGAATTCTGGCGGCCGCGAGAATCTGGCCCAAGTCGTCATGCAAATCCCGCGCGATTTGACGGCGCTCCCGATCCTCCGCGGCCTCTAGGTCAGCAGCCAAGGCACGCAACTGCTCGGTGCGCTGCGCGACGCGTATTTCCAGTTGCTCAGCCATGATGCGGGTTTGTTCGAATTCGTGCTCGCGCCGCGCAAGATCGACGTTCTTGAGCACACTCTCGAGCAGCACGACGCGCAACGCCTCCGCGGCCTCGATATCGACCTCGGTCCACGGCGCGGACTGCATTTGAGTAACTTCCAGCCACTCCTTGAACGAGCCGCGCGGCGTGAGACGAGTACCGTGACGATCGGTCTTTGTCGGCTTCGTCGGGTCGCCGGCCCAGCGCACCGTCAGACCCATCTCGGGACGAAACCAGAATAAGTAATCGCGGGGTAGACGCGTCAATCCCGCGGCTACCAAGCCGCTGGCCTGCGCGGCAAAATCGGCGGCGGGCGCGTACTCTGCGGCAAGGTGTTCGGAGACAAACAACGGACGGTTGATCGTATTGAGCCATCCGACAAGATCTGAAATCTGCGCCACTGTCGGCGTCGCGCCCACCAGGTGCATTTGACCGTCCAAGCATACCGCGGCGCCTCCCGCGGCCAAATATTGCGCGAGATCCCAGGACGCCAGCACGCCCGCGATGTCGTTAGTGGTCGTCAGGCGGCCGATCACCTCCTCGCGGATACGGCGCTTTTCGGCGCGCTGATTCGAGGTCTCGACTTGTACCTTGGCTTCGACGTGCAGCGATAGAATCTGCGCAAACGTTTCGCAGGAGACGCGCAGATCCGCAGGCACGTGATGGGGTGAGTAATGGTGAAGCACCAACATGCCCCATAGGTCATTTCTGCAAATTATGGATGCCGACAGCGACGCACAGACGCCCATGTTGCGCAAATACTCGAGGTGGATGGGCGATACGCTTCTTAGGTCGCAATGGCTCATATCGATCGGCTTGCCCGTGCGAATGTTCCTCTCGGGCCGCAGCGGTGCGGGAACATAGTCGATATTCGGAATCGCGCGCAGCCAATTGCGGCGATACAACTCGCGAGCTTGCTGCGGGATATCGGAGGCCGGATAGTGCAGTCCTAGGAACGATTCCAGACCGGGGTTCGCGTTCTCTGCGATAACCACGCCGCTGCCATCGGGCAAAAATCGATAGACCATGGCCCGGTCGAAGGCGGTGGCCGCGCGCATGGCAATGGCGGCAGCGGCACAGCATTCCTGCAGGCTCGAAGTATGCTGGACCGCGGCGAGCATCGACTTCAGCTTCGCAATGGGTTCATCGGCACGCGACGTAAAGCGGTGTGCGGGTTCCAGCTCGATGATGGCAGTACCCGCAACTGCGTGCATGGTAAGGTCCAGAGGCATCAAGCCGCTGATCGAGCCGACTCCCAAGCGCATCAAGGGCGCGACGAACGACGCCTCAGTGTCGAGGCCGGCAGTCACTTGTGCCGTGACCTCGGCGTCCAAGATCGAGGCGAGCGGTAGTCCAAGTAGGTTCGTGGGTTCGATGCCGAGCACCGTTCGCGTATCCCCGGCTACTTGCTCGACGGTGCGCCGCTGCCGGTCGACGACCAGCAGCACTCCGTGAGGTTGGATCGAACCTGGAATGTGTATGGGTTCGCGGTCGCACGTCGTGAGATCGGCTTCGCCGAATCGAACCTCGGCGCCGCTCACGCAGACTCCCGGTATAGCCAATCGGCGAGTCTTTCGAAGGTGGTTACGGCGGCTTCGACAGCCGCTGCTTGTCGATATGGCGTACCGCAAAATGCGTTCAGCGCCGCGGAGAATTTCCGCCACATTGCCGTGACGTCATCGCCGTAGCTTGCCAGGAAAGTGGCGCCACGCTCGGCCGTGAGACCGAGTCGTTTCTCAACCAGCGGCAGTAAAACGCGGCCGCCCAGCGTGGCTCCTTCCCAGACATAAGCGCAGCCGAACGCCGCCTCCGGGCTTGAAGCAGCAAGGACAGAGGGGCAGATCTCCAAGGAGGACACGAATACCGCGCTGGCTCCGAGCGCCTCCAGGTCTTGAGTCAACAGCGGCAGCTTGCGTCGCGTCTCATAGTCCGGAAGCGCATTGGCGAAGGATTGCGGCGTCAGTGAGTGTTCCATCGCGGCACAAAATCCCCACATTCGCTGCAAATGCTGTCGGTAGGCATCGAGGTCGGAAAATCTCGCCTTGACGTCCAAGCCTTTTTCGAGCCGTTGATGCGAGGGCCAAGTGGCCGCTCGTAATCTCATCATGGCGGTCGCCGGTTCATTAGCGGCCTTTGCCGAGTCTGGTATGGTCAAACCAACCCACCTTTATTGTTTTGCTGCGCAGCTGGCAGATTCTGGACCTTTTTCGGTCACAGCGGCAAATTGTCGACGGGGTGAGATTCCTCCCACGCCACGTGGCGTCCGATTCCGCTGCTGCGCGCCGCGTGTGCGTCTCAACCTACGGTTCGTCATTTACGCCAGTCCTTAGGGGGACCCTTTATGGAAATATCGCGCTCATCGGCTCCTGCTGTCCCGCTCGTCGATCCGACCAGCAAATTTCCGAAACCGCCATTTCCCGAGCAAAAGCAACCTTGGCCCGGATTGGCTTCCAAAATGCAGCCCAAGCCCGATCACGGCGAAAGCAGCTACCAGGGCTTTGGTCGTCTCAAGGGTCGCCGCGCGTTGATTACCGGCGGAGACTCGGGGATGGGCCGCGCTGCGGCCATCGCCTACGCGCGCGAGGGCGCGGATGTCGCGATCAATTATCTTCCCGATGAAGAACCCGATGCGCAGGAGGTGGTCAGACTCATTCGGGACGCGGGTTGCAAGGCCGTGCCACTACCCGGAGACATTCGCCATGAATCCTTCTGCCGGCAACTGGTAAGCAGAGCTGTTGAAGAACTCGGTGGACTGGATATCTTGGTGAGCAATGCGGGCCGCCAGAAATCGAGCGAGTCATTTCTGGATATCTCCACCGAAGATTTCGACTGGACCATGAAGACCAACATATACGCCCCGTTCTGGATCATCAAAGCGGCGGTGCCGCATATGAAGCCCGGCTCGTGCATCATCGCGACGACTTCGGAGCAGGCCTATGATCCTTCGCCCGATCTTTATGACTATGCACAGACCAAGGCCGCTACGATGAACTTCGTGAAGTCGCTCGCCAAGCAGTTGGCCAAGAAGGGTATTCGTGTCAACGGCGTGGCGCCGGGACCAGTTTGGACTCCGCTGCAAGTGAGCGGCGGCGCGCAGCCGGACAAGCAGCAGAAATTCGGTGGGCAAACTCCGATGGGGCGCGCCGGTATGCCCGCCGAGTTGGCGGGCATTTACGTTTTGTTGGCTGACAATCAAGCGAGTTTTGCGACGGGGCAAATATATGGCTCTTCGGGTGGAGCGGGACAGCCGTAACGGCAGTTCATGCGCAGCCGCTGAACGACGCGCCGCACGCTGAATCGTCTTTGTAAGCCACCGCTGACGTCTGCTTGGTTTATGAACTATCTAGACGATGTGCGGCAAGGCGAGGATGCTCTGTCTACCAACTTAGTCGTTACTCGAGGTCACCATGGGACGCGGAATTTTATTGTGGATGTTAGGGGTGCCGCTGCCGGTAATTCTTTTGCTCGCCATGTGTTCGCACAACTAGTCGAAATAACATGATCGGTTCACCACCCATAGATTCCCTCGATGATGTTCAACGTCTGCGCGCCGGCACGGCAGTTTCATGGGGCGCCATCATTGCCGGGGCCGCGGTCGCCGTCGCCACGTCAATCATGCTATTGGCGCTGGGTGCGGGCCTGGGATTCGCGACGATCTCTCCGTGGGCGAACCGCGGCGCATCGGCGACGACATTTGCCATTTCCGGCGCGATTTGGCTGATCGTGACGCAGTGGCTGTCGGCAGCAATCGGTGGATACATTGCCGGTAGATTACGGCATCGTTGGTTGGCGACGCATCAACACGAAGTGTTCTTCAGGGATACTGCGCACGGTTTCGTGACTTGGTCAGTGGCGACCCTGGCGGTAGTGCTGTTGGCCGGTGCGTCGCTTAGCTCTTTAAGCGGTGGCGCTGCTCGGGCAGGCGCGGCCGCAGCGGGAATGGGGATGCGCGGCGGAATGGAGCCTTCATCCTCCTCTCCGATGAGGATGAGTTCCGGTCCTGGTGAGGAGACCATGTACGGGGCTGACAAATTGTTTCGCGGTCCTGCAACGGCTCCAGCGGCGGGTGCCGCCATGGCGGGGCCAGGTGCCGCGATGCTAGGCCCAAGCGCAGCCATGCCCGGCATGCCCGGGCGGCCCACAGATCACATGGATCCGCATATGGAAGTCATGCACGTCGCGGCAGCGATCGTCGCATCAGGGGATATAGCCGCGGACGATCGCGCTTATCTGACCTCGCTGGTAGCGGCCCGGACCGGCGTTTCAGCAGATGATGCCCAACAGCGCGTTGATGCGTTCGTGGCTCAGGTGAAAGACACAGAGGCACGCGCCAAGATCGCGGCCGATGCGGCGCGCAAAGCCGCGGCCCAGACCGCCATTTACACGGCTCTCGCCATGCTCATCGGGGCGTTCATCGCGAGCGTGTCCGCTGCCATTGGCGGCCGTCTGCGCGACCAGCATCTTTAGGTTAGCGCGCCTCGCTAAAACTTGCCGCTCAGGGTCAAGTCGTAGCTGCGCGGCGGAACCCGCGTTAAAAAATCGTTGCCGTAGAACGGGTAGTCGTTGACAAGATTGTGCCGCGACGTGAGGTTGTACACCATGAACTTGAGCGTATAACGTTGCGCATAGGTGTAGAACACGCCCGCGTTCAATGTGTATTGCCACGGAATGGTTGGGGACTTGTAAAGGCCATTGGCCGCCACGGCCGAGCTCACGCCCCCCGGGCCGACCAGGTTCTGCGTCCCCGTCAAGAACGAGGCTTCGGCGTTAGTATCGGCAATGTCAACGTAGCCTGATTGGGTCGTGGTGATAGGACCGGTCACTTGGATGTTCGCCTGACCCCCGAAACCGGACTCGTGCTTATAATTAGCGAGCACATTGAACAAATGCTCCGGTATGCCGGGGTCTACAAAGCGTTGGTTGGGACTATAGAGCAGTAGCTCACCGGCGCCATCATAGTTCAACCCCGGCTGCGCAGGAAGATTGTAGAAGCCACTGGGCGTATCGAGCAGGGTATGTAGGTACGAATAGCTCGCGGTGGCGAAGAAATGGGGATCGGGCTGATAGTTGAGTTCAATCTCAGCGCCCTTGATGTGCGCCGTGGAGTGTAGGGAGCCGCCATCTCCCGTGGGCACGGCGCGCGTCTGCTTGAATATGGCGCTGGAAATGAACAAGCGCTTATCCAGCAGGTCGAATTTCACACCCGCCTCCTCTAAGTCCGAGTTCTGCCTCAGTTGGGTAACAGGTGCGAGCGTGTAAGTGCCGATGGAACCGTCATTGGAGTTGGCGTCGACGTATTGTGCGTTAGTGTAAGTGAGGTAGGCGGAGACATGCGATGTCGGACTGTAGACCACGCTGATGTTTCCGTTGTGCAACCCGTACCAGGCGGTCGAGATCTTCTCGGGCACGCCCGGAATGTTGTTCGGCGCTTCATTTCCCAAGGGGTCGTCTTCATTCAGCTGTACGATATCTTCGCGCAATCCATAGAGCATGCTCCACTGCGGTGAAAACTGTATGCGGTGCTCGAGAAAGATAGCGCCATCTTGCAAATTATCGATCACGCTGTTGTTTACATAGAAACCGTCGTACCGTGCACCGGTGCCGTACTGCGGATGGTTGAAGGCTGCCAGGTAGGGAATTGCGCCGGCGGCGGCCTGCAGCGCGGGCGGGAAAACCCAGCTGTTGGGATTGCCGGAAAGGTCGAATACGCTCACGGGCTCGTTCGCCTCGTTTTGCGTATCGTTGACGTGCGCAAAGCGGTAGGTGAAACCGGCGTCGATCTGATTGCTCACCACTCCTAAGGCGAACTTGACCTTGAAGTCGGTCTTGTTCTCGAGCGTATAGCTGCCCTTCGCCGTGTCGGCGTAATAATCCTCGGTTTGATTGTAACGATTGAGATAGTCGTAGAACGTGTTGTTGCTCACGGAGAAGTCGTCGGAGAACTTGAAGTTCTGGACGATTTGCGCCTTGGCGTGCAAGGAATGCGCTCCGGTGCCTGCTGGTTCGTCGATGAGGATTCTATCGTTGAGCTGTACCGCAGGTCCCAGCGTCACCGGCGTTCCGAAATTCGAGATCGTATCCGCGGGGGGGGCGCCCGTGAGGTATGAGCCATTGTCAATGAGCGCCTGGTTGACGCGATTGACGCCATCGTTCTCGCGGTAGCGCGTATCGACGGCTTCGCCGGTGACCAGCACGCTGTATTGGTCGGTAAAATTCGTCAGTACCGCTGCGTACAGGGACTGTTGATGGAAATACATGTCGTAGTAATAGCTGCCGCTATCATCGGACGCGAAGCTGACTCTTGCCGCCGTGTTCGATGATACGGGGCCGCCGACATCGAACGAGACGCGGCGTTTCTGCTGGCTGTCGAATTCCAGTTCGAATGCTTCCGACCACTTCGTGAATGAGGGCATCTTGGTGGTGATGCCGATCGACCCGCCGACGCCGGCTCCCGGCCCTTGCTGCACACTCGCCGTGCCTTTGACGATATCGATGGAATCGACGTCGTTGAAACTGATCGGAGCGCCATAACCGTTGAGCGTGAAGCTGTCCCGCATGCCGTTGTAGAAAATGTCGCCATATTGGCCGCGGATGCGCGGAACGTTGGGCTGGCCGAACGCGGCGTCCGCATAGCTGCTCGACGTCAAATAAGAGAAGCCGCCGGGATTCTGGATATTCAACGCGTCGAGTTGCGCCTTCGAGATCAGCGAGTTGTTGCGTGGCGTGTCCATCACGCCGAGATCCAAGCCGTAGGCCGAGGTCGACGTCACCGTAGTCGGCAAAATCAAGTCGCCGCGCTTGATGCCGTTCACCACGATCTCATCAAGGTTTTCCGACGAGCCCAGCTCAGCAGTAGTGGGCGGCGCGGTGGCGGCGGTTTGCTGCGCAAGAGCGGAATGAAATCCGCTGGCAATCACGCACGACACAACAACCGAAACCATATTCCGTAGCGTCAAGCGTCACCTCATCCCATTACTTTATGTATTGCTCGATGCTATCAGGCAAGTCGAGCGTGTCAAGACGCGCGCCGACCGCGACAAGAGCGTTCGCTTCATTCTCGAGTAATGAATTCCTTCAAGCACCAACTCCGTGCTCGCGTTTTCTCGCGTGCCCTTCGCTGGTGCATCGTCGTACGGCATCGCAGTGCAGCCGTCAGCATTGGCGCGTCCGCGATGAGAAGTACCACTTGATCATTTTGTGAGCAGCGACGAGGCGCGGCAAAACCGCAGAACGCTAGCGCGCTATCGTGGTGCCGGCGGTCGGGGGATTGACTTTGGAATCTTCCCAACCACCGCCCAAGGCGCGGATCAGATCCACGCTGGCCTGCAGCTGCAGGGTGTCCAGATTGAGCGCCTGGATCTGGGTCTGAAGAAGCGCGGTCTGCGAGGTGACGACAGTGAGATAGTCCGTCGCGCCCTGAACATAGAGCGCCATGGACAAATTGAGCGTGCGCTGCGCGGCCTCCACCGCTGCTTTCTCTTGTACCGCGGCATCAGAGTAATGATTCAAGTTGGCAAGGCTGTCCTCGACCTGTTGATACGCAGTGACGACGGTGCCGCGATAATTCGCCGCGGAGGAATCAAATTCGGCGCGAGCTTGCGCCACCTGCGCGCGACGCAGGCCGCCATCGAACACACTGAGCACAGCGTTGGGGCCAATTGCCCAAAACGTGCTGGGCGCGGTCAGCCAGTTGGAAAAGCGGGTGCTTTCGACGCCGCCCTGACCACCCAGTGTCAGGTTGGGAAAATACGCGGCACGCGCGACGCCGATGTTGGCATTGGCCGCGATCATGCGCCGTTGCGCAGCGGCGATATCGGGACGGCGCTCGAGCAGTTTGCCTGGCATTCCGCTCGGTATTTGCGGCAGATTTATCGCGACGATTGCCGGGTCTATCGAGAACGTCGAGGCTGAGAGGCCGAGCAGCGCGGCGATGGCATGTTCCATCAAGGCACGTTGAGCGAGCGTCTGTGCTTCCTGCGAGCGTGCGGCGGCGAGCTGCGTCTGTGCTTGAGACACGTCGAGACCCGCTGCAATGCCTGCACCGTGGCGCTGCTCGGTCAGCGTCACGGCGCGCGTGTACGCATTCACCGTGTCATCGAGTATCTTGCCGGCGCGATCGAGACTGCGTAGCTGCACGTAATCCTCCACCAGTTGCGCGTTCAGCGACAGCCGCGCGTTCTCTAGGTCGGCTGCGGCGGCTGCGGCGTTGGCGGCGCCCGCCGCGACTTCGTTGCGAATCTGGCCCCACAGGTCGAGTTCGTAGCTGATGCTGCCGCCTAGAATGTTCGTGTCGTAGTAGCGCGGCGTGAGTGCCGAGATGAGCGGCGCGTTGGCCGATTCTCGTGCACGAGCGACGCCGGCGTTGAGACCCAACGTGGGGAACAACCCGGCGCGAGCCTGATCGCTTAGTGCCCGCGCCTGGGCATAGTTGGCGAATGAGGCCGCCAAGGACGGGTTGCCGCTCACTAACCGAGTTTGCAGGTCATCGATCTCGCCGCTGCCATAGAGGCTCCACCAGCGGTCGCGCGGCAGACGATCTGACGGCTGAGCTTGAGTCCAGGATCCGGTCTCCTTATAGGCGCCGCCGCCGGGCACTTCCGGAGTTTGCAACGGCGGAGCCAGTGAACAACCGCCGATCAGCATGAGCAGCGCATTGCACCACGCACCGACTCTAACCCTTGGCATTGCTCGTACCGATGAGCCGAACCTGCGCGCCATTCTCGATGCCGTCCGGCGGGTTTTGAATGATACGGTCGTCCGGTGCAATCCCGGACGCGATTTCGATGATGGGACCCAGGTCGCGCTCGATCGTCACTCTCTTGAGCAACACGCGGTTGTCGCTCTTTACCGTGGCGATGGACAGCCCCTTGGAGTCGAAGATGAGCGCGCTCGACGGTATGCTGAGCACATGCGCGGGCGGTATGACTTGCAGATGGATGCTGGCATAGTCGCCCGGCATCATTTCGCCGGCAGCGTTATCGACGATCAGTTGCATCAGCGTGGTACCGCTGTTCGGATTGACCGCTTCTGATGACGACTCGACGGTACCGGTGAAAATTTTGCCGGGATGTTCGGGCACGATGATCGTGGCCTTGGTGCCCGATGGTACGCTCGGAACGGAGTTTTGCGGCACGTTCACATAAACTCGAAGCTTGCGGGTTTCGGAGACCACGAACAGCTCCGGGCCTCCGGCGGATCCGACATTGATGAGCGCGCCGATGTCGGTCTCGCGCGCCGTGACGATGCCGTCGAACGGTGCGATCAGACGCTTGAAGCCCGCTTCGGCAACCAAGCGATCGACATTCGCCTGCGCGGCCTTGACCTGGGCAACATTGGCATTCCACGTGAAGGTGCGCTGATCGACGTCTTGCTTGGCGACGGCATCGGTGCCGGCGAGTGATTGCCAGCGCTCGGCCGTGATCTTGGCGAGCTTGGCATTAGCCTCTGCAACCGCCAAATCGGCGCGCGCCTGTAGCAGCTGTTGATCGAGATCCGGCGTGTCGATTTCGGCCAGCACATCGCCAGCCTTTACCTTGCTGCCGATATCGTGTTTCCAGCTCTTGAGATATCCCGGTACGCGCGCGTAGATGGGCGCGCGAATGTAGGCTTCGAGCCGTCCGGGCAGATCCAGCGAGGACTGATTCTCGACCTGTGCCGGCGACACCACGGCAACCGACGGTATCGCTTGCGCTTCAGTCGCATCGTGCAGGTGCGAATTTTGCGCCGCCCGCGAGACCAGGCCATAGGTCACGACAACCGCGGCCAAGACCAATGCAAAGACACCCGCCAGACGCAGCCGGCGGGTACCCTCGCGGGGGAAGCTTCGATCAGGCGACATGATTATCTCCATGGTGGTGCCGGTGAAGAATGCTGAACACCACAGGGACGAAAAACAGCGTGGATATCGTCGCGAAAATCAGACCGCCGATCACAGCGCGTCCGAGCGGTGCGTTTTGCTCGCCGCCCTCACCGAGTCCGAGCGCCATGGGCAGCATGCCGATCACCATCGCCAAGGCCGTCATCAACACGGGACGCAGACGCACGAAGCCGGCCTCGAGCGCGGCCTGGGTCGCATCGCCGAACTCCGTGAGTTTCTCGCGCGCGAAACTGATCACGAGCACGCTGTTGGCAGTCGCGACGCCCATGCACATGATCGCGCCGGTGAGCGCGGGAACCGAGAGCGTGGTATGCGTCGCGAACAACATCCATACGATACCAGCGAGCGCCGCGGGCAAGGCCGTGATGATGACGAATGGATCGCCCCACGATTGAAAGTTGATCACGATGAGAAAATAGATGAGCACGATGGCCCCAAGCAGCCCGAACAGCAAGCCTTCATACGCACTTCGCATGGTGGCAGTCTGCCCGACCAATTCGATGATCGAGCCTTTCGGCTTGTCCTTGGCATTGTCAGCCATGACTTTGCGTATGTCCGCCGACACCGCGCCGAGATCGCGCCCTTCGATAGTTGCGTAGATCTGGACCATGGGTGAAATGTCGTACTGTGAGACCACGGCGTTGCCGTGGCCGCGCCGGATGTCGGCGATGCCGCCGAGCACCGTGGTCGGACCGCCCTTGGCATTGATCGGCAGATTTTGCAAGGCCGGCAGGGTATCTATGTCGTATTGCGGAGTCTGCAGGGCAATCGGATAGGTGACGCCATTTTTCTGGTTCAGCCAAAAAGTGGGCGCGACCTGGCTCGAACCCGCGAGGTTGACCACGAGGCTGTTGGTCACGTCGGCCGCGGTGACGCCGGTGTATTGCGCGCGCGTGCGATCGATGTCGACATAAAGCGTCGGCTGCAGTGCCGACTGCTGGATGCGGGCATCGGCCACGCCGGTGATATGGCGTATCTGCGTGAGCAACTTGTTCGCATAGGCAAAATCGGCGCCGAGATCATTGCCGCGAACCTGTAAGTCGATTGGCGCCGGGGCGCCGAAATTGAGTATCTGGCTGACGATGTCGGCGGGCAGAAACGAGAAGCTCATGCCGGGAAATCGGCGCGGCAGCTGTTGCCGAAGGCGCGTCACGTAGTCGGCGGTCGGCGCGTGACCCTCGTTGAGCGAGATCTGAATGTCGCCATCCGATTCACCGATGGTGCCGGTGTTGTTGTAGACCGTGTTGATGGATGAAAGGTACGTGCCGATATTGTCGACCACCGCCCCGATCTCGGCCACCGGGATGACCTCGCGAATGGCGCTCTCAACCTCGGCGAAGCGTGCCGCCGTCTCTTCGATGCGCATGCCGACGGGCGCTCTGACGTGCAGCAACATCTGACCGCCGTCAACCTGGGGAAAGAAATTGCGGCCAAGGAAAGGAAACAGAAGAAATGAGGCGGCGACAACCAGCAGAAAGCCCGTAACGAACAGCTTGCGACGCTCGATGGCGAGTGCCAGCAGATCGTGATAACCGGCGCGCAAACGTGTGAAGGTGTCTTCGAATGCATGCTGAAATCGCACCAGCGGATTTTTGGAGGGAGGTTTGCTCCCGGGCGCGTGTCCGGTTGCACGCTCAACATGGATGCGCAGCAGATATTTCGCCATGGTCGGCACCAATGTGCGCGACAACAGAAATGAGAAGACCATTGCCAGCACGACGCTTTCAGCCAATGGGACGAACAAAAAGCGCGCCACACCGTCGAGGAAAAACATCGGAACGAACACGATACAAATGCACAGCAGGGAAACGAAGGCGGGGATGACGATCTGCGAGGCGCCGTCCAATATCGCGGTCTCGACTGCTTTACCCTGCTCCAAGTGATAGTTGATGCTTTCGATGGTCACCGTAGCTTCGTCGACGAGAATACCCACGGCCAGCGCCAGGCCGCCCAAGGTCATGATATTCAGGGTTTCGCCGATCGCCGACAGGGCGGCTATAGCCCCCAAGATGGAAAGCGGAATCGACGTAGTCACGATGAGAGTCGATCTCCAGCTGCCGAGGAACAAGAGGATCATCAAACTGGTCAACGCCGCGGCAATTACCCCTTCGCGAATTACCCCCTGGATTGATGCGCGCACGAATATCGACTGATCCGCGATCGGTTTCACTTGCAGCGCATCGGGCAAAGAGGGCTTGATGATATCCAGCATCTTCTTGATGCCGCTGACAATATCCAGCGTCGAGGTCGAGCCGTTCTTGAACACGCTCAGAAGCACCGAGCGGGTGCCGTCCACATGAACGATATTGGTCTGCACAGCGTTGCCATTGTGTACGTGGGCGACGTCGTGCATGTATACCATCGCGCCGCCGACGCTCTTGATGGGTAGATCGGCAAGATCGGAGATCTTGTCGGGTGCGCTGTTCAAATTGACGGTGTATTCGTATTCGCCGATCTTCTCCGTGCCGACCGGCGTGAGGAGATTCTGCGCTGCAAGCGCATTGGCGACATCGAGACCGGTCAATCCGCGTGATTGCAGCGCTGCCGTGTCGAGGTCGTACATCACCTGCGGTGTTTTGCCGCCGAAGGGGTAGGGGATTCCCGCACCTTGCACAGTGACCAGTCGTGTGCGCACAAAATTCAAACCAAGATCCGCGAGATTCTGTTCGGTGAGTCCCTTGCCTCCCAACGCCAGCTGAATGATAGGCACCGTCGATGCGCTGTAATTGATGACCAACGGCGGAGTAGTTCCGGGGGGCAATTGTTTCAGCAACGTCTGCGCTATGGCGGTGACCTGTGCATTGGCCGTGGCGATGTTGACGGTGGGGTGAAAGTAGATCTTGATGACGCCGAAGGTGGTGTATGAATTCGCCTCGATATGTTCGATGTCATTGACCGTCGTGGTGAGGGCGCGTTGAAACGGGGTGACGACGCGGCCTGCCATCTGGTCGGGGGGCAAACCTGTGTATTGGAAGGCGACGCCGATGATCGGGATGTTGATACCGGGAAATATGTCGACCGGCATGCGCAGCGCGCTGAGCGTGCCGATGAGGAATATGAGCAGCGCCAAAACGATGAATGTGTATGGCCGGCTAAGCGCGATACGGACTAGGGCAAGCATGTTGGAAACTTACAGGGGCTCGAGCAAAGGCGCGCCTACAGGCGCAGAGCGGCCCAAGCTCGCCAAGACCTCGCATGGAAATTCTGCTGACGCCGCTTTGGCGGTGCGCAAACGTCTAGTGACAAAGTACAAGAGTCGATTGTCGCCCAACTGGCGTTCACTGAAAATAGGCAATATAGGCGAGTCAGTATATCCAAAGAGTTGATAATGGACCAATCGACACTCCGTACGGTTCCTATTGTGGTGCGTCATTGCGAGGTTCCTGCGCTTTTTTGGGCGGCACCGCGACGCAGTGTCGGTTCATCGGGAACCGAACGCCCTGAATGGTAAGCTTCCCTGGTACGGCGTCTTGCCGGAATGCTATATGGGGAGAATCTGAGTTGCGGTTCAGCGAACTTGTACCGGGCGTGGTGATCCGAACACCGCCTCGTCTTGTTACGGCCAAGGAGATGGTGGAGTTTGCTTCACGCTACGACCCTCAATGGTTTCATACGGATCCCGTTCGGGCCCGAGACGGTCGATGGAAAGGTCTCATTGCGAGCGGTTGGCACACGTGCGCCATCGCGATGGAACTCATGGTGCGCCACGTGCTGGCGGATTCCGAAGCCTTCGGGTCGCCGGGGATCGAGTCGATAAAGTGGCATGAGCCGGTCCGACCGGACGACGGCGTCGCGCTGCGGTTTGAGGTTTTGCGATCCAGCAGATCCCCCTCGGGACGCACCGGCATTCTGCTGTCGAAAACGGAACTATGGAATCAAAAGGATCGGCATGTGCTCACGTTTCAGGGCACCACCCTGTTTGAAGTAACGGATTGACGACAGCCGCGCCCGCCGTTCTTCAGAACGAGTAGCCCACCGCGACCACCAAAGCCTGCGGTCCAAAGTTGATGTGCGTCGTGCGAATCACCCCTGCAGTGTCGGCGTCGAGTCTGGTCTTTACCTGCGTCGCTGAATAACTGGCATAGGCATTCCAGTTATTGGCGATTCGGTATGTCAGGCCGACGGTGCCGGCGACTCCGACGGAGGAGGTGAGCGACAGCTTGGTCGGACCGCCGCTGGCGGCGTTTCCCTGAGCCGTCGAATCACGATCGTAGAAATTGGTGTAGTTGACGCCGATGCCAATGTACGGACGCCATCGTGAGTCCTCACTGAGGAACATGTACTCAGCAAGCAGTGTGGGCGCCAACCATCGAGCCGTCGCGATGGTTTGTCCGTTGTACGGTACGGAACCGAGGGTAGCCGGGCCCTTGCCCACCGTCTTCTGCAGCGGCGGGTAGCCCAGGGTCAGCTCGACATCGAAGTGCGCTGACAAGCGTCGCACGTAAGCCAGGTACAGGGTTTCGACGTTCTTGGCATCGATGTTGGCGCCGGGCGGCACGTACGGCCCGGAAAGATCGTCGGCGGACACGTGATAGAACACCGAGTACACACCGATGCGCGCATTATTGCTGGCAACGTCATCAGCGTGCACCGGTACGGCGGTCACGCTAGCCGCGGTAGCTACGATCAGCATGACAAAGCGCATCCGACAGAACAATTTAGTCATAGCCGGTCCTGTTAGAGTTGGCTGAAGAAAGCACGGGCGGCGGCCGCGCAGAAGGGCAAAACCGAGGCGTGATAGCCCTCTACGAGCAATTGCTGCGCCGCCGCCGGCGACAGGTCACCGCCGGCCGAGGTCTGAAGGTAAGCGAGCTGTGCCGCTTGGCTCGCCTGAAATCCGATCTGTACTTCCGCGTAAGGCGAAGCGGGGGTGCCGCTCACGTCCAACACACTGATGAGACCCGCCTGCACGAGTGGACTCCAAAAGGCAGCCATGGTCTGTGTGTTCACCGAGAAGTATACCGTCGGATCTGCATCACCGCCGCACAGCAGGGTCGGAGAGTTTGGCGACCATCCGCCATTGCGCAGATCATTTTTGTAAAAGGCTTGGCGCAGAGTTTGCACCGGTACGGTCGCCGCCAACGGCACGCCCGCAGTCGGCGTGGGCACGGCGCCGTCGGGGTTGGATGCGGCGTCGAGTGCATAAGTGACACGATATGAGTTGTTGACGAGATACGGCGAGCCGAAGCCGAGAGCAAACAGAGGCGTCTGCGCAGTCGGGGGGAGCGGATAATTGGCGGAGCCGGGCACGGACAGTAGCGCAGTGAGTTCCGTAGACAAAGCGGCATTGCCAGGTACGCTTACGAGCGGTGTCGTGCTGTCGAACAGTGCAGTTTCAGGCAGCAGAGCGCTGGCAAAAAGCGTGGCGATGGGAGTGTCGCTCGGCAACAACGTCTCGATGCCGTTCGAATAGGTCGCTGAGTACACGTCGCTCGGCGCGCTATAGACATTGCCATAGGCCTTCTGGTAGCTGGTCGTGAGCAACGGCGCAAACTCGGTCGAACCCAAGTCCACATCGCCCAGGAAGAGCGCGTCGCCGAATGCCTCCAACGCGTAAGGACCCGACATGGGGGCGGCGCCCGCCACCACGGCGCCGCTCGCTTGGAGCGCGCGCTGAGTCGCCATCGCCACATGACCCCCTTCGGAGTAACCCGTCACGAACAGCTTGCCGCTGTCGCTGGTCGCGGAACTCAGGGTGTTGGGCAACGCCGTGCGCGCAGCCGCCAAGATGTCGATCATTTCGCCGGACTGCTGCTTGGCGTTGAGGAAGGGGTGATAGCCGAGGGTGGAAATGTCGTAGCCGGCATAATTCGGTGCCACCACGATAAAACCTTGTGCGGCGAACATCGCCGCGATCAATACACCCTCTTCATTGGAGCTATCCGTGACATTGGCAAGGTTGAGCGCCTTGTCCGTGTTGGTACCGTGAGCGTAGAGCACGATCGGGCGTTGCCCTGAGCACGCCGGCGCGGCACCCGTGGGTACCATCATGGCGCCGGACGACTGCGTCGTTTCCCCAGCGCCGCCGAGCGTCCAGAACTGCAGATAGTAAACATCCACGCCACAAGTGGGATTCCCGGTAATCTGCAGTAGCTCAGCGCCGGTAGCGGTGGCGTTCAGTTGCGCGCGCAATGCCGCAGCGTTCAAGGAGGCCACTCGAAATGGCGGATTCACCACCAATGTTCCGTGTGCCGTCGAAGTGGAAACCGACGAGGTTGGGCTGCTCGAGCCGCACGCGAACAGCGCCGCCATAATCAAAGCAGTGCCCAAAGACATCAACAACTTGAACATTGCCGTCCCCCGGAAACAAGCCGACCGTGCGTTATATGTGTACCGCCATCGTCAGACGAAGTCATGACGCGGCGGTGGGACTGTACACGAATGATATTTGTCGCGAAAGCAACGCGTGCGGCGCCCGCGGGCAATCCTAACTGCCCATCGTGATTGGGCGTGATGAGGTAGGATATCGGCTTCGAAACCACGCCTGGAGCATCATGAGCATATTCGCCAGCATTTTGAGCAAACTCGGTTTTGGTACAGCTCAAGCTGCGCCGGCGAGTGCGCCCGCAGCACCGCAGGCATCAGCTGCCACGGTACCAACCGCCGCCCCGCCGGCGGTGCCCGCCGCGATCAGCGTAGTCGACGTCGTCGGCCAGCTCGAAGCGCTTGCCGCCAAGAATCCGGAGAAACTCAACTGGCGTGTGTCCATCGTCGACCTGATGAAGCTGCTCGGCCTCGACAGCAGTTTTGGCGCACGCAAACAGCTGGCCACCGAACTGGGCTGTCCGGCTGACAAGATGAGCGACTCCGCGCAAATGAACATGTGGCTGCATCAGACGGTTCTGCAGAAGCTCGCCGCCAACGGCGGCAATGTGCCCGAGGAGTTATTGCACTAATGCGCTCGGGTGCATCGACGTTGCGGCGCGCGTGACGGTGGCTCTACGCGGGCGCGGCTCCTCGCCCCACATTCGACAGGCGTACGCTGGCGCGCACCATGGTGCCGCCGGCGTCCCGTTTGGCAATCTCGAATGTCGCGCCGATGACCCTCGCGCGATATTCCATCATGCGCAGCCCCAAGCCGCCATCCGCCGCGGCGTAAGCTTCGTAGCCGACGCCGTCGTCGGCAACTTCCAGCACCAGATAGTCATCAAGAACTTGCAACGTTACGTCGATCTGCGAGCACGAGCCGTGGCGGATGGAATTTTGCACCGCCTCGCGAGCAATGCGATACAAATGATCCGCGGGCAGCTCATCGATGAGTAGTGCGCCGAGGAGTGGCTCGACATGCACGTACACAGGGAGTTTGTTGCCGATGTCCCTAACCAGCCGTCGCAGCGCATCGCGCAGCGAGCCGCGCATCACGTAAATTGGAGATAGTCCGCGTGCGAGATCGCGTGCGCCGCGGATCGCATCGACGACCTGAGCGAGAATCGAGCGTAGCTCCGCTTGCTGCTGCGCCGCGCCCAGGTTCGAAGATGTCGCCAGTCCCTGCAGCATCAGTGCGATACCAGAAAGTTCCTGGCCGAGACCGTCGTGAATGTCGCCTGCGAGCCTGAGGCGTTCGTGGTTTGCCGCGGTCAGAACATCACGTTCCATGGCGCGCTGTTCGGAAATGTCGGATATCGTCAGGGTGAGGCCCTGGATGTGGACGTTCGCAAAACGATTGGCGCCCTGAATTTTAAGTATGCGCGGTTGCCCGTATGAGGTCTCGAAGGGAACTTCGAGCGGCGCGGGAGGTTCGCCATTTTCCATCAGCCTTTTGATGAACCGCTGCAAGGTGGTTTGATGCCCGGCACCGAGCAGCAAAGCGGCACTCGAGCCGATCGCACTCGAAGGCGCTGTGCCGATCGTCGTCTCGGTCGCGGGACTTGCGAACGCGACGATGCCACGGTCGTCTATTACGAGAAACGCATCGTGCGACTGGCGCACGAGTTCCGTCACGCGCGCATCCGCGACTCGAAATGCAAGCTCGCGATTCAGCGCCGCCAGCGTGCGGCGCGCAGCTGCCTGCCGAGTGAACAGCAACAATGCGCTCAAGATAACCAGGCCAACCAAAATCCAGGCATCAGGCGCGCGCGTAGCGGCCAGTGATGCCCCGAAGAGCGCCATGGCCAGCAGAATGAGCAGTGTCGGCACGAATGCGTAGGCGGAGTGCTCTTCGGCTGCGACTACTTCCTGGGGATCTGGGCGCTGCGGGGTAATCGCCGCAGCACACGCAATCAGCGTGAAACAGAGCACGTCGCCCAAGTTGTAGTACAAGCCCACGTAGTTGCGGTCGGTGAGCCACGTCGCCAGCCAACCCACCTCCCAAATCGCGTCGAGCAAACCGGCGCCGATCAGCAGCAGCGGGATTGGCCGCAATCGCGGCATGCGCAGGAACAGCAAGGTAGCCATGGTCATCCAGGCGGCCAAGCTGACAGCATACGAGAGCGCGAACGGCACACCGACTCGCGGCGCGTGTGCAGCCGGTAAGAATGTGCCGAGCAGCGTTCCCCAAAAAGTGCCGAGCAGGGCGACAGCGATGGTCGCAGCATCGAGCCAGGTGCGTCGATCGCCAAACGAGCCGCCGAATCTTTTGAAGGCGACCGCGTAGGCCGCAGTCAGCAGCGCATAGTCAACGAAATAGCATAGATCCGCGGGCGATAGCCGCGGCACGCCCCCCATGGGGCGCCAATGGTTCCACACGTACGTCGCTATCAAGCTCATGGCACAAAACGCGCAGACCAAGGCCCAGATCGCTGCGCTACGTCGCTGCGTGCGCCAATGCCCCCACATCACAGTCGCGCTGCTCGCCATGGCGATGAGTTGCATCGGCACCGCGATCCAATCCGGGAGTGCTCGCCAGGATCCCGGCGAGCCCGACACGATGGCAATGAGGACCACGGACATCACGGCGTACAGAACCGCGGCAGGCGCCAGCCCGCGCCGGATGCGTTCCACTGCTGACGATTTAACCGGCACCTCAGCTAGCTGCTCGGCGTCACTCACCATCAGCATCCTTGTCGCGCAAGTCGTCTCGAAGGCAGCTACCTGGTTAAGGCAACGGCACTGTACCGTTAAGCGCCGTAATGCCGAGGCAGCAAGATACGAAAGTTGGTGCCGACACCGGTCTCGGAAGTCATTTCGATGGTGGCATCCAGCAAGTCGCACAGGCGTTTGACGATGGACAAGCCCAAGCCCTCACCGGTTGAGCCCCTTGCGGTGCGCGTTGCGCTGGGCGTGCGCCCTTTGGCCGCGGTTGCCGCGGCTAGTAGATCTTGCGTGTTCGCCTCGACGTGCCTCACTTCAGTCGCTTGCTGCTGAGCTTTCTCCAACGCCTGCGTGAGCGGCTGGTCGGAACCGCTGTGAAATCCTGGCCCGGTGTCGGTAATACACAGCCGCCATCGTTTCGGATCATTTCCCTCACTATCGCCCCAGGTCACCGTGATGCCGCCTTGGCGCGTGAACTTCACGGCGTTCAAAATCAGATTCTGCGCGATACGGCGGATTTTTACCTCGTCGCCCTGCACCGCAAATCGGTCGGGGCCGCTGCAGTGCAGAAACAGGTTGCCTTCCTGAGCAACGGAACGTATTCCTTCGCATAATTGCTGCATGAGAGCGGACACATCGACGAGTTCGACGCGCCGTTGCTCGCCGCCGGCCTGCAAGCGCGCCAATTCGGTGACGTCGTTGAGCAGGTGATGCAACGAGGTCACGTTGCGCATGAGTATCCTAACGAACGTGTCGCGCGTCGGTTCGGGCAGGCCGCTCTGGCTCAGGCCTACAGTGGCATTGGCGACGACGCCGAGGTTGCCGCGTAGGTCGTGCGCCGCCTCGCGCCACAAGTCAGCTCTTTGCTTCTCCAGCTGTTGAATACCCTGAATGGCGGCTTCCAGATCCTTTACATGACCCGCAGCTTCCTGCTGCTGCAGCTGGAAGAATTGCGCTACGCTCTCCTCGATACCGGTACTGCAAAGTGACGCCCACAGGCGATTGGACTCGCGGGTCGCCTGTGCATTGACGCAGCGATAGCCTTCCAATTCCGCGACCACTATCTCGTTGAGCTTTCCCAGCTCGCGGGTAACTTCGCGCAAATCGTAGCCTTGTTGCCAACGCTGCAAACCGTGCGCTGCGGCATGAGCCTGGCCCACCTCGATCTGTGCCTCGACCGCGGTGGTTTGCGAACTCCGCAATTGGCGCTCAAAAGTCGAGAGCAGAGCGGGGATGTGATCATATAAATCGACATAGGGCAGCGCATCGCTGGATGTCAGGGCCGGATCCCGGTTGATGGCAATTCGCCAGGCACGCAAAATCGCTTCGCGCCGACTCTGCAGATGGTTGGCGAGTGCAATCAGCTCGTCATCGAGGCTTGCCACGAGTTTCTCTCCCGTTTATTCATCCCTTGACGGATTGTACCGTGTTTGGCGCTCAATCCCGAGTCGTGCCTCGCCCAGGTGTTCAACGAAGAACGGGGACGTCGATGTAGCTATCGCTGAACCACCGAACTTTGATGGGGGGCGCGCCATCGGCGATCGACTCTTCACTGACATCATTTCCCGTGCCGTAGTTCATTTCACGATCGGGACGCTTGCTGATGCCGAGTATCATGACCAGACGGCTACCCGGCTGCAGCAGTCGGCTCGTCATGCGCTCGCTGCGGAAGTTCACGGTTTGACGTTCGCCGGCCTTGAGCAGGTGCCGATGCACACGATCTCGCGCATAGCTGGCCCGAATCTCGTCGGTGGGACTGAACAGGCGCAGGTAGTCACCGTTGGCCTGGTGCTCATACAAAATGATGTTCAAGTCGACATCCATCTTATTCACGGTAAAGTCCAACCAGGCCGTCAACAGACCGTTCAACTCGATCGGCTTCGGCAGGGGATCGCTTTCGTACAATACATAATTGTGCGGCGCCAGACTCTTGCTGATGAGGTCGAGAGATGGCACCCAGGCAGCATCCTTGCGGCTCTTTAGATTGACGGTTTGGTGAACGAACGAGGGGCGTGAGATTTTATGCTGGCTCAGGTGGTGCGTGTCTCCGGACGCCGTAGGATCCAGATAGAATCGTATCGTGCTCTTCGCCATGGCGTCGATCGAGGCGACGTGACGCCACTCATTCGCGCCCATGACCTCGAAATTGACCCGGTCCGACAGCAAGGACGGGATTGCGCCGCCATTGAACACATGGTCGAACCATTGGTAGCGCAGCTCCCGCATATCGACCAGCGCTGCGGCATCGACCGCATACGCTTGCAGCGTGACAAGCGGACCGCGCTGCGTGACCGCGTCATCGTACGGACCGATGAACAACGTGTGATCGGCGCGCGGGTTGTAGCGATGGTGCTGCATGAAGTAGTACAGCGCGCCCGGCTGGCTGCCCGCGAAATAGCCGCTCATCGTCAGCACCGGTATGTTGATCTTCGCAAATTGCTCCTGGAAGGGGATCATCTCCTGCCAAAACCGATCGTAGCTAGGGTGATTCAGCCAACGGATGAATATCGGGTTGGGCTTGCCGTGGATGCGGCCCAGATCTCGGTACCGTCTGCCGCTGGCATACCACTTCTCGTTGAGCACATGCCACAAGGCATCATCGTAAAAATCCTTCTCATCCGCCGGCCTTTTGTCGCCGACATACAAAGACCAGCGGTAGGCCGAATTTTGAAAAATGTTTCCCGCCATCGGAACATCCACGCCAGGTGCGCTGGCTGCGGAGGTCGCGATTGCCTTGAGCGCGGCAGGCAGGCGCTTCGCGGCGGCCCATGAGGTAAAGCCGCTGTAGCCTTCGCCGTACATGCCAACCCGGCCATCACTCCAGGACTGCTTGGTAATCCAGTTGATGACCGTGCGCGCATAGTCGCCCTCGTGCTGGTAGGGCAGAACCGGCCCCGGGGTACCGCGAACTCCCGGGCTGTATGCGACCACTCCAACATAGCCATGTGCCGCGCACTCCTTGGCACGGTTGGCGGAATCGTAAATGGTGTATTCCAACAGCGCCGGCAGCGGCTTCGCGGCGCCTCGCGGCCGAATCAGCATGGCGGCGATGCTGGCGCCGCTGGGCGTGTCGATCAAGATGCCATCATCTACCTCGTAGCGCCGTCGATCGTCCTCTTCGATGAGATCATCGACCGAAGGGGCGAAGACTCGGAAGGCGTCGAAATAGAGATATGCCCGAAACAGATCGAACGCCGCCGATTCGCCGATGCTGTCCGACGTGCGCTGCAGATCCAACAGCTTTTGGAAACTGTCCTTGTAGAATAGCGGCGACGCGCGGAACCATGCGTTGACCGTGTAGGCATCCCGGTCGTTGAGGCGGCCGGCCACTTCGCGATACGACTTAGCGAAGGCGTCCGCGAAATTCAACCGGTCGCGTAATTCCAGTGCGCGCGCGTGCGCGTAGATGTCGAAAATGATGTCACGCGCCACGGGCCGAATGCCGTTGGTTCTTCGCCGCCGCTCGCGCAGCGATTGCCGCGACTCATCCGCGGCCGAATAATTGCCTGCCACCATTTGCAGGGCCGATAAATTGGCAAGGTAGCGGTCCGGGTCGGGATCCTGATAGACAGGGACCAGCCGGGCCGCCAAATCGCGCAGCGCGGCCGCGGCATCTCCTGGGACGTCGGGTGCGCGAAATTCCAAATCCGAGGCCACGGCCGTCGAGGCAAGCATCCCAGCGACTGCAACGATCCAGACTCCAAGCAGATACCTGATTGCCCTCACGCGCGGCTTCCGGATGCATTGCCCGGGCTGGCGCTCACGGGGACGCGCGCAGCTTTGACCAAATGCAGAACGCGCGTGAACAGCGGATGAGCCTGGGCCGGGCCACCTATGTGAATGATCGCGGTGTTCTTGAGTTCATTGGTGAACACGTCGATGAGGACCTCGAGAACATCGTCCTCCAGCAAACCGAAAGTGCCGTCCACCAAGACCCACGGCGGAGCCTGCAGCAGAATTCTGGCGACTGCGAGGCACAGCTGTTCGTCCTGACTCAACTCTCGATCCCAACGATGCGTTGCATCGAGCAGCGGTGCCAGGCGTTCAAGACCCAGCCTGTACAGGGCGCGCTTGAACGCCGTATCTGCGAAGTTTTCCGCTTTCATGGGATAGGCGAGGACCTCGCGCAACGTGCCGCGCGGCATATAGGGAGTGCCGCGCGGCAGATAAAAAATCTGCTCCGCCGCAGGACGCACGATCCGACCCATGCCCCACGGCCATAAGCCGGCCAGCGCCCGGAACAGCTGTGTCTTTCCCGTTCCCGGTGCCCCCAGAATCAGCACGCGTTCGCCGGACTTCACCACCACGTTTCGCTCTTTGAGCTTGTCGGCATTGGCCGAAGATACGATTTCAAGATCGTCGATTTCGATGGTCCCTGCCGCGCCCTCTACATAACTGATGCGGCTCTCGCAGCCGATCGGTTCGTGCACACTCATCAGCGCGTAGCGGAAATTGGCCACCCGCAGCAATGTGGCGCGCCAATCCGCAATGGCACTGAAGTTGTCGACGAACCAGCGCAGTGAAGATTGCGCCTGGCTGAACGCGCCGGCCGCCATCATCAGGCCGCCGAAGGTCACTTTGCCGCTGAAGTACAAGGGCGCCGCAACCAGGATCGGCGCAACGATCGTCACCCAACCGAAGCCGGCTGTGACCCACGTGAGATTGGCATGACCCCACACGATGCGGCGTGTTGCCGCCAAAACATTGCCCAGATGCAACTCGATGCGGCGTTTTTCGTCCGCCTCGCCCGCGGCCAGGGAGATATCATCGACATGCTCGTTGACCCGCACCAGGGAGAAACGCAGGTCCGCCTCGCGCGCGTAGCGCTGCGCGTTGCGCCCAATCAAACCACGCCCGACGAAGTAGCTCAGCAACGAGCCGATGCTGGCGTAGGCCATCGCAGCCCAAACCATGAAGCCAGGCACCGTATAATCGCGATCGCCGACGTGGAACAGAAAGTCCTTCGACAATCCCCAAAGCACACCGGCGAAGGTCAGAAACAAGATGGACGCCTGCAGCAAGCCCACGAAAAGATCGGCCGACAACTCGCACAGCTTGCGGGCATCTTCGTGAATGCGCTGATCCGGATTGACGCCCATGGGCCCGGCATTGGTCAGCCAGAATGCGCGGCGCGGCAGCATCCAATCCTGCAACAGGCTCAGGACCAGACCCTGACGTGTCTTCAGCTCCAGCGTTTCGACCAGCCAGCGTTGCACGACGTTGAGCGCCAGAATACATGTTGCAATGACGAAGAAGACGCCGAGTTCGAATAAAAAATCGCGCAAATCACGCCGCGACAGCGCGTCGTAAAATGGTCTATTCCAGAGGTTGAGACGAATTTGGCCGTAAGCTGTCGCCGCCACGATCAGAATGATGGCCAGTATCAGAAGAAGGATCGTCTTGCCCACCGGAGAGCCAAAGATCGTGCGGCTCAAGAGTCCGATCTGGCGCGAAAAACCCAAATGGGCGAATTCGCCCTCGGACCCAGCGCTGGGGATGTCTGTCGAGCGGTCTGTCACGGTGTCCGCAGGATACCACCCAAGTCGAGGCGGGAGCGTTCAGGCCGATGTGACGCAGATCACTTCTGCTGCTGTCCGCGGCAATGTCACCGAGTCCGCGTCGAAATCAGTGAACGGGCTGCCGTCGATGATGACGCTGCGCAGCGGCGCGCCTAGGGGCGGCTTGAGTACGAGTTTACCGGAGAATCCGGCCGCTATCTCGAAGCACAGCGTCGCGGCGTCCAACTTGCGCAACGAATAGCTGAACGCGCCGTACCGCGTCGGCATGGCGTTCACGTGCACGCCGCCGCCCTCCAGCCATTCCGGCGCCAGGCCGGCCGCGACTATCAACACGTGATCGGATTCCCGTTCGTAGGCAAACAGAGCCCGTACGGCGAGCACGTATTCCGCCGCTATCCACGTATGCGGTAAATCGCCGAGGTGAGCCGGCGTACGCTGATCCTGCCACGCGATCTCGGGCCACTGATTCCAAGGCAACGGCCGGCGATCGGACAGGAAGAAGCGCAGTAGCTCGAGCGCCGCGGAGCGCTGACCGAGGCGTACCAAAGCACCGATGTTGCGGATCTCGTAGGGCGTGTAGTTGGTCCATGACACGGCGCCGCTGCGTTTGTTGCGCCAGTCAGCGAGGTATTTCTCGAAAGTGCGGTCGAGTGCGCCACGGTTCAGTCCCGCGGGCACGTCGAACAGGTAAATCGCATTGGCGGTCGCGGTGGGATCGAAATCGGCCCATTCGATGCTGCCCGGGATGAAGTCCAAGTTGCGCTGCGCGCGCGTGTTTTCGATCGCTGCGAACAGTGACGCGGATAGTCGCTCGCCGAGCTGTTGCCAGCGCTGTGCACAGCTCTCATGAGCGGTGCGTCGTGCCAGTTGCGCAGCATCCAGCAGTCCTCGCAGCGTCCAAAAGTCGTCCCAGAAAGAGTGCACCGGCTGGGCCAGATAGCCCTCATGGCTCACTGAAATTGGCATCAGTCCATTCGTCTCAATGGCGCTCTCGATGAATCCAGCCGCCTTCTCGATGCTCGGCCACAGATCGCGCACCAAGCCGATATCCGAGGAGAAATAAAAATAATCGGCAATCAGCGCCAACAGTTCTCCGTGGCTGTCGTGCTCCACCAGCCAATCGACGCCCTCGCTGTCGACGCAACAGGGCACGAATCCGTCGGCGCGCTGATACGGCGCGTACCAAAGGATGAAATCGCGCACCTCAGCCAGGTGCCGCATTCGCAGCAGCGCCGCACTCATCATGGCGCCGTCGCGGATCCACGAGCGCGTGTAACGGCGGGGACCGGGTTGCAATGCAGGGCCGCGGCGCGTGACCAGGACGTGCGCTGTGGCGGTGAGCGCGGCACTCACGGCTTCCATCGCCCAGCCGTTGCCGCTCCACTGCGTCACCGCCACTTGCGCGCTCCATTCGAACGCAGGCTCGCTGGGCACGTATGCGCCATCGGACACACAGTTCACGGTGTTTTCACCGGACTGATGCGCCAGCAGAGAAATGTCGAAGCAGATTGCTCCACAGGCAAAGCCGAACGGATCGTTGATGCTGGCGGCGGCGGGCAACGCGCCGGTAGCCAAATATGCCGGCATGAATCCGTCGTCGAAACGCAGCGCGCCGAAGCGCGCCGGGGACGCTGCGGCGGGCGGCTCGGGCACCAGCAACGTGGTGCCGTTGACGTGGACGGCTCCGTCCAGCCATTGCAAATCGTGAATCGGACTCACCCCACCCAGCTTGCGAAAGCTTTGCCACGGCGGCGTCACTTGGAATGGCCGCAGCAGCACGAACAAACGTGCGGTCAGTTCATGCGCGCTCAAGTTCTCGATGCGATAGCGCACGCGCGTGGCACCGCTTTGCGTGGCTTCCGCCTGCATCGTCAAGCGCCAAGCAGCGTTCTCCCAGATTACCGAGGGCACCGGTATCCAACCTTGCAAGAGTTGCTGGCGAGAGCGCACGTCCGCCCACGTCACGAGTCTATTCCCGACCCACAACATCGGCTCGATCGAGAATGAACCCTGGCCGACCTCGACCATGCCGTCATCGTTCATCAAGCCGCAATGGTCACCGTGAGAAATACCGAACGGTGTCCACATGCTCTGTTCACGATGCAACCAGCGCGGGTGCCAGCCGCGTGCTTCGCCAGCAGCGATACTGTTCCAGAAGGCGGGAATGGAACGCGAGAACTCGAAGGATTGCACCCGCAGTGCAGCTCCCGCCGAGATTTCATGCAATTCCAGGCGCAGAAATCGGGCGCGCAGTCCGGGCGAATACACGTACGTGCGGCGGCCGCCGGCCGTCGGTGCCTGATGAATCGTCGTCCATCGCGTCCCGTTGCTCGAAGCGCGCAGCCGAAACCCGCGAGCGGGCGCATGCTCGAGCCAATCGATGACGAGACCGCCGATCGTTCGCCGCTCGGTCCAGTCGATGACTATCCAAGGCCGAGCATCGTCCGGGCGTGGTTTCCAACCGGAAGCCGATAGCGCGGCGGCCGCTTCGAATTCAGGCAAGGCGCTCGATGCCGTCGCCTGGGGCGGCGCCGTCGGGGTGCAATCCTCGATTTCAAGGTCGGAAATCCACAGCGTGCCTTTACCGCCCGCGCCGGCGACGATGGCGAATTCCATGGATCCCAGTGTCGATATACGGCCGGATCCGAGTGGTCCCCAGGCGAATTCAATCTCCCGGCTCGCTACTTTCAAGTGCTTCCAGCGCCGTGGTGGTTCAAGGTCCCTTTGCACGTGCCGCCAGACATTCTGGCCGGTGGCATCGACGAGCTTGAGTTCCAGGTTATTTACGGCGCCGTTGCCGCGCAGCCGAAAATTTACCGCGTAGTCTTCGGGCATTGCGCGGCTCACTGCGCAGCGCGCGACTACGAAGCCGCCGCCACCATGGAAATCGTAATCCAATCTGAGCGTAGGAGCGCGGGCCGCCGACAACGGAGTCAAGCGCAATTGAGCGTTGCCGGATACGACCGGCTGCCATGCCGATAGTTCGACGATGACGCTGCGAGGGGTCTTGGTCATGCTGCGCCATTGTATGCGTGGGCGACGGTGGCGGCGCAACAAACTACCGCATCCTCGGAGTTGCGCACGTGCGCGATTAGCGTGTAATTTGCTCCGCAGTTCATGAGTACCGTCCCCAGTCGTGTCATCGTGCCGAAGTATCTGATCGTGACCGCTGACGATTTTGGTTTGCACGAATCAGTCAATGACGCGATCGAGCAGGCAAGCCATGCGGGTATTCTTACCGCCGCCAGCTTGATGATGTCGGGACCGGCGGCGGCCGACGCGATCGAGAGAGCACACCGGCTGCCTCAGCTTCGTGTCGGCCTGCACCTCGTACTAGCCGATGGATGGCCCGTGCTTGCGCCAGCCGAGATTCCGTTGCTCGTCGATCGCGACGGCTTCTTGGACGACGGGATGGTGCGGCGAGGCATCGCCATCTTCACGAATCCCTCGGCCAAGCGCCAGATCGAAGCCGAAATACGTGCGCAACTTCTTGCCTATCGCCGCACCGGGCTCACCCTCGATCATGTGAACGCCCATAAGCACTTTCATTTTCACCCGACGGTGTTGAGCATATTGCTGTCGCTGGCGCGCGAATTCGGCATCCGGGCAATTAGGGTTCCGCGAGAGCCGCTGTGGTTCGCGCGAGCTCACGGTAAGTGGTCGTCGCTGCCTGGCGCTGCGTCGTTGGCAGCGCTCGCCGCGACCATGAAATATCGGATTCGTGCGGCAGGGATACTCTGCAACGACCAGGTTTTCGGTATCGCGAACAGCGGCTCCATGGATGAGCGCGGCGTGCTGAAGGTGCTGGCGCGGCTACCCAATGGCATAACCGAAATATATTTGCATCCAGCGATCGAATCGGGAAGCTTCGTGGCGCCCTCGATGGCGAATTATCGGCATGGGGACGAGTTTGCTGCACTCCTGAGTCCTCGTGTGCGCGCCGCCATAGATTCATTGGGTATCAAATGCGGTGGATACAACGATGTTTCGCGGGGTCAAACGCCATCCGCAGCGCCGTAACGGGCAAGCCGCCTACCTCGAATATTGCAATTGCAATATACTCATCGTCTCGGGATCTATACCTGCCACAATGGTAGATTATCGTTTCGGACCTGCGTACTTTCGACATGCTTTGCTTGGCAAAGCCCTCATCGAGGATAGTGACAAACATGACGGATCCAGCAAAATCGCTCGAGCGCCCGAACCTTAAAGCCTTGTTTCTGCAAGCGCCGTCCTTCGATGGCTTCGACGGCGGGGCGGGCTCGCGCTATCAAGCGAAGCGCGAGGTAAAGTCGTTTTGGTACCCGACCTGGCTGGCGCAGCCCGCGGCGCTGGTGCCGAATTCGCGAGTATTGGATGCCCCGGCAGATGAGCTTTCGGTCGAGCAATGCCGCAGGATTGCCAGGGAGTATTCCCTGGTGATCATGCACACCAGCACGCCATCCTTCCCCACCGATGCGAAATTCGCGGAGCTTCTGAAGGAGGATAATCCGAACGTGATGATTGGGCTGGTCGGCGCCAAGACCATGGTAGACCCCGAAGGGTCGCTGAAAGCCACGGCGGCCGTCGATTTCGTGTGTCGCGAGGAATTCGACTTCGCCTGCAAGGAGGTGGCTGAGGGAGCGCCGCTATCGACGGTCAAAGGAATCTCCTACCGCGGCGCTGATGGCCGGATCATGCACAACCCGTCGCGTCCGATTCTCGAGAACATGGACGAATTACCGTTCGTGGCACCGATCTATCGGCGCGATTTGAAGATCCAAAATTATTTCATCGGTTATTTGAAGCATCCGTATGTCAGCTTTTACACAGGGCGGGGTTGCCGCTCGAAATGCACGTTCTGCTTGTGGCCGCAAACCGTGGGCGGCCATCGCTATCGAGTGAGATCCGCGGCGAACGTCATCGCGGAAGTGAAGTGGATCAAGGAGAACATGCCGGAAGTGAAGGAAATCATGTTCGACGACGACACCTTCACGGATTCGTCCAACCTGCAGCGCGTGGAGGACATTGCGCGAGGCATGGGTGCGCTAGGCATGACGTGGAGTTGCAACGCGAAGGCGAATGTGCCGTTCAATACTTTACAGGTCATGAAGGAGAATGGGCTGCGGTTGTTGCTGGTGGGTTACGAATCAGGTGACGATCAGATTCTGCACAACATCAAGAAGGGTCTGCGCACGGACATCGCGCGACGCTTCACCGAGGATTGTCGCAAGCTCGGCATCGTGATTCACGGCACGTTCATCCTGGGATTGCCCGGGGAGACGCGCGCGACCATCGAGAAGACCATCGATTTCGCCAAGCAAATCAACCCGCACACCATCCAAGTGTCGCTGGCCGCGCCGTATCCGGGTACGACGCTGTACAAACAAGCGGTTGACAACGGCTGGCTGCAAGAGAACGAAGCCGCCAATCTGGTCAATGATAAGGGCGTGCAGTTGGCAGCAATCAGCTATCCACATCTATCCAAGGAAGAAATATTTCACAGCATGGAGATCTTCTATAAGCGCTTTTATTTTCGCCCCAGCAAGATTTGGGAGATCGTGAAGGAAATGTTGGTGAGCTGGGATACGATGAAACGGCGGTTGCGGGAAGGAGCCGAGTTCTACCGATTTCTGCGGGCTCACCAAGCCTGATCACGGCGAGCAGCGTGATGCGACGCATGGCTTGAGGATAGCGGCTGGCATCGGTGGTCTGCTCGGATTGATGCTGCTCATCGGCATTTTCCTGCATGCGGATCTTGCAGGCATGTGGCGGGTAACCGCGCTGGCGGGCGGAAACCTACTGTGGCTCGCACCTTATCGACTGCTGTTTTTCCTGCTATACGCGCTGGGTTGGGTGGAATTGCTGCGCCCGTACGAGCCGCCGGGCCAGCGCATCGGCTTGGCATATGTGTTTTGGGCTACCACGGTGCGCGAGGCCATTGACCGACTGCTGCCGGTGGCGAGCGTCGGCGGCGCCGTCGTAGGCGTCCGTTTGATCCACCTACGTGGTGTGCCGATTGCCGCCGCCGGCGCCACGGTCATCGTCGAAATTCTCCTGACGCTCGCTGCGGTGTACGTATTCACCCTCATTGGATTGCTGTTGCTGCTGGGATTTCACCCGGGGGGGTCCGGCGCGCGCTATCTCATTCCTGCACTGTTGTTGAGTTTGCCGGTACCGGTGTTGACTGCCGCCTTGTTTCGTTATGGCTCGGTGTTTGCGCGCTTGGAGGTCATTTTGAAGCGCATCGCGGGCATCGACATCCTCGGTGCCGAAGCGGCGTCGTTGGATCGCGAGATCAGATCCTGTCTGGGCAGGAGACCGGCGATTCTCATCGCCGGTGTCCTCGAACTCGCGGCGCTGGTGTCCGGTTCGTTCGAAATCTGGTTCGTACTGCGTGTCGCTGGCCACCCGATCGACATTGCCTCCGCGGTGATCATGGAGAGCCTGACGCAGGCATTGCGTCATCTGGCTTTCGTGGTGCCTGCCGGACTCGGCGTCCAGGAGGCAGCTCTGATCGTGTTCGGGCACGCGCTCGGCGTCGGCAGTGATTTAGCGCTGACTATATCGCTCGCCAAGCGGGTTCGCGAGCTTTCATGCGCCGTGCCTTCCTTGATTTCGTGGTCGCTGGTCGAAGGGCGGCGGCGGACCCATGCAGCGTGACTATACGGCCTCGAGCACGGTCGCGATGCCTTGGCCGCCGCCGATGCATTGGGTCGCCAGCGCGTAGCGGCCTTTGTCTCGCAGCAACAGCGACGCGGCCTTTCCGGTGATGCGCGCGCCGGTCGCGCCGAGCGGATGTCCTAAAGCCATACCGCCGCCGTCGACATTGATTTTTGCCGGATCCAACTGCAACTCGCGAATGCAGGCCAGTGCCTGTGAGGCAAAGGCTTCGTTGATTTCGATGACATCCAACGCCGCCACGTCGAGACCCGCGCGCTTCATTGCCTTGCGAGTGGCGGGAATCGGGCCGATGCCCATCACTGCGGGATCGCATCCGATCGTCGCCATAGCCTTGATGCGGGCGAGCGGCTTGAGCGAATGACGCGCGGCGAATTCGTCGCTGGTGACCAAGAGCGCGGAGGCGCCGTCGGTCAACGGCGAGGAAGTGCCGGCGGTAACCACTCCATCCGCCGCAAATACGGGCCGCAATGCGGCCAGCGCCTCAAGCGTGGTGCCGGGACGAATGCAGCCGTCGCTGTCGATCAGCTCGCCCGATTCCAATTGAATTGGCACGATCTCATCGCGCAAGCGACCCTGTTCGCGTGCCTGTGCGGCTTTGCGATGCGAATCCACCGCCAACACTTCCTGATCGTGGCGCGCCACATGGTATCGCTTGGCGACGTTCTCGGCGGTCTCGCCCATCGTGATGTACGCGTCGGAGTAACGGCCGAATAGCGCGGGATTGGGCGACTTGTTGAAGCCGCCTTGCGGCACCATCGACATGGACTCGACACCGACGCAAAGATAGGCATCGCCCACGCCGGCCTCTATTTGAGCTGCGGCGATGTGAATGGCCGACATCGATGAACCGCAAAAGCGGTTGACCGTCATTCCGCCTACTTCCTGCGGTAGATTGCACAAGAAAGCGACGATGCGAGCTAAATTCGATCCTTGCGGTCCCTCCGGGTAGGCGCAGCCAAGAATGACATCCTCGATCAGCGCAGGGTCGAAATCCGTTCGCCTGAGCAAGCCCGTGACTACTTGGGCCGCCATGGTGTCGGGACGCAGTTGAGCAAACGGTCCCTTGCGGGCAAATTGTTGCGGCGAGCGGGCAAAGGCGGCGATGACGGCTTTCATGAAAATTTCCTCGTATATCTTCGGGACATTCGCTTTCAAACCGAGCCTATCTGCGGGCTAGAGCGCTCAGGAGGCTCCAGCCACCGGGCGGTTGCCGCTTCGGCGCAGCAATGTCAGGGCCAGCACGGCGGAAGCCAGCATCAGAAACAAGCTCACGGCATTGAGCACGGGAGTGGCGCCTTCGCGCATGCGGGCATACATCATGACCGTCAAGGGTGAATCGGCGCCAACCAACATCAAGGTGGTGTTGAAGTCCGCAAATGACATCAAGAACGAAATCGCGGAGGAACCGAGCAGCGCCGGCCGCAGGTAGGGCAACAATATCGTGCGGAACACCGCCAGTTTGGATGCGCCCAGATTCAGCGCCGCCTCCTCGAGCGTGGAATCGAAACGGCGCAGACGGGCGCTTATGGTCAAGGTGGCGATGGTTGCGATATAGGAAAACTGACCGAGCACGACCAGGGGCAGTCCGGGCCGCAAAAAATCCATATCCCAGCCGAAAGCATCTTCGAGGAACTGCGCAATTCTGCTGGCAAAGGCCAGGATGGAGATTCCCAAGATGACACCGGGGATGACCAGCGGACTGAGCATCAGCACCGACAGCGCTTGTTTACCGCGAAATCGACCACGCTCTAGCAGGAAGGCGTTGGTGGTACCTAGCAAGCCGGACAAGAGCGTGACCCAAACGGCGACCATGCAACTCGTCCCCAAGCTGCCGAGCAGCTCACTATCGGCGAATAATCCGGTGCGGCCCTTGGCCTCATCTCCCAAAAACCAATCGAGCGTGAAGCCATGCCAGGGAGGGGCCGGGTAAGGTGCATCGTTGAACGCGAAAACCGCCACCACCGCCAACGGCAGGAACAGGAAGGCGAGAAAGGCCAGCACATATCCGGCGGTCGAAACGCGCAGCCAAACAGGTCGAGGCAGTGAGGGAATCATGCCCGCCGCATCACGTCGCCGAAGCGTTGTCCGCTCAGCCGCAGCCCCAGCACTACCAATGCGGTCGAGAGTCCGAGCAGCAGAAAGCCGAAGGCTGCGCCCTGTTCCCAGTTGAAGCGAGTGATGAACTGCGCATAAATCTGTTCGGTGAACCACTGTGAGTTCTTACCGCCGAGCAAGGTGGGCGTCAGATAGTTGCCGAGTGTCAGCATGAACACCACGATGCATCCGGCGGTGATGCCCGGTGCTGCGTGCGGAATCACGATGGTACGCAGGATCGCAAAACCGCCGGCGCCCATGTCGTAAGCCGCTTCGATCAGCGAATTGTCGAGACTTTCCAAGCTCGATACCAGCGGCACCATCATGAACAACAGCGAGGTGTAGACCAGACCGACGAATATTGTCGCATCGCGATACAGGAGTTCCACGGGCATTGCGGTGACATGCATTTTGACCAGCAGCGCCGGCAGCACCCCCGACTCGCGCAACAGGATCATCCAGCCCAGGGTTCGAACCGTTTCGCTGACCCAGAAAGGGATCAGACAAATAATGAACAACAATGAACCGGCACGGCCGCGCGCCAGTTTGGCGATGACCCACGCAATCGGAAAAGCCAGCAGCAGCGTCATGCCGGTGGCTAACACGGACATTACGGCGGTATGGACGAAGACGTGCCAGTAAAGCGGCTCGAGGAAAAAAGTCTTGTACTGAGCAAGACTGGGCACATATTGGCGTGGAGCGATTCGCTCCCGAAACGACAACACGGCCAGGTCCGCATGCGGCAGGATGATCAAGGCGCCGAGCCATAGCAGTGCCGGGGCCAGCAGCAAGCCCAGCGAGAGTCGTGCCTGCCAGCGCGTGGTGGCGGCGCCGTCAAGCATCCCGGCCTGCATTTCCAGCACGAGCCGGGTAGCACGCCGCTCGAGCCGGATCGAAACCGAACGCGACGGGATCGCGCGGTTTGAGATCGGAAAACTGCCCGGTCTGTGGCAACGCAATGCGAAATTCGCGCCGGGTCTTGGCCTCTTGCAAGAGCACGGCGGAATTGGCGCCGTCGAACAAAACACTCTGCACTTCGCCGCTGTGATGCGGCTGTTCAGGCGGCAGGTCGGCGGGCGCGCGCGCCAACGTTGCGATCTCAGGCCGCACGAACGCTTCGACAGCGTCGCCGACGCCGACCGATCCGTGTACGAACGCGCGAATGGTCCAGCCGTCGGTCGTTGCAATTTCGGCGATTTGCGCATCGCGCGATATGCAACGGCCGACTATGCGGTTATTGGCGCCGACGAAGCTCGCGACGAACGGCGTTTGCGGCCGATAGTACAAATCCTGGGGTGTGCCTAGCTGCTCGAATCGCCCTTGATTCATCACGCCCACATGGTCCGATAAAACCAAGGCTTCAGACTGATCGTGGGTAATGTAGACGAACGTCGTACCGAACGCCGCTTGCAGCTGCTTGAGCTCGATTTTCATATGTTCGCGCAGCTTAAGGTCGAGGGCGCCCAAGGGCTCGTCCAGCAGAAGCAACGTGGGTTCCAAAACGAGACTGCGGGCGATGGCGACGCGCTGACGCTGACCGCCCGACAACTCATCGACGCGCTTGTGTGAGGCGCCGCCCAAGCCCACGCGCTCGAGCATCGCGGCGCTGCGCAGCATCCGCTCCGCACGGTGCACGCCGCGCCGGGCGAGTCCGTACGCGACATTCTCGCCGACGTTCATCATGGGAAAGAGCGCCAACTGTTGAAACACCATGTTTACCGGGCGGCGATTTGGCGGCACGCCCGCCATGCTGGCGCCACCGATGGCGATATCGCCGCCATCGGGTGCTATAAACCCGGCGATCATGCGCAGCAGCGTCGTCTTGCCGCAACCGGAGGGTCCCAGGATGGAAAAGAAACTGCCGCGCTCGACGCTAAAAGATAAAGCATCTACGGCGGTGTGGGTGGCGAAGCGCTTGACGATCGCGCTGGCAATCAAGTCCGCAGTGCTCAATTGGCAGCCTTGATGCGGTCGAGCACCCGGCCCTCCATTTCTTCCAGGCCCGAGGGTATCGCCGGGTACCAGTGAATGCTCTTCAGAGCATCACCTGGAAACGTTGCGGCGAATTGCGCTTTGAGGCGCGGATCCACGAGAGCGTCCGTACCCGCGGCGGCGGAAAAGCTGCCGACGGACTTGATTACGCGTGCGGCGTTTTCCGGACGCATGGTGAAATTGATCCACGCGTACGCGGCGGCATCGTTGCGGCCGCGCGCGGGCAGCGCGAACGTGTCCAACCAGCCGAGCGCTCCGGAACGCGGCACGACGAATTGAATATCCGCGTTCTCGCGATTCAGCGTCCAGCCGCCGGTATCCCACATCATGGCAGCGACGACTTCGCCGGAACGAACGCCGTTGAGCAGCTGATCCTTGTTGTCATAAAAGAACTTGAAATTCGCCTTGCAGGCAATCAGCGTCGCTCCTATCTGATCCATGAGCGCACCATAGGCCTTCGGATCGCCGTACAAGGCAAAGGGATCCTTGCCCGCGGCGAACGCGAAGGCCATGAGCGTCGGGCGGCGCAGGCGTATCGCGGTTTTTCCTTTGAGGTCGGCGCGGCACAGGTCGCCATAGTCGGCAATTTTGGCGCGTTTGCTGTTCACCACCAATCCGTCCGTGCCCCATAGATAGGGCAGTCCGTAGACTTTGCCCTCGACCGTCGTGTTCTTGCGCACGATCTCGACGAATTGCGGTTGAAATTCCTCGAGCTTCACCTTGGTCAGATCGAAAGCCTTGTAGATGCCAAATTCGGCTTGTACGGCGGCGATACGATCCTGAGAGGGCTGCGCCAAATCAAAGCCGGCTCCGCCCGTGGCGCGCAGTTTGGAAATGATCTCTTCATTGTTCGACAGCGTCACCTCGACGTCGATGCCGGTCTCTTTCTTGAAGGCGGCAATGAGATCGGCAGGGACGTAATCCGCCCAAGTCAAGATGCGCAGCTTGTCGGCGCGGGCCGTTGCAACCATGAGACACAAAGCGGCCAGAACCCACGCCGATCGGAAGTACTTCATCGATTCTCCCAGGCTGCCGATAGCGCATCTTACCGAAGCTTGCAGGCACAAGCTGCAGCGATTGACAGCGCGACCCTCCAAATCATACCGTGGGAGCGAAGGAGATCAACGTGGCTCAATCCGAACATCCGGACTGGCGCACCTGCGGTGTGCGCGTCATCAAAAGCGATCGGCTGGACAGCAATACGGCGCAAACGCCGGGCATGCAGCGAGCGGCGGCCGTGAATTTTGCGCGGGTCGGTTCGCAAAAATTATGGGCGGGCACGGTGATCATCGATCCCAACGCCAAGACCGGTGCGCATCATCACGGTGCGTTGGAAAGCGTGATCTACGTGGTCCGCGGGGCCGCACGCATGCGCTGGGGCGAGCGCCTCGAGTACACGGCCGATGCCGAGGCGGGAGATTTTATTTTTGTGCCGCCGTATGTGCCCCATCAGGAAATCAACGCCTTGAGCGATGCCGCGCTCGAATGCGTACTGGTACGCAGCGACAATGAATCGGTCGTGGTCAATCTCAACATCGACGCCGCGGAGCGGGTGGAACAGGTGTATTGGATCGATCCCATTCATACCACGCGATAGCGCGGTCAACTATGTCAGTGCTTCATGCACCAAACGGATTTGATCTGCGGCTTGGGCGAGCACGGCGCTGCAATCCGACGGGGTGAGCCCGATGCTGATGAAGGCATTCACGCCTTCGGCGCCGATGACGCGCGGTTCCGGCATTTCCAGCGCGTCCGCCAGCACGATGCTCGCGATCAGCACGTCGCTTAAGCCGGCCTCGTGTTTGCTGCGGCGGTCGACGTCGCCCTGATCGCCTACCGCCTCGCACACGGATTCGGCGATTCTCCAGTTCTCGAGTACCGCCTTGCCTATCGAGGCGTGCCAGCCGACGATGAGTTCGAGCAGCGGCCTCTGGTTGCCCATGCCCTGCGCACGGGTGGCAGCGCGCACCATGATGTAGAGCTTGCCGATGCCGTGCAGCAACCCGGTCACAAAGGCTTCGTCTGGCCGCACTTTGCAGCGCTGCGCCAGCAACTGGCTTATCGAGGCAACCGCGATACTGCGATGCCACAGATCGGCAAGGGGCTTCGCGATCGCCCGCAAGGTCGCCTCATCTTTGACCTGCTGCATGGCATACGACATTGCGGTGCCTTGTACCAGTTGCTGGCCGAGTCGAGTGATGGCCGAGCGCAGGTCGGTCAAGGTTTTGCCGGAACCTTTGAAGGCAGCCGAGTTCGCGGTCTGCAAAATCCGGGCGGCCAAACGCGGTTCGGCGCCGACGATGGTCACAACCCGATCGATGGACGCATCGGGATCGGCCAGCGCGTTGCTGACCTTGATCACGACATCGGGAAAACATGGCAAGTCGATGGTTCCCGCGGAGACTTCCGCCGCCAAAGTCTGCAAGAAATCGAGCGCAGACGCGCGCTCCTCGGGCGCGGCTTCTGCTCCGCTGGCCGGTACGGATGCAGTGCCCGAGCGATAGGTTGGTACCGTCCCAGCATTGGACATAGTCCGGGAATCGGCGGCCGGACGGATTTCTTTAGCCATGACGACCTGCCAGCCACGCATGAATCTGGCTGATGATGCTCAAAGCGATCGCCTCCGGCGTGCTGGCGCCGATATCGATCCCCACCGGGCCGCGAAGCCGGGACTTCAACGCCTGTGCCAAGGGTCCCAATTCCTTGGCGAGGCGAGCGCGGCGCACCTGCGGCCCCAACAACCCGACAAAGTCGGGTACCCCGGCTTCGGCCAATACCCGAAGATAAGACTCGTCCGATTTCAGGTGATGGCTCATCACCAAGGCAGCATGGCAGCGAGTGAGATCGACGGCGTCGCACAGCGCGTGTGCATCGATGCACAACACCGCCGCGCCGGAAAATCGCGACTCCTGGGCGTAGGCAGGCCGGTGGTCTACGACCGTTACCCGCCAACCTAGGTTTCGTGCTGATACGACCACGGGCACCACATCGGGCCCCGCGCCGCAGATCAGCAAATGCGGGGGCGGCGGCAGGAATTGCGCAAATGCGCGTTGACGTGCGCCGCCACCGTTCCAAACGACATCGCGTGACGCGGACTCGGCCAGCGCCTGACTCGCCGCCGCGAGCAGCTCCGGCGGCAGCTGGCTGGACGCGTGATAGGTGCCCAGGGGCAGATGCTCGGATTCGTGCACGACTATCAACGCGGTCGTCTCGCCAAGCTGCGCCGCGCGCCCCGCGGCCGCCAAGGCCTCAGCGGCGGGACTATTGGGACCGGCCGGCTCCAGCAAAATGCGCATGGCTCCTTCGCATCCGGCACCAAGTCCGAACAGGACATCGTCAGGGCCCCGCATATCATATTCGATGGCGCGCGGGGTTCCCGAATCTATGACTTGGCGCGCGTGAGCTGCTAGGTCTGCTTCCATGCACCCGCCGCTGAGCAATCCCAAATAACTACCATCGGCCATGATGAGCATGCGGGCGCCAGACTTGCGGTATGTGGATCCGGCGGTCGCAACTACGGTGGCGAGCACCCGGGAATCCATCGCCGCCGGCGCGCGCTCCAATAGCAGTTCGAGGCTGGTATCTAGGCGCACATCCTTGCGCGCGCGCTGCTCAAGCATGCGCACGCCCAATGTGGCGATCGGACACGTTTTTGTTGCACCAGATTGAGCAGCACATATCGGTTGGCAAAACTTCCTTCAAAGATACTGTAGGCCAGTAAGTCAAACGATACGCGATTATGTCGAATGTCTAAACAGGAATGGTTTACGACAAGCCTGAAACGGCCCGTGTGGGTCGCGGCCGGGGCCTGCGGTGGGCTGCTGCTGCACGCTGCGTTCGCGGGCAGCGCGGCGATCGCGCCATACGCCGCCGCGGCGGCAGTGCTGTTGGCCGTCATTGCGATCGTGACGGTGCTCGCGTCGAAGCGCCATCTCCGCACCGAGCAATCCTCCGACGGACGCTACAAAGCACTCATCGATCAAGCCAACGATGGCGTGGTGATCGTGGATGCCGCCTCTTATCGGGTGTTGTATGCCAATCCGGCATTCCTGCGGCGCCTGGAGTACAGCAACGAAGAAGCCGCGGCTCTTACCTTGCTCGGCATTTTCTCGGATGGCGACAGCAGCGCGGAGAGCTTGTTGTCGCGCCTCAAGGACACGAACTCGCAAATGGCGCTGAACGTTCAGCAGCGCAGCCGCAGTGGCGCGCTGATCGACAGCGAGGTGCGCTGCAGCGCGTTGGAGGTCGATGGACACGATGCTCTTGCTTATGTGACGCACGATGTGTCGCTGCGCCGCAAAGCGGAGCAACAGCTGATCGACAATCAGCAGCGCCTCGATCGTATGGCGCATCATGATCAGTTGACGGGGTTGCCCAATCGGCATTATCTCACATCGTTCCTGCCACAGGCGATCGCCGATGCGAAGACCACAGGCACGATGCTGGGAGTGGTGTTTTTGGACTTGGACAGATTCAAACACATCAACGACACGCGCGGGCATGAGACCGGCGACAAGCTATTGCAAGAGGTGGCGTCGCGTTTGCGTGCGTGCGTGCGCGACTGCGACGTCATCATCCGCATGGGCGGCGACGAGTTCGTGGTGGTATTCCGCAATATCACCTCCACCGATGAGGTGACGGCCGGCGCCGGCCGCATCGTCGAGGCGCTGCATAACCCAATCATCATCGAGCGCCAGCCGTTGCAAACCACCGGCAGTGTCGGCGTGAGCATGTATCCGCGCGATGGTGCGGACATGATCGAATTGCTCAAGCATTCGGACACTGCCATGTATCAGGCCAAGGATCGCGGCCGCAACAACGTCCAGATGTTCAGCCACATCATGGACCGAAAACTCAAGCAGCGAGTGGCCGTCGAGGCCTCACTGCGCGACGCATTGCGCCTCAGGCAGCTGGACGTGCACTTTCAACCGTTCATCAATCTGATGACGCGCGAAATCGTGGGATTGGAAGCGCTGATGAGATGGAAGCATCCGACACATGGAATGGTGCCGGCGGATCAATTCATCCCGGTGGCCGAGGAAACCGGATTGATCGTGCCGATGGGCCATTTCGTGCTGCAAAGGACCATGCAGATCATGAGCGCGTGGCGCAAGGCGGGGGCCTCGCTGGTGCCGGTGTCTTTGAACATCGCACCGGCCCAGCTGCAACGCGGTGAATTGCACGCGATGATCGCCGCCTTGCTGAAATCTCACGAATTGTCGCCTACCTTGATTCAATTGGAACTGACGGAGCGCGCGATCTTCGATGCCAACAACGGCAAGGGCGAGAATCGCCAGGACAGCATGGCGCGGCTGCGTGACCTTGGCATCAAGATTGCGATCGACGACTTCGGCACGGGCTATTCCAGCTTGAGCTATCTGAAGAACTGGCGCGTGGACGCGCTGAAGATCGATCGAAGCTTCGTTCGAGATCTGGTGACCGACTCGAGCGACCTTGCCATCGTCAGCGCCATCATCGCGATCGCCAAGCACCTGCAGATTCAAGTGATTGCCGAAGGCATCGAAGGTTATCAACAGGTCGAAATCCTGCGCCGATTGGGCTGCGGAGTGGGTCAGGGCTTTCTGTTCGCGCAGCCGATGAATAGCAGTCAGACGCTGCAAATGCTGCGCGCCAAAGCGCGGCCCGCGAAGGCCGAAGATGAAGATCTGCTGGCGGCCCTGGGCGGGATGTAACTTACCATGCCCAGCGCATACGCATGCCGCCTACCGGATCGAAGAGCAGCATGTCGGTAGGCGCCACCGCCAGACCGATAACATCGTTGACAGCGGCGGTGATTCGATCCGTCGCGAATGCTTTGAGGCGCTGGGTGCCCAAGCGCAAATGCACGATCGTTCCCAGACCGGTCGGCTCGAGCAACTCGATATGACCCGGCAATCCTAGGGCAGGCGCGCCCAGGGCGATGCGTTCCGGCCGAATTCCGAGCACCGCGCGGCGATCTTCGCGCATATCGAGCGGAGCTGCGATCCTACCGATGCGTTCGCCGCCCAGCACTACAGCCACCCCATCGCCGTCTTCGAGCAAATTGACATCGGCGAAATTCATTGCCGGGGATCCCATGAAGCCGGCAACGAACAGATTGGCAGGGTCATCGTAGAGTTGCGCCGGCGTGCCGATCTGTTGTGCAACGCCCGCATTCATGGCCACGATGCGGTCGGCCATGGTCATCGCCTCGATCTGATCGTGTGTCACGTAAATCGTGGTGGTTCCGAGTTCACGTTGCAGCTTGCGAATTTCGTAGCGCATCTGTTCGCGCAGCCGAGCATCGAGATTCGACAGCGGCTCGTCGAAGAGAAACGCCTTGGGTTCGCGCACCATGGCGCGGCCCATGGCGACTCGTTGCCGCTGACCGCCGGACAGCGCGCGCGGCTTACGCTGCAACAGATCCTCGATGCCCAGCTTCTCGCTGGCGGCGTTGACGGCGGCGTCGATTTTGTCCTTCTTCATGCCGCGCAGCTGCAGGCTGAAGCTCAAGTTCTGACGTACCGTCATATGCGGATACAAGGCGTAGGACTGGAACACCATGGCGATGTCGCGGTCCTTGGGTGCCAGCTCGTTGACGATGCGATCGCCGATATGAATTTCCCCGCCGTCTGCTTCTTCCAAGCCGGCGATCAGGCGCAGCAGCGTCGATTTCCCACACCCGGAGGGTCCCACCAGTACGACGAACTCGCCATCCTCGATGTTGAGATCGATGCTGCGAAGAACCTCAACCTCGCCATAGCTCTTCGACAATGCGGCGATTCGAATGGATGCCAAGATCAGCCCTTCATGGCGCCGGCCGTGAGACCTTGGACCAGGTAGCGTTGTATGAACACGAAGAAGAGGCAAACCGGCAGCAAGGAGAGCACGCCGGCCGCCATCATTTGCCCAAAATCGACCGAGAATTTGGCAACGAAGCTGAGCAGACCCACGGGGAAGGTGAGCGCGCCGCTCGAGGAATTCAGCATCAGCGCGAACAGCAATTCGCTCCAGGCGGCGGTAAATACGAAGCCCAAGGTGGCCGCCAAGCCGGGAAGAGTCAGCGGCACGATGATGCGGCAGGCGGCGGCGAGCCGGGTGGCGCCGTCGAGCATGGCTGCCTCCTCTAGATCCTTGGGGATGGAGTCGAAGAAGGATTGCATTAGAAAAGTGGCGAACGGCACATTGAAC
>Ga0182030_10001821_pt1 | contig 44548 bp, 60 predicted proteins | sample 812S3MmetaG_FD_121299 | JGI IMG/M metagenome (GOLD analysis project Ga0182030, IMG submission 121299) | Permafrost microbial communities from Stordalen Mire, Sweden - 812S3M metaG (Illumina Assembly) | ecosystem: Environmental > Terrestrial > Soil > Wetlands > Permafrost | place: Sweden... | reverse complement strand
GATCTCTTCGAGGAATAGAATTGGAAGGGCTTGTGGTTCGCTGTTGGGGAATTGGCTTCCTAAAAGTTTCGAGACCGTATCCTTGATTAGGCGGAGGCTGGGGAGGTTGAGGTTTGTTAATATTCATAGGAGGCGGTTTTTGGAGCCTATTTGGTCCTTGATCCATAGGAGGCTGTACCGGGGCTATTTGAGGGATGGTAGGCTGTCGGGTGGGAGACGGCTCGCGAAATTTCGCTGGTACTTGTGGCTCCCAACCAGTAGACATAACTTGATTTCGTGCCACTGGGTTACTACTTCGACCATTAGGCAGAGTCATGTTGCCCATGCTGCTTGACGGTCTCACATGCTCGGTTGGGCTTCTGAGCTGACCATGACCGAATGAATCAGTGGCAGCGTGGTGTAGAGGTCTTAGACCAAATGCAGAAGAAGGTCTGTCTGGTTGAGGTCCAGATGGTTGCAGGCCTTGATTGTACGAGTTGGGTTGACTAGGAAGCGGCGACATATCATCCTCCGGATATGGTGCTGTTGATACCGGTCTAGGCGGAAGAGGAAGAGGATTATTGCTTTGGGGCCGCGGTTGAGAAGCGCTGGGTGCTGCATAGGAATTCCTTGGTTCTGGCATATCCACCCTTCCGGTATCTTCCTGCATAGACGGCAAGGGAGCTGAGCGTTGCTTGAATCGATCGGGGCGACCACCTCGTTGAGACCCATACTGTGACTTGATCCTCGAGATCGCTATTTGCTCATGATCCTTCTTCGAAAAAGTGTTGTTTGTCTTAATACTGTCGATTCTGCTGAGTGCATCTTTGTTGCCATGGTCTGCCGCTTTTCGATACCAATTCTCCGATTCGTGTAAATCTGAAGGGACGTACATGCCAATTTCGTAGAAATAACCCATAGCAAACTCTGCTGTTGCCATCTTTGCCTGTGCTGCTCGTTTCGCATACGTAAATGCTAATTCCTCATTCTTTTCAAAGACTCCTTCATATCCGCACAGAAACCATTTACTAATTGCCATATCTGCCTCTGCTTCCCCTTGACGAGATGCAAGGGCATTGTAATGGAGCGATAGGGCAGGTTCAAATTCGCATCCAAGCTGACACAACTCATATGCCTGGCCCATCTTTAGCTGTGCCTTCGCAAATCCAAGATAAGCTGCCTTTTCGATGAAGAGTTTGGCATCATTCAAATCGTACGGCAGAAATTGCTCCGGAACGCTGATATTTGGCAACTCTCGAGCGAGAAGCATACCGTACACATAGGCACCTTGTGGAGCGTTCTCATCCGCAGTGTCTGCAGCAAATCGAATCAGATCCACCGCCCTCCTGTAATCCTGGGGTGTATCGTGTTGGCCAAGCAGCGTCATCATGCCAAGTCTGTAGTTTGATGCCGAGTCCTGTAAGTCCACCCCCTTCTTGTAATGCTCAATAGCTTTAAATGAGTTGTTCGAAGCCTCATATTGCATGCCTATTCGATACTCCGCTCGAGCATAGCCTCTCTCTGCGGCTCTTCGATACGATAGAAACGCTTCCTTCTTGTCGACCCTGTATCCGAATTTCCCAAATTCGAGCCACATTCCCTTCATGAACACTGCTTTCGGATGATGTTGATCTGCTAGAAAATTGACAATATTGAGAGCGTCTACTCTTAATTGATGTTCAATCCTCGGGGTAGCAGAGCGCGCTGGTTGTCCTTCTATCTGTTGTCTGGCGTAACTTTGGCTAGCCACCTCAACCCACGACAAAGCATCTTGCGCCCAAGCCAGTTGCATTTCCGGATCGGATGATTTGAGGACCAGCTCTCGTGCTCTTTCCAAAACCTCCTCCTTCTCGTCATCGGATAAAGGTATATTCTGTGCGGGGTCTCGCAACTTCGGGAAGGGGGAAAACTTGGGCGAATCCGGTTCCCTCTGTGACCCGATGAACTTCTGCACTGAAGCTCTATTCAAATTCTGGTAGGAAGCGGCATTTGTATTCTCGTAGCTCGCCGTGAAGCCTGGGCCCATCGGCCGTTGCAGGATACTGGACTGTGAGGAATCGCGCGTGTGAGAGCTTGGCTGGTAGGAGGAAGATTGACGAGAAGATGTTGTGGATTGAGAACTAATTCGATTTCCCTGCGGGTTCCGAGCCTCGAGCTCCAGATTTGCGAGGCCTTCCTGCATATTTGATGGAACCTCTGGCATTATCCTTCGAACTGAAATCAGCATTGCTTGACTTTATCTCACTAGATCGCAGTTGGTTTTGAGTAATGTGATGGCCTACCTTTGTGGGGTTGGAGAGACGACTTCGGGCATATAAAAGTCATCTTGACTTCCCGGATAGAACGTCGCTCCCAATTGAGCCCTCGCTGGATGTTCCCCTGCCATTCTTCCGTGCTGGTGCTGACCTTGTGGCTGATGAGGTTCTCCCTGGTAATACTGTGCCTGCGAAACTAGATGCTGATCTCTGCTGACGTAGGGCTGTGTGTCTACGACGGAAGTTATCCTATTAGCCCACAAGTCCGTTGAAGCACGTAAAAATGATGTATGAAGGCGATGAAATTGACAGCTGGTCGTATGAACCCCCCAGAATTCGTAAACAGAGAGTAGAAAGCTAGCCGGCAGCCCGAAGGATTTTGCTCTGCGACAATGCTCTGCCTCGCTGATCTTTGTTCCAGCCGAGCATCAGGTTCTATGGTGTGGGTGCTGGTGCTTGTTTTGAAACCTGACAAAGGGGAAGTCTATTAAAAGCAAAGGAAATATACGTACGGGAGGGAGAATCATGTTGGTAATCGACCTGATACTGGTAGCCATAACCCTGCTGCCCCTGAACGTGCTGCTGTCTTGGTGCATATCGGGCATCATAGCCCCCGCGATAGGCCATTTCGTGTTGCATTGAAGAGCAGAGCCGAGCCCTCAGCTTGACATTCTGGGGGAAATGTTCAAAGAAGTACCAGATCGAAGAACATTAAAGAAGGAGCAAACGAGGAGGGAGTCCAACAAATGCTTCCTTTGACACTCGTGACTACTTTCCTCGATTCCTTTATCTAGCCCCCTTTTGTTGATTCACTATATTTACAGACTATGATCCCTCTCCGAGACATTGCCTCAGAAGCGATTTTGTGGATTGGCTCAGCCTCGTCCTGAGCTTGTCCTGTGGGATTGAACCTGGTCTACTTCAAGACAATTCTCCAATTTTTCTTTATAGCGAAATTAATGACCTACGCGTACGCTGATGATCGCCCCTTTCACAGTTCAAGAATACCACATAGTGCAAGCATCTAAGATGAAGCTATCGTAATAGTGTTTGTCCTTGGATACACCAGTACCAGTATCGCGGAGTGCGGGAGACACGGTATACTAGATACTAGTACACTAGTAGGTAGTAATAGTACACTAGTAGTAGTGCTAGTAGTACTAGTATTCGCGGCAGCCGACCTCCTAAAAGGCCCAAGGTTTGAAGAACCTACCGAAGGTAAAGTCAACCGATCTCAAGCCCTCGCGTGCATAACAATAAGAAAGAGTTATCCGAATATTTTGCATCGAACATAATAATAGTAATTTCAAAGTTGGCAATTCGAGACGGCCATCCAGTAGATATGACGTGAGAAACGTTGCTGGAGCGCCAAGGAAGATCCCAAGGCTGAAGGACAGGGCCGCATGAGGCTGTGTACGAAGTACTTGGATGAATTCTCCGTACTACAAGGCAGATTTTGGACGCTGGGCTTCGAGAAAGAAACAGCCAAGCTTTTTGACATCTTCCTCCGCGCCTCCACGACGCATCGAGATCCCACTCAATTCGAAATTAACCTTTCGTGGCTGGTGGAACGCCTAACAGAGAAAAATTGCAACTCTGTTCTATTTTGAGACCATGGCGATCAACGACCCTGACATTGGGGAGGAAAATCCTGATCACGTGTGCACAGATGTCAAAGATTTTCATCATCCCTATACTCCCTACGCCATCCAAGAGACGTTCATGAGCACCGTATATCAGGTCTTACAAGAAGGAAAAGTTGGGATTTTAGAGAGCCCTACCGGAACTGTGAGTGCGATTTTTAATCTCACGTGATCACTCATTTTTATGTCTGATCTAGGTGTTCTGGTGGTGGCTATATATGCTATTTATGTTGAGAGCTTGGAGGGAGGGGTTAGGTCCGTTCTCTGGCTGACCGTTATTCAGGGGAAATCCCTGAGTCTAATTTGTGGATCTTTGACTTGGCTACGAGATCACAAAGCAAAAGCTTTCGAGGAAGGTCTTGACTGGGAACAGGATGGTAGGCCGGGTATATAAAGCCCATCAGAGCTATTTACTGAGACTCAGCAGACTCGGACGAACCACAATGGATTATCGAGCAAGCCAAAGCCAGAAAGCGACGAGAGATGCTCCGTCAACGCGAAGACATGCAGGCAAGGCTAGCAAAGATTCGGGCCAAGGAGAAGGCTCAACGAGAACGTTATCTAAAGGGAGATCAGAGGCAGAAGAAGAGAAAGATAGGTACTGAGCATAATGATATAGGCAATGATGATGAAGAGCAATATGTTCTGGATGATTATGACAGCGACAATGAGCAGTCAACGTCCAAAACTGGATCGAATGCCGGGGGCCTTTCTGCAGCAACATTGGAATTGATGAGCAAACTAGGCATGAACCTTCAAGCACCTCAAGAGGAAGATCTAGAAGCCAAGGATGAGACCAAGGTAAGTCAACACGGCAAAGTCTCCCTTCGCCAGTGTCTAACAATCACAGATCTTTTTCTGTTCTCGAACACACTCTCAACTTACGCAATTTATTAATGAACTTCGACGAACTAAGTTCCCGACAAGCATTCCACCTGAAGATAAAGAAAATAAAGAACTTGAAATTGAAGACTTGAAGCACGTCACCCTTGGATCACGCAAGAATCTCTGCATCAACCCGGCGGTCAGCAAGCTCAGCTCTGTCACTGCAATCAATGAACGTTGTCTAGAACTTCAACAGCCAGGCACCGCTCAAGAGCACAAGTGCAAGTTCCTCCCGAACAAAGACAATCAACCTCTAGTCAATGAGTTCCGAGATCACGCTCTCGCCACGATCCGCGATATTGAGGATATGGGATCTCTTGGCAAGGAAATTGGAACTTGTCCCTATTATGCGTCCAGATCAGCAATCAAGCCTGCTGAGATTGTGACTTTGCCGTATCCACTGCTATTACAGAAGAGTGCAAGGGAAGCTCTGGGACTGAGTCTCAAAGGCCATGTGGTCATTATTGACGAAGCGCATAATTTGATGGATGCCATCGCTGGAATACATGGTGTGGAAGTTAGTCTTAAGCAATTACAGAGAGCGAGAGCGCAGCTTGGAGGATATTTGCAGAAGTTCAGGAATAGGTTGAAGGGAAAGAATAGAGTGTACGTTGCCCAGGTGGTGAGGATAATTGATTCTCTCGCCGGGTACCTAGAAGGAAGGCTTGCTACTACGGTATGTACGAGCTCTATCGTCTAGTCACAATTCTAACATTTCCCCAGCAAGTAGATGGAATCGTCAATGAAAAAGAGCTTTTAGCCGGAAAAGGAGTCGACCAAATCAACCTCTTCAAACTAATCAAATACCTCCAAGAAAGCAAACTAGCCCGCAAAGTCGAAAGCTATGCCGCCCACACCCTCGCCACCACCCAACCCACCTCATCCGCCCACAAACCCGAATCCACGACTCCCGTCCTCCACCACATCTCCTCCATCCTCTCCGCGCTCACCCATCCCTCCAAAGAAGGTCGGCTCTTTTTCACCAAAGACCCCTCCACACCTACCCCCGACACCATCACGCTAAAATTCCACCTCCTTGACCCATCCACCCATTTCCGCGAAATCGTCGATGAATCAAGAGCCGTGATCCTAGCCGGCGGCACCATGTCCCCAATGAGCGACTACACATCCCATCTCTTCTCCTACCTCTTCCCCTCACAAATCACAACACTAAGCTGCGGACACGTGATCCCAGCATCAAATCTCGTAGCCTGGAATGTAAGCACAGGGCCTACGAAGGGAGAATTCGAGTTCACATTTAAGAATCGCGGGAATGGCGAGATGATGGATGAGTTAGGGCGCGCGCTATTAAATATCTGTACTGTTGTCCCCGACGGCGTAGTAGTGTTTTCCCCTAGCTATGCATTCCTCGATAATATCGTGAAACGGTGGTCGTTACCCCCTTCTTCAGCTACAGGAGGGAAGAGTATTTGGGAGAGATTAGCAGGGAAGAAAGTGCTATTTCGGGAGAAGAAAGAAGTAGGTGTTGAGGACGTGTTGGCGGAATATGCGAAGGCGATTGATGGTGGGAAAGGAGGGTTGTTGTTCAGTGTAGTAGGAGGTAAGATGTCTGAGGGTATCAATTTCTCGGATCGGTTGGGACGATGTGTCGTCATTGTGGGGTTGCCATTTCCAAATATCAATAGTGCCGAGTGGAAGGCGAAGATTGAGTATATCGAGAGGGCTACCTTGGAAAAGCTCACTAGCGAAGGAGAATCCGAGGGAGGGTATGAAGGAAGGGAGAAGATGAGCAGAGAAGACATGACGAAGAAGGCGAAGGATGCAGGCAGAGAGTTCTATGAGAACGCGTGTATGAGAGCGGTGAATCAAAGTGTGGGGAGGGCGATTAGGCATAGAGAGGATTACGCGGCTATTTTGATGGTTGATAGGAGGTTTGGGAGGGAGGGAATTAGGGGGAAGTTGCCGGGGTGGATTAGGGAGGGGTTGGTGGCTGACGCGGGGGAGAAGAGTTTTGCACAGTTGATGGGGACGTTGGGGGTTTTCTTTAGGGGAAAGAAGGATGTTTGAGGTGTGGTAGTTTAGGATATGATGTATGAAGAAAGTTGCACTAGGTATTAGGATAGATCTTGTAATACTAAGAGAATATGGTTCCAAATGAGGTTTGATGAGATTTGAATCAAGCGCAAGTAAGACGTGGTCTAGTCAAACGAGCCCCCATATAAAGTTTGATTGAAAAAGGTAAGTAAAGCCTGTCAGGGCTCTTAACAAACTGGAATTCGAAGGCGGCCTGGAAAATCCTCTAAAAGGACGCTTCAGAAATGCTACAGAATGGAGGTTAAAAGTAGAATGATGAGAGTCACGTAATCTTCCAGGCTATTAGATCACTATTTTTTGCATACTAAGGTCTTACTTATTAGCTTCACAAACGATCTTTAAAGTCATCCTCCATCTTTGATATCGTTGTAAAAGGTAAACCAATCAAACAAAAAACTAAGCTCAACAAGCACTTCCTGGGTATCGCTACAGATAACGGAGGATAATGAAATCCAACATATAAAACCACTTTAGAACCCCAATGCCTTACCCTCTACCCCAAACCCGCATTCGTACTCCCCACAAACACTACCTGCACACTCGCAAATCTACATCCATCATTAGCTTCCTTCCCCTGAATACAGAGAAATGACTTACGCAGCAGTTGCGGCAAAAACCTCAACCCTCTTCGCCTCTGTCACCAAGCTCAACACCACCGCAAAAATCGCCGTAAAAACACAAACAACGGCAAGCCTAACCTTCATGTCAGAAATTAAATAAAGAATGACAATGGCGGTGATAGGTATTAGGGAGGAGACGAGCGTGCTGAGGATGGTGGCTAGGTGGTGAAAGTGGGAGTCTCGGTAGAGGAAGATGTTGGATTCGAGGTCGAAGAGAGGGGTGGTCGTGCTGGGGTTGATCGAGGGGGTGTAGGTGGAGGGGGAATGGAAGGAGGTGGCGGTGGCGGTGGATATTGAGTCGACTACAGTAGACGAAGTGGAGAGATTTGGGGGAGGAGATTTCTCGTCGTCCGTTATGGGACATGTATCGTCTATTTTCGGTTGGGGAATTGAGACATTGTCAGATTCAAGATTTTGATCGTCTATGGGGTAGGGTTCTGGTTTCTGATCAGAGTTAGTGGTGAGAGCAAGAGAAGGTATCATAGAAGATATAGAGTACTTTAACCCACGTCCCGAACAGGCGATAGAGCGGTGCGACGACGGCACAATGATACATTTTGGGGAGCGCATAGAGAAGGAATCTTGTGAAAAGATCAACTTCGCCAGTCTTCGTAGCCAGTGTTCCCAGTCCAGAGGAGTGTTTGCTTTCATATATGTCTCGATCTGCTCCCGTAAACGCGCAATCGCCCATACCTGGTCTTACAAGCCATAGTTGGAGGAAATCTAGGTCGCTTTTATGAGGTGCTGGGATACTCGAGATCATCTTATGCTGAGCAATTGCATCATCTTCCTTTATCAGCTTGTACACTATAAGACAGAGAGAAGCTCACAGTACTCCTTTAATTTACTTCTGAGCTGAAGCCATGTGTCCCATTGCTCACTGGCGGCTGAAGTGCTCAATTTCCACCAATCTGTTGCAAACTCTTGTCTATCCCGATATTCTGAGTTCTCCTTCACATAGTTGGCCAGAGTTTCCTGGAGATCCACGATCTCTGCTTGCAGATACAATAGATTCTGAGCGCTCAACCGTTCAAATTTCTGAAAGATGAGGAAGTGGCCGTCTGTGTGATGATTTCCCATCAAATGTGCTAATTTGGCGTAGCCTTCCATGATATTTTTGTCGTAGGTTTGGGTACGATATGCTGTATGAAGAATGGAAAAACTTGAAGATCTTATCGCCCCGAATACAACTGGGTTGAATTTCCTCAGAATGACTGAAGCAATAGACCCTCTGCTACGGTAAATGGACTGCTATTGGAATGGGACCTCGGAGTAGTTCAGCGTCCTCAGGAGCTTCAGAATTCTGGAGAGTGTTGACTTGCGGTCCTTGGGAAAGGCCTTGGTTTGTTTAAGCTTTGATTGAGATGTTTATCAGCTGTTTTCATGAGGAATTCCCTTCTTTCCTCTTGTCAAAGTATATATAAAAGAGGGGACGGGGAAAGTTAGGCGAACCGCAGCCTTGCGTCCCACATCGTAAGGCTGATTCCATTCCCATCTTTGGGCACTAATGCATGAAGGTGGAAACACCGGGACCACTGAGAGGATACGTGAGATATCGCGATTAAGAACCCCTAAGGTAGGGCTATAACGGCATTCTACTAAGAAGAAGCAAAATGAGGCGTTCCAATGAAGAAGAACCTGAAACGAAAAATGGTGTACTGGGATTTGTATTCGGTGAGAGAGAACGTCGTAGTTCCCTACCCCACCAACGAATCAACGACAATGAGCCACAGCATCCTTCTTTTTGCGACCGTCATTGAAGTGGGGAGATTGATCAATCATCAATCATCTCCAGATGTCCAACTTAAATCGGTCGCACGGTAAATCATCGCGAGCTGCACAACAGCACCGACCACATGGCATCGAGACGACGGAATGAACCACATTGCGACGACAAGGCTGTGGACGAGCGAGATATGATTGATAGGCAGGTACATCGATCAAGCCAGCGCGTATCGCATCGTTCGGACCGGTCGCAACGAACTTCGCAACCTCAGGTCTTCAAGAACTATGGTCCCATTACAATTAACAATAACGGTGGAAATGTCTTTTTTGCAGCAGGCGTCGAGGAGACATTGCGATCATCACCAGTTGCTAGACCAACTTCGCGGGTAGCGCAGCTCAAGAAGAACGAACGATATATTTCCGACGATTCGGACAGCGAATTATCCACTGGTTCGTCTATAGATGAGTCGCAAACTTCGCGATCAATACGCTCGATTCAACCTCTCTCACAATCATCATCAACAGTTAGTCCACGTCGAACTCGAACGTACTCGAAGGATGAAGGATATGGGAGCACAAGCACCAGGGGTCATTCCAGAAAGCGAGGAAAGACCGAAGCAAGGAAAGCAGACTACGACAGTGATTTGAGTCGACGCTCTTCAAATGCGTCGCTCGCGGCTGAGAGCAATCGATCCCAAAGGAGGACTAATAGGCCCAAATCTCGACTAGGTTCAGACAACGAAGATGACGAAGCTCCAATTGGGGAAGCCCATTTAGCAGAGCAAGAAGACGAAAACAAAAGAGAAAATGAATCAGATGACGTGAGAAGCAATCCGTTATCACTACCGGAGTGCGAAGCTGACTTGTTCAATAGGAATTGGGATTTGAGGATCTTCAAGTCATCGCCAAGAACAACAAACAGATTGATGTTGAGGCAGTCTTAGACACAGGTACGAAGCCCGACTGGGTATCCGCCGTATTCCTCAAAAGTCTGGGCCTAAAGGAGGAGCCCTTGGATGCAAAAAACAACAAAGAGTACACGGATTTCAATGGAAGAGGCTTCAAAGCAACCGGAAAAGTGGATTTGATGGTAATGAACGATAATTTCCCGGATGCTCCATGTCGTCGACTCACATTTCTTGTCACCAAATTATCGAAGTTCGAAATACTTCTCGGCAGGAAGACCATTTTCAAAGAGCAACTTCTTCAACGGCCCCCGAAAGACCTTTCGGGTGAGGGAGTATATGCCGGCTACCAGAAGGGCCCTAAAAAAGGCACGCCATCCCTTCAGATCTTGGGTTTATCTTTACTAATACCAATCGTAGAAGAGAAAGACCACATAGCTCGCCGGAAAGCAGAACAGGCCAAGCAGGGAGCAGAGGGCGACAAGAGACGGGCTGAGGAAAAGCAAAAAGCACGATCTAAAGAGAAACAAGACGGAAGGTCCCAGTCGGCAAATTTTGCTCCTGAGTTAAAACCCACGCGTACAAAGGAAAAGGTCCGAAGGGAACGATCGATATCGCCACCTCGACAAAGTAAATCGGGGTCAAACAAAAGCAAATTATCGTCCTTGGGGACCTCGAGGAGTCAGGCGAAAGAGAAGGCATCGTTCTCTTCCCTAGATGATATTGACGACGGCGGAGTGCGGCTGTAAGCAGAACAGCCATGCAACAAGCGGCACGCCACTCGAACAGTCTGGCACTGAACGAGTATATGATCTTGTAAGGTGCAGTAACCCTAGGAACGGATAGATAAACGGGAGGGTAATTTCAGGATTGGGGATCTTTATTTTCATGTACCTCAAACTTTTGGGTTGTACACTGGTTTTGGCGTTTATGGTGATACAAGGAATGGGTAGCTGCAGGCTTGCATGCTGGATATATACCCTTGGTTGCGTGTACGAATATGTACACGAAAGATCGATTCTATGATATTGGTCAGAAAAACGAGACTTTGATGGGCTGGAAAACAATTCTCGTGATGAAATTTGGAAGAGGAACGCGTCGTGCATCCTTGAGAGGAGGGAGGAAAACGGCATGTGCTCTTACCTTAAATTTTAAGTGCATTAATAACCTCATTATCAACATGAATCATACAAATTAATAGAGTCTTAACCGGTAGCTACTAGCCAGGACGATGGAAAAGGGGGTTCTCTGAGATAAAGAAAATTTTGTGACAAGCCTCCCATCTTAGCGATAGGGCTTTACTAGTATGCAGGTTGTATTTGCCGCTACTAGGCAGTTGAACACAATATGACAAATGAACATCGAGATGATGAAGGAAATGTCCTGAGTCTTTTTCTTGAACACTGAATGGGCAACAACACAAAGTCTGCGGTAGTTATCGCTATCGCATTACTAGTACTGTATTGGTCTCCGTAGAGATAACCCAGATGCCACCCTCAATATCATTCCCAGCGCAGAAATGCCACCGAATCGTGGCCGTGCATCCAAGGCATGCACGAACTGTCGGAAAATCAAAACAAGATGCTATGAAGCTGACATCGATGGAAAAGCGTGCTTGAGATGCGACCGGCTTCACCAACCCTGTTCATTGGCCGCTGCTCCAATTCCCCGTGGCGAAAGCCAAGGTGAAAGTTATTCTTCCAATGATGAGAGGTGCGTTATGTGAGCTCCATAAGGACCGAATACTGATGATGAAAAGGTTGAGCAGACTTGAGCACACGGTCTCTGCGCTTGTAGAAAGACTTGATTGTGGAGTCCAGACGCAAAGATGGGAGCCCAGATCATCCAACACCCCCCGAGAAAATCCACCTGAAGCCAGTAATACGGCGCCAGGAAGTCCTTCCGCAGCCCCCGTGCTCTTAATTCAAAACGTTGCTTCTGAGGTTGGCGTGCGGCAGCAGCATTCTGCAGTTATCTCTCAAGGCCCAAACACCTTCCAAGATATTATATCTACAGGCTTAATTCAACTTCAAGAGGCCACTGACTTAATCCAACTGTTCGTATTTCCTTCTATTGATACTCTTTTCTGATTAAACTAGATTTCAAGAGCATTACGGGCGCTGGGTCTCGTTCAGTGCCACACGCGCGCCGCTTATCCTACTAGCAGAGACCAGAAAGTCCTCCCTACCATTATGTGCTTGCTGTTTAATCGCCGTGCGCAATACAGCCCAGGAACGGGCCTCCGCGCTAGCCGGTCAGCTTTTCCAGGAAGCAAAAGCTCTTCTGCCAAGTACCCTGCTTAATATTCCTCAATCGATTGAGTTCTTCCAGGTGGCGGTTATACTTAGTATGTGGTCGACGACCATTGAACAGACTCCGCTGAGCATAGATAGCTGGCTACTGAGTGGCTTTGCTTTGCAGCAGACTCTGGCTAGTGACATTTTCACTCATGTTATAGACTTCAAGCATTCGGGTTCTCTGAGTAAGAGCGAATTAGACCGTTGGTGTTTATGGAATCATCTATGCCTTGTACATTTGCAGTGAGTTTAACACCTAACCCGCTTTCTGTGTTTTGCATCAATCCTAAGATCCTAGTCATCTATAGTTACTGCGTAGGGACGAGAAGAAGAGCTATATTGGACCGTCAACAGATAGACAAATGTCGTGAGATCCTCAATTCTGATCATGCAACGAATTTTGAGACGAGGATGGTTGCTGAGGTCAACCTCTACTGGATTATCTACCAAAGTTGTTCGAATTTACCTGTGGATCTGCCCAAGACCCAAGCAGCTCTACATGAGTGGAAACAGGAATGGAGGTTCCTCTTCGGTACGAAACCTTCCTCTTCTCTACCCACTCTTATTCTGCGACCTATTTCGCTTACATGTCTCAGATCAGCCGCGCTCCCAGTTTCTCCAGATGGGGTTTCACTTTGCCCAGTTGGTAGTTTATGATCAAGCATTGAAGTCTCGGTCAGCATCCGTCAGGGAGTCATTACTGTCAGAGATGATACGTCTTTCTGCGGCAATCATGCAACTTGCCTTGGATACAACAGATGACCGGACTCGTCATCTCAGTGATCATATATACCATATGATTACATTTGCAGCTGTCACCCTCTGCAGACTTTTACAAATGTATGAGAATCAAGTCGCTAGCTCTCATAACGTGATGGACCTTGATTCCTTGGTTCTTACGCTGGTGACCTGGCTCCATTCAATTGGACTACCATGTCATGTTTCGCATACGCTTGGGGACGTTGTGGAAGCTTTTCACGAGAAGCTACGTCCTAACGCTCATCCTAGTCCATATGGAGAAGGCCCAGATGATATCGCACTTTACTTCCCAGAATTACTTGGTATGGAGACATTCGATGGTGGAAAGTTCGATTTTATACCTGACTGGGAGCCATACACACACGGACCTGCAACATAACTATATGAAAAAGGGAAAATCTACAGGACCTCGAATCACTATTTTCCAGTATACTTCTTCTCCAGCCATCTGAAGAGAGGAAAGCTTAAAGAGGAGAAAGCAAACGTCATCTCATGCCCAATATTGGCACCTTTGCTCCCGATCAACCCAGCAATTGGCCCAGTAAACCAGGTTATCTTCATTCCAAGAGCCGCCCCAAGGAAGCCAAAGCAAAAAGCGCCAATTGCACCCCAGCCAAATGGCAACAAGTCTTGCTTGCTCCATGCATCAAGATTATATTTGCTCCATCTTCCAGCCCTGAAGAAGAAATGCTCTTCTGTGACGACGATAATGTGTATGACCGTCCAATATCCGATGACACTGAGAAATGTTTGAAGTGTGGCTTCTGGGAAGAATTTTGCCGCACAGTAGCCGACGGTGACTGCTGCTATGAATCCGAAAGTTACTAGAACGATACGAGGAATAGGAAGGGCCCACGGGCCAAAATTTTGAGCATGTAGAGCGAACGAATAATTGTTTGGGATATTGTTCTAAGTGATAGATTAGTGGCATTATAGCTGGTAAGGCCTAGAATTGTGACTTACAGGGATCGAACTCAAAGCTGCCAACACCATGAGGAATTTCCCAAAACCTCCCGCAGGCTCAAGTGCCATCTTCAAGGGCCCGCCAACACCAAATTCTTTATACGCGTGCTTCCAGGCAGCGTTTGTTTCGGTGCCAGAGAATAGGGCGGCACCAAGGATTTGAACGAGTGCGGTTGGGACAACTGAACATGATCAGCATATCTCATTACGATTGTTTAGCTCTGCTACTTACAGATTCCGACGTATGTTGCCCAGAATATCTTACTCCCCGGCGTTTTCACGGACATTCGAATATTATAATCCGCGGCACAATTGACCCATGATACAGCAAAGGAGAAGATTATGGCAATGAAGGACAGCGATGCAGCCGCACCATTTGGGCCCGTCGGAGTCTTTATGGCAGAGCCATCAAAATGTGAAGCGCCAGTCCCAGCAGCAACACACCACACGATGAAGGGGGAGATCCACAGGAAAGCATCAAGCCGATGAATCCACGTTATCCCGAACACGCAAATAATCCATACAGTAGTGCAGATTATGAGTACACCCACCCAAAGCGGGCATTTCCTATCGGATAAGGCAGTGAGCACGGAGGCACCCGAGATGCTATTGATGGCATTCCAGCCTATGGTAGATACCATGGAAAATTCCACAACAAGAAGGTTACCCCAATATCCAAAAGAATATCGGCTGCATATCTCAGCATTTTTCGAGCATCAGAGGAAGAATACTTACGAGAATGTAGTCATTCGTAAACCTGTCAGCCCGAATGAAGCCGTCCAAGCGGGCAGTAGACAGGAAAGGGCGTTCACAACGAGAATAATGGCAAAACAATCCCAGAAATTTATGCCCATGCTCCCACCAACCATCCCCGTTGACAAAGTTGCAACTGCCATATTTGCACTCAACCTAGAAGAGATTAGTTCATCCAAAATTGATCTATAATCTCGAAGATTTGAACTAAAGGAAGATCTTACCAGAAAGTGCATGCATTCCAAACCTTAGTCGTATAGGTCTGCCGGTCTGCCTCCGTTACCCGCTGGATCCCCCCCACTTCGATTGAAAGACTCTTTGCCCATGCTCGAAAGCCAGTGCGAATATCACCTTTCTCAACATCGATAGATGATGTTATCTCGTCCGCTGAGGACTTTTCTGTGGAAGATTGCTTCTTGATGATCGTTGCTGAGTCCATTTCGAATGCTTTGCTCTGAGCTGAGAATCCTGAACATGGACCAAAGCGATCCTTTTATGCTCTAATCCGTTGTGGATGATATTGCGGAATAACAGTCTGATATTTCGAGATCTGTGAACTGGGCGGTTGTCCCCGTATCAACCGCGGAATGCCTAGGCATGCCGGCGGGAGCATAACATTTCCCCACGGACAACACCGCGGCTTTGCCACCAAACTGTTGGATAGGCTCTATAAAAGAGAAGCATCAAGTAACTGCGTGATTACAACTACGACTTTATGTACCAAGTTTTAGCACTATAAAACATATTTTTCACCAGGACCCCAAGCCTTAGCCCAAGGGCGAGCCGCTTTAAACCCCCACTCTCAAAACCACCAGCCCACATTAACTTGCCAATCAGAACTGGAACTGCAAAAGTGCTTGAAATGGAACAGAGCACTTTACATCGCCGTGGTCTCGGCCTTCGTGGTATTGATCTTGAATTAGTCTCACCGGGATATACACTCATCGCGCATCTGACGTCCCCAGGCACGGTCAAATTGATTGCCAACGATGGAACTGAAGCGCATCGTTGGAACCTCCCATTTAGACCTGGAAGACATGCTCGTATTCTTCCTAACGGCAACCTGGCATACAACGGCGTCCACCCCAGTGCTCCTCGCCTTTTCCCTCTCTGGCAGAAATACAGAGGTGGTGTCATGATGCAGGTCGATCCCGCGGGCAACATCATCTCAGAGTATTGCGACCCTATGGCCCATCATGACCAGCACCACTTTGGTGACGGCGAGATCCTCTTCACAACTCTCGAGCCGCTCACTGAAAAGGATGCAAACTCCATTCCAGGTGGGATCCCTGGGAGCGAAGCACCAAATGGAAAGGTCTACGCCGATTGCATCAAGCACGTTGACAAGACCGGTCAACTCCTCTGGTCCTGGAAAGCAATCGAGAACTTAGATGCCAAGCTCTTTCCTCTTCAGCCCCATTATGCACGCGAACACTGGCCACTGATCAACTCCGTCTATCCCCTCAAAGACGGAAACATTCTCGCCTCTCTCCGCAGCGTCTCAGCCGTCATCATCGTATCACGCACCACAGGCGAAGTAATCTGGCATCTGGATTCCACAGTTGTAGCACAACAGCACTGCGCCAGCGAGCTTGACGACGGCTCCATCCTCATCTTCGACAACGGGACCTTTCGTAACGGCGAGAGCGCCACCTACTCGCGCGTCATTCAAGTCGAACGAGCAACGAAGAAAATCATCTGGGAATACCGGGATCCACATCCCATGACATTTTTCACTCCTTTCATGGGCGGCGCCCAGAGGTTACAGAATGGTAATACACTTATTACGGAGGCGGCTTTTGGGAGGGTATTTGAGGCTACGAAGGAAGGAAAGATTTGCTGGGAGTATGTCAATCCTGATTTTGCGGATTATAAAGGTCTGGATGCGAGGAAGATCGAGGGGATTTTTGATTATCCAGCGAATGCTCTGTTCCGGGCGTATAAGTATACGCCGGAACAAATTCCGTGGTTGCAGAAGAAATGAGATGGTGGTGGTTTTCAAGACGAAAAGTTACAATAAAAACAACGGGTGTATGTATACCTTAAGAGAAGGGGGTTTTGTTTTCAGGCTCTATCTAGGAAAGGGAGGGGTTTGAATCTGATACAAGAGCATAGCTTGTATTTTAAAATAGGCTAGCAATCTTTTGGACTCCTGAAATGTGCACTATGGAACCCGTGTTCTGAAGATATGGTTCTAATTGCCTCTTAGGTATATCATCATACCTTATATGCCGATTAATACGATGGTTTTACTGTATTTCTTACCACTCTAGGAAGCTTGCTGTCATTTCATCGAAGTCACCATAAATAGAATAAAACGGGACTCAAAGTATAAATTTCTAGGGATTCGAAAGGACCAGAAGAACACTCATGCGGGTTCCTACCTAATGTTTGACATATGAGCAGCTGTATCGTAGGTAGAACGTCGAAGACAGTGTAGATCTGTCGCTTGACATTCAGGAGAAATTTTAGGGTTTGGGGGACTAATGTGAGCGTTTTTGATACTTCATTTCACTACGCGCAAAATGGAGAACTATCAATTTTCCGAGTATTTGACCTGGACCTGAGCAGGAATTCAAAGTTCTTGGAACCGAATTTTTGGTACGTGGTACATCAGCGTTTGCGCTAGCACCCAAAGAGCACTTTCCTCAGGAACCATTCAGGTCCCAAACAGATGAAGTTACTTTCAAAGTTTAGTATATAGTAAAGCTCCTTCTGTACAAGGTCTGCCGTCATCGCCTCACCTGACGAAACTTCAACAACATATTTTTTTTCATACATTTTTTCACTTCCACTTGTAGTTTAATCTAAGTCATCATCCTCATCTTTTCAACAACGACGAGATAAGCGATGGCGAGGGAAGTAGAACTGGAAAAGTCCAAGGGAAAGCGTCCGGACCCCAAATATCACCATGTCGACCATAATGGGAACTTGCAATATCGTCGAACGGTATCGGAAAGTAGGTCTCGTTTCCCCCCTACTCTGGGCTAGCGATGAGGAAGTTACTTATATCCAAACAGATCTAGCTCGCAGCGCTGGAGATCAGAATCCTCAAAATCGTCGCGAAGTTATCACTATTGACGATGAAGACGGCAATAATAACCAAGATGACGCCGATGCCTCGGACAGTGATGCTACTACCGTTGAGGAGAACTGGGAGGTGATGGGCCCCGCAGCACTGAGAACCAGAGGTGCTGGCGCTCTGAAGGTCATAGATGCTGCAATGGAAACGGAGGGTTCTCCTAGTTCGCATACTGCTTCCCCAGGCACTGTTACACTTGAAGATGAGTCCCTTGCCCGATCCTCTGCCCGAGGATTTTTCAACGAACCAAAATCGACTACGGATGGCACCTCAGCCCCCAAGGGATTGAATTCTGACATCCGCACAAGAAGGCCTTGTACCCGCTGCCTTAAACACCAGATCAAATGCGATGGTGATGGAAACTTCTGCAACGCGTGTCTAAAGATCGTCAATTGGGGTTGTTATTGTCCCGAACCCCATCTCGGCCGATTTTATCCTCCAAGGCTCCAGGTCGCCCAGGACGCTAATTCTAGTAACGAAAGAACAAGTGACTGCGCCCGCTGTGTTGAATTCGGCCTCAAATGCGATGGCGACGAGTCGCGCTGCGGGACATGCGTAAAAGAAGTTGTTAGCCTAGATAAGTTGTGGTCATACATTGAAGTTGATACCCAGGTATCTTCCAAGCATCAGGATACCAACGATGGCATCGAGAGGTGCTCATACCCTGATGCTGACCTCCACCCATCTTTAGGGCTTTAGGCCACCCTAACCGGTCAGGGTGCTAATGATGGAACCGATGGGCATTCCTATCCTAAAAATAACGTCCACCCATCATCAAGGTTTCATGTGACAAGAAGAGCTTGCACCCGCTGCTTTGAACGCGAGATCGAGTGCGATGGCGACGATCCCCGGTACAGTACATGCATAAAAGATGCTATCGATGAGTGTTCATACCCTAAATCCGACCTCTGCCTACCTTCAAGGCTTCGACCCCCCTCCCCCCCACAGATCGCCTAGGAAGCCAATGATGGCAGCGAAAGTAGAAGAAGAGCTTGCACTCGCCGCCATGAACGCGACATTGAATGCGGGTTATACAAGGGACTTGGCATTTATAAGGGGTCATACCCTAAAGCTGACTTCCGTCAACCCCCTCCGCGAGGGCCACGGACCGCCCAGGACGCCGACGATGACAGTGAAAGGACAAGAGAAGGAGATGAACAACGAGAAGATGCAAGATTAGCGTACGGCACGAACAACCCAGGCTGGAGATAAAGGCCGAAAAGCGGGCTCGAGTAGGCAAAAGAAGAGCAGCATGAGTAGTGCGAGCATTGAAGGTAAATGGGACGAAATGAGAAGCGGAAGGGCCATAGCAGAGCAAGATATGCAAATCGAAACACAGAGCAGGTTGCGAAAACCGATACATATAAAATCACCAAATGTACAAATAGGACTGAAGAGTGAGCGGAGGTACTCGAATATCCGAGAGAGTCGCGCTGAAGATTACCGGATGAAATCAGAGCAGAAACTAGAGGATAAGAAGCCGAACGCTCATTGGGACACGACAAGGAAAGATAGGAGGGAGACGCAGACCGAAGCGCGGAACAAGAAGGGACTGATCTTTGAGGGCTTTTGAACGGTGTTATGCTCGATGTCGGGACTCGACACGTCATATAAGGCCGCAGTGGAGGCTTTTGGATCAACAAGGTAATGCGGTCCGGCAACCCAAGTTGAGTACGCGCAAGGAACGCAAGCAAGCTAAGGACAGAGAAGAAAGATGGTACTAGTCACAGCATTTGTGTTCTTTAGTATTTTTTAAAGAGAAAAGGCCAAAAAATTAAAACCTTTATCACTATATCAGAATCTGAAGCCTTTGCAGATATTGTGAGAAGATGCACAAGAAGAAACTTCAACTGTGACCTGCAACGAAGAAACCATTCAACGGGCTTGCTTCAATTAGAGCGGAACAAGTCCAAAATGAGATCTTAAAAAAGAAAAAAAGTCTCAAGAATGCTAGACGGAACCCAATAGAGTGCTACGTGAGATTTGCAAGAACATCCTGTATCCAAGACCCGAAAGAGGAAATCCTTTTCCCGCTCAGTAATTACTTTTACCCACCTCAAGGCGGGCGTGCTTAAGGATCTCGAGTTCACAGGTCATTTACTCTGTGGGTAAAAGCCTATGAGTATAAGCAAAAGGTAGCTAAATCAAAGAGAGCGCCGTCAGAAAATCGCAGGAAAGGGTTTACGGACTGCTTTCTGGTTTTGCTCAAACGTGGAGGTGTGGTCACGTGCGCAGGTCATATGCCATGGTGAAAGTATGAATTCTCTCAATATATAGAAATGAAAATAGATTACTTATCTGCCGGTCCTTTTCATTTGTATCAAATTAAATTCAAGGCCGAATGTGCTAGGTAATTTCACTCTTTCTGGCAGTTGAAGTTTTCCCGGACTTCACAGCTGTACTGAAAGTCGAATGGCGCTAAAATTCCCCTAAGCGAAGCGCACACAGAGGCACTTCAATTTTCATCAAGCCTTTCCTTCAAGTCTTCAAGACAACGACATACCTCCCGCAGCAGTCGCGACCATGCCTACCCATTTGAGTAAAACCAGAAAGCAGTCCGTAAACCCTTTCCTGCAATTTTTCTGACGTCGCCCTCTTCTCGATTAGTCGCCAGGAGATCAAACGGCATCAGATTGTTGATTTTGCTCGAAAATATGCTAACTATTGTATTTGCAGCCGCGGTCATGTCTCCGCCGGTCACGGTCGTGTAGGAAAGCACCGCAAGCATCCCGGTGGACGAGGTCTTGCTGGTGGACAACATCACCACAGAACGAACATGGACAAGTACCATCCTGGTTACTTTGGAAAGGTCGGAATGCGGTATTTCCACAAGCAGGGCAATCACTTCTGGAAGCCTGTTATCAACCTTGATAAGGTACGTTTGAGCGCTCTTATTCTAGGATGAGAAATGGTTGGAGAAGAGGGTTGGATTGAGAAAGCATGGAGAGAGTGGATGTGCTGGAGGTAGAAGGATAGCATGCTGATAAGATTGTGAATAGCTTTGGTCCCTCGTCCCCGCCGAGAAGCGCGATGAGTACCTCGCGGAAGGTGCCAAGAAAGATACCGTCCCCGTCCTCGATCTCCTCCCCCTCGGCTACAGCAAAGTTCTCGGCAAAGGCAGAATCCCATCCGTCCCCTTGGTAGTGCGCGCGCGTTGGTTCAGCAAGGAGGCAGAGCGAAAGATTACAGAGGCTGGTGGTGTCGTTGAGTTGGTTGCATAAATAGTCATTTCACATTGCAAGGAATGGGTTGTGCATGGGCTTTGATTTCATGGCATGAGAGGTGGCTTCTATGGCTATAGAAATGAAAAGCTACATCACAAATTTTGCGGTACTTGGAAGGAGTGTGATTATTGCTTTGAATTATGGGTGCTATGGTATCTTAACTGGCTGGCAGTGCCTCCAGAATGCTACAGCAACGGTAAGTATGTACAACGAACGCCTTCTACATGCTCCACCCATAAACGCCTTTTCCATGATATCTTACAGCATATGCATCTCATCTTCATCTGTATACACATCCTCCCTCAGGAACTCATGGTCCAATGCCTCTTCTGCACTAATACGCTTGTTCGGGTCGAGTTCCAAACAGCGACTCAAGAAACCGACAGCCATCTTCTCATCGTCCGTCAGAGGATTCTCATCCGTATTCCCCTCGCTTCTACAAGTTGACCACAAAATGATCTTCTCAAGGGAGAATCCCGCTTGGCCAATGGTAGGGATACTAGTTTCGAAGAAGGTCCCGTGCAAGAAAGCACAAGGCTTCATCCTCCGGAGTCCAAAGATCGTGGCGATTTCGATCATAGCCTCAACGTCATCCGCTGAATTGAAAAACGGGAACCGCTTGGACAAGATTGTCAGTAAAATTACACCTGCAGACCATATATCAATCTTTGTAGTTTGTGAGGTGCATTTGAAGAGCACCTCGGGGGCACGAAAACCTCGAGTACCGGCACGATTGGCTCGTCTTGATGGTCTAGAATCATTTCTAGGATATCCATTTGAGGGACCCATTTGAGCTGCGACACTGGTAGAAACTCGATGTCTTCTTTTGTCTGCAGATTCCAAGCAAAGACAGGGCTTGGTGTCAGTTCCTTCCCATTCAGCAAGCCCGAAATCCACCAGAACTCCACGTTTCTTTTCTGGTTCATATAAAAAGTTGGTAGGCTTGATATCTCGATGCAGTATACCTTTGGCATGAACGGCGGCAAGAGCTGTAAACAGTGACCGGAAGTAGATTCGCATATCTGGGACTGTCATCTTTCGAAAGTATTCCCGGAAGTCAGTGTGTCGAAAGTAGGGTAGGATAGCAACCACCTGATCAGTATGTCGAAATGCCGTGATAAGTGGACAGACCGAATCACAACCTCTCAGATCGGCGAGGAGTTCCAATTCGTTGAGGATTCGGGTTGGGCTACTCGTAACATAGATTTTTTTGATAGCAACAAATTTGGGCCGCCGTCTTTGCAGTGCATACTCGTCCATATCTGCTAATCCTTGGGAGCCCGTGGGGCGCTTCTTGACCGGCGGCGAAGTCCATTTGGAGTTTTCTTTTTCCTCGATATCCCATTTGTTGTCATAGGTCTCATACAAAAGATCCTCCGCCTTATAAACAGTAGAGAATGTACCTGTCGCTTGTTAGAATATATATATACGTGCAATTGAATTCACCTACCTTCGCCAATGCGTTTTATGAGCCGGAAACGTTCCTTTATACCAACGAAAGATTCTTGGAATTTATCCATATCTTCCCGTACTGCGGCATCAATAGTACCGTCACTCTCCTCAGAGGTCTCCGAGTAATCGTCACCGTCCACTTCGTCCCCATCTTCTATTCTGGAGCTTTCCATCTCTTGATGTTCCTCCATTGACTCTTCCATCTCATCGTGGTGGATCTCGAAAGGTACCTTCGAAATCCGAGGACGAATTGTCGCCATTTTGTAGAACAGAGAGCTTAGAATCAAATACAGAGTGGTAGCTCTTGGCCCACACAATAACAGGCCTTTATAAGCCTTAAATCATTGGTTGTTTGCGCTGAGGTACAGGCTGCACGGCGGGGTGTTTTGCAGGAAGTCGCGACTGGGCTAGGCCTTTCCCGATTCGGTAGTTTGTTGTCTCAACACGTCTTTTTCGGAGCAACGCGATTCAATCCCACGAACGACAACAACTTCTTCTACAATCATTGAATTTCTCACCGGAGTTGGGGGAAGCAGAATCGCCATCATGGATACAATCCAATTCGACATCAATGATTCGCTCAAACATTATATGAGCGATCCCGCAACGGTCTCTACGCCTGAAGCGGATTCGAACCTCGTGGATTGCGAAAACGACCCCGAATCTCTCACCAACTCTCTAATAAATACAGTTCTCAACCCAATCGTAGACTCAGTGGCGGAGAATCCAGATGCCATTACTAGAAGCTCTACATTTGATTCTTTGCAATTCCTACTAAAGTGTGCCCCAGTTTCCCTTAAATCCACCCAAAATTACCCTACAGAGCCAGATTCTAAGCTCTTCAAACTTTCTAGATCCTCATCAGTCCTTCCTACTCATGCGCTGAGCAAAATCCTCGATCTGGTCGTCTCCGGTCTCTCGGCGGAAGCGGACATCATACATAACGACCTCGAGACGGATGAACAGGATATCATCTCCCATCACAAACAATTGTTGGAAGTCTTTGGCTTCTTCCTACAATGGACCATCGCAGCTGTTGAAACAAAAGCGGCGGAGAAATCGAGCACAGCGCCAGCCGCGAGAGGAAGAGGAAAGGGTGCTAAGGCCAAGACCAGTGCCAAGGATGGCAATTGGGATTCTTCTGCCCAATTGCAAACAGCCCTGGATACCATGTGCAAGGTGTTGAAGCTGAAACTTTCGAAAATATTCCTCACCACTTCGGAAAGAGATACGTTCATCAGTCTTTTTACCAGACCGGTCTATATGGTTTTAGAAAGTGAGCAGAGAGTCAAAAACACTGCGATTCGAATGCACGCCTTCAAAGTTCTGTGCATAGCGATCAAGCACCATGGTCATAGTTATGGTAAGAGTCAGCTTCAAATAACACGAATACCATACTAATCTTGTTCAAGCTGCTCAAATTTCCATCGTCCAGAACTTGACATACTTTGAGCATTTAGCGGAGCCTATGGCCGAATTTTTGCACATTCTTTCTGAGCAATACGATTATCAACAACTTACTGACGAGATTTTACGTGAACTCAGCAACAAGGAGTTCAACAGCAATGATACCAAAGGGCCGAAGTCGGTTTCCTCATTTGTTGTCAAACTGTCGGAATTAGAACCCAAGCTGGTTATCAAGCAAATGACACTTTTAGCAAAACAAATGGACAGCGAGTCATATGCTTTGCGTTGTGCTCTGATCGAAGTATGCGGAAATCTTTTGGCTGACCTCAGTAAGCAAGAAGAGCGTGGTGACAATCACAAGTCACAGTTGAATGCATTTTTCGACGTACTAGAAGAGCGATTTCTGGATATAAATCCATATTGCAGATGTAGGACCATCCAAGTGTGGGTCAAGCTTTGCGATCTTGAGCAGAAATTTCCAAAGCGCAGGCAAAGAATTGCTGAACTGGCAATGAGGAGTCTGGAAGACAAAAGTAGCAATGTTCGACGAAATGCCATCAAACTTCTCGGATCGCTCATCAAAACTCATCCATTCAGCATTATGCACGGATCTCAGCTTAACTCCAAAGAGTGGAATGATCGTTTGGATAAGGTTGATGCAGAGTTGAATGCTTTGAGGCCTCCCGCAGGCACCCCAGGTCTAGCCGACAAACAGGTCGATAATGCGCTGTTGGATGAAGCAACACAAATCGAATCCGACTCTCCACAGATGCCAATGAGTGATGAGCAGAAAATTGCTATAGTTCAGAAGGCTCAAGAGGAAGCCGCGACATCAGAAGCAATCAATAAATTGACCTTGACACGACGGTACTACGTGGAGGCTTTGAGGTTCATTGATGTTTTGCATGGAGCAACTTCGACCATCTGTCAGCTCCTGGGCTCAAAGAATAAGAGCGAGGTCATTGAAGCCATGGAGTACTTTGAGATTGGCGATGCATACAATATCGAGCAGAACAAAGTTGGCATCCGGCGAATGCTCCGACTTATCTGGACGAAGGGGAATAGTGATGAAGGCAAAGGTGTTCAAAACCACCTCATCGAATGCTACAAGCGCTTGTTCTTTGAAGCGCCTGATTCATACACTGAGAATGATGCGGCAAACTACATTGCTCGGAATATGATCAGCTTGACATTTGGTGCGACACCAGCTGAGCTGACTTCACTCGAGCAGCTTTTGAGTACTATGATGAAAGCAAACCACATCTCGGAGCTGGTTGTCTCAAAATTGTGGCAAGTCTATGGAGTTCAGAAGAGAGAAATCTCAAAGAGCCAACGACGAGGGTCAATAATTGTTCTTGGAATGCTTGCGACAGCCAAGCCAGAAATTGTTGTCGGAGAAATGGAGACAATGTTGAGGATTGGGCTGGGAAGTCTTGGACGTTCAGATCTGCAGCTGGCCAAGTACACCTGTATCGCACTTCGAAGGATCAACCCTACGGGACGACAAGCAAAGGAGACTGCGGTGCAGACTTCAAAGCTTACGAACGATCACGCTATCCTCACCAAACTTGCTGCTATAATTGAGGTCGAATCGGACAATAAGGAGTGGTACGGTGTCGCTGAGCAGGCTATCAGTGCAATCTATACTTTGTCCAAGCACCCAGACACACTTTGCTCTGAAATTCTTCGAAGAAAGACCAAATATGTCTTCCAGAAACGAACTGCTAAGTCTCCTGAACCTACGCAATCCCAAGAGGCAACACAACTAGAGACACCGCCCCCCGAGACACCCGCAGAAACACGGGGAGAAGAAACAATTGAGCCAGATGACAAGCAGAAAGGGTCCATTGCCCTGTCTCAACTGCTTTTTATTGTGGGTCACGTTGCCATCAAGCAGATTGTCCATCTAGAACTTTGTGAGCTCGATTTCAAGAGAAGGAAAGCAGACTCTGAGAAGAGCAAGTCAGCGGCCGAAGCACCAGTGGACAAAGCAGCCAAAGAAGCAGCGGACGATCTGGACGCGATCGGCGGTACTACAGAAGATGACTTCACGGAAGCGATGGCACATATCCGCGAGCGGGAGCTTTTATATGGCGAGAACTCTCTTCTGGCAAACTTCGGGCCCCTGGTGTCAGAAATTTGCTTTAACAACACAACATACAAAGATCGCCATCTCCAGGCTGCAGCTACGCTGTGTCTAGCCAAGCTGATGTGTGTCAGCTCCGAATATTGTGAGCAAAACTTGCCACTTTTGATTACCATTTTGGAGCGGTCGAGAGACCCCATCACACGATCTAACGTGGTTATCGCATTGGGAGACATGGCAGTTTGCTTCAATCACCTCATCGATGAGAACACCGACTTTTTGTACCGCCGTCTAAATGATAAGGATGCCAGTGTCAAGCGAACTTGCTTGATGACTCTCACATTCCTCATTCTTGCTGGTCAAGTAAAGGTGAAGGGTCAACTCGGAGAAATGGCCAAGTGTCTGGAAGATGACGACAAAAGAATTGCAGATCTCAGCCGCATGTTCTTCACCGAGCTAAGTACGAAGGATAATGCTGTATACAATCACTTCGTAGATATGTTCAGCTTACTCAGTGCTGAGAAAGATCTGGAAGAAGATGCTCTGAAGAGGATCATCAAATTCTTGGCTGGATTCATCGAAAAGGTATACTGCCTTTCCTTAGCCGCTTCTTAACAATATTTTTAACAATAGAAATAGGACAAACACGCCAAGCAGCTTGCAGACAAATTAGCCGCGAGACTTGCTCGTTGTGAAAGTGAAAGACAATGGAGTGACGTCGCCTACGCCTTGAGCTTACTGCAGCATAAGAACGAAGATATCACTAAGATGGTAGCAGGCGGATTCCGGGTTATTCAAGCAAATGCTTGATTGGTTACTGTATGTATGAAATATGAGGAGTTGGTGGCATAATTGTGTGAGTGGCTGAAGGGCGTTGGTGCTCGTTTTACTATGGGAGCAAAGATTTGTGTAATGATGCCTTTATGAATGATAAATGCGATCCTGAAACTTCCCCACCCAGACTTGCCTTTGAATGTGTAACAAAAATATGATGACCGAGTAAACGAGGCAATACAAACGGACCCGAAAAGGAGATAAACGATTTAAGCGGAGAAAGAGTTCAAAAAGGACAAAAAAAATGCTCGCTCTCAGGTTCGAACTGAGGACCCTCGCTGTGTGAGAGCGATGTCTTACCACTAGACCAAGCGAGCTTTGATTCATATTTCGAATCCTCCTTACTTAAATATATACGACTATTTGAGCGTCGTGGTTGGGGATTATGTGTATCGAAGCGAGGTGCGTTTTGGGGTCAGAATTAAAATTTTGAAGAAAGGAAGGTTGTGTAGATCGAAATTAAGCAATTTAATGGGATGGAATAATGGGAATGTAATTCTAATCATGAGGGAGAATTGCAAACATTCGAGATTCTGGTTTTGATCAGCCAGTCATTGTTCTACCACTCGGTAGACCATAAGGGGGTCTAAATCTAAGTATGGGTCTACTAGAGAGGAATTTCAGTTGCATAAGCAGTTTATGGGGTGTTTGGTCCATTTTCTAAGTCTATTGTACAGAGTGTTATCCTACCACGTGCTATCATAACTCGTTAAACCATGCGGTCATCTCATCCACGCTTTCGCCTGCGTCTTCGTCTTCTTTGATTTGTAAAAGCTGGATCGAAGGGGCTAATATCGGGGAATTCTTAAGGGGGGAAATCTTGAGGGTTGTTAGCTATTGTTCTTTTCATACTACATCAATCAGCTTTTAAATTGTTTTAAGCTCTTCTGAAGTAAAGCTTTCCGCAGGACCGTCCGTAACGCCATTGCCGAATGTATCAAATTGACTCACACATTCGTCATCTTCGATCCCAGGCATCAAATCATCTTGCTTGCTTCTATCTTGGGCGAAAAATACTTCCTTATCTGTCGTCAGACCATTCGAACCATCAGAAATTGTTGATTCTGCAGCCGGAGTTGGAACAGTGTTGGTATCTGGGATACCCGCTCCCCCTGGCGTAAGAGTGGTGCTAGATCGACTGGTCATGTTGTCCATCTCCATCTCAGGACATAACTCAAATGTACCATTGTCTAGATTGACGTTTCGAACGTAAGCTTTAGGGACAAGATCGGTAGAAGGACGATACTCGCTGAGAGTGTCCGCGATGTCCATAGGGTCGCATGTCCAAAGGGACATAAGCCTATCGTAATGGCTCGTACTCACAAAAATCCGGTCCACATGTTCGGAATTCTCCTCCTTCGGGGATAAAGGTTGAACAGCACTGCCATAACACAGGCTCCTATGGATAGTCACACTTCCTATAACATTAATAGACCAAACTCCATTCAAGCCTCTGACTTCAAGTATTCTTGCTCCAGCATTACAGCAGCTCGCTAATACTTCGACTCTGAAATCATGATCACCCCAGAAATCAAAAGGTATCTTAAACTGTTTGAGGAGTTTCAATTTATAGATACCCTCTCCAACATTCAACTCTGCAAGAATCCGTCTTTGTGCACCAAGAAAGGTCAACCGGACACAATTGCCGTAACCTCCCGTAAGAACGACATGCTCAAAGTCCGACCCAGTCACAGGCAACGGCAGTATAGCGACCACGCCTTCGTTATTGCGCGGGTTCAAGGTCTCTGCAGTCACATTGAGCGGAGAAAGGGTGATAGCGCTAAGAGGAATGAGGGGCGTAGGATCGAGATAAGTAGTTTTAAGGGCATCATCTCCACCGCTGAACAAGGTTGAAGAACCGGGGTGTCCAGGTCTACCAGATCCTGATCTGGTCGCGGACCAGGCACAACACCACGCATTGACGGCCTTGACTCGGTCCACCTTAATAAAATGCTTTGGTAAAAGTGCTGTAGGCTCAACAACTTTTGCATTCATACATGACCAGTTGTCAAATCTAATAAGGCGAACAAGGCCATTTTGAGAAGTTGCAGCAAGAAGAGGCGGATATAAGTCAGTCTTATATGGATACCAGGCGATTGAAGTAACGATGTCGCCTAAGTCGAAGAAGGCTTGGGTGTCGAGAGTTTTCATGGCAAGCTCGTCATCAGACCTTCCTGCAATTTGGACGGTAGCGATATAACCTCCTGTGAGGGCCGCGGCGAAAACAGGAGGATAACTCTGGGGGAGGAAAGCAAGATCGTAGACACCGTAGTCTAGAATATTCCGTTTAAGGAGTTCCCTAGAACAGTCAGAAGAGCAAAGAAAGGACAATTTTCATAGTGCGAAAGACATCAAGACTTTTAAAAAGGTCGAAACTTCGATCTCGTGCATCAGGATAGCCTACATTCTCTTGCCATCAGTCTTGTAGAGGCTCAGGGAGCCATAATGCAGCTGAACTGTTGGTCCTTCCGGATTAGAGGCTTCTGCCTCCGCATTATCGTTCTTTTCTAGAGCATAGGTTCCGACGACGAAGTAATCATTTCGTCCTTCAACGAACTCGACACAACTTGGAAAGAAATCCAATGTGTCGTGGTCCAAATATGTGATATTTGAACTGAACCATTTTCCTGGATCCGTTTGAGAAGGGTCCATGGCCGGCGATATTCAATGTATCATCTCGCGCTGTACATTGGCAAAAAGTCGTTCAATGTCGAGGGTTGATCGTGAAGGATGAACATTTTGCAAGGTCAAAGGCTAGCGTCAACACCCATCCCGCGCTCTTTTCTTTCCCCGACAACCAACATCAAAGGCTGACGAAGGTTGGTATTTCCAATTCCAATTGATATCTGGATGTAGCCTGAACTTTCCTTGATCTTCGAGAATCGTTAATCCAATCAAGTATCTCATGAAACGTTCTATGATCTCCTGCTCACGTGTTGGATTCCGATTTCCTTGCCAGAATTCTTGATGGATAGACAGCAACAATGGCAGTAGGAACAGAAGGAAAACTGGGCAAATTTGAACAGCCTGGCTATCTATCAGACGATTCGGATTTCTACGGTATCTTCTTTCCAAAATTTCTTCCAATCATCCATCTAATACTAAATTAGGTGACGAGGCTACGAAACAGGATCTCGAGGACCGGGCCAGAAACTTCAATGCAGGAGAATGGTGGGAGAATAAGACTCCTTCACTTACGGAGTTGGCGATCGTTAATATCGCAGCTGCTGTAAAGCCCAAACCTGTTACTCTTTACAATCCTTATGAAGGCGATTCACGGTGCGCTCGTCAGCTGGGCGAGACAGTGGAAGAGTTCTTAGAAAGGCTACCTCCTCGAACAATATCAGCTTCAGAGGACCGCCCGTGGATCTACATCGCCAACCCATACCGCAAAGCTCCGAAAGCTGAAGAGAACCGAAGTGGAGTTGTTGGTGAAGGACCGCCTGACGAAGAGAGTGATTGGGCTCAATTCGTTGTCCTAGGAGGCAATTTACTTGAGGAGTTGACTGGGATCAGACATGATATCGAGAAAAAGAAGGAAAGTCAAGCAAATGTTATGATTACGAAAGCGGTCAATGTTCAGAAAGATTCAATTGTTCAAAAGTTGCTTGAGACGGCTGTGAAGTTACATTGTACATCGGGCAAGGTAACTACCCTCCAAACCTCGCAAATCAGCTACTAACATTTGAACAGTGGATGTTGTTCTGTGAACCATGTGAGGTCAACGTTGTCTGGTCAGTCGTCGCTCGTGAAACAGCCAAAAACGAGCTCGGCATCGCCGCCAAAGTTGCACTAGACGAAGGCGATGACAGAAAGCAGCGTTTAATCTGTGTTTACACTAAAGATTTTACGGATATGGAAGACATTGTTCGTGTGGTTAAAAAGATGAAAGAGCGTGGTCTTGTGGAGCTGAAAAGACGGATCTACTATAAATGCGGTAAGGCTGGTACCCTCAACTCTGTTCTATGGCTGCTAACTCGTATCTAGATGCATATACGTACCTTGGATTGAAGTCACATAATGAGTACAACATAAAAGCATCTTTGTACAATTCAACGGAAGTGCTGAAACCAAAAGATCAGAAGAAAGATCAAAAGCTAGAAGGATTTTTCTACCGGAAAAAGTAAGATACAGGAGGTTGGTGTCAGATGGAGTCCGAACAATTGCTTTCTGGATACCCTTTTGTTTAATTCTTGCTCTCCTTAGCGTCGTAGGCGTACCTCTAGGTTCAGATATCAATTTTAGCGTTTGCCATTCAGCGTCTATTCCTGACATCATCATAACCCGTGGTCCTATAACCCTCCATCCCCAACCATATCCTGCGTCCTCTTCAAATGCAACACCAATCTATACGCCGAATTTCCATTCAAATAATATCGATGCAGCTTCTTACTCCTCAGAAAACCCAATCGCTCATATAACTTCATAGCCGGAACATTCGTCTCCTCCGTCTCCAGCACCACCTCATCCGCATCCCTTTCCACCATCGCATCAATTGCTTTCCTGACCAACGTAGTTGCGATACCATGGTTTCTGTGTGTGGAAGAGACGGCCAGCATGGCGATGTAGCCGCGGAGCGTGGGTGGGGAGTGCGATTGGTGGGTTTCGAGTTTGCAGATTACAACGCCGATCAAGGCATTGGTTTTCGAGTCGAGTGCCTCGTGTATTGTTAGTGTAAAGCTCAAGCAATAGAAAGAGGAGGGGAATACCATGAAGCATAATTCTCCCCACTGGTATAGAAAGTACCGGTACACATAAATACTATAAGGCTCACTCAAATCCTTAGAAATGAGTGCCCTGATCGAGGGCAAGTATTGCTTTTCAAGCGCATGTTCATATTGCAGATACCGTAGCTCAGAAGGCAATTCTGCGTTCTTGGGCCTTTCTTCCATCTTCGAGTAATGTGGAGAGGTGTAGAGAGTGGAGGAGAGCGGGGAAGAAAGTTCAGTGATCATCGGAGTCTTCACATGTCAAATGCAAGGCCAGAATTTTAGTTCCCGCAGAAAGTAAACCCCTAGCGCAGAACCCCTGTACTAATACTACGTAAGGTAGTGAGTCCCTTAAAAAGCTCAAACAATTACGTAGTGGCTCTGTGTCGTGTGGCTTGTTGACTGCGACTGGTGCTTTCCCTCGACCTTGTAAAAAGAACTACCTATAATCATTCTCACAGTGTGACGTTCGCATATAATTGTACATATTCTCATCTCCCAAACTCACCATGGCCTCTCTCCGGCACCGTGTCCTCGGCGGTCCCAGACCAACAGCCAAAGCACCCAAACGTCCCGACACACCCGAAGCCGCTGAAGAAGTGCGCCTCGCTCCCGTGTCTAAGATAATGACAAACAAACATCACAAACCCGGGAAACGGCGCAATGGATTTATCTTTTTCCTTGGCGGCTTATTTGGAATTGTGGCTGCGGGGTTCTTTGCGCAGAAGAGTGATCTGATTGAGTTTCCGGAGCTGGCGGATTTGTCGATGGATAGCTTGATGGATGTGCTGCCGGCTGGCTTTGTGAGGGATGCAAGGGATTTGGCGGTATTTTTGTCTTTATTGGGGAATAGAAGAATAAGGGCTAATGGTATTGGCAGAAAGGAGAGAGGGAAGCGACCAATTATGATAGTTTCCAGGTTGGGTTGAATCTTCTGGCGCAAGGCGTGCATGCGAATCATCCTGTGATTATGATACCGGGTGTTATATCTACGGGATTGGAGTCTTGGGGGACGACGAATAGCTCGCGGCAGTATTTCAGAAAGAGGCTGTGGGGAAGTTGGAGTATGATGAGAGCGCTGGTGCTGGACAAGGAAGGGTGGAAGAGGCATATTATGTTGGATAAAAAGACTGGGTTGGATCCAGCGGGCGGAATCAAATTGAGAGCCGCGCAGGGCTTTGATGCGGCGGACTTCTTCATTACGGGATATTGGATTTGGTAGGTTCTGTCCAGATCTTTAAGATGTTGCGTACTGAAATTTGCTATAGGAACAAAATCCTGGAAAATTTGGCAACCATTGGATATGACCCCACGAATAGTTTCACGGCAGCCTATGACTGGCGGTTATCTTACGCAAATCTCGAGGTTCGAGACCAGTATTTCACCCGCCTAAAGATGTATGTTGAGATGGCCTACAAGATATCCAACAAGAAGGCTGTACTCGTCTCTCATTCTATGGGTGGTCAAGTACTCTTCTATTTCTTCCACTGGGTAGCATCCCCAACCGGAGGTAACGGCGGCGACGATTGGGTTGAGCGATTCATCGATTCCTGGGTCAACATCAGCGGTTGTATGCTTGGTGCTCTCAAAGGTCTACCCGCCGTCCTGTCCGGAGAAATGAAGGACACTGCCCAGCTAAATGCATTTGCCGTCTACGGCCTCGAGAAATTTCTCAGCCGAGAAGAGAGAGCCGAAATTTTCCGCGCCATGCCAGGAATTAGCTCTATGCTTCCTATCGGCGGTGATGCGGTGTGGGGTAACGCTACTTGGGCACCCGACGACCTTCCGGGCCAGAACGTGAGCTTTGGACAATTCTTGAACTTCAAGAATTATAATGGGTCTCAGCAATATCGGAATTTGACAGTCGACCAAAGTCTTTCATATCTCTATAATACCACTGAAGATTGGTATAATGACCAAGTAAAAGGAAGTTATTCCCACGGAGTAGCGCATACCACCGCCGAAGTAGAAGCCAATGAGAAAGATCCACGGAAATGGATCAATCCTCTCGAGACCCGTTTACCTCTTGCTCCCAGCTTGAAGATTTATTGCTTTTATGGAAAGTCCCTCCCTCTCGCTTCATTCAATTTTCAAACTAATGATTATCAGGAATCGGCAAACCAACCGAACGATCTTACTTCTACCGCAAGTCCGAAACACCCCTCCATAGCCTCAACATCACAATTGACACCTCCCTAACGCAAGGCAACATCGACCACGGCGTGATCCTCGGTGAAGGCGACGGCACTGTGAACCTGTTATCCGTTGGCTACATGTGCAACCGCGGCTGGAACATGCATCGCTACAACCCCGCTGGGGTGCAAGTAAAAGTTTATGAAATGCCCCATGAACCGGATAGATTTAGCCCGCGTGGAGGACCGAATACAGGGGATCACGTGGATATTCTTGGGAGACAGAGCCTAAATAATATGATATTGAGGGTTGCGGCGGGGAGGGGGGAGGAGATCAGTGAAAATGTGGTTAGTGATATTAAGACGTATGCGGAGAGGGTGAAGGTTTATGAGGAGGAGGAGTATTTATGAGGTTAGGGGATTGTGAATATGGGAGGTTCTGATGGCGTTGCATGGTGTTTTTGGTGGGTATGGGCTAGGATAGAAGGATAGATTTATACCCAGATAGGACGAGAGTTTTAATGCCATAATGTACCTTATAGTAATGGTATGAAGTTCACACAATAAGTTCTTCTATCGTTTTATGCAAATTTTTAGTCCAAGTGGAAAACTCCTCCAAGTCCGCAAACCTGTGAACCCATGCCAACCTCCCATAATATACCCAAACCGAAATGCCGCAAAAGTACCGGGTATCATTGCAACAAACCAACTGTAGTTTCCCTCCGCAAAATAATGCGCCTGCCGTTCAGTTTCCCGGCCACATATGCCCTTAAATGATCAAACCCCCGCCCTCTCAACCCTCACGAAATACTACTCCATCAAACTCCCAATCGTCCAAACCTCAACCCCCAAAATATCAAACTTCTCCCCCTCCTCACTAAGCGGCTCATTCCCAAACGTCAAACAACTGCTCGAAATGCCTCTCTCAAAAGTATCATCAAGCCATAATCCATACTTCCCATCTCCACCCCCAACACTCAGAAAACTGGTTTCGCATAACATCATGTAGTCGTTGACACCTGAGTATGGGAAGGCTTTGAAGCGGATGCGTTCTGGTGTTGATGCTCCGCTGCGGTTGGGGAGGGGTGGGGAGAGGGTGTTTGGGTTTAGGTTTGGGTTTGGGTTTGGGTTTGGGGTGGAAATTGGGTTTGAGGGGTTAGTGGGAGTATCGGGGGAGAAGTCGATTAGGTTTTGGGGGGTTCCGATTGTGGTGCTTCGTTGGAGATTGGTGGTGTCGGTAGAGGGGGGAGGAGGAGGATTTTGTAGGTTGGAGATGGAGGGGGAGAGGATGCTGGCGCGCCAGAGGAAACATTCACCTGTGCCAAAGTAGTGAGGGGATGGGTGTGGTGCTTCTGTTAGGTAGGCCCCGAAGAGCTAATTTCGTCAACATGAATTCTTGGACATGAAAGGGGGAATGGCTTACGCCGCCTTCGCCATCTTTCACGACTAAAACAAACCCATTCCGTAACCCTCGTAAATCATCACATTTCTTGTACAGCGTCCCCAAACTAACACCATCTTGGTCCAAGCTATAAACCAGATTCCATTCTTCACACAATTGCAGCCTTGGGGGAACCAACAGCCTAATCTCTTCCGCCAACGCCCTACTCAACAGTTGTGCTGAAGGAGTTGTTTCTGACCGATAGCCCTTCAAAGTGACGGGATACAATGGAGGAGGTTGGAAGGGTGAAGCGGTTCGATAAGGTGGGGTATATACGCCGTCCATCCCAGATCCATTGCTTGCTTTCGCCGGCGGGAAATGAGGAGTATTATGTCTCTTATGTTCAGCAGCAGGTTCGCTGGAGAAGCGTCGAAGTAACCCTGTCACTGCATGAGACACTGATGTAGGAACGTTCCACGACGCAGACAAAGCCGGGGTCGAGGTGCCTGACGATGACGTCGAAGGCGAATCGTGGTAGCCTGTTGTTGGCATCTTGAACTATGTTTAGGGCATCAATTTTGATATGTTCCGTGGTTGTTGTATGTGAAAAGAGGATTGTTGAATTGGGCTGGGAAGTCTGTATATAATTCTTGGATGTGGCCTGATGGAATTCCGGGAATCCTTTAGCCTCGCCCTAGTTACCTAAGCCACTTCGGGAACTGATTGGCCTGTTGCACAAGCGCAAGGCTGTGTTTGCGAGGCTGATTAGTGAATTCTTCACTAAGCTGACGGAAGGCTTCAACGCGACTGTAGCCTGTAATGTATGAAGAATTTTCTATGTATTTTTTGAGAATCGGGGTTGGAGATAATTCCAGTTTTGGTGTTTCTATGCAAAAAAACCCGAGAAACAATCATGAGCGATGAATAATTGAACAAGTATAGTAACCAACCACATATTGTACGCCATTCAAAACTTCGATTTTGCGCCCCATTTAAATTCGTGACATTATATTTCTAACCTCTTTATTTCCCCGTGAATCGGCATGAAATATAGCAAGGCTATGTGCCAAGGAGCCTTTATGGTGTCTGAGCGACCTTTGCAAGATTATTCTTCACCTCCGCAAATTCATCATTATCCCACTTAGGAACATGCAGCCAGTCGTGCTTTGAATCGCAGATGAATATTTTAAGCGTTGATTTCTTAACACGGGCCAAGCAATCTTTACAAAGTTGCGCATCTGGGCATATTTTGCAATAATAGAAGTCGTCCGCATACTCCCACGAAGTACCAGAGCGTCCATCATACTGATTCATCAGGCCGCCAGTTCGTTGAAGAGGATATTGACAGGGCTACCAACAGACTCCGAAATGGGGGCTGACAGTGCAGATTGAATTCTATTTAATACCTCTATTGTCGGCTTTTCGGCTGCATTCTCAGCATTAAGCTTTGAGAGTTGGGTTCGAGCTACCTGCTTTAACACTTCAAAAATCTCAGCCTGTTGATGTTGCTCTTGTACGACGAGGTCGAGCAAATCTCGAGTCACGGTATCATCAGGCTCGGTTGAGCGCCAAAACCCGTCAGGTCCAAGATGAGACCACGCGCTTGAGAGCGTTGGGATTGTCGCCAGAGTGCACGAGGATATCAGCTAACTGGTAAAACCCTTGTGCATCATTTTCTTACGTGCGGTCAGAAAGAAGAGCTAGCGCGGATTTCATATTTCCCCTGAAGAGCCTTTGGCTGTTCCGCAATCATCCTTCAGAGCATAATAACATCTAAGGTAAAAAAAAACTGGCGTAAGGGTCAGCGAAGGATGTGTGCCGATTTGTAGCAATATACTCCAACTTTTTGAGGTTGTCAGAGGGGGTTGGTGACGTTGTAGCTTGATGAAAATGATGTAGGCTGATAAGTCTCGATGCTCGGATGCTGATCCACTGCTCTTCTTTCAAGCTTAAAGAGCTACATTCTTCCCAAAGGCTCAAGGCAGATTCAAAGGTGCTCTCTTCTCCGATGTAATGATACAGAGCTACCCGCGGTGATAGAATGAAAAAAGGTAAGAACTAAAGCTGGCTTTTATGCAATCCCAAAACATCCCGCTGGCCTCAGCTAGTGCCACTTCGGGCAACGATTGGTTGTGCGTATTTATGAGAAGGCTGACTGGAATTTTGACCGGTGGAATTGCAAGATGATTTTAAACCATAAGGCTAGGAAGGGAAAATGGTGCAGTTGAATATGATGAAAAGGTCAAGCTGGCTTCAGCTCACTTCAGAAACAGTAAACGGAGTGGAATTTTGATTGGAGAGTCGAGATAATGATCCCATCCTCTAAACGCCTCCCTGATGCCCATCCCGCTATGCAATACAAAACCAGTATACACTCGTACAATATTATACACACCGCCATTAACAACAATTCTAATCACATCTTCCATCCTTCCACCCCGTCCGCCACCTCTCCTGCCACTTTGAGCAATCAAATTCCTTCTTTCCAAGCTTCCGATTGACATCGTTATGCGCTTCACACATCCACTGGCCAAACTCTTCCCTGCTTTCGGCGCGAATCCTAGTCTTGGACATATATTCTTGGAAGTCCTCTGCGCATACCCAACATGGATACAGTTTTGAGAACAGACCCATAAATTGTTTGACTTGATTCTGCTCGACTAGTGTTGGAGATTCGGGGTACGTGGCGGCTATTGAATGTAAAAGTGTCCAAGAAGAACGGCCAAGTTCCTCCACGTCGGGAGGGCAGTCGGATGGCGGGCTAACGGTAACTACAGAGCTTTTTGTGGCTTTCTTGGCTTGAGATGTCATATCTCTCAAAGATGTGCAGGTGCGACAGCTTGAAGACTATCAGAAATAGCTTTCAATGCTTGTAGATAAATAGAGGAGCTTACGGTTTTCCATCTTTCCCCAAAACCCAACCTAGGAAGGTCAGTTTGCTTCGATCATGAAGAGTTGCTGAGAAAGTACTTACCTTTTGGGGGTTTTTTCGGAGGTTCGCTGGAGGCTAATCCAATGGTGCTTTTGCTTTTCTGATCCCGAGTATCATCGGCCATTTTTGAGGTGAGGGGTGGGAGTTTAGGAAGATAGAGCAGATGAGTGTTAGAGCTCAAACGGAGCTTTGTCAGATGCCGGTATTTGCCTTGCCGACAGCCTCGCCATCGTCATCGACATCTTCGACAACTTCTTGCAAACTCCACATCATGCGACGACGATGAGCGGAAACGACAGTCGATCTAAAACTACTCCAGTGTTGCTACTGAAAACTAAGTCAACTCCCAATGATGGTTATCAAGAGCAATTATCTCTGCACAAGAATGGGTCTTCGTTCCAGCCAATATTTGTGCCAGTACTGGAGCATCAATTCTTGGAAGATGGTTTGATAGTCGTTAGAAATCTGTTGCGCAATAAGGAGATTAGGAAAAGTGCAGGATCGAAGTATGGCGGCATGATCTTCACATCGCAGCGAGCGGTCGAGGCATTCGCGAAGTTGGTGGAGGAAGGAAAGGGTGCGTACTCCCAAAGCCCCCTTCAAGCTCTTCGGATTTTAATAAGGCGTTCTATAGGTGACGGTGACTGGCCACATCTACAGGATGTGCCAATATATACAGTCGGCCCTGCCACTTCTCGAGCCTTGAAATCGATCCCACAGAGTCCTCCTCTCCAAATTTTCGGAGCAGAGACTGGAAACGGAGCAGCTCTGGCGCACTATATGCTTAATCATTACGGAAAGTGGTATCGAGACCAAGAAATAAAACCTCCGCTATTATTCCTGGTGGGTGAGCAGCGACGTGATATCATTCCGAAGACGTTGATGGACCCGGAATTAAACACAAACCGGCGGATACAAGTTGATGAGCTCGTAGTTTACGGGACTGGAGTTATGGAATCCTTTGAGCAGGACTTTACACAGGTGCTGCAAGAAACAGATACAAATCAAACCAGGTGGTTGGTTGTGTTTTCACCTACCGGATGCGAAGCAATGCTTCGAGCTTTGAACATGCTAGACTTCGAGACAGGAAGAGTCAAGACCCCAAATGCAGTCGATGGAAGAGCAACATACATCGCGACCATTGGACCCACCACGAGAGATTTTCTCAAGAATAGTTTTGGGTTTGAGCCAGACGTTTGTGCTGAGAAGCCAAGTCCAGAAGGGGTGGAAGATGGGATTAGAAACTTCGCGAAATATGAGCGATAAGGCTGTATGTGGTCTAACTTGATGATTCAATGAATTTATAGTCTTCTTTCCAGGAACGTTGCTTCAAAGGTTGCTCATTCCTAGCGAAATCCCAATTCATCTCCAAACATGGATTCTCCGCACAATTTAAGAAGTAAGAGCCACGTTTTAGTATTCAGTACTACCAATAGCATTGATGTACAGACACTTTGCCCCCGGTTGTGGTTGATTTCCGCATCTCAATCACTTTGAAACCGGTTAAAAGCGTCTTGGGAAAACATGGTCATTTGATTTCTTCATGTTGTCTCGTGTTCTCTATGATGAATCTTTATGCAGTCATGACTTTTAGAAATCAAGCAAATTAAGGTCACTTCTTTAATTTTTCTGTTTTCTCCCACCTTGGAAAGTTCTACGCAGCTGCAAATTTTTGACTATGTCTATGAACGATCAGCCCTGTGTAGATACATACGATGTATCTTTGGATCATCAAATCAGCATCTTGAACGCAGCTGCTGGCTTAGAAGATGATAGCCCTGTTCCCAGACTCTCGAAAGAGGAATTGATAGCGGTTCATTTAAACAATCTTGAGGTGCTCAAAAACTCTTCAAAACCGCAAAAACCAAAGCCACTAGTGTTGCCTGCAGCTTATGCGCCTTCAATTGTGTCGCTCAATGATCTTCAAAAAGTAAGATGAAAAGTCAGCTTCAAAGATCAGTTCTTAACAGCATCCAGATATCATTCGAGGATCTGAAAGTTGAAGTCCATCATCGAGGCTATTTCGTGACTGCCAGGACAATCACTCCCCCTTACCTATCAACAGAAGTAATCACGATCATTGAAGAGGAGGGAGGTAATATCGCAAAGCTCGAATTGTGTTTCCAAAATCCTCACTCGCCAGATTCGGATCTTCCTCAGAATAGCACAGTTGCTATCAAAGAGCCATATTACAAGTATAATGGGGATGGAGACTATGTTATTCGAGTCGATCATCCTTCAGATATTGCAGTTCTCAGAGGCGATGATCCGGCAGTATCAATGATTATGGATGTTGTCTCAAAAACAAAAACCATCACTCCCTCGGAATGGAAAAATGCAGGGGATAAGGCATACTTGGAGAAGAGTTACTCGTCCGCAATTGAGTGGTAAGTAGTTGAGTTACGCTTCATTCGCGATGCCGGTTGTTGGCCAGGCTTTCCCTCACGTGCATAAGCCGAACAAATCCAGTAATGTGTTCAATTCTTGCTAACGCATGCTCTAGCTACACTCAAGCAATTGATAACGCTCCCAAAGAGGACAGAGAATTCGTAAGGGATGTTTATCGGAAGCGTGCCTATGCAAATCTTACTGGCAAACGCTTTACTAATGCTATAGAAGACACCCTCGCATCATGTTTTGGGGACCTAATTGACAGCAAGGCGCAATACTGTGCGGGCAAAGCAGCTTATGAGCTTGGTCTTTACGAAGAAAGCCAAGAACACTTTGAAAAAGCCTTGGAAAGCAGCCCCAGAGACTCCAAATACCGAAAGGATTTAAATCGTGCAAATGGTCGAATTGCTGAACAGCAAGACGGAGAGTACGACTTCCAGTCCATGGGAGAATCTCTGAATGAGCAGCATATCCATCTGGACCACGCAAGTTTCATCAGAAACACCATGATTGCTACTACAGAACATAAAGGCCGCGGTCTTTTCGCCGCTCGATTCATTGAAAGAGGTAGTTTAGTGCTGTGTGAGAAGGCATTAGGTTTTCCTAGTATGTCTAGTGGGAAAAGCCAGACACATAGTGTCTTGTTCAACTTCAACACAAATACAAGGACTCAAGGGACTGCTCAAGGCGCTCTGTTCATGGAACTCGTTCATAAGCTGTATAACAATCCAATGCTCACGTCTAGATTCTTTGACCTAGATAGTGGTAATTACATTCGATCTGGGAAGGAAGGAGAACTTGTCGATGGCGTGCCGATCATTGATGTGTAAGTTCCGATCAGTGTCTTTGTGTCAGCAGCTTATCACTGACTATAATAGATTCCTCATCGAAGCCATCCGCCTCAAAAACGGGTTTAGCTACCACGAGACCTACCTCCGCCAAAACGAACGCATCAAAGGCAAAAAGTCCACCGATACCCAAGGCGACCTCCATACCGGCCTCTGGACCCGTGCAGCCTACGTTAACCACTCCTGCGTCCCCAACTGCGCGAGGTCTTTCATTGGAGATATGATGATCCTCCGTGCCATCCACGACATCCCCACGGGCACTGAACTTACCCACCAATACACAGCCCCTGAAACATCCTACAAAGCCCGCCAAGAAGTCTTTAAATTGAACTGGCAATTCGAATGTGATTGCCGTCTCTGTGCCATTGAAAAACAATCCCCAGGTGTAAAACACCAAGAACGCGGCGATCTCGTCTTTAAAATCCGAGCTTTGGTGATGAAATATCCTCGCAGCGCGCGGGTCCCGGAATCTGTCATCCGTTCCGTCGAGCGAATGGTTAAAGCGCTGGAATCTCTGCATGAGCCCGCCACATATGCAACACTCCCTCGTCTCTGCCTCGTTCATCCCAGCATTTGGCTTACGGAAGTATGTCGCGCGAAGAAGAATTGGGAGAAGACAGCTAAATATGCAATGGAGACGTTGCGGAATTTCGGGTTTGTGGAGCCGATTAGGGAGGGGAGGTTAGTGCTAGATTATGAAGGGGGCATTGTGAATAGTGAAGTTTTTAATGCGTTGCAGTATGGGGGCGTGGCGTGGAAGGAGGTGGGGAAGAGGGAATTAGGGTCTGATTGTGAGATGGAAGCGAGAAAGATGTTCGGGATTATCACAGGTGATTGTGAGGGCGTTGAGCGGGCTTTCAAGGGGGATGAGGGGAGTACTTGAAGGTATCCCTGGTGGAAGTGGGCGTCAGAACCTTGAATTTAAGAGGCTTTAGGAGCAGATTTATGTTTGTTCTTACGAATTTTTGAAGGGACCTCCTTTGATTCTCATATGATTTGATGGAGTTTTATAGTTTGGGAGGACACTCTTTTGTGTTGGAATATGTCTCTTTGAAATTTGATGAAAGCAAAGAAAAAATTGCATCTCATCACAATGTTAAAAGCCCCGTTGCTCATTTTACAGTACTATGTTGAAGCATAGTTTCAGATACGTAAATCTTCTCTATGATTAACCAGACCTTAAATTACAATGCCCACTCCTTTTCTAACATATACAGAAAAATATATACAGCGAAATAAAAATGCTTCCTAGAATCTCATCACTTCCCGTAGGGAATAAAAGGAATATTAAAAAAGTTTTCTTCCACGGTACCAACGTAAGTTGTATCATCAACGCACATGCCACCTCCAGTAGGGCCTATATGCGGGCTTCACATTTCTTGTCAGTATACTCCCTAGCCAAAAAAAAAGGCCGGATTTAACGTACCAATGTACAGATGGCCGATATGGCACCATATTCTGATGGACGCTTCTACAAAGTAACGTATTCCTCCCCAACTCATAAGCTTCTCCAAACCTAACCTCTGTCGTCAGATACTCATAACAGGACGGAAAATCTGCATATTGCGTATTAGTCCCGGTGCAATATATCTGAGCCGTTTCGCAAATGCCAGCTGCTAGGGCGTCGCTGAGGATTTCAACAGCTTCCGTAGTTGAATTTGCGTTTAGTATTGGCAAACTTCAAATATGGTTAGGAGAAAATATCATATACTTTATGTTAGAATTAACTTACCTGGATCCAATCACGTAATCAAACATCCACTCCCAATACTTGAAGTTGACATCGAATTGAGTCATTTCCCCAGCTGCGTTCCAGGTATTCCAACTATCGATTTCCACTGGCACTATGAGATTGAGACTTGTAAAATTGAACTGCAAGCGTACGGCGGAGGATGTGATCCATTCGTTTGCAGCGAAGTGTAGGATCTCGTATGAGAGAGGAACACCCAATAAACTGATTGCACTAGGATTCGCCGCGAGGTTGGCAAAAAGTCCGAAGAGGTACTCAGTGTTTAATTCTCGGCCTTCAAAAGTCCTGGTGATGTCTATCCTGCCTCGTACATCTTCAGCAAGTAGTGTCGAGTTGATGGCCTGCGCTTGGGCAACATCTGCCGGGTAGATGTAATTGTCGTAGAACCGGACCTGGAGCTGGTACAATTCATCGTAGGTGAAATGCGGCTGACTGTCATTTGCACTTCCTGTTTGAGCTGTCACATTTGAGGAATTGCTGTATTGAGCTGTTGCACATGGTATGAGCATTACACATGCCGACATCCATATCAAAAGGGGAGGCAATTGAAGCATTGTGAAGAGAGACTTGTTAACGGATGTTTGAGAACACAAAAAACTCCCTCCAATCCGGCAAGCCTGCTGTACAAATACAACAATTGAGAGTCCGACATGACAAAGCAGCCCCAAGGATCGAATTATTGAAGTGGAAATGCAAGATTGAGGCGCAATATTCCCCAGGGGCGGCCACCCGGCGCACGAGCTTCCAAACTTCTTTTTGGGAATTCTGTGGAGACTTGGGATGTTCCAAGCAAGGCTGACCGCAGGGGTGAATATTTGGTTATCTTCAAGGAGATACGGTTATCATGCAATCGAGAAGCCACGTTCGTCTGAAATGAGGCACAGCGGCTCGGTATACTCTGATGTAGATGAATTTCATTTCCGAGGCCCTCGTGATTCGCGTGCGTAGTACGCGAGCTGCTGTACCCCTGGAATTTCCCCTGAATAGGGGAATATATGTAAAGGCATAAAGGGCCTTAATGAGGAACGCCTCTTCATACCTAGTGATACTTCCCAAGTGGTGTCCTATCTCCGAATGGGCTACATATTCACGAAGGCCATTTCCCCATCATCGTGGACCCTGCGAAAACGGATATACGGCACACTAATAAGAATTACAATACGGGACGTACCAATAGTTGTTTTCACGGAAAGAGAGCTTATCAAGAAGGTTGAAAGTTGAATCGCTGCCCCCTTTTTCTTTCCCACCGAGAGATTTTGTTGGAAATCGAAAATATGAGACAAAGAGACGTCCTTAAAGTCTTGGAGATCACGGGTAGTGCCCTGTGTACCTGCCCTACCTAAGGTACTTTGAGGTGGGTAGGTTTGTATGGACATTATAACTGCACGTGACTTGACCAGAGTCATTATGAGGATGGACAAAGAGAATGGTCTGAACGCGAGTGCTCGTTCGTGCAACTCTGAAAGAAATACCAATATTTC
>Ga0182030_10001820_pt1 | contig 44558 bp, 43 predicted proteins | sample 812S3MmetaG_FD_121299 | JGI IMG/M metagenome (GOLD analysis project Ga0182030, IMG submission 121299) | Permafrost microbial communities from Stordalen Mire, Sweden - 812S3M metaG (Illumina Assembly) | ecosystem: Environmental > Terrestrial > Soil > Wetlands > Permafrost | place: Sweden... | reverse complement strand
TGGCCTCGTCGACGCCGGCGACATCCTCGAAGGTCACCCGACCCTGCGATTCGGTGAGCAGCTTGGCCTTCGATTTGCCAAACCCCATCGCCCGCCCCGCCCCGCCCTGCATCTGGCGCGACATATAAATCCATACGCCGATGAACAAAACCAGCGGCAGCGCGTTCAACAGCAACGACATCCAGAAACTGCCCTGATCGCCGGACGGTTTAGCGCTGATCTGCACCTTTTTCGATTCGAGCTTCGATACGAGATTGGGATCGTTGGGCACATAGGTCTCAAAGCTACGATTGTCGGAGAAATGGCCCGTCACTTCGTTGCCTGCGATGGTCACATCGTGGACCCGACCCTCGTCGATCTGCACGATCAGTTCGCTAAAGGAGATCTCGCGAACCGTGGCGCGCTGGCCGCGTTGCTGGAATGTCACAAAAGCCGCCGCCGCCAGCGCCACAATAACAATCCACGGCGCATATGTCTTCCAATTCGCCTTCATGCTGCCTGTCTCCAATGTGCGTGCCGCAACTCTCGATCCACCGCAGGCGGCGCGCGATACCTTCTGTTTTAGTATGAGCGCCTGCGCCCGTTGTCGAATAATTATGGCGACTTGGTGAAAAAGATAGGGTGGCAGAGTCGCCAATTTAAGTGCATAACTCGCCAAAGGCCGAGTTCAAGAACAATAAAGATCGCTGTCGCATGACCGCCGGCGCGCCCTTGGCTTGGATCGATTCGGCTTTGCAGAGTTTTCGCGCGGTGTGCGACGGGGCGGGCGCAGTGCGGAGATTCGCGCGGTCAAGGCGAGGCTCGCGACTTTTTCGGGCGATGATTCTTGGAGAGACGACGGCTGAATTGGAATTGAAGCTAAAGCACGGCCAAATGGAAACAGTTTCGTCGCCGCGTCGCGACATCGTTCGTCCGCCTAATCAGAACGGCCCGCGCCAAGACTTACGCGCCAGCAAACGGCTCCATTAGCGGGGAAGTGCGTGCGGCGCAATATGTTTCCGTCTTGAAAGCCTTCCTTACTCATGCGTTAATTTGTCGCAGGGAGAGGATGAGGAAGCCCTCCCGGAGCATTTTTGGCGAAACCGCTGCCAATTTCGCCAATCAAGACGTTGAAACAAATTCTAGCGAGTCGAGGGAACCCACATGAACGCACTTCCAGCAATACTGTCGATCTTAGCCGCAGCCGCTGCGGTTACTCTGGCGATCACCGCTTTCGCGAACGCCTGAACATCGAACCGCCGACGCTCGAGAGTTCCTTCGAGCGCCGGCCGGTTTATCGCCGATGAATTTGCGGTAGCGTCTCGGTTCGAATTTTTCTTGAGCATCGGCTGAACGCATTTGCGCGCCAACTCGCGCAGAGTGTTGCCGGGAAGCAGAAAAATGACGAGGTGGGTCCCGTCGCGCCGCCCGTCCTTCAGTCCTTCTTCGCGCCCCGCGCCGCGCGCCTGGCCAGCGTGCGCAGGCGTAGCGCGTTGAGTTTGATGAAGCCTTCGGCGTCGCGATGGTCATAGGCGACCGCGCCCTCTTCGAAGGTCACAAGCTCCTGATCATAAAGTGAATAGGGGCTCTCGCGTCCGACCAGCGTCGCGCTGCCCTTATAGAGCTTGAGGCGCACGCGCCCCGCGACGAACTCCTGGCTCTTGTCGATCAGCACTTGCAGCATCTCGCGCTCCGGCGCGAACCAGAAGCCGTTGTAGATCAACTCGGCGTAGCGCGGCATCAGTTCGTCCTTCAGATGCGCGGCGCCGCGGTCGAGCGTCAGGCTCTCGATGCCGCGATGCGCGACCAGCAGAATCGCGCCGCCCGGCGTCTCGTACATGCCGCGCGATTTCATGCCGACAAAGCGGTTTTCGACCAGATCGAGCCGGCCAACGCCGTGGATTCGCCCGAGTTCGTTGAGCTTGGCGAGCAACAACGCCGGCGAAAGTTTTTCGCCGTCGACCGCCGCGGGGTCGCCGCGTTCGAAATCGAGCGTAATATATTGCGGCTGATCCGGCGCTTTCTCCGGGTCGTTGGTGCGCGAATAGACATATTCGGGCACTTCGTTCGCCGGGTCTTCCAGCACCTTGCCCTCCGAGGAGACATGCAGGAGATTGGCGTCGGTCGAGAACGGCGCGTCGCCGCGCTTGTCCTTTTGAATGGGAATCTGATTCTTCTCGGCGAACTCGATCAGCGCGGCGCGCGAGGTCAAATCCCATTCGCGCCACGGCGCGATCACTGTAATGTCCGGCTCCAAAGCGTAATAGCCGAGTTCGAACCGCACCTGATCGTTGCCCTTGCCGGTGGCGCCATGACAGACCGCGTCGGCCCCCATCTTGCGGGCGATTTCGATCTGCTTCTTGGCGATCAACGGACGGGCGATCGAGGTGCCGAGCAGATAGAGCCCCTCATATTGGGCGTTGGCGCGAAACATCGGGAACACATAGTCGCGAACGAATTCCTCGCGCAGATCCTCGATAAAAATGTTTTCGGGCTTCACGCCGAGCAGTTCGGCCTTGGCGCGCGCCGGCGCGAGTTCCTCGCCCTGGCCGAGATCGGCGGTGAAGGTGATGACTTCCGCGCCATAGGCCGTTTGCAGCCATTTCAAAATGATCGACGTGTCGAGTCCTCCCGAATAGGCGAGGACGACGCGTTTTATTTCCTTCTTGTGGCGGGTCATGTGCGGCTCTGGCTCAAGGGGCGTCGAATTCGGCGCGACTATAGTGCGCGAGAGCGCGAGCGCAAGCAGATGGGAAAGCCAAAGCCGCGCGCCCGCCTATGGGACCCGACAAAGTTCCTCCGCCGAATCAACGCCATTACGCCACGGCGGCGAGGCGCTCCGGCAGCGACGGGGCCTCCTGTCGCAGGAACGTCAACAGCGCCTTTTCCGCCGAAGTGAGTTCCTCCGCGCGCGTAAGATGGGCCATGAGCCAGTCCGTCTCCGCGCCGTCGATCTCGACCGCCGTCGCCATCTCGCGCGCGTCGGCGGCGTTTTTCTCGCGCAGCCTTTCGCCGTCGATCTCGTTAAGCGTTTTCGCGGCCAAATCCCCGCTCGCCGTCCCGCCGAACATTGCGCCGAGGAACCGGGAGAAATCAGCCGGCTTGTCGTCCAGCCATTTTTCTGTCTCCAACGCCTCCGTCCGGCTCGGCGTCCAGCGGAAGGCTATTCCCATCAAGTAATTGCCGATCGCCTTGGCGAAGAAATCGTCGAATTCGGGGTCGTTGGCCGCGTCTTTGGTCGCATGGGCGATATGGAACAGCCCCTCCGCCGAAGCGCGCGAGACATGCAGCGAACTGCCGTCGACGGCCGCGAATACGGCGGCGCGCAACGCCTGCATGTCTTGCCTGACGACGACGCCCGCCGGATGGCCTTCGCGCCCTCCGACAATCGCCTTGTCGATTTCGCTCACGCAAAAGGCGGCGAGCGACGCGGGAACGCTCACCGCAAGGCGGATCACTTCCAGCAGAATCGGAATTTCGGCGTTATAGCCGACTTTGCTGGCGGCGATTTCGCCAATCAGCCAATCGGCGTCGGTCTGAGCGACATATTTTGGCGGGTCGGCTTGATTGACCAGCAGGTCGGCGGCCACATCGGCTGACAGCCGCGCATATTCCTTGGCCGAATCAGCGCCTCCAAGATCAGCGCCTCCAAGCCGAAGAAGCTGCGATAGATCGGCGCGGGACACCGCCGGTTTGGCGTAAATCTCCCGCCGCAGCGCTTGAGGCGCGGGGGAGGCGCATGTTTGATCCAAAGCGGTGGTCATGACAGACTCCTACGGCCGTCTCGCGGCGCTCGCGCGCCCAGCATGTTGAACAGCGGTTGATTTTCGGTGAATGGGCTCGCGGGCCGCCGGCAAACGATTCGAGCGGCGCCGAAAAAGGCGGCGGCCGGCCGACCGGAGGCGTCGACTCCGTTGTTTTTCAAGCGGGTTATGCGCGCTGCCGGCTCCTTGACTTCGCCGTGGCGCAACAATATGTTGCGCGCGGCTTGAATCGGCCCCCGCCCCGAGGATTGAGGTCGCTGCTGTCGGTTCCCTCGCATCTTTACGACCCAACGCCCCTGTCGCCGGCGTTTTCGATCCGGCCGCGCGGCGTGGCGGAGCCTGTCGATGAGCGAAGCGGAGTCTGTCGATGAGCGAAGCGGAGTCTGTCGATGAGCGAAGGAGAGCCGGATAAGAACGCGGCGGTCTTGCAGGCGCGGCTTGCAAAGCTTAATGACGCGCTGCGGGCGCACGACGAGCGGGAGGCGGCGCAGGCGTCGTCAAGACCGGCGTCGAATGGAAATTCCTTCGGACGGGCGATGAGCGCCGGGCTCAACGTCTTTTCCGAATTCGTGGCGGCGATCGTCGTCGGCGCATTGATCGGTTGGCAGGCGGACGCCTGGCTCGGCACGAAGCCGTGGATGCTCGTCGTGTTCCTCGGCCTGGGGACTGCGGCGGGGTTTTGGAATATTTACCGTATTGCGGCGCGCAAAGCGCTGTCATATGAGGAAGACAAGACGCCGCCAGCCGGCGATTCTTAAGAAACTGGCGCCGGAAGGCCGGCGCCGCAAGCGACAAAGGGCCGGGCGCGCGCCGTCCGGAAAAGGCGATGAATCCCGAGACCGCGGCGAAGCCCAATCCGATCGAGCAGTTCGAGCTTGTGCGCCTGTGGGAGCACGAAATCCACGGCATCGAAGTTTCCTTCACCAATGCGTCGCTTTATATGTTGATCGCGGCGCTGGGCGTCGTGTTGCTGATGGTCGTCGCGACCTCGCGCAAGGCGCTGACGCCGGGTCGCGGTCAGGCCGCCGCCGAGATGCTCTACGAGTTCGTGGCCGGCATGGTGCGGCAGATCGCCGGCGAGGAGGGCATGCGGTTCTTTCCCTTCGTGTTCAGCCTTTTCGCCTTCGTGCTGATCGCCAATCTGATTGGCCTGTTCCCCTACACCTTCTCGGTGACGAGCCAGATCATCGTGACTTTCGGCTTTGCGGTTTTTGTCATGGCGATTGTCGTGGCCTATGGCTTTTATCGCAACGGCTTTGGCTTCCTGAGGCTGTTCGTGCCGCACGGCGTTCCGGCGCCGGTGCTGGTCGTGCTCATTCCGATCGAGATCATCTCGTTCCTGTCGCGTCCGATTTCGCTATCGGTGCGTCTCTTCGCCAATATGCTGGCGGGCCATATCACGCTCGCGGTGTTTGGCGGCTTCGTCGCGCTGCTGCTGGGCGCCGGCGCCTGGGCCGTGCTGGCCCCGGTTCCGCTGCTTGCAATCACCGCGCTCTACGCTCTCGAATTGCTGGTCGCCTGCTTGCAGGCGTTCGTCTTTTCGGTTCTCACTTGCGTCTATCTGAACGACGCAATTCACCCGGGCCACTGATAATTAATCAACAACAAATGGTCGCCCACAATCCTAGCAGGAGATGACAATGGCCTCTGATCTTCAATTCGTCGGCGCCGGCCTCGCGGCGATCGGCACCGGCGCCGCCGCGATTGGCGTCGGCATTATTTTCGGCAATTTCGTCAATGGCGCGCTGCGTAACCCGTCGGCCGCCGCCGGCCAGTTCACCAACGCCATCATCGGCGCGGCGCTGGCCGAAGGTCTCGGCATTTTCGCGTTTCTGATCGCGATCCTGCTCTATCTGAAGTGAGTTTGGCGTCCGGCCCGGCCTTTGTCGGGCCGGACGTCGAGAGTTTTCGAGAACGCGCGCGCGCTGCTTAGGCCGCGCCGTGCATTGGCCGCTTAAGCTATCTGGAGCCGTCATGGCGATCATCTCTTCCGCCTACGCCGCGCAAGAAGCGTCGCAGGAGACCAATTCCGCCGAAGGCGACACGGAAAACGCCAGCGCCGCGGGATCGCTGGCGCATGGCGGCGTGCATAGAGGCGCGTTTCCGCCGTTCGACACATCGAATTTCGCGCCGCAGCTCATTTGGCTCGTGTTGATTTTCGGCGTGCTGTATTTGCTGATGTCGCGCCTCGCTTTGCCGCGCGTCGCCACGATCTTGAGCACGCGCGCGACCACGATCGGCGCGGATCTCGACGCCGCGCGCGAGTTGCAGGCGAAAGCCCAGTCCGCCGACGCCCAAAACAACGGCACGCTGAAAGCCAAGAAGGACGAGGCCCAAGCCATCGGCCGCGAGGCGCAGGCGAAAATCGCGGCGGAGGTCGGCGTTCTGCGGTCGAGCGCCGAAAAGAAATTCGCCGAGCAAATCGCCGCCGCCGAAGCGCGCATCGCCGCCGAAAAGGCTCAGGCGCTGACCCGTGTCGAAAGCATCGCGACGGCGGCCGCGGCGTCGATCGTCGCCAAGCTCACCGGCGTGCAGGTGGACAGCGCGACGGTGAGCGCCGCTTATCGCAACGCCGCGACGCATTGAGGGAAGAGGACCATGCATTTTGAGGCCGAAGTCTTCGTCGCCATCGGTTTTGCGCTGTTTCTGGGCGTGCTGCTCAAGGTAGGGGCTCACACCAAGTTTTTCGGCGCCCTCGATACGCGCATCAATCGCGTCAAGAGCGAACTCGCCGAGGCGCAGAAGTTGCGCGCGGAGGCCGAGGCTTTGCTCGCCTCTTTCGAGCAAAAGCGCACGGAAGCCGAGGCGGAGGCCGCCGCCATCGTGGCGCGCGCCAAATCCGAAGCGGATATGATCGCCGCGGAAGCGCGCAAGCGGATCGACGAATTCGTCGCTCGCAGCGACAAGCAGATCAAGGACAAGATCGCTCAGGCCGAAGCGCAGGCGGTGGCTGAAGTGCGCGCCGCAGCCGCCGATTCGGCCGCCAACATCGCCGAGAGCGTGCTGCGCGGCGGCGTGTCGGGCGGCAAGGATTTCGTCGCCGAGGGCATCGGGCAATTGGGCGCGCTCGCGCATTGACATCCAGCGGCGATTGGTCGAGAAGACCCGCCCGAACAAGCGGCGCACGCCGTCAATCACCTCGCGGCGCATGCCTTGCGCGCCTTCGCGGCGCGCGTTAATCACCTTCGCGGCGCGCGCCTTGCCTCATTCGGCGGGCCGCTTGGGAGGTTTTTTCTCCGGCTTGGGGGCGGCGCCCTCGGCGCCGCTCTGCGTGAAGCCCACGATGATCTCGTAATCCTCCGCCGCTCTCTGGCTGATAAACGGGGCTTGCAGCTCCTCGACCAATAGGCTGAAATCCGCGCGCGCGGCGCCGGCGGGGATATTCGCGCCGACGTGATAATTTTTCGCGCCGAACAATTGTTCGTCGCGCTTGCGGCGAAGAGCAATGTGCAAATTCCCGAAATAGGCGCCGGGTTGCCCGACGGGACCGAGCATGGCGGAGCCCATGATTCCGACCTTGATCGAGATGTCGTTCCCGACCAGGGCGCATTCGCGCGCCATGCGGGAGATCGCAATCTGGTAACGCACGCTCGACGCGTCGGCGCCAGGCGGCGCGCGAAGCTCGGCGCTGCCGCCGTCGACGACGATCTCGGGACATTCCGCCAGCGTCGGAGCAGGCTTCGCGGCGTCGGTCGAGCGACCGAGGCCAAACATCTGCAGCACCCGGTTAGACGTCGACCCGGCGTCATCCGCCAAGGCCGCGGGGGCGCCGGGCAGCAACGCGCCGACAATCAGTGCGATCGACCCGACGCGACATGGCGCTACGGCCCCAAGAAATGGCGCGACGGCCCCGAGAAATCGCCGAAGTCGCAGTTCGCGCGTTTGTTCGCCGCCGGGAGTGAATGGGCGTTTGCCGTTATTCATGGCAGTTTCGCATAGCCTTCCTTGAATCCGTTCAAAGCCAACGGCAGGCCGATCCCTTCATCGGGGGTCTGATGTATGACGAAAGTCGCTATTTTTCCAGTTTTTAGTTGGTCAACCAGTTTGTCGTCCAGAACGACTTCGGCAATGCAGCCCGTTGGCAGACATTTGACAAAGCCGGCGCTGCCGATGTTGGTTTGGTCGATATGCAGGCCGAGCCCGTTCGGCAACAGCACCCCCAGCGGCGCTATGACGCGCAGCAGGCGACTCTTGCCGTCGGTGGTTTTCAAGACGATCACCACCAGATTGACGTTCGCCTTGTCCTCGGCGGCGACGCTTTGGATCAAAGCGCATTGCTCGGCGCTGGCCCCCGGCGGCGTGTCGCAGCGAATCTCCCAATCGCCGAACTTCGATTTAACCACGCCCTGCGCATTGGCGGCGTCAGCCGCCAGAAGACCTAGGGCGAGAACGACCGTACCCACGGAAAGTCTAGTAATTACGGGAAGAAAGCCCGCGACCTGTTGTCGCGACGGGATTTTGGATATTGCGGCGCGCAAAGGCGTCATCGGACCTCCGGTTGCATTGTCGTCGCGCCACGGCGCCCCGCTCCGTCGACGGCGCCGGAGGGACGCCGCGCCAACAGCCGCCCGGCATCGGCGCGCTTGGCGTGGCGATTGGTTAGCAAATAGCCTTGTCCTGTCAAGCTGCATCTTGGATGCGCGGCCTCGCCTCCGCCCGCTCGCGGGCGCGATTTTTTCCAAGGTGCGGCTTTTTGCCTGCGTAAATATGGCGCCGCAGCAATTGCGCCGGCCGGCGGTTTGTGATTGAACCGGCGCATTGTCGAACGGTCGCGCGGAATCATGGCGTGGCGAGTTCGATTCTTGCATCAGCGCCGATGCGTAGGTACGCCGCGACCGTACGCAACCAAACGACTGACGAAAGGTTTGAAAGGCGACCTTAAATGCACACCGGCAATCGACGTTATCTTCGCCGCGCCGCACTCGCGAGCGCAGCCTTCCTTCCGATCCTCCTGTTTGCGGGGCTCGCCGCCGCGCAAGTCGAGGGCCAGCCCGCTCCCGGCGGCATCGGATTGCCAGCGACCGTGACCGAGGTCGGGCGCGAAACGCAGCAGTTCTACAACGTGGTGTTGCTCCCGGTCATCAGCTTCATCGCTTTGTCGGTGCTCGGATTGCTTATTTACGTTGCGTGGCGTTTCAATGAAAACGCCAATCCGGTCCCGTCAAAACTCACTCATCACACGGGACTCGAAATCGCCTGGACGTTAATTCCGGTGCTGATCCTGGTGTTCATCGCGATACCCTCGTTTCGTCTGCTGGCCCATCAGGTTGAGATTCCGCCTGCCAAAATCACCATCAAAGTGACCGGCAATCAATGGTATTGGTCCTATAAATATCCAGAGGATCAGGGCGGCGGCTTCGGTTTCGACCAGGTTATGAAGCCGGAAAGCGATCTTCAACCGGGCGATGTTCGGCTGCTTTCCGTGGATAACGAGGCCGTGGTTCCGGTCAATGAAGTCGTGAAACTTCAGATCACCGCCTCCGACGTCATTCACTCCTTCACAATCCCCGCCTTCAGCATTCGCATGGACGCGATTCCGGGCCGTTTGAACGAAACCTGGTTCAAGGCGGAGAAGGAAGGGATTTATTACGGTCAATGCTCGAAAATTTGCGGCAAGGACCATGCTTTCATGCCCGCCGCGATTCGCGTGGTGAGCTGGGATAAGTATCAGGAGTGGCTGGCGGAGGCGAAAAAGAAATTCGCCGGCGCCGAATCTCGCCAGCGGCTCGCCGCTGCGGGAAATCAATGATCCGCCTCAACAGCAAGAACTCCGACTAAGCATTCGAGGAATATGACGATGGCAAGTTCGACGACCGCCGACGACGGGGCGCATGGACATCCCACTGGGCTGCGCCGGTTTCTTTTCTCGACCAACCACAAAGACATCGGCACGCTCTATATCATCCTCGCGATGATCGGCGGCGTCGTCGGCACTTTGATGTCGATCGCGATCCGCGTGGAGCTGATGCATCCCGGCATCACGATTTTCCCCGGGCTGGCGCAGTTGCTGCAAGGAGTCGATCCTGCGATGGCGCTGGACGGCGGCAAGAATCTTTATAATGTGTTCATCACCGCTCACGGCGTGTTGATGATCTTCTACATGGTCATGCCGGCGCTGATCGGCGGCTTCGCCAACTGGTTCGTGCCGATTATGATCGGCGCGCCGGATATGGCCTTCCCCCGCCTCAACAATCTTTCCTTCTGGTTCCTCGCGGTGTCGCTGGTGCTGGTGGTCCTTTCGATGTTTGTCGAGGGAGCGCCGGGCATGATGGGCTTTGGCGGCGGCTGGGTGTTCTATCCGCCGTTGTCGTCGAACACCGGCCATCCCGGCCCGGCGATGGACTTCGTGATTCTGGCGCTGCATCTCGCCGGCGCCTCGTCGATCCTCGGTTCGATCAACATCATCACGACGATCTTCAACATGCGCGCGCCGGGCATGACGCTGCACCGTATGCCGCTGTTCGTCTGGTCGATGCTGGTCACGGCATTTTTGCTGGTGCTGACGTTGCCGGTTCTGGCCGGCGCAATCACCATGCTGCTGACGGACCGCAACTTCGGCACGGCGTTCTATGATCCGGCCGGCGGCGGCGATCCGCTGTTGTTCCAGCATCTGTTCTGGTTCTTTGGGCATCCGGAGGTCTATATTCTGATCCTGCCGGCCTTCGGCCTCATCAGCCACATCGTCTCGACCTTCTCCAGGAAGCCGGTGTTCGGCTATCTCGGCATGGCCTATGCGATGGTGTCGATCGGCTTCCTCGGCTGCATCGTGTGGGCGCACCACATGTATACGGTTGGCCTTTCGCTCAACGCGCAACGCTACTTCGTGTTCGCGACCATGGTGATCGCCGTGCCCACGGGCATTAAGATCTTCTCCTGGATCGCGACCATGTGGGGCGGCTCGATCTCCTTCCGCGCGCCGATGATCTGGGCGATCGGCTTCATCTTCGTGTTCACGATGGGCGGCATCACCGGCGTCGTGCTCGCGAACGCCAGCGCCGACCGCCAGTTGCACGAAACCTATTACGTCGTCGCCCACTTCCACTACACCATGTCGCTCGGCGCGGTGTTCGGCGTCTTTGCGGGATTCTACTACTGGTTCCCGAAGATGAGCGGCTATATGTATAACGAAACCCTGTCGAAGATTCACTTTGTGGTGCTGTTCGTCGGCGTCAATCTGACGTTCTTTCCGCAGCACTTTTTGGGTCTCGCCGGCATGCCGCGCCGCTATATCGACTATCCCGACGCCTTCGCCTTGTGGAACTACTGGTCGTCGATCGGCTCCTACATCGGCGGGGTTAGCGTGTTGGTGTTCTTCTATACGGTGATCGACGCCTATCTGAGGAAGCGCCCCGCCGGCGCCAATCCCTGGGGTGTCGGCGCCACGACGCTGGAATGGACCCTGTCCTCGCCGCCGCCGTTCCACCAGTTCCAGGTTCTGCCGCGCATTTCCGGCACCGAACATTGAGTCCTCTCCTCCCGCCGGCGCGCTGGCGTCGGCGGGAGGAGATTTACAGGCGGCGACCTATAGACGGCGACGATGCGCCCGAGGCGCATAAGTCAGCCCGGCCCGACAACAAGCGGAGCATCAGATGAGCGACGCGTCCTTTACGATCGACGACAGTCGAGTCCCGCGCATTCCGATCGCGGCGCCGTCGGATTATTTCGCGCTGCTGAAGCCGCGGGTGATGTCGCTGGTCGTCTTCACGGCTTTGACCGGCGTTGTGATGGCGCCCGCGCCGCCGCACCCGATCATCGCCTTCGCCTCGCTGCTGGCCATCGCGGTCGGGGCCGGGGCCTCGGGCGCGCTGAATATGTGGTTCGAGTCCGACATCGACGCGCTGATGACGCGCACAAAAAAGCGGCCGATCCCGTCGGGGCGCCTCGCCCGCGAGGAAGCGCTGGTGTTTGGACTGGTGCTCGCCGTAATGTCGGTCTTTACGCTCGGCCTGGTGGCCAATTGGCTGGCGGCGGCGCTGCTGGCGTTTACGATCTTCTTTTACGTCGTCGTCTATACGATGTGGCTCAAGCGCGCGACGCCGCTGAACATCGTCATTGGCGGCGCCGCCGGCGCCTTGCCGCCGATGGTCGGCTTCGCCGCGGCGACAGGTGAGCTTGGTCTTTCGAGCTTCGTGCTGTTTGCGATCATCTTCATATGGACGCCGCCGCATTTTTGGGCGCTGGCGTTGCTTAAAAGCGACGATTACGCCCGCGCCGGCATCCCGATGCTGCCCAATGTCGCCGGACCGGATCGCACACGCTTCGAAATTCTGGTCTATGCGGTGTTGCTGGCGCCGCTCGGCGTGCTGCCCTATGCGCTGGGTTTCGCTTCGCCGGCCTATGGGCTGATTTCGACGCTTTGCGGAATCGCCTTCGCGCTCTGCGCTGTGGCCGTCTACCGCAACCGCGAAGGCGAAGCGGCGAAGGCCGCCGCGCGAAGATTGTTTGTCTTCTCGATCGTCTACCTGTTCACGCTCTTCCTCACTTTGGTCGTCGAGCGCATTCTGCATCTGACGGCCGTCGTGGGCTAGTCTTGGGCGTGCAGCTTGGGGCATGGGGCATAGGGCATGGAGATTGGGACGATGGAAGCGCATTGGAATGGCGGACTGAAAATGGTCGACGAGCAGCCGAAGGCGCCGCGCGAAGAAGACGGTATTGTCCTGACCAAGGAGCAGGCGCAGAGTCGCCGCGCGCGCAACATTGCGATCGGCTTGGCGATCGCCCTTTTCGCCGCGCTGTTTTACGCCGTCACCATCGCGAAATTGGGCGGCGCCGTCGCCCAATTGCCGCCGACTTGAGGCGGAGCAGATGAACTCCGAGACTGGCGAACCCAAGACTGGCGAACTCAAGACTGGCGAACCTACTCCCCAACGCCCGCGGCGGATAGCGCTAGCGCTCGTCGTGGGCTCGGTGACGATGCTTGTGCTGTCTTTCGCCTCCGTGCCGCTTTATCGCGCCTTCTGCTCGGCGACCGGCTTTGGCGGCACGACTCAGGTCGCCAAGAAGAACCTCGGCCAGCAAGGCGAGCGCACATTGACGGTGCGCTTCGACGCCAATGTGGCGCGGGATCTTCCGTGGCGCTTCGAGCCGGAGGTTGCAAGCATCTCGCTGCGCACCGGGCAGACGGCGACGGTCTTTTACAAGGTCGTCAATCTGGCCGATCACGAGACGCGCGGCGTCGCCGCGTACAACGTCAGTCCCGACCAGGCGGGCGTCTATTTCGACAAGCTCGCCTGTTTCTGTTTTTCGGAGCAGCGGCTCGATGCGCATGAAAGTGCGGAATGGCCGGTGGTGTTCTTCCTCGATCCCGCTCTGGAGAACGAGGAATCCATGCGGCGTGTCGCGGAGATCACGCTGTCTTATTCGTTCTTCGCGGTAAAGGGCTCGGCGGTAAAGGGCTCGGCGGCCGCCGCGCCGCCAAACAAGACCAGCCTGGCGCCCGCGACCAGACCCAAAACCTGACTCCTGTCCGCCATTCGAGGCGCGGCGGCGGGAGCCGGAAGCGTTTCAAACATGCCGGCGCGCCCGGCGCAAGTCGAAGGAAGTGACGATTATGGCCGATGGACACGCGAAACCTCAACACGACTACCACCTCGTCGATCCGAGCCCGTGGCCGCTGGTCGGCGCCCTATCGGCGCTTGTTTTGGCGATCGGCGCGATTTCCTGGATGAAAATGCCGATCTTCGGTCATAAAGTCGGAAGCTATGTGTTCTTCTCCGGCCTGATCGGCGTGCTCTTCACCATGTACAGCTGGTGGGGCGACATCATTAACGAAGCCGAGGTCAAGGGCGACCACACCCCGGTGGTGCAGTTGCATCATCGCTACGGCATGATTTTGTTCCTCGCCTCCGAGGTGATGTTCTTCGTCGCCTGGTTCTGGGCGTTCTTCAATTCGAGCCTGTTTCCGGGCGATGCCGCCCAGGTGGCGCGCACGGCGCTGTTCGAGGGCACGTGGCCGCCCGTGGGCGTCGAAGTGCTGAGCCCATGGAAGCTGCCGCTGCTCAACACCATTATCCTGTTGACCTCCGGCGCGACCCTGACCTGGGGCCATCACGGCCTGCTGCACGACAATCGCGGCCAGCTCAAGAAAGGCTTGATCGCGACCATCGCCCTCGGTGTGCTGTTCACGACGATCCAGGCTTGGGAATACGCGCACGCGCCCTTCGCCTTCAAATTCGACCCGGCGCATCCGGCGGCGACGAATTACGGTTCGACCTTCTTCATGGCCACCGGTTTTCACGGCTTCCATGTGATCATCGGCACGATCTTCCTGACCGTCTGCCTCATTCGCACGTTGAAAGGCCAGTTCAAACCCGAGCAGCACCTTGGGCTGGAATTCGCCGCCTGGTATTGGCATTTCGTCGACGTGGTCTGGCTGTTTCTGTTCGCCGCCATATATGTTTGGGGCAATTGGGGCGGCATGGCCGAATAAAGCGCAGTCTCGGGCGGCTTGCCCCGCGCGCCGCGAGGGAGTAGCCGTCCATTGGAGCGCGGCGCTAGCGGTCACGGAATCTTCCGTGGCCGTTGGCGCGAGAAAGGGCAATGATGTCGAACGACCGTCCCCCCCATGTCAACCCCTATTGGGCTGGCGTAACCGGCTCTTGTCCGCGCTGCGGCAAGGGAAAGATGTTCAAGGGTTTGCTGAGCGTCGCGCCGAAATGCGAGGCCTGCGGCCTCGACTTCAGCTTCGCGGACACCGGCGACGGCCCGGCGGTCTTCGTGATGATGATTGCCGGCTTCCTGATTGTCGGCGTCGCGATCTACGTCGAGATCGTCTATCAGCCGCCCTACTGGGTGCATGCGCTGATTTTCCTTCCGTTCTCCGCCATCGTCTGTATCGGCATGCTGCGCCCCACCAAGGGCCTGCTGATCGCGCTGCAATATTACAATCGGGCCGAGGAAGGCCGGCGGACCCGGTGAGCGCCTCGACGCGATCGCTTGCGTGGCAAAGCCTGTGCGTGGCGCTGGCGCAGGGGCTCCTGGTGACGCTGGGGGTTTGGCAATTGCGACGGCTGGACTGGAAAGAGTCGCAGATCGCCCGCGTCGAAACGCGGTCGCGCGCCGCGCCGGTCGCGCTAACGCCGCAAAGCGACTGGGCCGGGCTGCGCGGCGAGGATTACGACTATCTCCATGTGCGGGCGCAGGGCCGGTTCGATCTCGCCAGTTCGGTGAAGGTGTTCACCCAGGCTCCCGCCGGGGCCGCCGATCGAGGGCCTGGCTTTTTCGTTCTGATGCCGCTGCGGCTCGCGGGCGGGGGCGTCCTGCTCGTCAACCGAGGCTTCGTCGCCCAATCGTCGACCGGCGACGACGCCTGGCGTCACCGGCCGAACGAAACGACGACGATCACCGGATGGCTGCGGTCGCCGCAGGCGCGCAACGCTTTCACGCCGGCCGACGATCCGGGCAGGGGCCAATGGTTCACCAGCGATCCGGCGAAAATCGCCGCGACGCTCGGCCTCGCCGACGCCGCGCCTTTCCTGCTCCAGCAGGAAAACCAGGCCGGGCTGGACGACGGACCTATTCGGGCCGCCCCGGACGCCGCGGACATTCCCAATAACCATCTCTCCTATGCGGTGACGTGGTTTGGTCTCGCGGCGGCGCTGGCGATTGTCTATGCGTTTTACGCAAAATCGCGCAGGGGCGCGCAGTGACGCGCATCGCCAAGCCTTTTCGCGCCAAGCCTTTTCGCGCGACAGTCCGCTTGTGCTAAAAGCCCGATCCCGGTCGCCAAATCGCCGCCGGGGCGCTACGATCATCGGCGCTACGATCACTAGCGCTACGATCACCGACGCTCCGCGCCCGCGCGGCCAATCAACAGGTGTCGCCCCTTGCATTATATTTCGACCCGCGGCGAAGCTCCCGAACTCGCCTTCGACGACGTGCTCTTGGCCGGCCTCGCCGCCGACGGCGGGCTGTACGTCCCCAAAACCTATCCCAGCGTCGCGCGCGGCGACATCGCCGCCCTCGCCGGGCTGCCCTATGACGCGGCCGCGGCGCGGCTGATCGAGCCCTTCGCCGACGGACTCGGCGCCGGGGTTTTGCGCGCGGCGACGCGCGACGCCTATGCCGGCTTTTCGCACCCCGCAGTGACGCCGCTGACGCAGATCGGCGACAACCTGTTCGTGCTCGAACTGTTTCGCGGACCGACGCTCGCCTTCAAGGATCTGGCGATGCAATTGCTCGGCCGCCTGATGAATCACGTGCTCGAACAGCGCGGCATTGGCGCGACCATCGTCGGCGCGACCTCGGGCGACACGGGCGCCGCGGCGATCGATGCTTTTCGCGGACAGAGCCGGGTCGACGTGTTCATCCTCTATCCCGACGGGCGCGTCTCGAACGTGCAGCGCCGGCAGATGACGACGGTCGAAAACGACAACATCCACGCCATCGCCTTGCAGGGCACGTTCGACGACGCGCAGGCGATTCTCAAAAGCCTGTTTCGCGACGCCGCCTATCGCCAACGCCTCGGTCTCGCCGGCGTCAATTCGATCAACTGGGCGCGGGTCGTCGCGCAGACGGTGTATTATTTCACCAGCGCCGTCGCGCTCGGCGCGCCGTTTCGCAAGGTCTCCTTCGCCGTGCCGACCGGCAATTTCGGCGACGTTCTGGCGGGCTATGTCGCTAAGCGCATGGGCCTGCCGGTGTCGCGGCTGATTGTCGCGACCAACGCCAACGACATTCTGGCGCGCGCGTTGGCGACCGGGCGCTACGAGCCGCGCGGCGTGACGCCGACGCAATCGCCGTCGATGGATATACAACTGTCGTCGAATTTCGAGCGGCTGCTGTTCGACGCTCTGGGGCGCGACGCCGGGGTTTTGCGCGCGGCTTTCGCTGGTCTCGACCAATCGGGCGGCTTCGATATTCCGCCAGACGCGCTGGCCTCGATTCGCGAGGATTTCGACGCGCTGGCGGTCGGCGAGGAGGAGACCAGCGCCGAGATCGCCCGCACCTATCGCGAGTCGGGCTATGTGCTCGACCCGCACACGGCGACCGGCGTTCACGCCGCGCGGGCGCGGCTCGCGGTCGATCCTTCGACGCCCGTGGTGGCGCTGGCGACCGCGCATCCGGCGAAATTTCCCGCTGCGATCGAACGCGCCATCGGCCTGCGCGTCGATCTTCCGCCAAGGCTGGCGTCGATTCTCGACGCCACGGAGCGTTTTTGCCGCCTTGAAAACGATGAAGGGCGCATTCGCGCCTTCATCGAAGACCGCGCGCGCGCGACGCGCCTCACAGCAAAGGTGTGATCATGGCGCTGTTTGGCGTCACCATTGGGCGGCGCGAAGTCCAGATCCGCGGCGACAAGGTCTATCTACGCCCGACGGAGATGCGCGACTTCGATCAATGGGCGGCCCTGCGCGAGCGCAGCCGCGCTTTTCTCGCGCCCTGGGAGCCGTTGTGGCCGGTCGACGATTTGACGCGCTCCAGTTTTCGCTTTCGCGTGCGACGGCACGCGGAAGAGATGGCGCGCGACGAATCGTTCTCGTTCCTGATCTTTCGCGAAAACGACGACGCGTTGCTCGGCGGCCTGTCGCTCGGCCATGTGCGTCGCGGCGTCGCGCAGGCGGCGACGCTCGGCTATTGGATGGGGGAACCCTATGCCGGCCAGGGCTATATGAGCCGCGCCGTGCGCGCAGCGCTGGCCTATGCTTTCGACAAACAGGGCCTGCACCGTATAGAAGCCGCCTGCCTGCCCAACAACGACGCCTCGAAGCGCTTGTTGGAACGGGTCGGTTTTTTGCAGGAAGGCTATGCCCGCGCCTATCTCAACATCAACGGCCAATGGCGCGACCACCTGCTGTTCGGCCTGCTCGACGCCGACCCGCAACCCTTGCGCGCGCCTGCGCCAAAGTGAGGCTGCGGCGCCGGCGCGGTTCTTTCTTCACGAATCCCAAATTATCCGTTGCTTCGCAGAGCCGTTCCGCGCGACGATCCGTCTCGTGAGCGGGCGAACTGTTTTGCAGATGTGAACCGCGGGCCAGTTGAATCGCGCGATTGCATAGGCGGGGTCATGAATTCGAATTTCGCGAGATACGGACGTTTTTCCATCCTGGTCCATTGGCTGCTGGCGCTGGCGACGGCGACGCTGCTGGGGCTGGGCTGGTATCTGCGTTCTTCGCCAACGACCACCGACGAGCGGGCGTTTCTGGCGGACATCCATGTTTCCTTGGGCCTGACGACCGCGGTTGTTCTCGTTCTGGCGCTTTTATCGCGGCTTTTGTTCGGTTCTCCGGCCTATCCGGCGGAGACGCCGCGCTGGCGGCGATGGACTGGCGCAGCGGTGAACGCGCTGATCTATCTCGCGCTCGCGGTCATGGTCGCCAGCGGTTATCTGCGGCTGGTTTTCACCGCGACGCCGGTGCTGTTGTGGGGAACGCCGCTGCCTGCGTGGGGAGAACCGGACGACCGTCTGGCGGAGTTGTTCACTAACGCTCACCGGATCGCGGCTTTTGGGCTCGGCGGTCTCGCTGCCCTTCACATCGGGCTGGTGATCGCCAATAGTTTCGCCTATCCCGGCTTCGCCAGCAGAATGCTGCCGGGAAACAGCGCCGCGCCGGAAGGCGGCGTCCCGGCGTTGCAAATGAGCGGCCCGGTCGCCGGACCGGCGGGCGCCAAAGTCGTGCGGAAACTGGTCAGAACCATGCGTATTTTGGGGTGGCTGGGTTTCTGGATTCAGTTCGTGTTCGCGTTCCTTTCGGCGCTGTTGCTGCAATTTGCGGTGTCCGGACGCGCGCTTGGCGTTGTCTCGCCGGCCTTTGGCGACGCCATCTATTGGAGCGGGTGCGCGCTCGGATTGTTGCTTTTGACCTGTGCGCTGGCCTTTTATTACACGTGGGTTTTTAAGCGCCGGCGCGACGCTCAGCTTGACGGGCGTCATGCTGTCCTTCGTCGGGGTCGCGCTGAGCATAACTTTGCTGATCGCCAAAACCGTTTCGCAGCCGCCAGGCATAGCGATCACCGATCCCAGCAAGATCATCAGGGCGTTGGACGTCTTCGTGCTTTTGATGAGCTTCCTGCTGCTGTTGGCGCATTTCATCGGCGCGGCGATCGCCATGTGGCTGCAAAGGGCCGTCGCCAAGGCTCGCATCCGCTACGCCGCGGCGACGGTGATGGCGGCGATCGAGAGCATTCCCTCGCCGCCGGACCCCATATAAAGGCTTGCACATCATATAAAGACTTGCACATATCTTTATTGCATCGCGAGGCGTCCTTTGCTATAGCCTCGGCGCCGGGACGTGGCGCGAGCCGGCCCGCCATCTGGCGACATCTGCGCCGCGAAGTAAGGTCGCGCGCCGCGAACCAAGGTCCGTGCCGCGAACCAAGGTCCGCGCCGCGAACTAAGGTCGCGCGCCGCGAAGTAAGGGAAGATCATGACCGCTCATTTCAACGATTATGTCGTCGCCGACATCGGCCTGGCCGGCTGGGGTCGCAAGGAACTCAACATCGCCGAGACCGAAATGCCCGGTCTGATGGCGACCCGCGCCGAATATGGCGCCAGCCAGCCTCTCGAGGGCGCGCGCGTCGCGGGCTCCCTCCATATGACCATTCAGACGGCCGTGCTGATCGAGACGCTGAAGGCGCTCGGCGCGGATGTTCGCTGGGCTTCCTGCAATATTTATTCGACCCAGGACCACGCCGCCGCCGCCATCGCCGCCGCTGGCACGCCGGTGTTCGCCATCAAGGGCGAGAGCTTAGAGGATTATTGGGATTACACCCATCGCATTTTCGAGTGGTCCGATGGCGGCTGCCCCAACATGATCCTCGACGACGGCGGCGACGCCACTTTGCTCATTCATCTTGGCCTGCGCGCCGAGGGCGGCGATGTCGCCTTCCTCGAAAAGGCGACCAACGAGGAAGAGCAAGTCCTGTTCGCGGCGATCAAGAAGCGCCTCAAGTCCAATCCGGGCTTCTACAGGCGCAACGCCGAGTCCATCAAGGGCGTCACCGAGGAGACGACCACCGGCGTGCATCGCCTTTACATCATGCAGAAGGAAGGCAAGCTGCTCTGGCCGGCGATCAACGTCAACGATAGCGTCACCAAGTCGAAATTCGACAATCTCTATGGCTGCCGCGAGTCGCTGGTCGACGGCATCCGCCGCGGCACCGACGTGATGATGGCCGGCAAGGTCGCGATGGTCGCGGGCTTCGGCGATGTCGGCAAGGGCTCGGCGGCTTCGCTGCGCAACGCCGGCTGCCGCGTGCTGGTCTCCGAGATCGATCCGATCTGCGCGCTCCAGGCGGCGATGGAAGGCTATGAAGTCACGACGATGGAAGATGCCGCGCCGCGCGCCGACATCTTCGTGACCGCGACCGGCAATGTCGACGTCATCACGCTCGACCATATGCGCCAGATGAAGGATCGCTCCATCGTCTGCAACATCGGCCATTTCGACAGCGAGATTCAGGTCGCCGGCCTGAAGAACCTGAAGTGGCACAATGTGAAGCCGCAGGTCGACGAGGTCGAATTCGCCGACGGCAAACGCATCATCCTGCTCGCCGAAGGCCGTCTCGTGAACCTCGGCTGCGCGACCGGCCATCCGTCCTTCGTGATGTCGGCGTCCTTCACCAACCAGACGTTGGCGCAGATCGAATTGTGGACCAAGCAGGGCCATTACGCCAAGGAAGTCTATACGTTGCCGAAGCACCTCGACGAAAAGGTCGCCTCGCTGCATCTCGACAAGATCGGCGTGAAGCTGACCAGACTGACCGACCAGCAGGCGGTCTATCTGAACCTGCCGCAGACCGGGCCGTTCAAGCCGGATCATTATCGCTACTGAGCGCGAATACGCCGCGGCATCGGCGAGCGCTTCAAAGCCTTCGCCGAAGCCCGGGCCGCCGTCGGGCGCTACGACTCGGCGAGCGATGACGCGCGCGCCGGCTTGCGTCTTTTGGACGAGCGGGAAACGAAGCGCGAAGCGCCGCACTGATCGAAGGCGCCGTCGAGATCGGACAGGCCGAACGCCGCCCGCAGGCGCGACTGACGCGCTGCGGAAGGGTCTCAGCCGCGTCGCCGCGCCCGGCTCCTCCCCTTAGGCTACGAGTTGAGATGCTCGAAGCCTAAATTTAGCGTTGTGGTGCGAGAGCTTTTTTCGCATTGGTCGCCTCAAGGGTCGCCGTCCTGGAACGGGTCACAGACGTGGTCACAGGTTGTGCAAAGGAACTTGTTGCCGATTTTTAGCATTGTTTGTTTGCTGCACCGCGGACAAGCCGAATCGAGATAGTGCGCGGCCTCTTTCTCTGGTTTGTTTGCAGAAGCCAGTTCGGCAGCAAGCGCTTTCATTTGTTGCGCTATTTTCGCTCGTCTGGCTTTCTGATGAAGCCGCTCGAAACAGATCCTTGCGGCCTCAAGACTGACGCAAAACTCAACGGAAATTTCCTCAGGGTTCGCTAATTGGGCGGCACGGACGTCATCGATCAGGAATGCAGAACCGAACACGGTGGCTTGGCGCTCAGCCGACTCATACGGCTTGATGAAATTGGTTTTGAAATGAACGACGCTGCGCGCTTTCGGGGCGCCAGAGTGCATGACCGAATGACCAAGTTCATGCGCAAGCGTCATACGGGCGTGTCCGTCACCGAAACCAGCGGCCTCATGGATTGACCTCCTGGCGGTGATGATTCGCAGATTGTCTTGAAAAGCGGTGATCGCGTAGTCGTCGAGTTCGTGGTCTGGAACGACGTCGTAGCGGAGCTTCATTTCTCCTTTGACGGTGGGAACCGACTCACTTTGCAGTATGGCGATGATGTTGATCGGATAAGCTGGTCTCGGTTTGTAGAACGCCAGCGTCTTCTTCGCCATGAGACGAATTTCGTCGTCGGATAATTTCGCCTCGATGAAGTCCTGGCCCATTGGGAATGTCCTGTCCCGGTTATTTCCAGCGCATGGCGACGTAAGGGTGAATGCCCCAAATTTGAATAACTGGCGATTTTTCGAGGAAGGCCGCCTGACAGTCGATTCGGTCGATATCGAAATCGATCGAGAATCCTTTGCCGAAGGAACCCGCGTGGCGCTTGCATGAAATGGGCGAGCCCGCGTATTCCGTGACGGCCGCTATGCTGAAAATTAAGCCAAGTAATGCGAGCCACGCCAACACCTTCGACAGTGCGCCGAGACGTTTAGGATGTACATCGCTCAAAATTGCGCTCATCGTTTCACCTGCTCTTCTTTCGTGCTGTGACGGTCAGGCCCCCCTCAACTACACCCCGTCGTCGCCCCGCAAGTCTCGCACTTCAAGCACGTCCCATTGCGCACCAAGGTAAAATTCGCGCATTCGGGACAGGCCTCGCCGACAAACCCCCTTATCCGCGCCTCGGCCCTTTTCTCCGCGACGCCGCCGACGGTTTTCGCCGGCTCCGTCCAGCCGAGCAGCGATAGCGGCTCTTCTTCGCGCGCCGGTTCGGCCTTTAGCGCCACCGCTGCGTTGCCGGAAAAATTGCGCGCGCCGCCGCCGCCCCCCTCGGGTTTGGTCACCACCGTCAGCCGCTCCGCCCTGGAGCGCACCAGACCGCGCGAGACCGCCGCCGGCTCCGGCGCCTTGCCTTCGTGCTCGCCCTTGCCGAGCGCGTCGTGGGCGATGTCGTCGGGCGACACATGCGCCAGATCGTTGCGGCCGAGATAAGAGACCGCGAGTTCGCGGAACACGTAATCCAGGATCGACGTGGCGTATTTGATCGCGTCATTGCCCTGCACCGGGCCGGCCGGCTCGAAGCGCGTGAAGGTGAAGGCGTCGACATATTCCTCCAGCGGCACGCCATATTGCAGCCCCAGCGAAATCGCGATGGCGAAGTTGTTCATCAGGCTGCGGAAGGCGGCGCCCTCCTTGTGCATGTCGATGAAAATTTCGCCGAGCCGCCCGTCGACATATTCGCCGGTGTGCAGATAGACCTTATGGCCGCCGACGGTGGCCTTCTGGATGTAGCTCTTGCGCCGGTTGGGCAGCTTTTCGCGCTCGCGCAACACCACGATGCGCTCGACAATGCGCTCGGCGAGCGCCGCCGCGCGCGCCGGCGGGCTGGCCATGATCAACTCCTCGACGCGATCGGCCGCGTCATCGTCCTCGTCGTCGCCGGAAATCAGTTGCGAGGACAGCGGTTGCGACAGCTTGGAGCCGTCGCGATAGAGCGCATTGGCCTTGAGCGCGAGGCGCCAGGACAAGAGATAGGCCGCCTCGCAATCCTCGATGCTCGCGTCGTTGGGCATGTTGATGGTCTTGGAGATCGCCCCGGAGATGAACGGCTGCGCCGCCGCCATCATGCGGATATGCGACTCGACCGAGAGATAGCGCTTGCCCGTGCGCCCGCAGGGGTTGGCGCAGTCGAACACGGCGTAATGTTCGGGCTTCAGGAACGGCGCGCCCTCCAGCGTCATCGCGCCGCAGATATGCACATTGGCGGCGTCGATGTCCTGGCGCGAAAAGCCCAGATGCGTGAGCAGATCGAAGTTCTTGTCCTCCATCGCGCTCGCTGGAACTTTTAGCGCGCCGGCGAGGAAGTCGGCGCCAAGAGTCCATTTGTTGAAGACGAATTTTATGTCGAAGGCGCCCGCGAGCGACTTCTCGACCAGCGAGAGCTTCTCGTCCGTAAAACCTTTGGCGCGCAGCGATCCGGTGTTGATCGCCGGCGCGTTGGACAGCGTCGCGTGGCCGACCGCATAGGCCTCCATCTCCGCAAGTTCGCTCTCGCGATAGCCGAGCGTGCGCAGCGCTTCCGGGACCGCGCGGTTGACGATCTTGAGATAGCCGCCGCCGGCCAGCTTCTTGAATTTCACCAGCGCGAAATCGGGCTCGATGCCGGTGGTGTCGCAATCCATGACCAGGCCGATGGTGCCGGTCGGCGCGACGACGGTGACCTGCGCGTTGCGATAGCCATACAACTCGCCCTGGGTGAGCGCTGTGTCCCAGGCGCGCCGCGCCGCGTCGATCAGCGCCTTGTCGGGGCAGGACGCATGATCCAGCGGCGTCGGCGCGGTCGACAGCTTCTCGTAGCCGGCGCTCTCCCCGCGAGCGGCGCGAGAATGGTTGCGGATGACCCGCAGCATGGCCTCGCGGTTCTCCATGAAGCGGGCGAAGGGGCCGCGCTCGCGGGCCATTTCGGCGGAGGTCGCATAGGCGACGCCGGTCATGATCGCCGCCAGCGCGCCGGCGATGGCGCGGCCCGCGTCGCTGTCATAGGCGACGCCCGACGACATCAGCAGACCGCCGACATTGGCGTAGCCTAGGCCCAGCGTGCGGTAGTCGTAAGAGAGTTGCGCGATCTCGCGCGAGGGGAACTGCGCCATCAGCACCGAGATTTCGAGCACCACGGTCCACAGCCGCACGGCGTGTTCATAGGCGTCGATATCGATGCGCTTGGTCGCCTCGTTGCGGAACTGCAACAGATTGAGCGAGGCGAGATTACAGGCGGTGTCGTCGATGAACATATATTCCGAGCACGGATTCGACGCCCTGATCTCGCCGCCCGCCGGGCAGGTGTGCCAGTCGTTGATGGTGGTGTGGAACTGAACGCCGGGATCGGCGGAAGCCCAGGCGGCGTAGCCGATCTTGGCCCACAGATCGCGCGCCTTGACCGTCTTCGCCGGCTTGCCGTCGAGGCGGCGGATCAGCGTCCAGTCCTTGTCCTCCTCCACCGCGTTCAAAAAGGCGTCGGCGACGCGCACGGTGTTGTTGGAGTTCTGGCCGGAGACGGTCAGATACGCCTCGCTGTCCCAATCGATGTCGTAAGTGTCGAAGTCGATGTCCTTAAAGCCCTGGCGGGCGAATTGGATCACCCGCTTGATGAGCCCGTCCGGAACCTCGTCGCGGCGCGCAAGCTTGATCTCGCGCTTCAGCGCCGGGTTCTTTTCCGCGTTGAAGCAATCGTCGTTGGAGCCCTCGCAGTTCACGCAGGCGCGCAAAATGGCTTTGAGATGTTTCTTGACGATCTTCGAGCCGGTGACCAGCGCGGCGACCTTCTCTTCCTCCTTCACCTTCCAGCCGATGAACGCCTCGATGTCCGGGTGGTCGACGTCGACCACGACCATTTTGGCGGCCCGGCGCGTCGTGCCGCCCGATTTGATGGCGCCCGCCGCGCGGTCGCCGATCTTGAGGAAGGACATCAGCCCCGACGAGGCGCCGCCGCCCGAGAGGCGCTCGCTCTCGCCGCGCAGCTTGGAGAAATTGGAGCCGGAGCCCGAGCCGTATTTGAACAGCCGCGCCTCGCGCACCCAAAGGTCCATGATGCCGCCGTCGTTGACGAGATCGTCCTCGACCGACTGGATGAAGCAGGCGTGCGGTTGCGGATGCTCGTAGGCGCTCTTCGATTTGACCAGCTTGCCATTGGCGTAATCGACGTAAAAATGGCCCTGGCCGGGGCCGTCGACGCCGTAAGCCCAATGCAGGCCGGTGTTGAACCATTGCGGCGAATTGGGCGCGGCCATCTGCTTCGCCAGCATGTAGCGCAATTCGTCGCTAAAGGCGCTCGCATCGTCTTCCGTGTCGAAATAGCCGCCCTTCCAGCCCCAATAGGTCCAGGCGCCGGCGAGCCGGTCGAACACCTGCCGCGCGGTGATCTCGCTGGTCGCGCGCTGGTCCTTGGGCAGATCGGCGAGCGCCTCCGTATCGGCGACCGAGCGCCACAGGAAGGAGGGCACGGCGTTTTCCTCGACGCGTTTCAGCCTTGCCGGCACGCCGGCCTTGCGGAAATATTTTTGCGCCAGCACGTCGGCGGCGACCTGGCTCCAACTCGCCGGAACCTCGATATTGTCGAGCGCGAACACCACCGATCCATCGGGATTGCGGATCTCGCTTTTCGTCGTGCGAAACTCGATCGACGCGTAAGGAGACTGGCCGGAGGTGGTGAAACGCCGCTCGATCTTCATCTCGTTCAATTCCTTGTTTTGTTTTCGCGCGGGCGAAATCGCGCGACGGACCGTCGCTTGGCGGCGGCTACGAGCCTCGCTTAAAGCGAGCGCGCCGAAGCCCCTGGTGGGACGCTTTCAATCGTATGTATGCACTGGAAAACGCATGCACATAGCGACAGATTTAGCGCCGTCGCTTCACATCCGCGCCGCTTCGTCATCTGACGTGGCCAGCGCGGGCGAATGAACGCCGTCCGTTAAACGCACAACTGAATATAACAAGATATAGGAGGCGAATTGTTAAAAACTTCTACATGTGGTGCTTTTTTTCGTGGATATCGGGGAAAACTGTTTAATTGCGCCCAAGCAGGGTTGCGCCGCTTCGAAGATTGCGCAACGGGCGTCGGGGCGAAATATTTTTTTCAAACGGGTTCGCGCGGCGGCGAGAACTGGACCGCGTTCGTCATGCGCGCCTTGACGCGGGGCGTCGCGGTGCCCTTTAAGGAAGGCGAGCCGCCCGTGACGGACTTTAACGACGGACTTGGGGGCGCCCGTAAGGACGCCCGTCGTAAACGACGGACTATCGGCGGAAGCTAAGCGCTGTTCTTACGGAGAACCCTTCATGTCCTTTGTCATCCCGCGCCGCGCCCTTTTCGCCGCGGCCCTCGCCCTGATCCCGGTCGCGGCCCTCGCGCATGGTCCCTCGCGTCAAAAGGTGGTCGAGAAGATCGAGATCGACGCGCCGCCGGCCAAGGTCTGGGCCATCGTCGGCAATTTTGGCGATCTTTCGTGGATTCCGGGCGTCGCCAAGACGGAAGCGACGGGCGGCAATACGCCGGATCAGGCCAAGCGCAAAATCACCCTCGCCAATGGCGGCGTGATCGAAGAGACGCTGACCAAATACGACGAAGCCGGCCAGTCGCTCTCTTATAAAATCGACCAGGCCGATTTGAAGATCATGCCGGTCAACAATTATTCCTCGACCATTACCGTCAAGGAAGACGGCGGCAAGACCACGGTCGAATGGAAGGGCGCCTTCTATCGCGGCTTCATGAACAACGACCCGCCGCCGGAACTCTCCGACGAAGCCGCGCTGAAGGCGGTGACCGATCTCTACAAGGCCGGCCTCGCGTCGTTAAAGGCCAAGGCGGAAGCCAAGTAGGCCGCTTGCGTCATAGGGTGTGAATTGGCCGGAACACCGTCATTGCGAGCGACGCGTCAAGACGAGAGGCGTCGCCGTTGGATGGCTTCGCCGCTCGGCTGTTTTCGGGGTCTCGTCGCCCTAGTCGCTATGCTGGCGCTGTTTCCGTCCGCAGCGCTGGCGCATGGCGCCACGCCGCAAAAACTCGTCGAAACCATCGAGATCGCCGCGCCTCCGGCCAAGGTTTGGGCCATCGTCGGCAATTTTCAGGACATGGGCTGGCTGCCCGGCGTCGTGAAGACCGAAGGCGAGGGCGGCGTCACGCCGGAACTCGCCAAGCGCAAGCTGTTCCTGGCCAGCGGCGCCGTGATCGACGAGCGCCTCGTGCAATATGACGGAGCCGCGATGTCGCTGCGCTACATCATCGAGCATGTCGATTTCGCGGTGCTGCCGGTCGGCAATCTTTCCGCGACGCTAAAGGTGCTGCCGGGCGCCTCCGGCGGCTCCGTCGTCGAATGGAAAAGCCGTTTTTACCGCGCCTTTCCCGGCGGCAACCCGCCCGATCAATATACCGACGACGTCGCAGTCGCGGCGGTGTCGACGCTGTTCAAAAGCGGCCTCGCCGCGTTGAAGGCGCGGGTGGAGCGCGAATGATTCTTCGCGCCGCGTTTCTCGCGCTGTTGCTGATCGGCGCCGTCGCCCGCGCCGACGAGGCCTTCGTTCCCAATCAGGCGAGCGACGATCTCACGATTGTCGATCTCGCCACGATGACGCCCGGCGCCACCCTGCCGATTGGCGGCAAGCCGGCGGGGATCGCCGTGAGCCGGGATGGCGCGCGGGCCTATGTGACAAGTCCCGAGGGGCGTTTCGTCACGGTCGTCGACGCGCCGGCGCGGCGTGTCGTCAAGCGAATCGCTGTCGGCGGACTGCCTTTCGGCGTCGCGGTTTCGCCCGATGGCCGCCGGGTCTATGTCGCGGATATGAATGGGCGCGACCTGTTCGAGATCGACCCCGACACGGAAAAGACCCGGCGCGTCGAGATCGGCGCCGTGCCCTCGGGCGTCGCCGTGACGCCGGACGGGCGATTCGTCGTCGCCGCGGCCCGCGACGACAACGCCCTCGTCGTCATCGACGCCGAGAGTTTTGCGCGCGTCGCGGCTATCGTCGTGGGCAAACACCCCTATGGCGTGACCATCGACGCGCAAGGCGGGCGCGCCTATGCGGCCAATGTCGAATCGGACGATGTGAGCGTCGTCGATCTGGCGAAGCGCGAGATCGTCGCGACCGTGCGCGTCGGCGGCCATCCCTATGGCGTCGCGCTGGCCAAGGGCCGCGCCTTCGTCGCCAATCAATACGCCGAGAGCGTCAGCGTGTTCGACACGGCGAGTTTCGCGCCGCTGGCGACGATCAAAGTCGGCGAATATCCCGAAAGCCTGGGCGTCAGCCGCGACGGCGCGACGATCTATGTGAGCAACTGGTTTTCCAACGAACTCTGGTCGATCGACGCGGAGAGCTATAAAATCACCGGCAAGGCGCCGACCGGCGACGGGCCGCGGGCGTTTGGGGCGTTTGTGCGGGCGGTCGATTAGAGACCCGCGCCTCTGGACATCGGCCCCGCCAAACGCGATAAGGGCGCAGAACTCACGGGACCGATGCGCATGTCTTCTTTTTTTCGAGTCTTCACCTGGTGGAATCAGGCCCCGCTCAGCACGAGTCTGTGGACGCTGCTTTATGGCGAGCGCGTCGGCGAGGACGAATTCGGCAATGTCTATTACCGCAGGCGCGGCGGCAAGATCGACCCGGCGCTCGGCTTCGAACGCCGCTGGGTGATCTATAAAGGCTATGCCGAGGGCTCCAATACGCCGACCGGCTGGTATGGCTGGCTGCATCACACCTTCGACACGCCGCCGACCAAGGAATCATACACGCCCAAGGAATGGGAACTGCCGTTCCAGGAAAACATGACCGGCACGCCCTTGGCCTATCGACCGCCGGGCTCCATACTCGCCACGGGCCAGCGCCCGCCGGCAAGCGGCGATTACGACGCTTGGCGCCCGGAAGGTTGAAGCCTTTTCGAGCCGCGATCCGAGCCGCGATCATGGAATCGCCTTTGTCGCGTGTTTCCTGGACGCGCGAGCACAGTGTTGTCTTGGCGCAGTGTTGCCTTGAGCGCAGTGTTGTCTCGCAGGTGAAGCGGCGCGGTGACCCGAATGATGTTGCGATCTGACCTGTCGATTTTTTGGCGCGGCGCGGTTTTTGGCGCGGCGCTGGCGTCGCTTGCCGCCCTCCCGGCCGCCGCCGATCCGATTCGCCATCCGACCGCCGTCTTCGCCGGGCTGGACAAGACGACCGGACGCATCATCAATTTCGATGTCGCCATCGACGAGACCGTGCAGTTCGGCACGCTTCAGGTGACCCCGCGCGTCTGCAACACGCGTCCGCAGACCGAGGCGCCGCAAACGACGAGTTTCGTCGAAGTGGACGAGCAGGTGTCGAAGCCGGATCAAAGGCGCGTCCAGGGCGCCAATTCGAGAACCGAGGCCAAGACCGAGGCCAAGCGGATTTTCTCCGGCTGGATGTTCGCGGCCAGCCCCGGCCTGCACGGCGTCGAGCATCCGGTTTACGACGTCTGGCTCGTCGATTGTAAGGGCGGCAAGGAGACGGTCGCGCAAGAGCCGCCGCCGCCGGCTGCCGCTCCCGGCGACGCCACCGACGGGAAACGCGGCGCCGACCGCGCCCGCAAAGTCGAACCCGCCGCTCCCGCCGCGCTCGAGGCGCAGCCCATCGGCCCCGCCGACGAACCGGTGTTCGACGCCACGGCGGCCGGCGGCGACACTGGCGTCGACCCGTCGGGGCAGCCGGCTAAACCGAAGCCGAAGCCGAAACCCAAGCCGAAACCCAAGAAGCGCGAGGCCCAACCGCCAGCGCAGTCGGCGCCGCCCGCCGATCCCGGCCTGTTCTAAAGGTCGAGCGCGGCCAGCGCCCTGGCTCCGCCGAGCGGCTCCGCCGTGGGCCAAACCAGGAAGTTTCCCGTCGGCGGCGTCATCGCTTTGCGAAGCAGCAGTTGATAGTCCTCGCGCGAAACCTCCCGCGCGCCGAGCGAGGCGAGATGCGCCGTCATGAATTGCGTGTCCAGCAGACGAAACCCGCCGGCGCGCAACCGCGCCACGAGATGGGTCAGCGCGACTTTCGACGCGTCGGTCTCGCGGTGGAACATGCTCTCGCCAAAAAACGCCGCGCCCAGCGCGACGCCATAGAGTCCGCCCACCAGTCGCCCCTCGCGCCAGCACTCCACGGTATGCACGGCCCCGAGTTTGAACAGCGCGCAGTATAGCCGCCGGATTTCGCCATTGATCCAGGTGTTTTCGCGCCCGAAGGCGGGAGCGGCGCAGGCGTCGATCACCGCGTCGAAATCGCGATCTATCCAAACCTCGAACGCATCCCGGCGCACCGTCTTGGCGAGCGAGCGCGAAACGACGAAATCGCCCAGCGGAAACACCGCGCGTTCCTCCGGTTCGACCCAGAACAACTCTTCGTCGTCGGCGCTCTCGGCCATCGGAAAAAGTCCGATGGAATAGGCGCGCAGCAGGATTTGCGGGGTGATTTCGACGGGGGGGCTGCGGCGGGACATGAGACAAGTCTAACGCATCGGCGCGATTTGACGAGAGGCTCCGGCGCCGAAGGCGCGTGGGACCGGAGCTTTCGCGGCGCGCGGCGGCAAAATATTTAACTGGATCGGCGCGGCGTTTTTTGCCATGTCTTTTTTGCCATGTCTTTTTTGCGATGTCGTCGAATCGATTTACCTTGCCGTAACCATCCTCGGCGAGATTCGCCTCTTCCCGCGACGGGGCTCCCACACAAAGGGCGCTTTTTACCGAGAAGATGCGCGCCTATCGTGCCGTCGTTCCAAATGAGGTCCCACCTGATGACTATGAAATCGGCAATCATTATGACGTCGATTGGCGCTTTGTGCCTGTCGCTCGGCGCTTGCGCCAGCACCGGGCCGGCCACGCCGCATGCGGATGTCATGCCGGGCAGAGGCAAATCCTACGCCGCTTTTCAGCGCGACGACGCCTATTGCCAAAACTCCGCGCAGGCGGCGATCGGCGGACAATCTCCCGGCCAGGCGGCCAATGACGCGGCGATCGGCGGCGCGGTGATCGGCACGGCGCTCGGCGCGGCGACCGGCGCGGCGATTGGCAGCGCGTGGCGCCGTCCCGGCACGGGCGCGGCGGTTGGCGCCGGCGAAGGTCTCGTGGTCGGCAGCGCCATTGGCGCCGGCAACGGCAGAGCCGCGGGCGCCGAAGTGCAGGGGCGTTACGACCGGGTCTATGCGCAATGTATGGTGGCCAAGGGCAATGACGTTGGCGGTGGCGGCGGCGGCGGCGGGCCCGGCTATGGTCCCGGTCCTGGATACGGCGGCGGCGGCGCTGGTCCTGGATACGGCCCTGGCCCGTCCGGCCCCGGGCCGTCGGCTTATGGCTACGGCGGTGGTCCTGGCCCCTACTGAGGGTGTCGCCGTCCTCGGCAATGACTCTTGACGGGTTCCGATGGCCTGCGCGACGCGCGCGCGTCATTGTTTTGTCCCGAAGCGGGCGCTAGCTAGAGCGACTGCAACCAAGCTGCTCCCAAGGATGGCCCAATGACCGACGCCGCGAAAGTCACGCTGTATCATTCCCCGCGCACCCGCTCCCAGGGCGTGCAGATCCTGTTGGAAGAGCTTGGCGCTCCCTATCGATTGCATGTGCTGAATTTCAAGCTCGAAGACCAGCACAAGCCCGATTATCTGGCGATCAATCCGCTCGGCAAGGTTCCGGCGATCGAGCATGCCGGCGCGATCGTCACCGAACAGGTGGCGATCTACATTTATCTCGCCGACGCTTTCCCGGCGGCCGGTCTTGCGCCGGCCATCGGCGATCCGCTGCGCGGGCCTTATCTGCGCTGGCTCGCGCTTTACGGCTCGGCTTTCGAACCCGCGCTGATCGACCGCGCGCGAAAAGTCGAGCCCGGCACGCGCGGCATGAGCCCCTATGGCGAGTATGATTCGGTGATCGCCGTGGTGAAGGCGCAACTCGCCAAGGGGCCGTATCTGTTCGGCGAGCGCTTCACCGCCGCCGATATTTTGTGGGGCACGGCGCTGCGGTGGACGTCGAGCTTTGGACTCGTGTCGCCGACCGAGGAAATCTCCGCCTATATCGAGCGCATCGCGGCGCGGCCGTCGGTCAAGAAAGTCGGCAGGCAGGACCATGAACTCGCCGCCGCGCAGGAAGCCGCAGGGCAAAGCTGAAAAAAGGCAAAAGCGCGAGGGTTAATCGCGTCTTTACTCTTAATTTCCTAGGCTCGTTCATAATCGCCGAACGGGGCGCCTTTTTAAACAGAGCGCCTCGTTCGACGAGCGACAACGAGCGTAGCAAGAGCCATGACGTCCAGCCAAAATTTCGGCGCCGCCGCCAATCCGCTGTTCGATTTCGCACGGCGCCGCCTCGCCGAGCTTTTGGGATTGGCCATGCTCGCCGCTTGCGCCGCGTTGACGCTGGCGCTGTTCACCTGGTCGGCGCGAGACCCCTCGTTCAACCAGGCCACCGACGCCCGCGTGCACAATCTGCTCGGGCTACCCGGCGCGGTGGTCGCGGATCTGTTCATGCAAACGATCGGCGTCGCCACCAGCGCCGCGCTGCTGCCGATCGCCGCGCTTGGTCTCCGGTTGCTGTCTCACCGCGCCATCGAGCGCTTTCCGCTGCGCTTCGGTCTTTGGCTGATTGGCGTGTTCTGCGCGGCGACGGCCGCGTCGCTGCTTCCGGTCACGGATCGCTGGCCGCTGCCGACCGGGCTCGGCGGCGTCGTCGGCGACGCCATTCTGTCGCTGCCGCGTCATGCGGTCGGCGGCAATCGTCTGGCGCTCGCGGCGATCGGCCTGTTGGCGATCGGCGGGGCGATATTGGCGCTCACTTGCGCGGCCGGCTACGGCTTGGAAAGCGAGGCCGATATACGCGAGGACTCGCGCGAGCAGGCTCTGCGCCAGCATGCGGTCGGCGGCGATGAAGACGAGGACGACGAAGACGCCGCCGGCGAGCCTGGAACTGCGCTGGTTTCGCTGGGCGCTTTGCTGCACTTCGGTCTGACCGTCAAAGCCTTTCTCCGGCGCGGCTTGGCGCGACTGGGCGCGCGGGCGCCGATTTCCGCGACCGCAGACTTCCAGGCGCCCTACTTCCAGGCGCACTCCTGCTTCCAGGCGCGCCCGTTCGGCGTCGCCGAGCGCCGGGAGCCGATCTTCGAGGACGACGAGGATTTTGCTTCGGCCGCGCCCCAGCAGCGATTCGCCGCGACGGCTCAAGACACGCCGACGCCCCTCGCGGTCGCGGCGGCGCCGGCGCCGCGCGCCGAGCAGGCTCCCGTCGCCAGCCCCAGGCCCGCCAGTCGCGGGAAAGGCCCGCAGGGCAGGGGCGCGCCCTCCAAAGCCTACGAACTTCCCGATCTCAAACTGCTCGCCGAACCCAAGAAGCCGACCGTCGGAACCAAGATTTCGCAGGACGCGCTGGAACAGAACGCCCGCGTTCTGGAAGGCGTTCTGGACGATTTTTCGGTGCGCGGCGAGATCATCAACGTGCGCCCCGGCCCGGTGGTGACGCTCTACGAGCTGGAGCCCGCCCCCGGCATCAAATCCTCGCGGGTCATCGGCCTCGCCGACGACATCGCGCGCTCCATGTCGGCGGTCTCGGCCCGCGTCGCGGTGGTGCCGGGCCGCAACGCCATCGGCATCGAACTGCCCAATCAGCGCCGCGAGATGGTGTTCTTGCGCGAATTGCTCGCCTGCGAGGACTTTTCGGCCTCCAAGCACAAGCTCGCCATCGCGCTCGGCAAGACCATCGGCGGCGAGCCGGTGATCGTCGATCTCGCGCGCATGCCGCATCTTCTGGTCGCCGGCACGACGGGCTCCGGCAAATCGGTCGCCATCAACACGATGATCCTGTCGCTGCTCTATCGGCTAAAACCCGAGGAGTGCCGGCTGATCATGGTCGATCCCAAGATGCTCGAACTCTCCGTCTACGACAATATTCCGCATCTGCTGACGCCCGTCGTCACCGATCCGAAAAAGGCGGTGGTGGCGCTGAAATGGGCGGTGCGCGAGATGGAGGACCGCTACAAGAAAATGTCGAAAGTCGGCGTGCGCAACATCGACGGTTTTAACGCGCGCGTGAACGAGGCTCGCGCCAAGGGCGAGGTCATCACCCGCACCGTGCAGACCGGCTTCGATCCCGAGACCGGCGAAGCGATCTTCGAACGCGAGCAAATGGACCTCGCGCCCTTGCCCTACATCGTCGTCATCGTCGACGAGATGGCCGATCTGATGCTGGTCGCGGGCAAGGACATCGAGGGCGCGATCCAGCGCCTCGCGCAAATGGCCCGCGCCGCCGGCATTCATCTGATCATGGCGACGCAGCGCCCCTCGGTCGATGTCATCACCGGCACGATCAAGGCCAATTTTCCGACGCGCATCTCCTTCCAGGTGACGAGCAAGATCGACAGCCGCACGATCCTGTCCGAAATGGGCGCCGAACAACTCTTAGGGCAGGGCGACATGCTCTACATGGCCGGCGGCGGCCGCATTTCGCGCGTGCATGGACCGTTTGTCTCGGATGGCGAGGTCGAGAAAATCGTCGCCTATCTGCGCACGCAGGGCCAGCCGCAATATCTCGAATCGATCACCAGCGAGGAAGAGGCGACCGAGGCGAGCGCGGGCGAGCCTCTCGGCAATCCCGGCTCGATGGACGCCGAGGAATCGGGCGATCTCTACGACCGCGCGGTGGCGATCGTGCTGCGCGACAGGAAATGCTCCACCAGCTACATCCAGCGTCGCCTGTCCGTCGGCTACAACAAGGCGGCGTCGCTGGTCGAGCAGATGGAGCGCGAGGGCGTGGTGAGCCCGGCCAATCACTCCGGCAAGCGCGAGATTCTGGTCGGCGGCGGGGTGGACCGCGGGGCGTTCGATGTCGAGGCGGCGGAGTAGGGGGGCGATGCAATGGTGACTCACTCTCTCGGAAATATTGCGCAACATTGGTCTGGTGGTCGGCGGCGCGATCGGAATTATCCTTGCCTGGAAGCGCGTGACCGTCGCCAATCGTCAGGCCGAAGCCCAGACGCGGCAGGCGGAACTCACGCGCCGAGATCACGTCGCCGAGCTGTTCAACAGGGCGGTTGGCCAGTTGAATGACGAGAAACTGGAGATTCGGCTCGGCGCGATATTCACGCTGCGGCAAATCTGCTTCGATTTTCCCGATTTGTCGGACCCTGTTCTCGAGCTTTTGACTATCTATTTGAAGGAAAGTCCCTTAGATTATGGGGAGAACGAGCCGCCCGCCGATGTGCGGGAAATCATTCGATTGCTGCGCGATCGTGAGGGATGTCGGGTATGACCCAGACCGCGAAAACCTTCGTACGCGAACCGTTCAGAATCGATCTTAGCGGTGCGTTCATACGCCGTACCGATCTGAGCGGCGCCAATCTCAGCCGCGCCGATTGCAAAAACGCCATTTTCCGCGGCGCGAATTTTCGCGACGCCAAACTGGACGGCACGATCCTCAAGGGAGCAGATCTGTCCGGCGCGCGCAACCTCACGCGTGCGCAAATCGCCAGCGCCGTCATCGACGAATTTACGATCCTGCCGGCGGACATTGCGGAATAACCGATTTCAAATCGGCGAATCCGCCTACCCCCGCCCTTTATGCGCGTCGACATAAGCCCGCAGCACCGCGTTCATGCGCGTCAAATGGCCCTTTCCATGCGAGCGGAACCAGTCGACGATGTCGCTGTCGAGCCGCAGATGCACGGAGGTTTTGACGCGCGGCATGACCACATGCGCGTCTTTCCAGAAGGCCTCGCCAAGGGATTCCGCCTCCGGCGCGTCGGGGCGCGTATGATCCTCCCCCCGTTCGCGCGCGGCCTTGATCTCGCTAAGCGAATATCTTGCGGTAGTAGATTTCTCGCTCATTCTTACTCGCCTTTTGCGCGCCGATGAGACGGATAACCCAAAAACCGCATGTCGTCCTGCGGGATTCGAGATGGACGCGGCGGAGCAAGGGAACGAGAGCGTATTTTGCGGCAATGCCATCCGCGCGCAAAAATCGCAAATTCGCGCTTGGTTGCATTGATTGTTTATACAACCTGAAGTAGCATTCGAATCAGGCCTTCCACCGGCGTCGACGCGTCCTTTGCAGTCTCGTCGCGTCGAAATCGGTTGGGGAAGACCCGCGTAATTCCGCAACCATTCGCACAAGAGCCGCGCGTCCAAAAGGCGCGCGAGGCAAGTCGTACGCCTTTAATTCCACAGGGGGCTGCAGTGAATCGATTCTATCTGACCGACGAGCGCTGGAAGCTGATTTCCTCGCATGTGCCCGGCAAGGAGGGCGACCCCGGTTGCCGCGGCCGCGACAATCGCTTGTTCATCGAGGCGGTGTTGTTCGTCGTCCGCACGGGCTCGCCCTGGCGCAATCTGCCGCCGCAGTTCGGCAAGTGGTATACAGCCTACACGCGCTTTCGCCGCTGGGGCAAAAAACGAGTTTGGCCGGACCTTTTCGCAAAGCTGGCGCAGGACGGCGCCAGCGAATATTTCTTCGAGGACGGATGCATTCGCTATGCGCCGTTGCGCACGCTGCTGGCCCGCGAGGCGGCTGCGCCGCGAGCGCCGGCTCTGGACGAAGAACGGGCCGCCTGAACCGGCGCGCTCGATTGCGCGCAGGTCAACTTTGGGATTGCGCGCGCGCCGCCTCCACCTTGAGGCGCACCTCCATCTCCTCCTCGCCGCCGCCGGAGCGCGCGCCCCGGATCGGCGCGGCGCCGAGATAGTCAAGCGCCGCGGCGACACGCACATAGGCGTCGTCGGGCGACATTTTATGCACGGCGTCGAACCCGACCCAGCCAAGTCCCTCGACAAAGCCCTCCGCCCAGGCGTGGCCCGCCGCCTGGGCGCCGCCGTCCGAGCGCTTGAGATAGCCGCTGACATAGCGCGCCGGGATGTCCAGCGCGCGGGCGCAAGCGACGAAAATATGCGCGAAATCCTGGCAGACCCCTTGGCTGCGCGCAAAGGCTTGCGTCGCCGGCGTCGCTACGACCGTGGCGCGCGTGTCGAAGGTCATGCTTTCGTGCACAGCGGCCATAAGCGCGTGCAGACGATCCAGCGCGCAGGTCTCGCGCGCCGACGCCTGCAGCGCGAAATCGCGCATGCTCGCGTCGACGGTGGTCAGCGCCGTCTCGCGCAAATAAAGCGCCGGCGGAAAACGCTCGATCGCGCCGCTCACGACGCCTGCCGTATCGAAAGTTTCAACCTCGCCCTCGACCAGCGTCGTCAGCGCGTCGAAGGGACCGTCCGCCGTGAAGCAGTGCAGAATATTGCCGAAGGCGTCCTCGCTCTGGTTCAGCCGGCAATCGCGATCGACCTCGATGCGCCAGTGCAGGATATGCTGGCCATTGTAATTGCGCGGCGTCAGCAAAAGCTTCTGCACGGCCGATTTGGCGGGTTCGCCGTAACGATAGATCGTCTCGTGTCGAATGCGCAGCAACATGACGGCGGTCGGTCCTTCCTCAAAACAAATATTGGTCGGAGATCAGAGTCCCGAGCTGTGTATTATCGCTGATGAAGCGCTCGATAAATTCGTGCAGCCCGCCCTGGAACAGGCCCTCCATCGTCATATTTTGCAGATTGCCGTAAGTCGCCCGCGCATGGCGTTGCGCCTGCCCCTGGCGTCCATGCGTCGTGGCCAGCCGGTCGAGATAGAGCACCACGCTCTCGTAGCAGGCGATCAGCGAGCGCGGCATTTCGGGACGCAGGATCAGCAGATCGGCGACCAGCCAGGGTTTTAGGCTTTGGCGATAGACCCAATGATAGGCGGTGTGCGCCGACACGGCGCGCAGAATCGCGTTCCATTGGAAATAATCGAGCGTGCCGCCCACGACTTCCTTTTCGGGCAGCAGCAATTGATATTTCACGTCGAGCAGACGGGCGGTGTTGTCGGCGCGCTCGATGAACAGCCCGACGCGCGAAAACCAGTAGGCGTCGTCGCGCAGCATCATGCGATAGGCGCCGCCGTCATAGACCAGCGACACCTGTTTTACGAAATCGAGAAAGCGGGAGATGTCTTCGCTCGATTTCGCGCCGCGCGCACGTTCCATCGTCTGCATCTCCAGATAGCCGCCGTTGATCGCCTCCCACATGTCGATGGTCAAGGCCGTGCGCACGGCGCGCGCATTGGTGCGCGCGAGTTCGATGCAATTGCGGATCGAGCCGGGATTTTCGGGGGCGAAGGCCAGGAATTCGATGACATTCGCTTCGTCGAGCGGACGGCCGGTCTGCTTGAAGGCTTTGGCCGAACCGGCGGATAAGAGGACGCTCTCCCATTCGCTATCGGCGCCGCCGTAAGCCTTGGGCAGCGCGGCGAGGCGGCGCGAGGCCTGGATGACGCGCGCGAGAAAATCCGCGCGCTCCATATAACGCGCTAGCCAGTAGAGGTTGTCGGCGGTGCGTGACAGCATGGCGTGAACTCGTGCGTGAAAAGGGGAAAGCGCTTGCTCTAGCGTTTTGATCTGGCGCGATTTCTTATCGTTCGAACGGAAAGCGCGCTAAGCCCCGGCGGGAATGTCGTCGATCACCCAGGTGTCCTTGGTTCCTCCGCCCTGGCTCGAATTCACGATCAAAGATTTCTCGGTCAACGCGACGCGGGTGAGGCCGCCGGGCACGACGCAGACATCCTTGGCCCCCTGCAAGACGAAGGGACGCAGATCGACATGGCGGGGCGCGATCCCCTGCGCCACGGAAATCGGACAGGTGGAGAGCGCCAGCGTCGGCTGGGCGATGAAATCGTCCGGGCGCTCGGCGAGCTTTTTGGCGAATTCGTCGAGCTCCGCGCGCGTCGCATGCGGGCCGACCAGCATGCCGTAGCCGCCCGAGCCGTTGACCTCCTTGACCACCAGTTCGGAAAGATGATCCAGCACATAGGCCAGCGCGTCCTTTTCGCGGCAGCGCCAGGTCGGGACGTTTTGCAGCAAAGGCTCCTCGCCCAGATAAAAGCGGATCACGTCGGGCATGTAGGTGTAGATCGCCTTATCGTCGGCGACGCCCGCGCCGACTGCATTGGCCAGCGTCACATTGCCCGCGGTATAGGCGCCCATCAAACCGGCAACGCCCAGCGCCGAATCCGGGCGAAAGGCCAGGGGATCGAGAAACTCGTCGTCGATGCGGCGATAAATGACGTCGACGCGGCGCGGTCCCGCGGTGGTGCGCATATAGACCACATCGTCGCGCACGAAGAGGTCGCGGCCTTCCACCAACTGGACGCCGAGCTTGTCGGCCAAAAAGGAATGTTCGTAGAAGGCGGAGTTATATTGGCCCGGCGTCAGCAGCACGATCTCGGGATTCTGCGAGGCGGCGGGCGGGGCGACCGACCGCAGCGTCGCCAGAAGGGCGTCGGGATAATTCTCGATCGGCGCCACCTTATGCATGGCGAAAAGATCGGGAAACAGCCGAATCATGACTTCGCGGTTCTCCAGCATGTAGGAGACGCCGGACGGCGTGCGGGCGTTGTCCTCCAGCACGTAGAAGCCATCGTCGGTGCGGACGATGTCGATGCCGGCGATCTGCACATAGACGTCGTGGGGGACGCGCCACCCCACCATCTCCGGGCGAAAGCCGGGGTTGCGGTAGATAAGTTCGGACGGCACGACGCCGGCCTTCAAGATTTCACCGGCGCCATAAAGATCGGCGAGAAACAGGTTCAGCGCCCGCATGCGCTGGATGAGGCCCTTCTCTAACTGGATCCATTCGGCCCGCGCGATGATGCGCGGCAAAATATCGAAGGGAATCAAACGCTCCGTCGAGTCCTGCGTTCCATAGACCGCGAAGGTGATGCCGATGCGCCGAAACAAAATCTCGGCCTGGGCGCGTCGCGAGTTCAGAAACTCCTGCGGCGTTTGCGCCAGCCATTGCGCGAGTTTTTCATAAGGTGGACGCGTCTTGCCGGCTGTTCCGCTCATTTCGTCAAATTGCGCCCCATTCAGTTCCAAAGCCGCCGCTCCTCGTTGGTCCTTCGACTTGAATTATGGTTGTTTAGCATGCGCCGCCTGGCGGGATCAGCCTCGCGCCTCCCATTTAATAGGCATCGCAAAAAGCACGCCAGTCCCGAATATCCCGCCACGCGCGACATTAGGCCGCATTTGAGCGCCCGTGTCCTCGCAAGTTCGCTCCAAAGAGTCTCGCCGGCCCGCTCACGCCGCCGCCAGCAGCGCCTCGACCTCGGCGCCGATCGCCTCGGGCGTCTCGGCCGGCGCGAAGCGCTTGTTCACGCGGCCATGGCGGTCGACCAAAAACTTGGTGAAATTCCATTTGATCGCCTCCGTTCCGAGCAGGCCCGGCGCTTGTTTTTTCAACAGCGCGTAAAGCGGATGGGCGTGCTCGCCATTGACCTCGATCTTGCCGAACATTGGAAAGGTCACGCCATAATCGCGCGCGCAAAAGGCGGCGATCTCGGCCTCGCTTCCCGGCTCCTGATGGCCGAATTGATCGCAGGGAAAGCCGAGCACGATCAGCCCGCGATCGGCGAATTTGCGGTAAAGCGCCTCCAGCCCCGCATATTGCGGCGTAAAACCGCATTTGCTGGCGACATTGACCACGAGCAGCGTCTTGCCCGAAAATTCGCCGAGTTTGCGCGTTTTCCCGTCGATGGTTCGCGCTTCGATGTCGTAAAGACCGGTCATGGCTCGCCTCCTTTTAGATAAAGGGAGGCTCGCATATTCGCGCGGGTCACGCCACCATGCTGGCATGCTCGCCGTGCTCCGCCAGGGAGTCGTCGCCGAGCCCATATTCCTTCATCTTGCGATAGAGCGTCGAGCGACCGATGCCGAGGCGGCGGGCGATTTCCGACATCTGGCCGCGGTAATGCGCCAGCGCGAAGCGGATCGTTTCGGCCTCCACATCTTCGAGCTTGCGCATCTCGCCGTTTTGCCCGAGCAGAAGCAGCACATTGGGATCGCGCACTTCGACGCGTAAAATCTCCCGTTCCCTGGGCGCGTCGGCGGCGAGGGGCGCGGGCAGAGGCGGCACGCGCACGTCGAATCCCACGACATGCGAGGCGACTTGCGGAAACTCCGCGACCGTCAGTTCGTCGCCCTCGGCGAGAACCACCGCGCGGAACACGGCGTTCTCCAATTGGCGCACGTTGCCGGGCCAATCATATGTGGCGAGCAACGACAGCGCCTCGGCGGTGACGCCGCGAATGTTGCGGCCTTCCTCGGCGGCAAAGCGCGCGCAAAAACGCCGCGCGAGGTCGGGAATGTCCTCGCGGCGCGAGCGCAGCGACGGAATGCCGATCGGAAACACGTTGAGCCGATAAAACAAATCCTCGCGAAACTTCCCGCGCTTGACCTGCTCGATTAAATTCTGATTGGTCGCCGAGATCAGTCGGATATCGACGCGCACGGGACGCTTGGCGCCGATCGGATCGATCTCCCCCTCTTGCAGTGCGCGCAACAGCTTGACCTGCAAATCGAGCGGCAATTCGCCGATTTCGTCGAGAAACAGCGTGCCGCCATTGGCCTCGACGAATTTTCCGACGTGTTTTTCGGTGGCGCCGGTGAAGGCGCCTTTCTCATGGCCGAACAGAATCGATTCAACCAGATTGGCCGGCAGCGCGCCGCAATTGACCGTGATAAACGGCTTGCCGCGACGATCCGACGCGCCCTGAATGGCGCGCGCGACAATCTCCTTGCCGACGCCGGACTCGCCCTCGATCAGCACCGGAATGGTCGAATGGGCCGAGCGCTCGCCGAGCCGTATCACCCGCGCCATCTCCGGGCTGCGCGAGACCAGATCCTTGAAGGTCAGCAGGCCCTGCGAGCGCTTGCTGACGCGGCGCATTTCGCCGGCGAGCGCGTCGATCGACAAAGCATTCTTGATCGAGATTTGCAGCCGCTCGGCGCCGACCGGCTTGACCACGAAGTCCTGCGCGCCGGCGCGCATCGCCGAGATCACTGCCTCGATCGAACCATGCGCGGTCTGCACGATCACCGGGGTCGAGAGCTTTTGATCGCGCATGCGGGCCAGCACGCCCATGCCGTCGAGATCGGGCATCACCAGATCGAGCACCAGCAGCGCGATCGGCGGGGCGCCGACTTGCGTCAGACGGGCCAGCGCCTGCTCGCCGCTTTCGACGGTCTCGACTTCGTAACCGAAGCGCCGCGTCATGGCCTCTAACAGACGACGCTGCACCGGATCGTCGTCGGCAATGAGAATCGTCGAAGTCATCGGCGCCCTTTTTTGGCGGCGGAACATCCGCCGCAGGCCATTGTGCAAGTTGATCGAAGGGCCTCGCTGGCATAGCGAACCCGAGGCTATCGTGTAAGAACAGGGTAAAGGCGGGGTTAATTACGACGCGGGCGCGCCGTGTTAATTTCTCATTAATTGGTTGTTTTATTTATCTGTTGTTAATCAACTGCGTGGCGCGGCGATCCTGCTGGCGCCCATTGAGCGCGCCGGGCGCGGGTTGATCGCGCTTGCGCTTTGGCCATATTAGAAGCTCCCGGCCACTCCGGCTTTCCTCTCCCACGCGAGTCTTTCGCAATGCAGCCCCTCAACAATCAAACGCCCGCCGCCTTGCCCGAATGGAATCTCGCCGATCTTTACGAAAGCGCGGATTGCCCGGCCTTGCGCGCCGATTTCGAGCGCGCCGCGCGCGAGTCGGGCGCCTTCAAGGCCGATTATCGCGGCAGGCTGGCGGACCTCGCCGGCGACGCACAGGCCAGCGAAAAGCTCGGCGAGGCGGTCGCGCGCTACGAGGCGCTTCAGGATTTGCTGGGCCGCATCATGTCCTTCGCCAGCCTGCTGCACGCGGGAGACGTATCGGACCCCGTGCGCGCAAAGTTTTATTCGGACGCGCGCGACAAGATCGTCGACGCCTCGACGCAGCTGCTTTTTTTCCAGCTCGAACTCAATCGCCTCGACGACGCCGTGCTCGACCGCGCGGCGCAAAGACCGCCGCTGGCGCATTGGCTGCCCTGGCTGCAAGACATACGCAAGGAAAAGCCGTTCGAACTCGACGACAAGATCGAGGAGCTGTTCCACGAAAAATCGGTGACGGGCGCCAGCAGTTGGAACCGGCTGTTCGACGAGACCATCGCCAGCCTGCGCTTTAGCGTCGGCGGCGAGGAGCTGGCGATCGAGCCGGTGCTCAATCTGATGCAGGACTCGCGCGAAGCCACGCGGCGCGAGGCGGCGGAGGCGGTCGGCAAGACGCTGAAGGCGCATTTGCGCACCTTCGCGCTGATCTCCAACACGCTGGCCAAGGACAAGGAAATCTCCGACCGCTGGCGCGGCTTCAAAGATGTCGCCGACGCGCGCCATCTGTCCAACCGCGTCGAGGGCGAGACGGTGGCGGCGCTGGTCGCGGCGGTCGAGGCGGCGCATCCGCGTCTGTCGCATCGCTATTACAAGCTCAAGGCCAAATGGTTCGGCAAGGAGGCGCTGGACTATTGGGACCGCAATGCGCCGCTGCCGATGGCGCCGGCCAAGGAGTTCTCCTGGGGCGAGGCGCGCGATGTCGTGCTCGCCGCCTATGCGGGCTTCACGCCGCGCATGGCGAGCATCGCCGGCGATTTTTTCGACAAGCGCTGGATCGACGCGCCGGTGCGGCCCGGAAAATCGCCGGGGGCCTTTTCGCATCCGACGGTCCCGTCGGCGCACCCTTACGTGCTGCTGAACTTCCAGGGCAAGCCGCGCGACGTGATGACGCTGGCGCATGAACTCGGCCATGGCGTGCATCAGGTGCTCGCCGCGCGGCAGGGCGCCTTGATGGCGCCGACGCCGCTGACGCTGGCCGAAACCGCCTCGGTGTTCGGGGAGATGCTGACCTTCCGCAAGCTGCTGGAAGGCGCCGCCGACAAGACCGAGCGGCGCGCCATGCTGGCCGCGAAGGTCGAGGACATGCTCAATACGGTGGTGCGGCAGACCGCCTTTTACGCCTTCGAGCGCAAGCTGCATATCGAGCGGCGCGAGGGCGAACTCACCGCCGACAAAATCTGCGAATTATGGATGAGCGTGCAGGCCGCAAGCCTCGGGCCGTCGATCCGCTTGGGGCCGGGCTACGAGACTTTTTGGGCCTATATTCCGCATTTCGTCCATTCGCCCTTCTATGTCTACGCCTACGCCTTCGGCGATTGTCTCGTGAACTCGCTCTATGGCGTCTACCAGAAGGCGCATGAAGGCTTCGCGGAGCGCTATTTCGCGCTGCTGGAGGCGGGCGGCTCGAAGCCCTACAACGAACTGCTGGCGCCCTTCGGCCTCGACGCGCGCGACCCGGCCTTCTGGAACATCGGCCTCGACATGATCGAAGGGCTGATCGCCGAATTGGAGGCGATGGAGGAGGCGTGAGACGGAAACCGCTAAATCAGCGCGGCGGGGCGAATCCCTCCCCCTTTATCTGTTGAGAAAGAGATACCTTCCGAAGGCTGTTTAACGACAGTAGGCGAGGCAAGCAGGAGGAAGGGTTGCAACCCTTCCTCCAGCGGCGTGCGGGGTTCAAGATCGAAGCCGATAAAGCCAAGGCCGTTCTTCGTGAGGCCCGGGTTGTCGCCAGCTTTGATCCCGGGGTGCGGATCGAAGGGACCAACTCTTATCACTGGGTGTTTCACGGCAAGGATGCGGTGGCGCCTCAGCCCGATTATTCGCGCGCCGCCCGCGTCGTGCACGAGATGATGGACGGCCATACGCCGAACGTCTGGTTCTCGGATCGTTATTCCGCGCAGCAAAAGCATGGCGCCGCACATCAAACCTGCTTGGCGCATTTGGCGCGCGACACGGCTTTTG